>WBZT01000060.1_pt1 | contig 92341 bp, 84 predicted proteins | sample 5204241 | NCBI WGS metagenome assembly WBZT01 (sample SAMN12344358, study PRJNA552823) | activated sludge metagenome | biome: Activated sludge suspended growth; feature: Nitrification reactor; material: Wastewater; isolation source: activated sludge from nitrification reactor of wastewater...
CGCCTGGCTCGGGGTCGCCACGATGCGCACCTGGTCCCCCGCCATCAGCTTTGTCCCGGGCATCATCGCCGGCATCACCCCGACGCCGACCAGCGAGTGACCCGTCCCCGGGATCTGCTTGTCCGTCGTGGAATCGGTCGTCAACAACGAGCCGGCCGCGACGTCCACGGCCGCGCGTTTGCCGACCAGGTCAGCCAAGGCGCTGGCCGGCACGCTTCGCAGCGCAGGGTCGCTGCCGACCTGCACCGTCACCAGCTGGTCGCGGGTGATGATCGAGCCCCGCTCGATCGTCGTGCGTGCCGCGACGACCTGCTTCGCGTTCGTGGTCGCCTGGTGCAGCCACACGTTGCCCAAGGCCCCCAGACAGACCAGAGCCGCCATCGCAGCGAACAACCCCCACCGGCGCCGTGCCTTCGGCGGAGACGGCAGCAGGCCTCCCTCGGGGCCGACCGGCGTACCGGCACCGTTCAACGGCGCTGCAACGCGCTCGACCGTCATCGTCATCTCTGGCTTCCTTCCCGCCCTCATTGCTTGAGCACCTGCGCCTCACCGATGGTCACCGGAGCGGTCTGCGTGAGGTCCATCGTGATCGTCCCCGTCTGGCCAATCCCCGACCAGGTGATCACCCAGTGCGAAGTGGCTCGAACTGTGTATTGGCCCTGCCGGGTGTACACGTGGCCGCAGGTGGGCGACGACTGTCGGCCGAAGGAGTCCTCGTACGGAGTCCCTGCGCCGCACGAGACGACCTGGCCATCGCCCATGTTCCAGTCGACCTGCCGCACTTGTGCTGTCGCCGTCACCGTGAACCCGGCAGCCGACGCCGAGCGGGTGATTGGGCCCCACGTAGTGGCCGATGGAGCAGCGACCCACATCCAGTTCGGTATGCCAACTAGCCCGACGGAGCCTGGCCGCGACTCGGGAACCAGCCCAACATTGATCGCCCGCAGCTGCATGCTCGCTACTGCCTGTTGAGCTAGGACCCGTGGGTTTGGTGGCGCTGCCGGCCCCGCCGGCGGGGCCGCCGACCACAGGTCGTATGGAGCAAAGGCCGGGCCAGCGATGTACGGGAGCGGCGGGTAGCAGTGATAGATGCCGCCGTCCGTGTGCCCCTCCCACCGTGGATCCGTGACAGGAGGCTGGGGGTTCAAGGGGGAGACATAGCACTGGTAGTAGTTCGAGTAGTAGCCATACGGCGAGGTGCAAGGGACTTCGGTCGTGTAGATCCTCACGGTCGTCCACATACAGGTCGAGGTGGCACCGCCACCCCCGCCGCCGCCACCCCCGCCGCTGCCACCCCCGCCGCTGCCACCCCCGCCGCCGCCACCAACGACGATGATGCAGATCCCCGAGACGGGGTCCGGACTCTGCCCGGGCGGGCAGGAGATCGGCGGATCGGCCCCGAACGCGGGCGTGGGTCCCGTCAACGTCAGGACGGCAGCGGCGAGGAGGAGGCCCATCAGCTTGCGGCGCATGGCTTTGCCTGTAACAAGTCTTCGGTCAAGTACCAGTTGGCGCCGTCCTGCTGGACCTTGTAGCTGTAGGCCGACTGGCCGGGACGACCGGGGGGTACGTGCGACTTGCCCTCTCCGTCAACGATGTTCACCTTCTCGACGTTGACGCAGGCTGTGACGACATACTCTGCGGGTCTGTCAGCCGCCGCTACTGACTGAGGCGTGACCACTGTCGAACCAACTTGTTTCCATCCCTGGGCTGCCTGCGCGTTCAGGCTGCGTCGGTGCAGATCCAACGCTTGCCCACGAGCTACTTCCGCAAGCTGGGTAACGCCACGGCTGGGATCGCTTGCGAGTTCGTCGCGCAGGCGCCAGAAGGTGACAACTGCCTCTTGCGCCCGAAGGGAAGCCGCATCAGTTGGTGAAGCCGTGCCGCTGGACGCCGTTGCGCTGGCTGTCGTGGAAGCACCAGCAGTTGGTTCGCTTTGCCCCCGGTCGGTGGAGCAGCCAGCGGCAAGCAGGCTGGCCAAGGCGACGACTACCAGGCGATTTCGGTTCATGTGGGTCCTCCTCGAGTGCTCCTCGATATCCCTAAGGCGAAGGTTGACCTCGGGGGGATCAGCGCGATCCCAAGTAGGCTCTATAGAGACTAGCCCTTATGGTATCAGCCTGCAGGGCGCGCGCAGTGGTATCGGATGTGGTTGGACAGATCACCGCAGTGCCCCCTGCCGTTAGTCCGAACCGCGAGATGAGCTGCATGGCAGGTCCATCACGCGCGTCTTGGTTCTATCGGACCACAAATCGGTGACGTTTGACCGGTCACGACAGGTCCACCGTCGCCAGCATCGACGGGTTCGGTCAGGTGGTCAGTGCACGCCGGACGGTCTCGGGAGAGGTACAAAGTGCTGCAGCGAGGGCGATGAGGGTTCCCGAACCCGGCGTGGAGTGTCCCCGGGCCTCCCAGCGCTTCACCGTTGAGACGCCGCTGTTTGTGGCAGAGGCGAGGTCTTCAACCGAGAGTCCGGCGGCGAATCTGAGCCAGCGGAGATCTGGTCCGTTCTTTGGGGGCACCAGGAGGTCTCGCGCGTCTACGCCTAGGGCTTGGGCGATGGCATGAAGGTCCCGGGGAGTGCGAGGGCGGGCCTCTCCGCGCTCCCAGCGTGACACACGGTTCCCGGCTGCGAGCCCCGTTCGGCGTGCTAGTTCGTTTTGACTCAGACCGGCCCGCTCCCTTGCGCGGCGTAGCGCGTCACCATCGAGTGCGGGGGCTGTCTCCATAGCAGGAGCAACCCTAGTGCGAAGCAGCCTTCTTCCGCGGGAATGGCAGGGGGGCGATGCGTCGGCCAAGCCTTCGCTTCAGAGCCTAACCGAGGCAGGGTCACGAACGCCGAGGTGACAAGCCGAGTCACGCGCACGGGCGACACGCGCACCTCAACGGACAAGGCGCCATCCTCAAGGTCGGCGGGGTGGCCTTCGCTGCCGGGAGTATTGGGGGACGTGCTGTGACCTGCGCGGATGCCGATCCCAGCAATCGTGTCCCCCCTATGCGTCACCCCTTTTGGCGGCGGTGGGGGACGGGCACGGGTACATCCCCTGGGCACGCTCCTCGGCACCTGAACGAGGAGGATTCATGCTACCCATTGACATCCCGAACGACTGGGACGACAGCTACATCATCACCGTCGAAGAGTTGGCTGAACTCTTGGGTGTGCAGGGCCTGCCGTTGGCAGCCTGCGAGGCGCTCGGCCGAGGCCTCCGGTGGAGCCGGTTCCAGGGGATCGGACGTCTGTACGTCACGGCCGCCGAGGTTCGACGCTACTCAGCTGCGCACCAGGGGCATCGAGGGGGCGGACCGGATGCCGCCTAGGGATCGAGAGGTCCCCGTGTACCTGAGCCTCGGGGAAGCCGCAAACTGTATGTCAGTCTCCGTCAAGACGATCCGACGCTGGATCGCAGCGGGGACACTTCCTGCCTATCGATGCGGAGGTCGGGCCATTCGAGTACGTCTGCAGGATCTTGAGAGCGCCCCACAGAGGATCCCGTGCGCGCGGTGGTGAGTTAGTCGCTCGCTGTGGAAGCGTCCGTACCTTCCGAGCTGAGAACGCTCTGGGCGGCCTGCCACGAGAGGTACGAGCGACCGATTTTCGCCGCGAGCTCTCTGTCGCGCTCGAGTGTGGAGTGCTGATAGATGACCATCGCGGCCTGGGAGGCGTGTCCGCCGCGCGCCTGGAGCTCCGCCGCTGTTGCCCCGTGTTGTCCCGCCAGCGTCAAGGCCGTGTGGCGCAGATGGTGGATCGTCAGGTCAGGGCGCCCTGCCGCCTGCCTTGCGGGGCGATATCGATCCATCAGGTATCGCACGCTCATGTGGTCGGTGCGTTCCCCGGGGAAGAGCAACGCGTCCGCCGAAGGCCCCACATGTGCGTCGAGGTGAGCCTGAAGGGCCGGCATCAACGGCGGGGGAAGGTGAACAGTTCTAACGCCGCTGGCCGTCTTGGGCCCGCTGATGCCGCGTCCGCAGTCAGGACAAGGATTGGGTGCTCCGGAGATGACATCCTTGTCAACCTTGCGTGTCACCGAGATCCTGCCCGCAACTGGATCAATGTCGCCGCGCCGAAGTTCAAGGAGCTCGCCCTCCCGCAGCCCGACGAAGGCGGCCAGCAGGACGAAGAGTTGTAGTCGAACTGGCATGTTGGCGGCGATGATGCCGAGCTCATCGAACGTTGCTGGTTTGGCCTGCCGTCGAACTCGGGCTGTGGCGGCGCCTCGAATCCTCGGAGGCGCACGGAAGACCAGCTCCTCCTCCTCGGCGGCTTGCAGCAATGATCTGAGCAGCCTGTAGGCCGCAGCGTTCGTGGCTTCCCTTGATGGATCCAGCGACGCGCGCCACAGCTTGATGTCGGTGAGCGTGATCTGCTGCAGGGGAGTGGCGCCGAGGCGAGGCAGGATGACGGACTGGAGCAAACGGTGGTAGTTGCGGTAGGTGGTGGGGCGCAGTTGGCGATGAGAGAGGTACCACTCAGAGAAGCCGGCCAGCGTACTGCGCGCCGCGTCCGTTTCGCGGCGCAGTCGAGCCGCTTGGCGCTCAGCCGGCGCGGTCCAGTTTTCGCGGTCGAGCAATGCCCTCTCGTTCGCCAGCCATGCCTCGGCGTCGACCTTCGTGCCAAACGTGCGGGAGAAGCGCGAGCCGTCTGGGAGCGCATAGCGAGCCCGATAGGAGGCTCGACCTCCTGTGCTCACGCGCCGTTCAATCTCCCCGAACCCTCTTCTTCGACCCACACCTGTCCCTTGGACGTAACCCCTTGCTGCGACAGTAGGCAGGATAGCGCTGTGGGGGACCCATGGGGGAAACAGGTTCCACTGATGGGCAGGGATGTCCACTTCGGTCCACACCTGCGAGGCTGAAGATCGTCTGTGGAACTGGGCCAGAGAATGCTTTGCAAGCAGGGGGTTAGGGGTTCGAGTCCCCTTGGCTCCACCAGATCGTCGTTGTTCAAACCGACGACATTCCCGGTTTGAGGTCCAGACTCCGTCGTGGCTTGTGAACCACCCTGGGTCTAGTGGAGGCTCGTTCTATTGGGTTCCTACCCCGGCGGGGTGGGCTTGTTGGGCAGCATAGAACGCTGCTTCGTACTCTGCTGGCGGGATGTCGCCGCAGTGGCCGTGTAGCCGGGTCTCGTTGAACCAGTGGACCCAGGACAAGGTGGCTAGCTCAAGCTCGTCGGCGTCGTCCCAGCCGGTGGCGTCGGGTCCGTATACGCACTCGGTCTTGTACAGGCCGTTGGTCGTCTCGGCGAGGGCGTTATCAAACGAGTCCGCCACGGTCCCGATAGAGGGACGGGCTCCGATCTCGTCCAGGCGCTCGGTGAACCGTACCGAGGTGAATTGAGACCCGGCGTCTGAGTGCGCTATCAGCCCGACCAGTCGGTGTCCGCCGCGAGAGCGTCGGGCCATCTCCAGGGCGTCAAGCACCATCTCGGTCTTCACGTTCGCCGCAACTCGCCAGCCCACGATCCGTCGACTGAACGCATCAACGATGAAGCACACGTACGCCATCCCCGAGCGTGTCGGCACGTAGGTCAGGTCGGTTACCCACAGGGCATCGGGACGCGCGGCGGTGAAGTCCCGGTTGACCAGATCCGCTGCCCTGGTGGCATCGGGATCCACGCGTGTGGTGAACACCTTCTTGCGCTGGCGGGACACACCCTGAATGCCCAACTGCCGCATCAGCCGGGCGACCTGGTCGCGGCCGATGTCATGGCCGGCGCGGTGAGCGGCCTTCCACAGCTTGTGCGCCCCGTAGACCTTCCGGTTGGCCACCCACAGGGTCAACAGGACCTGCATCATCAACACGTCCCGCACCGCCCGCGCCGACGGCTCGGACCGCCGCCTCTTCACGGCGTAGTAGCTGCTCGGAGCCACCTGCAACTGTGCGCAGATGAACTCGACTCCGAACTCAGCTCGGTTCTCGTCGACGAAGTCGACGATCACCTCGAGGGGCGGTCGAGCTCCGCCGCAAAGAAAGCCGAGGCCCGCTTGAGCAGATCATTCGCGCGTCGCAACTCGCGGTTCTCCTGCTCCAACTCCTTGACCCGCTTGGCCTCCACCGTGCTCACGCCGGGCTCGACACCCTCATCGACGTCAGCCTGCTTGACCCACGTGCGCAGAGACTCGACGCCGCACCCGATCTGATCGGCCACCCGCTGCACCGTCCCATGCGTCGTGCCAAGCTCCTTGCGCAACTGGCGCACCAGCCGCACCGCCCGAGCCTTCTCCTCCGGCGTGTACCGCCGTGCAGTCGTCGCCCCAGCGACGCTCTTGGTTCCCATCACTCCATCCTCGTTTCCAAGGTGGGTCTATCCGATGAACGGTGTTTCCGGTGTTCATTTCAGAGTGTCTCCGCGGCCGGCATGCGGTCGGCGAAGGTGACGGCGAAAGCGTTGAGTGCTGGCTTCCACCGGGTGACCCATCGTGCCTGTCCGGTGCCCTTGGGGTCCAGCCCTCGGGTCACCAGGTACAGGCACTTGAGCGCGGACTGCTCGGTGGGGAAGTGACCGCGCACGGTCACCGTCCGCCGGTAGCGGGCGTTGAGGCTCTCGATCGCGTTGGTGGAGAACAGAACTCGCCTGATCTCCACGTCGTAGAGCCTGTCGCGGAATTCGCGTGTCGATGGCCTGCGCCGAGAGCGTGGTCGGGAGAATTGGTTGTGGCCAAGTCGTATCGCCCGGTGCTGCGTGACCAACCGATGCTTCTGCCTGTGGATATGCGGGACTGGCTGCCGCGGGATCACCTGGTGTGGTTCGTGCTGGAGGTCATCGACGCGATGGACACCACCGGGTTGGAGCGGACCCGGCGCCGTGGCGGGGCCGGCATCGCCGGGTATGACCCGCGGATGTTGTTCGCCCTGTTGGTGTACGCCTACTGCCAGGGGGTGAGGTCCTCACGTCAGATCGAGCGGCTGTGCACGACCGATGTGGCCTTTCGGGTGGTGTGCGCTCAGGACCGGCCGGACCACACGACGATCGCTCGGTTCCGCGCTGACGCGGCCGAGGCGTTCACCGATCTGTTCGCCCAGGTGCTGCTGATCGCGGCCAAGGCGGGGCTGGCGCGATTCGGCACGGTCGCCATCGATGGCACGAAGATTGCCGCGAACGTCTCGATCGACGCCAACCGGGGACGGGACTGGTTCCAGCGGCACGCCGCCGAGGTCGTCGCCGAGGCCGAGCACACGGACCGGGCCGAGGACGCCGCCGGCGGCGAGGGGGATCATCAGCCTGACCGGGTGCCGGCCGGGTTGGCTGACCCCAGCCGGCGTGGTGACCGGATCCGGGCAGCGGCGAGGGAGCTCGCGGGTCAGGAGCATCGGCGGAGTCGGGTCGAACGGGACCGCGAGCAGGCCGCGTTGACGCGTCGGCGCCGCTCGGAGCAGGGCCTGCCGGTGCGCGGACGGATACCGGACGGGCCGCACCGGTTGGCCGAGGCCCGTGCGCACCTGGCTCGGGAGGTCGCCGAGCATCAGAGCAAGCTCGACCGGTACGCCGCGATCACCGCCGGCGGCGGCAAGCCAATGGGCCGCCCGCCGGTACCGATGGACGACAGCTCCCGGGTGCGGCGGGCCCGGCGGGTGGTGGCCGCTGCCGAAGCTGCAGCCGTCCGGACGCCCGACCAGGCGACCCGTCCGACGAAGGACCTGCCGAAGACGGTTGCGAACACGACCGATCCGCAGTCGCGGATCATGCCGACCCGGCGAGGGTTCCTGCAGGGCTACAACGCCCAGGTCGCGGTCACCAGCGACCAGATCATCGTCGCCGTGCAGGTCGGCCAGTCCACCACGGACCAGGGCTGCTTCACCCCGATGCTGCGCGCCACCGAGCAGGCCGCGGCGGCGTTGCACGCGGTCACCGGCAGTGCCGAGCACGTGATCGGCATCGTCCTGGCTGACGCCGGCTACAACAGCGACGCCAACCTTGCCGCGCCCGGACCGGACCGGCTCATCGCGCTGGGCAAGGGCAGAGACCAGGCGCAGGCAGCCGCGCGAGAGCCCGCGTACGGCCCGCCGCCACCAGGTGCAACAGCCCGGCAGGCCAACGCCCACCGGCTCCGGACTCCCGAAGGCCACCAGCTGTACAAGCGCCGCGGCGCGACCGTCGAACCCGGCATCGGCAACCTGAAGAAGATCCTCAACCGATTCTCACGCCGCGGCCTGGACCACGTCGCCAGCGAGCTCCACCTGGCCGCCACGGCATTCAACCTGCGCAAGATCCACCTCGCCCAACTCGCCTGAACCACCCCCTGGAGTGCGTCGGGCGACCACGCTCGACCCAGCCAGCCCGCGGCTGACGCCGATTCCGCTGGCCACCATGGTCCAGCGTGCGATTCCGCGACAGGCTCCGTAGGCGAGGAACGGCGTGAACTCTTCCCATGCTGCCCGCCACAACTGCGCGATGGCCGGGTAGGCCTTGCCCCACTTCTCTTCGAGCTCCTCGAACCGTGCCCACGCGGCCTGGGCGGTGGGCGCGGTGTAGATCGCCCGCAGATCGCGCGCGATCTGGTCCCAGTACTTGCGGGACGCGTAGCGCAGCGTCGCGCGGATCAGGTGGATCACGCACGCCTGGACGATCGCCTGCGGGAACACCGCGTTGACGGCGTCGGGCAGCCCCTTCAGACCGTCGCAGACGACGAAGAACACGTCCCGAACGCCGCGGTTGCGCAGGTCGGTCAGGACACTCATCCAGAACTTCGCCGACTCTCCACCGCCCTGGCCGGCCCATAACCCGAGTACGTCGCGGCGGCCGTTGAGGTCGACCCCGATCGCAGCGTAGAACGGCTGGTTACCGACCTGCCCGTTGCGGACCTTCACGTAGATGGCGTCGATGAAGATCGCCGCGTACACACCCAACAGTGGCCGCGCGGTCCACGCCTGCATCTCTTCCACAACCTTGTCGGTGATCCGCGAGATCGTGTCCTTGCCGATGCTCGCGCCGTACACCTCCGCGAAGTGCGCGCAGATCTCCCCAGTCGTCAATCCCTTGGCGTACAACGAGATCGCGAATCGCGTGACCGGCCGCGCCGAGGACGGCCCGGTGTGCGGCACCTTCGATACCGAAAGCACCGCCAGCGACCACCACCCGCTCTTCATCGGCAAGACCCGTTGCGAGTTCGGTAGTGACGTGCTCGCCGTAGTGGGACGAAGCGCGAGCCCCGGTGATCGTGACTCGATCACTCAGCGCCGTCGTCAGGAGCGACGACGCGCCCTGCGTCCACAACACATACGGGGCGCGGTCTCCGAGCTCGTTCAGCCCGGCGGGCCACTCGCGGTCGGCCGGAATCAGCGTGCCGAACCCGTGCTGCTCAGTCTCGGCCACGCGCTCAAGCAGGTCGGGCACGATCCGTGCCCGCATTCGCTCACGCCACAACAGAACGTCGGCACGGACCAGCCCCGACACGTCGTGATCGGACTCGACCAGGCTCAACGTAGCAACGCCGCCGTGGCGACCCAAGACGTACCCGGTCGCTAGATCGTCCGGTTCGGCGATCATCGACAGCACGACCCGCGCCATCCGTTCGCCCTGCACCTGCTCCGCCAACGTCGCCATGATCGGTGTCCTTCCACTCCAAGGTCACCGACGAGGTGCGCCACCGAGCGCCACTGACAGGGTTCCCAACGTCGGAGCTCAGACGTACAGTTGAAGGAGAGGCGGCTTTCTCCTTCACAGTGGGCCGTTCGCGGCAGGCCTTCGGGCCGCTCTTCAACGCACCGTCTCGCAGAGACACCCGTGCGTCGAAGAGGAGCACCCGATGATCCGCCTACTGACGATCGTCAGCATCCACATCCGCGACTTCATGCGTCGCTACACGCCGAGCAACATCCTGCTCGACCTCATCCGTACCCGCCGCGGTCTCAAATGGGGCGTCCCGGCCATGCTGCTGGCGATCCCGTACTTCGCCGTCGCCTACTGGTGCACCACCTTCATCGGCAACGGCGGCCCCGGCTGGCTCAACCTTGTCGTCCTGATCTGCGTGTGGAGCGGATTGAAGATGCTGTGGATCGGTCCCGTCAGCCTGATCCATCTGCTCCGAGCCAGGGTGAGCGAGCGCCGTGCCCGCCGCGACGACATCCGCCGCACCCACGACGAACCCGTGCAGACCGGGGTCATCTGATGGGCCGGTATGTCAAGAAGACCATCCGGCGCCGCCGGGAGGATCGAAACCTCACCGTCCGAGCAGAGCACCGCGACCCTCCTGACGCGGACAAGCTCTGCCAACTGCTCATCAGGTTCACGCTGCAAGACTTCGGAGAATCGCGTGTCCGTGGCCCCAGCCAGAGGGCTGACGCGACGAGCGAAGACGCCGTCTGACCAGTGTGACCGCGCGTTGGCAGAGTCCGAACCTGTCGTGGCTGCTTATACACCCATGACCACTACCGAAACCGCCGACGCGCGGGGAGCCCGGCGAGTCCGGCTCGAACCGTCGGGGGTTGCCGATAGCGTTGGTGCGGCGGCGCCATCGAGAGGAGTGAGCACGTGGTAGTTCGGTACATGGGCACGAAGCGCCACATGGCGGACCATGTACGCGATGCCATCGTTGGCCTGAAGCCTGAAGGGCGCGTCGTAGACCTGTTTTCCGGCATGGGCAGCGTGGCTGAAAGCCTCCAAGAGACCGCCTCAGTCGTGACCAACGACGCGATGAGCTTCACTGCGGCCTTGTCGCGGGCGCGCTTCACAGGGTCTGACCGCTCTACAACGGCGGTGGAAGTCACGGAGCGCCTGCTGCCCAAGTATGAGTCGCGGCTTCGCGAACTGGAGTCGGCCTATGCCGCCGAGCTGAAGAACGAGGCCTTAGCACTGGGTGGCTCGCGATCCGACTTGCTCAGCTACATGGACAAGGCGCGGCATGTGGGCAACTCGGCTACTCACCGTCGTTCCGCGAAGACCGCCGCAGAGTCCAGTGGATCAGATCACTACGAGCTGGCGACTCTCTACTTCTCAGCGGGATACCTCAGTCTCCGACAGGCAATCGAGTTGGATGCGGCCAGGGCTGCTATCGATACCGACACTTGCCTGGAAGAGCGGGATTGGATGCTGGCAGCATGGATCGCCGGAGCGTCGGTTCTAGTCAATGCTCCGGGACATACCGCTCAGTACCTTCGCCCGAACTCAAGCTCTGCTCACACTCGAATTGTGCGTACATGGTCGCGCTCGATCTGGGATGAATTTTCTGCCGCGCTCGATACTGTCTCCCAGGTTGGTTCCGAGATGTGGCGGCATCGCAACTCTGTCTACGTCGGTGATGCGCTCGACCTAGTTAGCGCCGGAGAACTCCGCGATATTGGGACAGTGTATGCGGATCCGCCATACACCAAGGACCAGTACAGCAGGTACTACCACGTCTACGAAACCCTCTATCGCTACGACTTCCCCGACTCCAGCGGTGCGGGGCGGAACCGATCAGATCGATTCACCACCGGATTCTCTCTCAAGACAGCTGTCGTCTCGTCCTTCCATGACCTATGTCGGAATGTTTCACGTATGCGCGTTCCTCTGGTCATCAGCTATCCGTCGAGTGGGCTGTTGGGAGATGCGGGGGTAACAGTATCGGGGATCGCGCTTCAGTATTTTGGGGAAGTCAGGACTCATTCCTACGAAGCGAATCACTCAACCATGGGTGCCTCAACCGGGGCTTCCAAGAAGTCGGCAACGGAGAACCTGTATGTCTGTCTCGTCTGAAGCGGAGGAGCTAGAGAGCGCTCCCCAGAATATAACCGCTGAGCTGAGGGAGTTGAATGTATCGGACGTTGTGCCGAACGCACAGAACCCTCGCCTTGATTTCCCCCAAGACGAACTGGATCGGCTTACGGACTCCATCGATCTGGAAGGCGTGCTCGTTCCGATCGTCGTGTACCCGAAAGGCGACCAGTACGTTCTCGTCGATGGCGAGCGTCGGTTCAGATGCGCCCGCGACCTCGGTCACAGCAAGATTCCTGCTCTTATTACGACAGAACGCAGTGAGCGCGAAGTTCTCCAGCAGATGTTCAACATCCACCTCATCCGGGAGCCGTGGCGCGATATCCCCACTGCCAAGGCGCTACAACGACTTGCTGAGGAGATCAAGGAAGCCGAGGGACAAGAGCCCAACGACAATGAACTGCGGGACCTCACGGGCCTGTCTATTGAGCGAGTACGGCAACTCCGCTACGTCGTCACGCTTCCAGATCAGTGGCAGGGTTACATTCGAGACGAGACGATACCTCTCAACTTCTTCTGGGAGTTGAAGAAGAACGTCATCGATGCCCTACGCAACAACCGGCCCGCGATCCTCGATGAGTACGGTGAAGACCGAGTGAGTAGCGCCTTCGTTCAGAAGCGGCTCGATCAGGTCATCACAGACACCGTCAGCCTGCGCAAGGTGTCGCCGATCATCAAGTTCGCGGCACAGGATGCAGAGTCAAACGGCACCGGCACGTCCGCGCTCGACGGCTCGATTCGTGACCTCATCGAGAAGCCCGAGGCGACCATCGATGACGCCTACGAAGAGACGGTCCAGATGATGGTCGAGGTGGACAAGCTCGGCCGTCGTACATCGAGCATGGTTGCGGTGTTCGCGCGACTCCTTACCAAGACAGCTGGAACGTCAGACAACGAGGAGGTTCGCCGCCTCGGTCGTGAGCTTGTTCAGCAAGTTGCGGCATTGATCGACGCGGACGAGCAGCACAACTGAGGTCGAGGGCGCGCTCGTGGAAGAGATCATCGATGAACCATCGCGCGGCCGACCTATCGGTATGGCTGATGTCGCAGCCGCCGCTGAGCGTATCTACGCAAGCGAGAAGGGGAACAGTTGGGTCCGGGATGTCGAACTTGATCTGGGGAGCAAGCGCTGGAAGCCCAACGCCGTGTCCGCGGATGGCACGCGGCTTCTATATGTCTTCCTTCAAGATGAGCTGCCGCGCTTTGTTCGTGATCGCTTAGCCCTGGCGGCCCAGAAGGGTATCAAGCCCGTCTTGGCGTTAGCCCTCGCGTCCTTGTTCAAGCCTGAAGTTGTGGAACTGCTTGTTATCGCCGACGCAGACGTCCTCGTGCTCGATGACTATGTGGCCGTCAGGCAGTTAGAGCCGAGGGCGCTGCTTGTTGCCCTGGCCGACATTGAGGTTCCCGTCTCTCCTGAACTTCGGAAGACCGTCGCGAATGTTGTCTGGAAGCGTATCGGAGACGGCACCTCACATGACAAGGGCCGCCGGCTCGAAGGTCTCTTGGCGTTCACCTTCGCCCAGGTGCGTGATCTGAAAGTCGTGGAGCGTAACTACCGAAACGAGACGGAGGAGATTGATCTGGTCCTTCAGATCGACAACTTCAGTTCCCGTGTCTGGCAGAAGTCCGGGGTTCCGTTCATTCTTGTCGAGGCGAAGAACCGAGCGGACAAGGCTTCGCAGCCGATGGTCTCATCACTTATCACCAAGCTTCAGACCAAGCGAGGAACCGCACGCATTGCAGTGCTGGTGTCGCTAGCCGGCTTCACCGATGACGCTCGGATGCAGGAACTTCGATTCTCGACTCAAGACATTTGCGTCGTGATGATTGATCGCGCTCAGCTAAAGAGCATGCTCGCTGCCGACGACGTAGATGACGCGCTCGAAACTCTCGTGCGTCAAGCATTGCTGCGATAGAAGGCTGTCTCAGGTACCGGCACTTCTCTCATCGCTGAACTGGCTGACGGCCGCGCGGCCGGATCGTGCCACCACAGGCGACGATCCCTGCACGGGCGCCGTCGTTGCTGATCCCGAGGCGCGCCGCGACCTGCGGCAAGGTCAGCCCTTTCTCGTATAGCCGTGCCGCTTCACGACGGATGCTCTCTGGGAGCCCCGGACTCCAGGCCGGGACGCCTGCCCGGCGCACCAGCTCACTGACAGTCGAACGGTGCACGCCGAAGCGGTCGGCCAGCTCTTGCACGGGCACCTCTGCGGCGTAGGAGTCGAGCAGCGCCGCACGATTCGAGGCATTCAAACGAGTTTGAGACTGACGTGATTTCTCGACCACCGGGCCTCGCTCGTCGGCCCGCTGGGTCGCCGGGCGACCCACCCCACGAGACCGTGATGCCTTGTGGACACGGGAAATCAGCGAACGCAGGGGCTTGCGGGGGTTTGAGAAGCACCTACGGAGGACCACCGAAACATGATGAGTCGAGACATGGGTGACACCTGAGTCAGACAGCTGTGACAGTGGCGTCCCTCGGCCATCGGCCGGGGGGCTTCTGCGTGTTGCGTCGCAGATCGTCCGACTACGAGACAACGCTCGCGACCGCGAAGTCGGCGGCTGGCATGGGAGTGCGAAGGCGCCACGTGATGGCGATGGGTCTCTCCCCCCGGTGCTCGACATGGTCGGCCTCGCCGAGGAAGAGGTAAGGGGCACCCGTGCCGAAGGCGGACACCTTCCGAGGCCGGCAGAACAGCAGGACATGACTACCAGTGGAGCGGTGTTTGAGGTAACGCTGGCCAGTGTTGGATGCGACAGTCGTTCCAGACTGCGACTCCCAGTGAAACAGTTCGGGGTTGATTGCGTAGTCCTGGTACATCGTCGTCGGGGAATAGTCAGCCTCGGACTTGTGCAGCGTCACGAGGAACGCGTCGGCGTTTGCCGCGGGCGCAAAGAGCACTCCCTCTCGGAAGCTGTTGGGCCTGCGCCCATCGATCGATACGAAGTCCAGGGCGGTGACGATCTCCTCGCGGGTGTATCGCGCGTGTACACGCAGCGGCCGCAGGCCCAAGGCTCCCGAGAGTCGCGAGGTTACGCGCTCGGCGTCGCCGAGCCCGAGACGGATTACTGCTCGGAGGTCGTTCCGCGCGGCGGCCTCGTCTCGGAGGGCCGCGAGGCCAGCAGCATACGAGTCGAAGCCACCTCCGTCGGGCCAGAGCGAGAAGAAGAGCATCCGCCCGTAGGCCTGCTGGACGGGGTCGACCTCCTCGTAGTCGGGTGCATCATCGCCGAGCCACGTGAGATACGCCCCGGCTCGGTCCGGGTCGTCAACATGGCACAGGGTGCGGACTCGCCTGAGGATGTCCCCTTGCAAGGAGCCGCCGCCCAAGACGGCGAGACCCGCCTCGCGGCGCAGCCTCGTCCATGATCGATCGTTCCGCACGACGTCGGCCAGCTCGACGCCTGACTCGGCGAGGAACGTGCCAAGGTCGTCAGTGGGGTTGGCCCGCAACTCTGAAGTGATTCCGGACCAGCGCATCGTGATCTGATTCCGGATGTTCTCGAGCACCAGGTCTTGGCTCTGTCGGTCGAGGATGATCTGCGTTCCCGGGGGTAGGAAGGGGAAGCCGCTCTCGATGTCGCGCGTGAGCCCGGCTCGGGTGCTGCCGGTCATGGCGCGGAGGCGCTGGTCGAATCGGAACTCTTTGCGGTGATGTCCTACGAAGTCCAGAGCCGTGAGGACCGGCTTGTCTGCGGCGCGACGCAGCCCTCGGCCAAGCTGCTGGAGGAAGACCGTAGAGCTCTCAGTGGGTCGCAGAAACAGGACCGTGTTGATCGCGGGCACATCCACGCCCTCGTTCAAGACATCCACCGTGAAGACCGCCTGGACCGAGCCGGCGCGCAATCCCCTGAGGACGGCATCCCGGTCTTGCGTGGCGGTGTCGCCGAGCACCGTCGCGGCACTGATCCCGGACTCGTTGAAGACGCGCGTCATGTAGCGCGCGTGATCCCGCGACACGCAGAAGCCGAGGGCCTTCATCGAGCTCACGTCAGCGAGCTTGTCTCGGACAGCCTTGAGGACGACCCGTGCCCGCGCGTCATTGCCGGTGACGAGGTTGGAGAGTTCGCCGATGTCGTAGGCGCCGGCCTTCCAGTTGACGCCGGTCATGTCCATGCCATCAGCGATGGCGAAGTAGTGGAAGGGAGTGAGCAGGTCTGCCTTCAGCGCGTCCCAGAGTCGCAGCTCGGCGGCTGTCCGTCCCCCGAAAAGGGTGCGAACGTCCACGCCGTCGCCGCGCTCGGGAGTGGCCGTGAGAGCCAGCAGCTCGCGCGGGTGGAGATGCTCGAGGATCCTGCGATACGTCTTCGCCTCGGCATGGTGGAACTCGTCCACCACCACAACGTCATACGCGTCCGCCGGGACGTTCGTGACGCCGTACGACGTGAGGGACTGCACGGACGCGAAGACGTGGTCCCACCGTTCTGGTCGGGCCCCGTCCACGTAGAGCTCCCCGAAGCCAGCGTCGCTGAGTACCTCGCGATAGGTGCGCATCGACTGTCGGAGGATCTCGCGTCGGTGGGCGACGAACAGGAGCCTCGGTCGGGAGGCGGCATTCGAGGCCAGCCGCCGGTAGTCCAGCGCGGCCACTACGGTCTTGCCGGTCCCCGTCGCGGCAACCACGAGGTTTCGGTGACGGTCGTGGACCACACGCTCGACGTCAAGCTGGTCCAACATCTCCTGCTGATATGGATATGGGCGCACGTCGAGCCCGGACAGGGTGAGGGTGACTCGGTCGTGGGTTCGCTTGCCGGCCGCCTCTGCGAGCGTGTCGTCCAGGCGGTCACGGTCGGCATCGGGCTCGTAGGTCTCGAACGTCGTGTCGTTCCAGTAGGTGTCGAACGTTGCGCAGAACTTCCTGATAAGCGCGGGCGTCGCGATCGCGGATAGCCGGACATTCCACTCCACCCCGTCGAGCATCGCCGCGCGGGACAAGTTGCTGGAGCCGACGTATGCCGTGTCGAAGCCGGTGTTGCGGTGGAAGAGCCAAGCCTTGGCGTGCAGGCGCGTTCTCTGGGAGTCGAACTGCACCTTGACCTCGGCTCCGAAGTCCTGGACCAGCCGGTCCAGTGCTGCGCGCTCGGTGGCGCCCATGTAGGTCGTTGTGATGACTCGCAAAGGCACGCGGCGCGCGCGGAGGCCCTCGAGCCGGTCCTCGAACAGTCGCAAACCGTGCCACTTGACGAACGCCATGACTACGTCCACTCGATCGGCACTCGCGAGCTCGGCACGAATCTCGTGACCAACACCTGGTTCGTCGGCCGCGTTGGTGAGGAGCGCGGCCTCCGAGAGGGGCGTAGCTGGGCGCTCAAGTGTTCCGTGACCCGGTCGACCTGGCCCGGCGGATTGCACGACGGCCAGAAGTTGCCGTGCATTGTCGAGCGTGGCCGAGGAATCGCCCAGGGATTCAACGAGCTGATTCACCAGGGCAAGGCGACGGTCGGCGTGGCGCTCCTCACGCAGTGCCCGCAGAACGACATCGCGGAGATGCCGAGCCAGGATGTCCGGCTGATCGGCCTCGTGGACCGGGGCTCGGCGAGCGTCTACGTTGTGTTGGAGCGCGAGTTTCTCCTCAAGCGCCCGAGTGATCAGGCTCTCGTAGAGCCCTTCGAGCAGGCTATCGTCTTCCACCACGCCCGCCAGCTTGCCAGGCACAGGCGACAGATCAGGCAACCCGACCCCTTATCAACGTGGAGCTGGGCCACCCTGGTGAACCCGTGGTTCAGCCTCGCGGCCCTGCGGCAGGCCGCGCAACGGGTGCGGCTCGACGCCGCCCAGGGGGCCGACGGAGTCTGGCGTAGCTCCCGCGGCGCCGTCGATCGCGACCGGAAGATCAAGGGTCAGCGGCGACGCTGAGCCGGGACCACCCCGATCGCTTCGGCCCCAGTGACCCCGTCAACTCATCCCGTGGCGACCTCGACCCCCGGTGAGTCGTAGCGGCGCGCCTGGGGGATGGTGAGTACGACATGGGCGAGGGCGGTGTCGCTCAACGCCTCGTGTCGGTGGGGGACGTCGCCGGCGAACCGCACGAAGTCACCCGCCTCGAGATCGACCGGGTCGGCGACGGTGCCGGTGCGCAGGCGCCCGTCGATGACGTAGAGGTGGATGAGCGTGCCGAGGTGATGGGCCGGCAGTTCGAGGGCCCGGCGGTCCTTCGTCAGGCGCACGACCTCGGTGCGCACCTGGCCCGTCCCGAACACCTCGTCGAGCGCCCGCACGTCGACCCCGGATCGCCGGGTCCATGAGCTGTCGGCCGCGCGCCGCAGGAAGATCGGGTGCCCCCACTCCGTGACGAGCCGGCGGAAGGGCACGCCGAGGGTGGCACTCACGGCCGCGAGGGTCTCGACGGTCGGGTTCGAGTCGGCCGACTCGAGCTTCGAGAGCGTCTGCTTCGAGAGGCCGGATCGACGGGCCACCTCCCCGAGGGAGAAGCCGCGTTCGACCCGGAATCGCCGGACGTTCTCCGAGATCACTTGCACGAGGTCAGGCTGCGCGGGCGGGACCTGAGACGAGTCGGATGTCACTTAAAACATGATAGTCGTCCACTTGACCAAGCCTGCCCTTCTCCCCACACTGGATTCCGGACAACGAAGTGACGAAGCGCGTGCTGAGAGTGACGGAGGCCAGATGACCGCAACACTGAGCCCGGCAGCGCGCTCCCAGCACCGAGACGACCGGGCCGCCGTCGACAAGGCCTTCAGCCTGCTCCTCGCGCTCGGCGACGAACCGGGGTCACTCCTGGGCGTGAGCGAGCTCGGTCGTCGCGCGGAGCTCAGCAAGTCCACGGCCTTCCGCCTGCTGTCCATGCTCGAGCGCAATGGCGCCGTCGAGCGGGTGGGGCGGGACTACCGGATCGGTTCGGCGATGCAACGGCTCGTCCGCCCGGTGGACGAGGGACGACAGGAACGACTGCGCGAACTGCTCATCCCCGCCTGTGTGGACCTCTACGACCAGACGGGCGAGGCGGTCCATCTCTCGGTGCTCGACGGGGTCGACGTGGTGGCGCTGCATCGGGTCTTCGGTGGTCGCTCGGGTCGTGGCCCGGGCCGGGTGGGCACGCGGTTGCCGGCATACGCCTCTGCCGCGGGCAAGGCGCTCCTCGCGCACGACCCGGCAGCCCTCGATCTCGTCCTCGCAGGTCCGCTCAAGCCCCTCACGGCTCGGACGCTCACGGAACCGGAGGACCTGACCGCGCAGTTGGCCCGGATCCGGGGTGGGGCGATAGCGGTGAGCCTCGGCGAGGCCGTGTTCGGGATCACCGCGATCGCCGCGCCGGTCCGCGGCACCGATGGGCTCCCGCGGGCCGCGCTCACGCTCGTGGCCAACGAGCAAAGCGCCGACGTATGCCGCCACGCCCTGGTCCTGCGCCGCACCGCCGCCGACGCCAGCCGGATTCTCCAGGGTGCCGAACGATCCGGACTGCTGCGGTCCGCCTGAGCCGGGCCCCGCGGATCGGGACCCGAGTCACGTCACGGTGTCAGGTCGGCACCCGGTCGAGCTCCAGGTCGACACCACGGACCCAGTCGGGCTCGAGCACGAGCAACTGCAGCGTCTCCGAGTCCAGGTCCACCTCGACGACCGCACGGAAGCCCGCCTCGCTTGCCTCGTCGATCGTGACCGAGTCCTGCGGCGCATAGGCGAGCACGATCCGGCGGCAGACCGGGTCGGCGTCGAGCAGCGCCGTCGCAAGCGCCCGGATGACGTCGGCCCGCGGGTTTCCCTCGACGCGGATCTCGAGGTCGTGCCCACCGACCGGGTAGGACAGGCGCAGACGTCCGGCCACGCACCGCTCGACCACCAGCCGGGTCGCCTCGCCGCCGCCCGAGGTGACCTCGAATGTCGCCGTCCTGCGACGGTCCTGGACGAGACTGATCGCCCACGGTTCGGGCGCCCGTAGGGCCGTCGGGATCCGCGTCCGATTCATGGCGTGTCGCTGGACACGATCCCGCGGACGGCGACCTTGTCGAGTTTGCCGGAGGCGTTCCGGGGCAGCTCGTGCACGAGGACGATGCGGGTCGGCAGCTTGTAGCGGGCCAGTCGCTCGCCGCCGTACTGGCGGACCTGGTCGAGGGTGAGATCCGTGCCCTCCCTGGCCGTGATGACGGCCACGACCGCCTCGCCCCACTTCTCGTCCGGCATCCCGACGACCGCCACGTCGAGGACGCCCGGCATGTCGGCATAGGCCCGCTCGACCTCGGCCGGGTAGACGTTCTCCCCGCCGGTGATGACCATGTCCTTGAGCCGGTCGACGATGAACAGACAGCCGTCCTCGTCGAGATAGCCCACGTCGCCGGTGTGGAACCAGCCGTCGGCGTCGAAGGCGGCCGCGGTCGCCTTGGGGTTCTCCCAATAGCCGGGCGTGACGTTGGGACCGCGGACGACGATCTCGCCCAGGGCGCCCGAGGGCGCGACGGCGTTCTCGACGTCGACGATCCGCACCTGCGTGTGCGGCATGGCGACCCCGGCCGAGCCGAGCTTGTCTCGGGTCCACTCTGCGGGCAGGTGGGTGGCGAACGGGGCCGTCTCGGTGAGACCCCAGGCCTGCTCGAGGGTGACCCCGAGGTCGAGGAACTGGCTGATGAGCGACGGCGGGACCGGGGCCCCGGCGACGATGACGGCCGTGAGGGAGGAGAGGTCCGAGGTCTCGATCCCGGGCGTGCGCGCGAGCGCGGCGAACATCGCCGGGACGCCGAACATCGTGTTCACCCGGCGCTCGACGATGTCGCCGAGCAGCTGCGCCGGGTCGAACAGCCGGCGCAGGATGGCAGTGCCGCCGCGGGAGAGCACGCGCAGCAAGAACGAGTTGAGCGCGCCGATGTGGAAGATCGGTGCGCCACAGTAGGTGACGTCGAGGCGACGGCTGTCGACCCGCGACTCCACGTTGACCTGGTTCCAGAAGACGTTGCCGCAGGTGAGCGTCACGCCCTTCGGAAGCCCGGTCGTCCCCGAGGTGAACATGAGGATGGCGGGGGTGTCGTGGTCGCCCGCGACGTCCTGGCCGATGCGCTCGACGTTCGCGAGCAGTCCCGACCAGCGCTCCCAGCCGATGAGGTCGGCGTCCGGCGCGACCGGGCACGCCGGGTCGTCGTCCACGAGCAGCGCCCGGATGTCGCCGAGCGACGAGCGGACCTGGTCGACCGTGGCCCGGTGACCCTCCTCGGCGACGAGCGCGCGGCAGCCACTGGCCTGGAGGATGCGCTCGAGCTCCGGGCCGGCCAGGCGGAAGTTCACCGGGACGAAGATCGCGCCGAGGCGGATCGTCGCATAGAGGGTGACGAGGAAGGCCGGGCTGTTGAGCCCGAGGTAGGCGACCCGATCCCCGGGCTCGATCCCGCCCTCGGCGAGCACGGTGGCCAGCCGCGCGGATCGGTCCTCGAGCGCGGCATACGTGACGTCGCCACCCTCGTAGACGAGCGCGACCCTGTCGGGCGTGAGCGCGGTGGTGCGGACGAGCCCGGCGACCGGGCTGACGTCGACGTTGTGGCCGGAGACGGCCGAAGGCAGCAAAGGCATGATGATGTCCTTGGAGTCAGAGGTCGTCGCCACCGGCGTCGGAGCTGAAGCCCCGCACGCCCATGCCGCCGTCGATGGATATGGCGTGCCCGGTCATCGGGCCGGACTGCTCGCGGGAGGCGAGCAGCACATAGGGGCCGGTGAAGTCCTTCGGGTCGTTGCTGGAGTCGTGCAGGGGCAGGGCAGGACGTCGGTCGGGTGAGGCCTTGGCGAAGGAGGCTTCGATCGAGCGCTGGTCGAGCCCCAGCGCCCCGGGTCCACGCAGATCGGTCCGCATGCCGCCGCAGGCCACGCCGTTGACCCGGACCTTCGGCGCCAGCTCGAAGGCCAGTTCGCGCATGAGCCCGAGCGCCGCGTGCTTGCTCGCGGTGTAGACCGGGCCACCGCCGTTGACGTAGAAGGACGCATTGGACAGGGTCATCACGATGCTCCCGCGGGTGGCGACGAGTTCACGCCAGGCCGCCGCGGCCGCGAGGAGATAGCCCTTGACGTTGACGGCGAAGATCTCGTCGAAGGTGGCCTCGAGCTCCTGCGGAGTCAGCCGGGTGAGGCCCCGCTGGAAGTCCCAGAGACCGGCATTCGCCACGAGCGTGTCCAGGCGCCCGAACGTCTCCGTGGTCCGGGCCACCGCCTGCTCGAGGTCGGCCGACGAGCGCACGTCGCCGACGATCGTGAGCAGCTGGGCGTCCGGTCCGACCTGCTCGCGCAGCGTCGAGAGCTGGTCCGTGTCGATGCCGTATGCCGTGACGCTCGCGCCCTCGGCGAGGAAGCGTTGCACGACGGCCCGGCCCAGACCGGAGCCGCCGCCGGTGACGAGGGCGACGTTGCCGGTGAGCCAACCGCTGGAACCAGCGCTCACGGTGTCGCCGCGAAGTCGATGACGAGGCGCTCGAACTCGCCCTGGCGCTCGAGCTGGACCCAATGCCCGCAGTTGCCGAAGACGTGCAGCTGGACGTCCTTGATGTAGCGGAGCATGAGTTGGGCGCCGTCGAGGGTGATCGTCCGGTCGTCCCGTCCCCACAGCAGCAGGGTCGGCGCCTTGATGAGGTGCAGGTCCCGCCACAACGGGTCCATCCCGTGCCGACGACCGAAGGCCGCGTTGTAGCGGTGGTAGAACTCGATGTGGCTCGGGTCCAACGACGCCTCGTAGCGGGCTTTGACGACGTCCTCACCGAATTGCTTGTGGTCGAAGACCATGGTCCGGATGAAGGACCCCATCTTCTTCTCCGACGGGCCGCCGGCGTTGTAGTAGAGGAACATCTGCTTCTGGCCCTCGGTCGGCGTCGGGCCGAACGGCAACCAGCCGCCTCCCGGGGCCATGAGGATGAGTCGGTCGACCCGCTCCGGCCGCGCCTGGGCCATCGCGATGGCGGCGGCACCACCGAGGCTGTTGCCCAGCAGGTGGAAGCGCTCGATGCCGAGGGCGTCGATCGCCTGATAGAGGGCGTCGACGGCGATCGCCGTGATCGACCGGGCCTCGAGGTCCTCCTCGGTGGGCCGGTAGGACTGTCCGAAGCCGGGCTGGTCCGGCAGGACGACCCGGAAGTGCCGGGTGAGCGCGGGCAGGTTCTGCCAGTAGTTGCTCTCCCCGGACGCCCCCGGCCCACCCCCGTGGAGCATGACGAGCACAGGCCCTTCGCCGGCCTCGGCGACGGAGATGTCGCCGAGCGAGGTGGGGACCGAACGTCGGGTGAGCGTGGGGCGGGGGGTGTCCATCGTGGCCCTTCGGGTCGGCAAGCGGTCAGGTAGAGACAGGGGTCGAGAGAAGAGCTCAGAAGAAGATCGAGAGGTTCTTGGACATGAGCACGTTGTGGTCGAGGAGGATCTCCCGGCGAGCCACCTCGAAGGAGTCGCCGGAGCGCCTCAGCAGGTCCGTGCGTTGCCCGGCGAACAGGTTCTGCTCGGTCTGCAGGCGCGAGCGGTGCACGAGGAAGGCCGAGCGGACGAGGAAGTCGTCGACGATGAAGCCCGGGTGTTCCTCGGGATCGACGTGCGTCGCGATGACATTGGAGATGAGGTGGCGCGTCCGCGAGGGCGGGTCCTCGGCCCAGGCCATGCCGGAGTCGAACCGGCGGATGCGCCACCGCAGCGACTCCTTCGTCTCGTCGTAGAAGGCGGTGCCACCACGCGGTTCGATCGACAGCGACTGCTGGCGCCGCAGCCGGTTGGTCCGGGTCGGTGCCCAGTAGTCGAGGTCCTCGGCGAGCAGGTCCAGCCAGTCGGCGAACCGGCCGTCGTCCAGGAGGGCCGCCTCGTCGAAGTAGAACTGGGTGATCTCGAAGACGGTCTGGGCGTCCGCCCGCCGGCCGGCCCGGTCGTCAGGTCGGCGGCTCGGGGGACCGGACGGGCGGCCCTCGGGGATGTTCGACGGGGCACCGTCGCTGGCGATGGTCATGAGGGTCGCGGGTCCTTCCCGGTCAGGCGCGCAGCAGGCCGCGCAGCTCGGTGTGGGGGTCGGCGAGGACCGACGGGTCCACGAGGGTCTTGCGGTCGATGAGGCGACGACCGGCCTTGATCGCCATGGCGTCGTCGACGGCGGCAACGGCCACGAGTCGACCGCCCGCGAGCCCGAAGACCGCCGCCGGGCCCTCGCCGAACGAGCCGCGCACGACCCGGGTCTCTGCCTCGTCCATGTGTCCGACGCACTCGACGTGCAGGTGGTGACGGTCGGTCCAGAACCACGGCGCACCCTGGGTCGGTGCCGCCGACCCGAGCAGGGTGGCCGCGGCACGATCCGCCCCCCGCTGCGCCGCCTCCCAGTGCTCGGTCGCCCGTTGGGGTATGCCGTCCGCCCGGGTCCGCGCGACATCGCCGACGGCGAGCACGCGCGGGTGGCTCGTCACCTGCCGCTCGTCGACGAGGACACCGCCGTCGACGAGCAGCCCGGCCGACTGGGCCAACTCGGTGTCGGCGACCATGCCGACCCCGAGCACGACCACGTCGAAGGGGCGCGGCTGTGCCGCACCGGACAACGCCGCCAGGACCGTCCCGGCCCCGGGCGTGCCCGCTGTGCCCCCTGTGCCCCCTGTGCCCGCTGTGACCCCGGTGCCCGCTGTGTCCTGCGCGAGCGACGTGACCGTCCCTGTGATGACCTCGATTCCGCGTCGGGTGTGCTCGTCGTGCAGCCAGGTCGCGAGTTCGGGTCCGAGGGCGGCGGCGAGTGGCACGGGCAACGGGTCGATCACGGTCACCACGCACCCGAGGTCCAGGGCCGTGGACGCGACCTCGGCGCCGATGAGACCGGCACCGATGACGAGCAGCCGTCGGCCGGGGCCCAGATCCGTGCGGAGCCGATCGGCATCCTCGGCGGTCCGCAGGACGTGGACGTGCTCCCCGTCGCCGCCCGGGATGGGCAGCCGGCGCGCGCGTCCACCCGTCGCCAGGACGATCCGGTCGGCGGTGAGGACCTGCCCGTCGGCGAGCTGCACCTGCCCGGCCTCGGGACGCAGGCCGATCGCCCGGACCCCGCGGAACAGCCGAACGTCCTGGGCGTCGAACCAGTCGGCCGCTTGCAGCGCGATCTCCGCTCGGCCCCGTCGACCGGCGAGATAGTCCTTGGACAGCGGCGGACGGTCATAGGGCTGATGGCCTTCGTCGACGAGCCACAGCTCCCCCTGATAGCCCATCCGGCGCAGTGCTGCGACGGTGCTCACTCCGCCGATCCCCGCGCCCAGGACGAGGATCCGTTCCGGATGCCCCTCCATCAGGGCCGCTCACCGGCATACAGGTAGACCTCGCCGTCGTGCACCTCGACCCGGTGGACGTTCACCCCCCGCGGGGCCGGGAGGGACTGGGCCTCACCAGTGCGCAGGTCGAACTTGCTCGAGTGCAGCGGGCACTCGACGTAGCCGTCCTCGACCCAGCCCTCGGCGAGCGAGGCGACCTCGTGCGGGCAGGTGTTGTCGAGGGCGAAAATGCACCCCTGGTCGTCCTTGAACAGGGCGATGTCGTCGTCGGCTCCGGTGAGCGCCTTGGGGATGACCAGGCCCTCGTCCTGCGGGATGTCCTCCTCGGCCGCGACGCGGATCCGGTCGCTCATGTGTATTCCTCACGCATCGGGTGGGTGGGACGGGGGCGGGTCTCGTGCCAGGCCGGGCTGTCCATGAGCTCGACCCACCGGCGGTAGAAGGACAGACCGGCGGCGTCGCTGAACAGCGCCGCGGTCCGACCGGGGTGGACCCCGTCCTCGGCGGCGGTGCCGAGCGCCATCTGGAAGTTGAGCGGCGTCTCCCGGGTGATGAACCCCTTGGAGACGGCATGGATCTCGCTCCAGTTCTCGCCGTCGTCCTGCTCGAAGATCCCGCTGGGTCCGAAGGTGCGCAGGTTGTGCAGGCGCTGTGCCTCGACTACCTCGGCGGGCATGCTCTTGTCGACGATCGTCCACGCCCAGACCTCGACCTGGTTCGGCCCCCTGGGGTGCCAGACCCGGATCGAGCCGTTGACCGGCAGGTAGGAGAAGTTGGGGAAGATCGTCGCGTGGCCGGTCGTCATCGGTCCCTGGACCCGGGCCTCGGTGAGCCGTTCGCGCAGGGCGTCGTAGTCGTACCACTCGTGGACCCGCTGGGCGTCGAAGCGGGTCTTGGTGTTGACCGGGAACCCCGCGCCATGGCCGTGATCGCTCACGAACTGCCGTCCCCGGCGGTTGATGACCGCGTCGGCGAGCTTCTTCCCGGGGGGCGTCATCACGTAGAGCGCCGAGGCGTGGCTCATGTTCACGTGGTACCAGTCGGTGCAGAACTGCTCGGCCATGAACTTCCAGTTGCCCTCGAGGACCCACCGGTGGACGTCGCCGACGACGACGGTGCCGTCCGGGTCCCGGTCGAGGAAGGCGTCCAGGTACCACGCCATGTCCCCGAGGTTGTCGACGAGGGACTCCGCCTCGGAGTCCCAGTTGCCGAAGATCAGTCCCTTGTAGGACTGCACGCTCGGCACCTCGATGAGGCCCCAGTCGCGCGGATCGAAGTGATCGGGGTAGTTGTCCCGGTCGGGGACGGAGACGAGTTCACCGTCGAGGTCGAAGGCCCAGCCGTGATAGGTGCAGGTGAAGTTCTTCGTGCGACCGGAGTCGGCGCGGCAGACCCGAGCGCCCCGGTGCCGGCAGGAGTTGAGGTAGGCCCGGATCCGGCCCTTGCGGTCCTTCGTGACGATGATCGGGTCCTCGCCCATCCACGTCGTGAAGAAGTCGCCGGGATTGCGGAACTGGTCCTCGTGCGCGAGGAAGAGCCATGACCGCGCGAAGATCCGGCGCAACTCCTGCTGATAGAGCCGCTCGTCGGTGTAGATGATCCGATCGACGACGCCCAGCTGCGGGTCGACCAGTCCGCAGGCCTCGACGTTTTCCAGTAGCCCGTCCGGGCGTCGGAGGCCACCGACGCGGGCTCCCGGGCTGCGCAGTACGCCGGTGCCGACCTGTTCGTTCGAGCTCATGGGCCGATTGGAGCGCGTCCCATCGCCTTTCACGAGTGGTCGTGCCGTCAGGCGGCACGACGGGCAGACGGCGCCGCCACGCCGATCCACGATGTCGACCGTGCGAGCAGCCATCTGCGTGAGCCAGAACCCGACGGACCCGTTGGCGGGGCTGGTCCTCGGTGAAGTGCCCGATCCCGGGGCCCGGGAGGGGTGGACCCGGGTCCGGGTCGTCGCGACGGCGCTCAACATGCACGACCTGTGGACGATGAGAGGGATCGGGCACCCCCCGGAGCACCTGCCGATCGTGCTCGGCTGCGATGCCGCGGGCCTGGACGAGGACGGCAACGAGGTCATCGTCTACCCCGTGATCGCCGAGGCCGACCGGGGGCTGGGCGACGAGACGCTCGATCCGGGCCGGGCCCTGCTGTCCGAACGCCACAACGGCACGTTCGCCGAATATGTCTCGGTGCCGACGCGCTGCGTCCTGCCCAAGCCCGCCGGGCTGACCTTCGCGGAGGCCGCCTGCCTTCCGGTGGCGTGGGGCACGGCATACCGGATGTTGTTCACCCAGGCCGGGGTCCGCGCGGGGGACCGGGTGCTCGTCCAGGGCGCCGGTGGGGGCGTCGCGTCCGCGGCGATCATCCTCGCGTCCGCCGCCGGCGCCGTCGTCTTCGCCACGAGCCGCAGCGAGGCCAAGCGCGCGGCGGCGCTCTCCTGGGGGGCCACCGCGGTCGTCGAGCCCGGCGCGCGGCTGCCGGAGCGGGTGGACGCCGTCATCGAGACGGTCGGCGCGGCAACGTGGAGCCACTCGCTCAAGGCGCTCCGACCGGGTGGCACGGTCGTCGTCTGCGGCGCCACCACCGGGGACCAACCACCGGCGGACCTCAGCCGGGTGTTCTACCAGCAGCTGCGGGTGATCGGCTCGACTGCCAGCTCGCGCCCGGAATTCGTGCAGATGCTCCGGATGGTCGAGGCGACCGGGGTGAAGCCGATCGTCGACCGCGTCCTGCCCCTCGAGGCCATCCACGACGGCTTCCGGCACCTGGAGTCCGGCGACCTGCTCGGCAAGGTCGTCATCCAGGTCACCACGCCGGCCGAGACCCCGATCCCAGGCCAAGGAGGCCAGTCATGACCGCAGCGCTCGTCGCCCTGTCCCACACCCCGCTCCTGGGCAGCAACGACCCCGAGCCGGAGGTCCTCGCCGCGTGCACGGACGCGGTGACGGCCGCGCGCGACTTCGCCGCGGCATACGATCCCGAGCTCGTCGTGATCTTCGCCCCGGACCACTACAACGGCTTCTTCTACAAGGCGATGCCGCCGTTCGCCCTCGCGACGGCCGCGACGGCCGTCGGGGACTTCGGCAGCGCGGCCGGGCCGCTGTCGGTGGACTCCGCGGCGGCCACCGCCCTCGCTCGGGGAACGCTGGACCGGGGTGTCGATCTCACCGTCTCGGCCCAGATGACCGTCGACCACGGGATGGTGCAACCGCTCGAACTGCTCTTCGGTGGGATCGACAAGGTCCCCGTCGTCCCGGTCTTCGTCAACGGGGTCGCCACTCCCCTCGGACCGGTGGCTCGGGTGCGCGCCCTGGGCGCGGCGATCGGCGAAGCGGCTCGCGAGCTCGACCGGCGGGTGCTCTTCGTCGCCTCCGGTGGGCTCTCCCACGACCCGCCGGTGCCCGTGCTCGAGGGGGCGCCGCCACCCGTCGCGACCGCCCTCATCGAAGGGCTGGCCCCGACCCCGGAGCAGCGGCTGCGGGGCGAGCAGCGAGTCATCGCCGCCGGCCGCGCGCTCGCGGCCGGGGAGGCGCCGAGGATGAAGCCGCTCAACCCCGAGTGGGACAACCTCGTCCTCGACGTCTTCGCCTCCGGTGACCTCGCCCAGGTCGACGACTGGACCGTCGCGTGGATGGGCACCGAGGGCGGCGGCAGCGCCCACGAGGTCCGCACGTGGGTGGCCGCCTTCGCGGCGCTCGCGGCATACGGGCCGTATGCCGTCCGCTCGCGCTTCTACCGCGCGGTGCCCGAGTGGATCGCCGGTTACGGCGTGGTGACCGCGACGTCCTGAACCGCGACGTCCTGAACCGGGGCGGCGATCACAGCGCGGCGATCACAGCGCGGCGATCACAGCGGGGCGATCATGCCCCGCCGTTGAGGAAGACCGAGCCGAGGTGCGTGAAGTGCAGGGCCACCGAGGCGCCGGGAGGACAGGCGACCGCCTCGGTCATCCCACCGGTCAACACGATCCACCCGGCCTCGATCGCCTGCCCACGTCCGGCCAGCTCGTTGGCGGCCCAGGCGAGCGCCTCCCCGGGGTGACCCTGCACCGCGGCACCCGTCGCCGAGTCCACGACGGCTCCGCCGATCTCGACGAGGACCGCCTCGAGAGACAGGTCGAGCGCGAACGGCGGCAGTCCGATCGGGCCGGTGACGAAGGCGCCCGAGGAGGCGTTGTCGGCGACGACGTCGCCGGCGCGGAAGGAGAAGTTGCGATAGCGCGAGTCGACGATCTCCGCTGCGCCCCAGACCGATTCGACCGCCGCCATCGCCCGGGCAGCGGTGACTCCGGGCCCCTCGAGCCGGTCGCCCATGACGAAGGCGAGCTCCGGCTCCACCCGCGGATGGATGAGCCGATGCTGGGGGACCGGGTCACCGGCCGGCAGGACCATCGCGTCGGTCAGCCACGCGACGAAGGGTGAGTGCACGCCCATCTGCTGCTGCTTGGCGCGGGAGGTGAGCCCGAGCTTGACCCCGACGAGCTTCTCGCCGCGCTCGAGCCGCGCGGCGAGATTCCGGTCCTGGATCGCGTAGCCGGTGGCGAGGTCGAGCTCGGGCCATTCCTCCGTGAACCGCACCCGGTCGCGCCGCTGCGCCTCGCAGGCGAGCAGCTCGTCGCCGACGGTGTCGATCGTCCAGCCGTCCCCGGGGGCGTTGCCGGTGTGCTGAGCCATCACCGCACCCCCATCCCGGCCAGGTCTCCGAGTTCCTGCTCCTCGCGCAGCTGCAGGGCGATGTCGATGATCATGTCTTCCTGCCCACCGACATAGCCGTGTTCGCCGACCTTCTGCAGGATCGCGTGCGCCGGCACGCCGTAACGGGTCGCCGCCCGCTCGGCGTGCAGGAGGAACGAGGAGTAGACACCGGCATAGCCCTGGGTGATCGAGGCGCGATCCATCCACGGTAGCCGCGGGATGAAGGGCCGCACGACGTCCTCGGCCGCGGAAAGGACCTCGCCGAGGTCGACGCCGGTGCGGACGCCCATCCGCTCGAAGGTCGCCGCGAGCACCTCCGTGGGGGAGTTGCCGGCCCCGGCACCGAGGGCGCACAGGGCCCCGTCGATCTGTGTCGCGCCGGCCTGGAAGGCGAGCACCGAGTTGGCGATGCCGAGACTGAGGTTCTGGTGGCCGTGGAAGCCGACCTGGGCGCCGGACCGGCCGATCTCGGCGATGACGGCCTCGACGCGCTCCTGCGCGTCGGACAGCACGAGGGCCCCGGCCGAGTCGACGACGTAGACGCACTGGGCGCCGGCGTCGACCATGATCCGGGCCTGCTGGGCGAGCACGGCCGGGCTGGCCCGGTGGCTCAGCATGAGGAAGCCGACCGTCTCCATGCCCAGCCGCCGCGCCTCGCCGAAGTGCTGGATGGAGACGTCGGCCTCGGTGCAGTGGGTGGCGATCCGGGCGACCGAGGCGCCTGCCTCGTGCGCCCTGTGCAGGTGGTGGACGGTCCCCAGCCCGGGGAGCATGAGGACGGCGATCTTGGCCTGCGTCGCCTCGTCGACGGCCGCCCGGATGAGCTGGAATTCGTCGACCAGGCTGAAGCCGTAGTTGAAGCTCGAGCCGCCGAGGCCGTCGCCGTGGCTCACCTCGATGACCTGCACGCCGGCGGCGTCGAGCGCATGGACTACCCCGCGCACCTGCTCCTCGGTGAACTGGTGGGCCATCGCGTGCGAGCCGTCGCGCAGCGTCGAGTCGGTGATCCGCAGGTCGCGCTCGCCACCACTCGCGCTCGCCGTGCGCGCAGTCTCGGCGCGCACCTGCGCCTCGCTCGGCGGCTCGGTGACGACCGGGGCGTCCCCGGGGCGGATCGTCATGTCGCCCATGTCAGGCTCCAACCTTCGCGTCGCTCGTGCGGGGGTCGGTGAGCTCGCCGAGGTCACCGGAGGACTTCCACGACGTGGCCACCCCGAGACGGTGGGCGATCATGAGGTCGCCGACCCGGGCCGCCGCCGAGGTGATGATGTCGAGGTTGCCGGCGTAGTCGGGCAGGTAGTCGCCCCGGCCCCGCACCTCGATCGGGATGAACACCCGTGCCTGGTCCTTCCAGCCGGCCCGGGCATGGTCGAACTGCGGCTCTGCGCGCAGGTGATAGCCGGGCACGTATTCCTGCACCCGGGCCACCATCGCGTGGATCGACTCGAGCAGCCGGTCCTGCAGGGCGCCCGGCTCGCCGGCCTCGGCGGGGATCGCGCAGAAGACCGAGTTGCGCATCATGAGCGGAGGCTCGACCGGGTTGAGGATGATGATCGCCTTGCCGGTGGCGGCCCCGCCGACCTTGACCACCGCGTCGGAGGTCGTCTCGGTGAACTCGTCGATGTTCGCCCGGGTACCCGGGCCGGCGGACTTGCTCGACACCGAGGCGACGATCTCGGCATAGGGCACCGGGACGATCGTTGAGACGGCGTTGACCATGGGGATGGTCGCCTGTCCGCCGCAGGTGATCATGTTGACGTTGACCGCGTCGAGGTTGAACTCGAGGTTGATCGGCGGGCACAGATAGGGGCCGACCGCCGCGGGGGTGAGGTCGACCGCGAGGATGCCGGCGGCGGCATACCGGGGGGCGTTTGCCTCGTGCGCCTTGGCCGACGTGCACTCGAAGACGATGTCGGGCAACTCGTCCTGGGCGAGCAGCCAGTCGACCCCCTCGGCGCTCGTGCGCAGCCCGACCGAGGTGGCGCGGCGCAGCCCGTCGGAGGTCGGGTCGACGCCGATCATGTAGCGCGGCTCGATGATCTCGCTGCGCCGCATGAGTTTGAACATGAGGTCCGTGCCGATGTTGCCCGGCCCGACGATCGCGGCGATGCCTTTGCCTGTCGATGCCATGTCAGTCACTCCCTTGTCACTGCGTGTCGAAGCGCGCGGTCACCGAGCCGAGCCCGGCGAAGACGGCGGTGAAGGTGTCGCCGGGCGCGACCGGCACCATCGCGCACACCGCTCCGGGCAACACGACGTGTCCGGCCTCCAGCGTGATCCCTCGCGCTCCGACCGTATTCGCGAGCCAGACAAGGGAATTGAGCGGGCTGCCGAGCACCGCACCGCCCGCGCCGGTCCCGACGAGAGTGCCGTTGCGGTGCAGGGTCGCCCCGGCCAAGCGCAGGTCGACCGCGCCGGGCCTGGTCGGGGTCGAGCCGAGCACGACCGCGCCGGAGGAGGCGTTGTCGGCGATCGTGTCGTAGAGCGCGATCTTCCAGTCGCGGATGCGGCTGTCGACGATCTCCAGCGCGGGCACGACGAAGTCGATCGCGGCGAGCGCCTCGGGGACGGTCACGCCGGGTCCGCGCAGCGAGCGACCGAGGACGAAGCCGATCTCCGGCTCGATCCGAGGCTGCAGGAAACGGCCCATCGGGATCGGCACGTGTTCGAGGTGGAAGAAGTCGTCGAGCAGGTGCCCGTAGTCGGGCTCACGCACCCCGAGCAGGTTCTGCATGGCCGCGCTGGTGAGTCCGACCTTGTGTCCCTGCACGATGCGTCCGCGCGCGAGGAAGGCCTCGATCTGGGCCAGCTGCACGGCATACGCGTCGTCGAGGGTCATCCCGTCGTAGGTCGCCGTGAGCGGGGCGATCGGCTCGCCGGTGTCGTATGCCGTGAGCAGGGCACTCGCGGCCGCGGCGCGTTCGGTGGGATCCACGACGGGTCTCCTTCGGGAAGACGGCCAAACTCCGGCGTCGGGAGGAGCGTCCCGCGGGGGCTAAGGTTCCGGCAAGCGCTCCGTTCCACTCACCGAAACGAGAGGGTATGCCGTCCGTCTCACCATCCACCCGGCCCCCGGACTCGGTCCTCGGGCGGGTCATGGCGCTGCTGTCCGCCTTCGACGCCGACACGCCAGTGTTGAGCCTGGCCGAGCTGTCCAGGCGCTGCGGACTGCCCAAGCCGACGGTGCACCGGATGGTCGCTGAGCTGTGCGAGCAGCGGTTGCTGCGGCGCGACGAGGCGGGGCGCTACCTGCTCGGGCTGCGCCTGTTCGAGCTGGGTGAGCTGGTGCCGCAGCAACGCACCCTCCGGGAGGCGGCCCTCCCGCTCATGGAGGACCTGCGCGAGGCCACCCGCTGCCGCATCCACCTGAGCGTGCTCGACGGCATCGACGTCGTCTATGTCGAGATTCTCGGCACCGCCGACGCAGGAGTGCCCTCACGACCGGGTGGACGGCTGCCGGCCCACACGACCGGGGTGGGCAAGGCGATCCTCGCCTACTCCACCCCGGAGGTGATCCGGGCGCGGATCGACGCCGGGCTCACCCCGCTCACCGCCCGGACGATCAGCACCGAGGACGCCTTCCTCGCCGAGTTGCGCAAGATCCGCACGGTCGGCATGGCCCTGGACCTGGAGGAGAACACCCCGGGCATCTTCTGCGTGGCTGCCCCGGTGTTCGGTGCCGATCGCCGGATCCGGGCGTCCCTGTCGGTCACCGGTCGCAGCGAGCAACTCGATCCCGCCGCCGTCGGCCCGGCGGTCCGCACCGCCGCCTTCACGCTCACCCGGGCGTTGCGCGCCCACGGCCTCTGAGCGGCCAGTCGGCGGAAGCGCCAGACGCGGTCCTGCTTCCGGGCTGTAGAGGGCGTCACCGGTGACGCCTGCTACAGCCCATCGACAGGTGGTCTGGATCGGCAAGAGCGCCGTGGGCGATCCGTGCAAGGCCCCTCCGGTGGAGCTCCGCCGGGCCCCCGGGCGGGCTGGGCACCTGCGCCGCCGGAGAGTGCCCGGCCAGCCACGCCGATCCTCTCGAGGAAGGATTTCGTCCCTCAGGGGGTGGAAAACCCTTCGCGGTGAGCGGGTTCCCGCGGCGATCCGCTCACCGGCGACGAATCGCGTCCGGCCGCGGGCACCGTGGCCTGCTGGTCGGGCCTGAGGCCCATGCCGGCGTGCGGACACCGCCACGATCGTCTGCCCCGCTTCGGCCAGAGGTATGCCGTCCGGCTCAGTGCCGTCCGCGGCGGCCCCGCGGGCGCAACCGGACGCCGGGGAGTGCGGGCGCGGGGATCCGGGTGACCGGGCCGGCATACCCCGGGACGACCCCGAAGCGGGCCGAGCCGGCCTCCCAGTCCGCGCGTGCGGTGGCGATGTCCTCGTGGCTGCGACCGACGAAGTTCCACCACATGACGATCTCCTCCTCGAACGGCGCCCCGCCGAGCAGTAGCGCTCGCACCGGCGCGTCACCGGCCGCGACGATGCGCAGCTCTGCTGCCCCCGCCTCGACGCAGCCGAGGTCCCCCCGCTCGAGCGAAACCCCCTCGAACTGCACTCGGCCGCGGTCGACGAGCAGGGCGTGCTCGTGCGTGGGGTCGACCGGCACCTGCATCCGCGCCCCCGGCACGAGGTCGAGCTGCGCCCCGACGAGCGGGGTGTGGACGGTGACCGGAGACGAGCCGAGCCCGGGCAGGGTGCCGACGAAGACCCGCGCGGTCCCGGCCCCGCCCGGCAGCTCGTCCACCGGCACGGCCCAGTGCTCGAACCCCCGCGGGGCCCCGAGGGCATCAGCCGGCAGCGCGACCCAGAGTTGCACGCCGTGCAGGGTCCGGGTCGCCGGCGTCGACACCTCGGAGTGCGCGATCCCGGCCCCGGCGGTCATGAGGTTGACCTCGCCCGGCCGCACCAGACCGTGGGCGCCGCCGCTGTCGCGGTGCTCGATCTCCCCGTCGAACAGCCACGACACGGTCTGCAGGCCGGTGTGCGGATGCGGCGCCACATCCATCCCACCGGACCCCGACCCCACGTGGTCCGGCCCGTAGTGGTCGACGAAGCACCACGCCCCCACGAAGGACCGGTCCCGGTGCGGCAGCGTGCGCCGCACCGTCATCGCACGTATGCCGCCCAGCGGCACCTCCCGCGGACCGATCACCTGCACGTCGGGCACCTGCGCGTCGGGCACCTGCACGTCGGGCACCTGCGTGTCGGGCACCTGCTCCTCCTCGGTGGGCGGACGGCATACCGGATCGTCTGCAGGCTACGCGCCGGGTCAACGTGCAGGGTGCGGAAATGGGCCGGAGAACCGCGCTCGAATCGGCCCATCCCCGCACCTCGTGACGCGGGGCCGGCCGACCCTTGCGCACGACGCTGGTTATCATGGGAGGGCCCGGGGGAAGTCAGGGTCCTGACAGTCCTGCCCGGGCCGGCCGGCCGCCCGACGAGGGGTGGCGGGAAGGAGCGGTGCGATGAGCCGCACACCTCGGATCGAGCCCGACCCGGTCGACGAGGACGCCGGTCTGCAGGGGTCCTTCCACGACGCTCCCCATCCCGAGATCGCCGACAGCGCACACCTGGGCATCGCCGGCAACGGCCTGGTCCTCGCGCTCGGGGCCGGCGGCGCGACCGGGGTGGCCTACACCGCCGGCGCCCTGTGGGCGATCGAGGAGGCGCTCGGCCTGGACCTGCGGGAGGCACCCGACCTCATCGTGGGGACGAGCGCGGGGTCGATCAACGCGGCATACCTGCGCCACGGCCACACCCCACACGAGCTCGCCTACATGCTCCCCCCGGAGTTCACCAGCCCCGACCCGCGACGTCGCCAACTGCTCATCCCGCACGACGAGGACACCTTCCTGCGGGTGCGCAGGGTGGTCGGCACGGCATACGACCTCGCGCACCACGTGACGAAGCGGCCGCGCAAGACGACCCTGAGCGAGCGCTTCTCCTCGCTCTTCCCGAGCGGGATGTACTCGATCACCGACGCCGACTGGGATCACCAAGGTATGCCGCGCGAGTGGCCGCAGCGCCCGCTCTGGGTCGTCACCGCCGACCTCGACCGCTTCGAACGGGTCGTGCTGCGTCGGCCGATCACGCAGGACGAGACGATCGACCTGCGCACGGCGCTGCAGGCGAGCATGGCGCTGCCGGGGGTGTGGCCGCCGCTGCGCGTGGCCGGCCGTCGGCTCTACGACGGAGGGATGGCCAATTCCTCGACCCACCTGGATCTTGCGTTGCGCGCCCAGGCGGCGGTGGTCGTGGGCATCGCGCCATTCGGCTTCGACCCCGACCAGGCGCGCACGGGGACGGTGCCGCGGGCTCGGCGCGGGGTGGTCGCCCAGACCGAGCGTGAGGTGCAGTCCCTCAAGCGGCACGGGATCGTCTCGATGGTCTTCGGCCCGACCCGCCGTGAGGTGGAGATCGGGGGGCGCAAGATCCTCGACCGCAGCAACACGATCGCCGTGGCCGAGGCGGCATACGCGGCGACCCACGAGCGGCTGGACAGTGACCGCAGCCGGGAGTTCCTCGCCCTCGTCCGCGAGGTGGTCGCGGCGAGCTGACCGGCTTGTCTGGCTCGTGGGAGCAGCCCGGCCGCTCTCAGCGCCGGCGTCGGCCTCGGCCCGGGCGGCCCAGCAGCGGGATGCGTCCGTCGGTGAGCTCGGTGAGCGTCGCCTGCATCTCCGCCTCTATCGCATGGGCGATCCGCGCATCCTCGGCCGCATGGGCCTCGTCGGACAGCTCGGGCGCCGAGGCGACCCGGATCGCCGGCAACACCCGGGACTCGAGCTTGGTCGGCGCCGGCAGATAGGGCAGGAGCAGCGATATCGGCCCGGAGGTGAGGCCGAGGGGCAGCGACACGACGACGGGCCAGACCCGTGGCTTCTCGCCGTCGCGGTTGGGCTGGATCCGCTCGAGGATCTTCTCGCCCTTGCTCAGCACGACCAGCGACTCGCCCGCGCCGGCGGTGACGACGGGGACGATGGGGCATCCCACCCGGCGAGCCAATCGCACGAAACCGGTGTGCCCGTGGAAGCCGAGGGTGTTGCGCTCCTTCCACGTCTTCACCGCATCGTGGTCTCCGCCGGGGACGACGAGCACGTTGTCGCCGGCTTCGAGGGTCGCACGGGCCGCGTCGGGGCTCGCCCGGACCGCCCCGAGCGCCTCGACGAGCCGGCCGGCCTTGAGCCGCCAGATCATGTCGTGGGCGAGGATCTTCACCGGTCGCCCGGTGAGCTTCTCGCCGATCGTCACCGCAGCGAAGATGTTGAGGTCGTAGGTGCCGCCGAAGCCGTGGTGCGTGACGAACAGGCTCGGCTCCGTCGGCAACTGCTCGGCCGCGCTCACGTCGAGCCGATGCCAGGCGCGGATCTGCCGCTTGAGAGCGTTGCGGGCCAGGCCGGCCCCGGCATCGAGCGCGCGGCCCGCGAGGCCACCCGCCGCTCCGTCGTGCGCGTCTGGGCGATCCGAGCGATCTGGGCGATCGGGGCGATCTGGGCGATCTGGGCGATCAGGGCGAGCCATTCCACCACCTCCGCGTCGACTCTAGGTGGGCCCGCACGGGGCCACAAGGCGCGGTTCGTCAGGCGCCGGTCCGCCTGGGGAGGTTGCCGTCGGGTTTCGCGTGATGGAAAGACCCTCGTCGGAGGGATATCCGTGATCTACCGTCGCCTTTACAGAAACGCGTCTCGGCCTCATTGTCGGATTGACAACGAAAAGTCCGTGAAAGCCCGCGAAAGGTGACCCATCGTGCAGGGTGGATCCAGCCTGCTGCTGCGCATGGTGGAGTCGGTGAGCCCCCGTGCCCTGCCCCGTCGGGCAGCCTTCCTGCGGTCGGTCGAGCGGATCACCGTCGAGCCGGGCCACGTGCTGTTCATCGAGGGTGAACAGCATCCCTACTGCTATGTCGTCGTCGTCCGCGGGGCGATCAAACTCGTCGCCCCCAATCCGCGCGGACTGCCCAGCCTCGTCGGTGTCGCCCAGCCGGGCGATCTCGTCGCATCGCTGCCCGCCCTCGTCCCCGAGGACTTCGTCCGGCTCATCGGTGCCGAGGCGGGGATGCTCGAGATCGACCCCGACGGCCCGCTCGGACAATGTAATTCGACCGCGGTGGCGATCGGCCCGGCCGAACTCGAACGCTGCGACGTCCACCTCCTGCGCCGGTTGATGATCCGCCACGGCGCATGGGGCACGGCGATCTACCACGTCGTCGCCCTGCACGCCCTTGGCCAGGAACGGCGGGCTCGAGCGTTGCTCATGCTCACGCCGGAGCAGCGTTATCGGCAGTTCTTCGAGGACTTTCCCGAGCTTGCCCGGGTGCTGGCCCAGAAGGACATCGCCGCCTATCTCGGGGTCACCGAGGTCGGCATGTCGCGGATCGCCTCGCGGGTGCGGCGCGAACGCGCGCTCGCCGACACGGTGACGAAGCCCGGTCGACCCGAGCAGGTGGCGGACGATCCCCCGGGGATCGTCGGGCAGTTGGCCGGTGCCCCGGGCTGACCCGGGCTGACCGGGTGCCCACGCGTGGTGACCACGCCGCATACCCGACAATGGCCGGTATGCCGTCCGTGCCGCCCGAGGTGCTCGACCTGGCCCGATCCGCGCGCCGGATCACCGTGCTCACCGGGGCCGGGATGTCCGCGGAGTCGGGCGTGCCGACCTTCCGCGACGCCCAGACCGGGCTGTGGAACCAGGTGGACCCCGAAGACCTCGCGACCCCGGCCGCCTGGGAGCGGGACAAGCCCTTCGTCAACGCGTGGTTCCTCTGGCGGGTGCACCTCATGGGGGCCGCGCAGCCCAACGCCGGGCACAAGGCGCTCGCGAGGTGGGCCCGGCTGCCCGGCGTCGAGCTGCGCATCGTCACCCAGAACATCGACGACCTGCACGAACGCGCCGGCTCCACCGTCCTCGCACATCTGCACGGCAGTCTCTTCTCCTGGCGCTGCGACGACTGCGGCCGGCCGGCGCCCGTGCCGCACGCCCCGACGGAGCCGGTCGAGCGGATCGATCCCGACCCGTGTGTGCACTGCCGGACCGGCGCGATCCGGCCCGGGGTCGTCTGGTTCGACGAGCCGCTGCCCGAGCGCGAGTTCTTCGACGCCGCACGGGTATGCCGCGATGCCGATCTCGTCCTCGTCGTCGGCACCTCGGGGGTGGTCCAGCCCGCCGCGAGCCTTCCGCACCTGGCCGGTGCCCGCGGCATACCGGTCGTCGAGGTGGACCCGCGGGACACCGAGTTCACGCCGTTCGCCACCTACGCGTGGCGGACGACAGCCGCCACCGGGCTGCCCGCACTCGTCGCGGCGCTCGCGGACGGATAGGGCCGACGCCCGACCGGCGCAGCGGTGGTCCGGTCGACGACCCGAGGTCCGAGGGGACGCGGGCTCAGCCGGGCGCGTCCTGCGGCGGGCCGGGCTCACCCGTCGTGCTCGGGCCCGGCGTGTCGGCGGGCGGCGCGCCGGGATCTGTCGACGGACTGGGTGGGGCCTGGTTCCCCCCGGGGCCCGGAGGTCGGGGGCGGCGGTCGAGTCGGGCGAGGAAGTCGGGATCGTCCTCGGGACCGCGCGGGGCGCTGCGGCCGGCTGATGCTGCCCGCCCACGGCCGGGCGAAGCCGCGCCGACCGGGCGGCCGAGCACGAGCCAACACACCGACCCCACGAAGGGGATGACGACGATGAGCAGCAGCCAGCCCCACCTGGGCAGGAGCCGGACGGCGCGGCGGTCGGCCTGGAGGCAGTCGACGAGGCCGTAGATCAGCAGGGCCAACCCGAGCACGACCGGGAGGACACGGCTCATCGGACCCTCCTTCCACTGTGCACACTCGGCATGCCGTAGGACGACGATAGGCCACCCTGGAGCGGAGTCGGGCCGAGGCCTCCCGCTAGGCTGGCCACGCACCGACGGCGCCGTCGCCGCAGTGCATGTCCGCGGCATACCGTCGAGGTGCGCGAGGGGGTCGGCTGAGATGCTCAGGGCGCTCAGTCACCCGGGCCGGTTGGTGCCGGTGACCTTCTCGATCTTCCTCACCCTGGGCACGATCCTGCTCTGCCTGCCGGTGTCACGCACCCACGGCGATGAGGCACCCAACATCCTCACCGCGGCGTTTACCTCCGTCTCGGCCGCGTGCGTCACCGGGCTGGCCGTGGCCGACACCGCGACCTATTGGACGCCGTTCGGGCAGGTCGTCATCCTGTTGCTCATCCAGGTGGGCGGATTCGGGATCATGACCTTGGCGACCTTCCTGGCCCTGCTCGTCGGAGGTCGACTCGGGCTCAACCAGGCCCTCATCGCCAAGAACGAGTCACACACTCTCAACCTCGGAGATCTGCGCGGCATCCTGCGCACGATCGGCGTCACCGTGTTGCTCACGGAGGCGGGAATCGCTCTCGTGCTCGCGGTCCGCTTCCGGATCGGCTACGACCATTCCTGGGGCTCGGCGCTGTGGCACGGGCTCTTCCACTCGGTCTCGGCCTTCAACAACGCGGGATTCGCGCTCTACAGCGATAGCCTCATGTCCTTCGACCACGACGTCTTCGTCATCGCTCCGATCTGCTTCGCGATCGTGGCGGGGGGGCTGGGTTTCCCCGTCTTCTACGAGGTCCAACGTCGCTGGCGCACGCCGCGCAGCTGGTCGGTCCACACCAAGGTGACCCTCCTCGGCTACTTCAGCCTCTTGGCCCTCGCCTGCGTCGGCTTCGCCCTGTCCGAATGGGCAAATCCCAAGACCCTGGGCCCGATGGACCTCTGGGGCAAGCTGCTCAACAGCGTCATGGGCGGGGTGACTCCGCGCACGGCCGGCTTCAACAGCATCGACTACGGCGTCGCCAACCACGAGACTCTCGCGATGAGCGACGTCCTCATGTTCATCGGGGGCGGCAGCGCCGGGACCTCCGGAGGCATCAAGGTCGGGACCTTCGTCGTGCTCGCCTTCGTTCTCTGGGCCGAGGTCCGTGGGGAGCGTGACGTCGTGGTCGGGCACCGGCGCGTCCCGGTCGAGGCGCAGCGCGAGGCGATCACGGTGGCGCTGCTCGCGGTCGGCGTCGTCGCCGTCGGCACCATGGGGCTGCTCGTCGTGTCGGACTATTCGCTGGACCTGCTCGTCTTCGAGGCGATCTCGGCGTTCGGTACCACCGGCCTGTCGACCGGGATCACCGGCAGCCTGCCCGCCTTCGGCCAGATCATCCTCATGGCCCTCATGTACGTCGGTCGGGTCGGGATCGTCACGACCGCCTCCGCGCTTGCCCTCAACACCCGCCACCGCCACTACCGCCTGCCTGAGGAGCGTCCGATCATTGGCTAGCAATCCGTTCCGTCGCGACGACGACAGCCCGCCGGTCCTCATCGTGGGACTGGGCAGATTCGGGTACTCCGTCGCCCGCTCACTCGTGGCGATGGGCCAGGAGGTGCTCGCCCTCGACGGCGACGCCGCGATCGTCCAGCGCTATTCCGACGAGCTCACCCACGTCGTCCAAGCCGATTCCACCGATCCCGAAGCACTCGAGCAGCTGGGGGTCCGTACCTTCGCCAAAGCGGTGATCTCCACCGCGAGCGACGTCGAGGCAAGCGTGCTCACCGCGATGATCCTCGTCGAGGCCGGCGTCCAGGACATCTGGGCCAAGGCCTCCAGCCGCGAGCACGGGATGATCCTCCAGCGGATCGGGGTCCACCACATCTCCTATCCCGAGCGACAGGCCGGGGAGGCGGTGGCCCACATGATCGTCGGCGGGATGAGTCAATACCTCGAGTTCGAGGACGACTTCGCCATTGCCCGCACGATGGCCCCGCGGGAGCAGTGGGACAAGACCTTCGAGGAGTCCGGCCTGCGGGCGCGATACGGCGTGACGGTCGTCGGGGTGAAGCGGATCGGCGAGGACTTCGTCTACGCCCGCCCGGATACCCTCGTCCATCCGCAGGACGAACTCGTCGTCTCCGGTCCCACGAGGCTCGTCGAGACCTTCTGTGCCCTGTCCAAGCCGAGCCTGCCCAAGGACCACCACTGAGGACCTCGCGTGCGCAGCGGGTGACCCGTTCACGCTCGCCGAGGGTCCGCGACGTGTGAGTTCCGTCGCCTCGGAGGCGTTTTCCCGCAGGAACCGGGACCCTTGGCCCTTGCGGCCGAAAACCCGTTGTTACTCTGAAGTATGGCTACCGCGACGATGTTGCCGCCTGGGGAGGGCGAGACGATGTCCGGGTGCGTCCATGAGTTGACGACCCGCGACTGTTGGGAGATGCTGCGGCGCCTGGAATTGGGGCGGCTCGCCTATCACCGGGGCGACGAGGTCCACATCGCACCGGTCAACTACGCGGTCGCCGGGGACCACATCGTCTTCCGCACCGCGCACGGCTCCAAGCTCGCCTGCATCGTCGATAACGGGGACGTCGCCTTCGAGGTCGACGAGACGAGCGACGAGGCGGCGACGAGCGTGGTATGCCGCGGCGAAGCCGTCGAGCTCACCGGCGAGCAGGCGCTCATGGTCGACCAGCTGCGCCTGCGACCGTGGGTGCGCACCGTGAAGAGCCACGTCGTGGCGATCCGGGTCGAGCACCTGTCCGGGCGATCCTTCGAACTCGACAGGCCCTGGCTTCACCTGCGCCAGGACTGAATCCGTCGTCAGGCGGACTTGTCCGGCGACGTCGTCGGCGACTCGACCGCCGATTCCTCCGACGCGGCCGATTCCGACTCGCCGGCCGTCGGGCCGTCCTGCTCCGGGATCGCGGGCCCGTCGTCGGGTCCGATGGCCGGCACGGGTGCGGGCGCAGGCTCCGGGGTGGCCGAGGCTACCTCGCCGCTGTCGAGGCTGGAGCCACGTCCGGAGGTTGGGGGCAGGTAGTAGGGCTCGGTCACCGGGGCTGCCCACGGGTCATCCTTCGGCCGCCGCGAGAGCACGACGAGGGCTGCCGCCGCCGCGGCCGCCGCAGCCCCGAGGAAGAGCAGCAACCCACCCTTGCGTCGTTTCGGCGAGGCGGTAGCGGCCTTCCCGCGCCCGGCCTCGACGACGTCCTTCGCGGCCTCGCGCGCGCGCCCGACGTGGGGCACGGCAGCGCGCCGGGCGCGGACGGCATACTCGCCCGCTGCTCCGCGGGCACGCTCGGCGGCCGCGCGCACGCGGGACGCGGCCGGGCTCACCGACTCACGCACGGCGGCGAGCTGTCCGGCGACGCTCGTCTCCCGCTTCGACTGTTTCCAGCTCACCTGGTCCTCCTGTGGTCGATGCCCGTGACGACACGCGTCGGGATCCATCCTGCCTCGTTTGGCCAGCCACGGTGGACGGCCGGCCCGAGCAGTTGCCCCGGGCGTGCGAGGATGTCCGCCATGAAGGCGACCCTGCACACCAACCACGGCGACATCAACGTCGTCCTGTTCCCCCACGAGGCCCCCGCGACGGTGGCCAACTTCGTGGGCCTCGCCACCGGCGAGAAGGACTACCGCGACGACGCCAAGCGCACCAACCCGACGAAGTTCTACGACGGTCTGGTCTTCCACCGGATCATCTCCGGCTTCATGATCCAGGGCGGCTGCCCGCTGGGTCAGGGCTACGGCGGGCCCGGCTACGTCTTCGACGACGAGCCGCACCCGGACAAGACCTTCACCAAGCCCTACCTGCTCGCGATGGCCAACGCCGGCAAGCGCGGGGGCAAGGGCACCAACGGGTCGCAGTTCTTCATCACGGTCTCGACGCCGGGCTACCTCAACTTCAAGCACACGATCTTCGGCGAGGTCGCCGACGGTCCGAGCCGTGAGGTGGTCGACAAGATCAGCAACGTGCCCACCGACCGAAACGACCGCCCGCTCGAGCCGGTCGTCATCGAGTCGGTCACGGTCGACTCCGAGGGCTGAGCCGGCGCGGTCGGGCCCGCAGCACAGGCCCGGCCACCCGGCATACCGCCCGCGCCATCGCATGAATGAGCTTCCCGGCCCCGACACGGGTCTGCCCGCGCCGCCGTTCTGCCCGCGTCATCCCGACCGCGAGTCGTGGGTCCGCTGCCAGCGGTGCGGGCGACCGGTGTGTGCGCAATGCCAGCGGCCGGCCGCCGTGGGCGTGCACTGCGTCGACTGCGTGGCCGAGGCCGCCCACGGAAGCCGCACGCCGCGGACGAGGTTCGGGGGCCAGTTGCGCGGCCGGGACGCCCTCGTGACCAAGGTGATCGTCGGCCTCTGCCTGGCCGTGTGGGTGGGCGAGCTCGTGCGACCCGCCCTCGTGGTGGACTTCGGTTTCGCGCCGGTCGTCGGCTGGAGCGAGCCGTGGCGGGCGATCACCGGGGCCTTCCTCCACGACCGGTCCTCGCCGATGCACGTGGGCTTCAACATGTTCTCGCTCTGGGTCTTCGGCACGGCGCTCGAGCCGTCGCTCGGCCGGGTGCGCTTCGCGCTGCTCTATCTCGTGTCCGCCGTCGGCGGAGCCGCAGCCATTGTCCTGCTCGCCGCCGCTCCCGCCGCCGGGACGTTGGGGCGCACCGTGCAGCAGACCAACCCGTCGTGGGTCACCCTCACAGTGGGGGCATCCGCGGCGATCTTCGGGCTGTTCGGTGCCTACATGGTGATCAACCGCGGCCTGGGCAGGTCCAATTCGGGGATGTGGACGCTGCTCGTCGCCAACGCGGTCTTCGGCTTCCTCGTGCCCAACGTCTCCTGGCAGGGACACCTGGGCGGGCTGCTCACCGGTGCTGCGTGCGGCGGCGTGCTCATGGCGACTCGTGACCCGGGCAGACGACGGTGGGCCGTGCCGGGACTGCTCGCCGTGCTCGCCGTCGTGGTCGCGCTCGCGGCCGTCAAGTATGCCGGTGTGTCGCCGCTCTACCGTTGACCCGCCGCGGCTGCTGCCGCCACGGCCGCCGTCCGGGACCGCTGCCGCCGTCCGGCAAGCCGGCAGCTGCCCAGGAGACCGGCGGGAACTCTCCGGGCTGCTCGCGCGTCCTTCGTGGGTGGACTCCCTGTCGACCCGTCGCGCGCGTGCGCTCGCGCTGGGGGTGACCCTCACGGTCACTCTCGCCGTCGCCTGGGGGCAGTTCACCCTGGCCGCCGGTGCAGCGGGTGGGGCCGGCGCGGTCGGGGCCACCGTGCTCGCCTCGATCAGCCTGGCGGTCCTCGCCGGTCTGGCCGCAGGACTGGTCACCCAGGTGCTCGCCCTTCGACTGGCGGGTCGCCACCGCGAGCCTGCCCCGCTTCGGGTGCGGGCGCAGGCGGCATACCTCGAGGTGACCGCTCCGGCGGACCCGGACCGCCCCGGTCGCGTGCGCTCGCGCGCACCCGGTCGGCAGTGCCCCTGAGCCTGCCGCCGGACCGCGCGCACTGCGCACCCCGTGATCCCGCCGGTGATCCCGCCGTCACCTCGCTGCGCGATCCCGCCTGACGATCCCCCCGGTGCCGGGCTCAGGACCAGCCGTCCTGATCCCTCCAGCCGCCGGGAGCGTGCATGTCCGACCTGTTCTTCACCCTCGTTCGACCCGTCGAGATCGTCATCGCCGCCGCGTTGGCGCGGATGCACGACCTGGCCGCCGCCCTCGGTCTCGGTGTGGGGGCGGCGTGGTTGACCGCGCTCGTCGCCCTCGTCGTGCTCGTGCGGGCCAGCCTGCTGCCGCTCGTCGCGCGCCAGGTCCGCCTCGCCCACGCGAGCGCCCGCAGCCGGCCCGCGCTCGAAGCCATCCGACGCCGGTATGCCGGTCGCACCGATCCGCAGGCCACCCGCGAGCTGCTCGCGCAGACCCGGGCGGCTCGCGCGGAGCACGGCGCCGGGTTCGGCTGCCTGCCCGCGTTGGCGACGGGAACGGTGCTCTTCGGGCTCTTCCGGCTGTTGAGCGACGTCGCGGCCGGGGTGGCCGTGGGGGCGTTGGACGCGGCGGCCGTGGGGTCGGCCCGGAGCGCGGACGTCGCGGGAGTGGGTATCGCGACGGTCCTGACCCGGCTCGGGGCCGGCCCGACCGCGTGGGGCGCGACCGGTTGGATCGTCGCGGGGATCGCGCTCAGCGCGGCTGCGGTGAACTACGCCTCGACCCGGTGGCTCACCCTGCCCAACCTTCCGCGGCCCTCGACGTCGACACCGGAGCCTGCCGGTCGCACGGGTTCCGGCCCGGGACCGACGCCCCCGCGTGCCGCTGCGACAGCTCCCGCGACAGCCCCTGCGAAAGCCCCTGCGAAAGCCCCTGGGGCGGTCGACCCGGCCGTCCTCGGCGCGCGAATCCAACGGCTGCTCCCGGCGGCTGCGGCGATCGGCCTGCTCCTGTCGGCACCGTTCGTCCCGGCCGGGGTGCTCGTCTACTGGTGCGTGTCCGGGCTGTGGACCGCCGCCCAACAGACGATCGTCAATCGCTGGTGGCCGACGCCGGGATCGGCGGCGCACACGGCATACCTGCGCCGTCACCCGTCACGTGGCTGACCAGTCGGCGAGCGCCTCGTCGACCTTATCCACAGGGATGTCCACAGTCTGGGGAGAACTACACACGTGTGATTCGCGGCCGAAGGGGTCGCCGCACCCCCCTGGGTCACCTCGAGGTGCGGACATGGGCCGGAAATCGGGCGTCGGATCGGCCCATTTCCGCACGTTCTCGAGGTGAACGCGAGGAGCCGGTGTCTGGCCCAGCGATGCCGAGCGAGACCCAGTGAGGCCGGCGAGGCCCGGCGAGGCCCAGCGTCAGCGCCAGCGCATCGTCATCAGGAAGCCCGCGATGAGCAGGCCGAAGCCGATGACGAGGTTCCAGTAGCCGAACGCGACGATCGGCCACAGGCCTTGGCTCACGTAGAAGACGACGATCCAGGCGAGGCCGACGAGCAGGAGGGTGACGAAGACCGGGGCCCACCACGTGGGGTTGTCGGCGCGGGCGGCCGCGGCCCGGCGCTTGGCCTCGCGTTCGGCGGCCTCCTTGGCCGCGGCGGCCTTGGCCGCGGGCGGCAGGACCGTCCGCTTCTCCTGCGGGTCCGGTGCCTCGCCCCGCCGGGTGCTCTCGGCCACGCGCTCTCCTCGGTCTCGGAATCGTCGTGCCTTAGCGTAGGCGATGACACCGCACCGCTCACGACCCGAAGGGGGCACTCCGCGTATGCCGTCCGCCCCCGTCCCCGGTGCGCAACCGCCGGCTCCCGTCGCGACGACGCCCGCGGCCGGCCCGGGCGGGCGGTCGCGACTGTGGACCGTGCTCGTCCCGGCGGTCTTCGCCCTGGCGGGCCTGCTCTTCTCGGCGAGCTTCCAAGCCGCCAGGGGGTCGGATCTGCGCAGCGACCGTGGGCTGCCCGGGCTCATCGAGTCGGCCAACCGCGACGTCGCCGCGAAGGCCACCCAGGTCGCCGCGCTGCAGACCGAGGTCGAGCAGCTGGGTGCGGCAAAGGGTGACACGAGAGCCATCGCCCTCGGTGCCTCCGCACGGGCCCTCGCGCCGAGCGTGGGGACCGCCGCGGTCACCGGTCCGGCGCTGCGGGTCACCCTGTCCGACTCGTCGCGCAGCGCCGCCAACCTCCCCCCGTCGATCCGCCCCGACGACCTTGTCGTCCACCAGCAGGACGTGCAAGCGGTCGTCAACGCACTGTGGCGTGGCGGCGCGGAGGCGATGATGATCCAGGACCAGCGGGTGATTGCCACCTCGGCCGTCCGGTGCGTGGGCAACACCCTCATCCTCCAGGGCCGGGTCTATTCGCCGCCCTTCGTGGTCAACGCGATCGGCCCGGTGCAGGCCATGCGGGACGAACTCGACGCCGACCCCCAGATCGCCATCTACCTGCAGTGGGTCGACGCGGTCGGACTGGGCTGGGAGGTGACGTCCTTGGGGAACACGCGGTTTGCGGCATACTCGGGCAGCGTCGCGCAATCCTCGGCCACGGCGGTCAGGTGAGAGGCGCGAGGGGATCGTGCAGGCATGAATCGGCTACGCGTCGCCGTGGGGTTGCTGGGCGAGGTGCTCGTCACCCTCGGCGTCCTCGTGCTGCTCTACGTCGGGTGGGAGCTGGGCTGGAACTCGTTCACCGCCGATCGCGCCCAACAGTCGGTCGCGGCCGAGGTCTCGGACGCATTCGCCGGGGGGAGCTCCGCGGCGCAGGCCCCGGTCCTCGCGCCCGGCGAGACGCCCATTCCGGACACGGTCTTCGCCCTCCTGCGCATCCCGCGGCTCGGCGGGTCGGAGCATGTCCTGCCCGTCTACGAGGGCACCGGGCGCGACACGCTCGCGAAGGGCATCGGGCACTACGTCGGCACCGCCCTGCCCGGTCAGATCGGCAACCTTGGGCTCGCCGGGCACCGGATCACCCACGGCAATCCGTTGTGGGACATCGACACGATCGTCGCCGGGGACGCGCTCGTCGTCGAGACCCGCGACGCCTACTACGTCTACCGCGCGGTCCGGCACGTCGTCGTGGCCCCGAACAGGGTCGATGTCGTGGCCCCGGTGCCCGAGCACCCCGGCGCGACACCGACCCAGGCCTGGCTCACCCTCACGTCCTGCCACCCGAAGTACTCCTCGCGCGAGCGTTACATCCTCTTCGCCCAGCTCGAGCAGACGATCCCCCGAGCCCAGGGCCTGCCGGCCTCGATGCTCGCCGACCCGAGGCAGGGATGAGCATGTATGCCGCGTTGTGGCGCGCCCTGCCGGGCGGCCGCTGGGCCAAGGTCGCCCAGTGCCTCGCGCTGGCGTTGCTGGTCGTCGCCGTCCTGTTCCGCTGGGTCTTCCCCGCCCTATCCCCGCTGTTGCCGCTCAACCAGGAGACGGTCGACGATTCCAGCCTGCGCGTCGTCCTGGTCGATCCGGTGCTCGCCCTCGGCGCGCCACTCGGCGCGGCCGGGCTCCCGTCGACCAGCCCCACCACCGTGCCCGGGACGATCCCGGGTGCCCGATCTGGAGCAGTGCGATGACTCCCCGCATCCTCGTCGTGGACAACTACGACTCATTCGTCTTCACCATCGTCGGCTACCTCGAGCAGCTCGGCGCGAGCTGCGAGGTCGTGCGCAACGACGCCGTCGAACCGGCAGCCGGGGCGGCATACGACGGGGTGCTCGTCTCGCCCGGGCCGGGCACCCCCGAGGAGGCCGGGGTCTCGATGGCGATGATCGAGGCCTGCGCGGCCCGGGCTCAGCCGATGCTCGGGGTGTGCCTGGGGCACCAGGCGCTCGGAGTCGTCCTCGGCGCCACCGTCGGCCGTGCCCCCGAGCTGCTCCACGGCAAGACCTCGCAGGTGTGGCACGACGGCACGGGGGTGCTCGCCGGGCTGCCCGACGGGTTCACCGCGACCCGCTATCACTCGCTCGCGATCGACCCGGCCACCCTGCCCGCGGAGTTGCTCGCGAACGGCCACACCGCCTCCGGGATCGTCATGGCCGTCCGGCACCGCGACCTGCCGCTGCACGGGGTGCAGTTCCACCCGGAGAGCGTGCTCACCGAGGGTGGGCACCGGATCCTCGCCAACTGGCTCGCCGAATGCGGCGATCCGCAGGCGCTCGAGCGTTCGGTCGGACTCAGCCCGCTCGTGCACCGCTGAGCCCGGCGAGCGGACCGCCCCGGACGGTCCCGACCGCCGAACTGGTCGCGCGCGGCATACGGTCAGGGGGTCGTCGGGGGGCTGGTTCCCGTCGGACCGGCGGGGGTGACCGTGTTGGTCACCGTGACGGTGGGGGCCGCAGCGCGGATGGCGATGGTCACCTTGATCGTCGTGCCGACGTCGACGAGCGAGTCGGCGGGATGGTCCTGGCTGAGCACCGTGCCCTCGAGGACCTTGGTGTCCGCGGTCGCGACCTGGTCGCCGAGCTCGTAGACGAGCTTGACCCCTTCGACCAGGGCTTGGGCGGTGGCGGTGTACTTCCCGACGAGCTGGGGCACCTTCACCTTGCCCGTCGCCACCTTGACGGTGATGGTTTGGGTGAGTGGGGCGACCGTGCCGGCCGCGGGATCGGTGCCCACGGCGACGTCCTTGGCCTGGCTGGGGTCATCGACCGGCAGGACCACGGGGTCGGGGAAGCCGGCGAGCTTGATCGCCGTCACCGCCGCGTCCTTGGCGAGCCCGGCGGTGACCGGGACAGCGGCCTGACCCGGGCCGCTCGACACGTTGACCTTTACCGACGAGCCGACGTTGAGCATGGTGCCCAGGGGCACGTCCTGGTCGATGACGATGCCCTTGGCGACCGAGGCGTTCGTCACCGCGCGTGGGTCGAGCACGAGCCGACGACTCGAGAGCGCCGCCCGGGCCTGGTCCTCGGTGAGCCCCACGAGCTGGGGCACCTGGGCCTGCTCGGGTCGGGTCTGGTTGGTGAGGATGTCGCGTCCGAGCAGGAAGAGGACGGCGAGTCCGGCGATCGCCGCGAGGGCAAGGAGGACGTATGCCGCGCGCCGTCGCTTCGGCGGGTCCTCGGGGTTCTCGCGCCGGTCGGCTCGCCTCGACGGGCCGACCGGCCCGTCGAGGTCCGAGACCGGCCACGGATCGACCGGGCGGGTGGGGTCGGGGACGACCCGGATGATGCTCGTCGGGGTGAGCCCCTCGGCGATGGCGGCCGTGCCGAGGGCGGCGGAGCTGATCCGCCGGCCCTCACGGGCGCAGAGCAGGTCGGCCCGCATGTCGGTGGCGTTCTGGTACCGGGCCTCGCGGTCCTTCACCATCGCGTGCAGCACGACGGCGTCGAAGGCCTCGGGCACGTCCTCGCGCAGGTCGGAGGGGCGTTGGGGCACCTCGCCCACGTGCTGGTAGGCGATGGCGACCGGAGTCTCCCCGACGAACGGGGGCCGACCGGTGAGCAGCTCGAAGAGCATGCACCCGGTCGAGTAGAGGTCGCTGCGGGCGTCGACCGGCTTGCCCTGCGCCTGTTCGGGCGAGAGGTACTGCGCGGTGCCGATGACCGCCGAGGTCTGGGTCATCGTCGCGGCGCTGTCGGCGACCGCGCGCGCGATGCCGAAGTCCATCACCTTGACCTCGCCGGTCGCCCCCACCATCACGTTGGCCGGCTTGATATCCCGGTGGACGATGCCCATCCGGTGGCTGTAGGCGAGGGCCGCGAGGACCTCCTCGGTGACCCGGCTGGCCTCGTGGACCGCCAGCGGTCCGTGCGCGCGCAACTGCTCGCGCAGCGTCTGCCCGCGCACGACCTCCATGACGATGTAGGGCACCTGGACCGAGGCCCCCGAGGCGTCGGTCGTCGTGTCTTCGCCGGAGTCGAAGATGGCGACGATGTTGGGGTGGGACAGTCCGGCGGCCGACTGGGCCTCGCGCCGGAACCGGCTGAGGAAGGTCACGTCGCGCGCGAGGTCGGCCCGCAGGAGCTTGATCGCGACCTGCCGGGACAGCCGGGTGTCGTATCCGGCATGGACGTCGGCCATTCCCCCGCGGCCGATCACCTCGCCCACCTCGTATCGCCCGCCGAGCAGGCGTGCTGCCGTCATTGTCGTGCCCCTCCTCGCGCTCCGACTTCTGCCCCGACTCGCGCGCGATAGTGGCGGCGAGGAACTCTCGCCCGGTCAGCCACCCGTCCCCCCTGTGCTCGGCGGCGGCGGCGTCGTCGCGGCCGGCCCGCTCGACACCGTGATGGTGATGGTGGTGGTCACCGGCAGCAGCCCCGTGGGGCTCACCTTGACGACCGTCCCGATCGGCTTGTCCGAGGCGACCTGCACGGTGGTGACCTTCGTGAAACCCAGCCGGGTGAGGTCCGAGCGCACGATGCCGGCGGTCTGCCCGAGGTAGTCCGATTCGACGATCTGGACCTGGGGGGTCGTGCTCGTCGGTGTCGTGCTCGTCGTCGAGCTTGCGCTCGTGCGCGTCGCGCTCTGGGTCTTCGTCACCGTGACGTTGACGACCGGGGGCGTGTTGGCACCGTTGAGCCCGGCCCACACGAGGTATGCCGCGACGAGCGCGACGACGAGCGGCAGCAGCCACCACAGCCAGGTCGCCCGCCGGCGCCTGGTGTCGGCAGCGAGGAATGCGGGTTGGTCGTCCTCGACGGGCCACCCGGGGATCGGCGAGTCGACGGGGACCGTCACCGGGCCGTAGACCGCGGTCGGTGCGGGCAGGGTCTGGGTGGGTCCGATGTCGGTGATGGGGACGACGCTCGTGGCCGGGCTCGCGTGCGCGACCCCGCTCACCGGCATGCCGAGCAGGGCGGCGAGGGAGGCGGCGCTCGAGGGGCGCTCGGCCGGGTTCTTGGCCAGGCAGGCCTCGACGGCCGCGCGCAACGGGTCGGTGACATTGGCGGGCAGCGGCGGCGGGGGGTCGTTGACCTGGGCGAGGGCGGTGGCGACCGGGCTGCCGGCGTCGAAGGGCCGGACGCCGGTGAGCATCTCGTGGCCGACGACACCGAGGGCGTAGAGGTCCGTGGCCCCGGTGACGGGGCGACCGAGTGCCTGTTCGGGGGCGAGGTACTGGGGAGTGCCCATGACCTCGCCGGTGCGGGTGTGTCCGGCCCCGTCGACGGCGCGCGCGATGCCGAAGTCGGTGAGCTTCACCTGCCCCTCGGGGGTGACCAGGACGTTGGCCGGCTTGACGTCGCGGTGGACGACCCCCGCCTCGTGCGCCGCGGCGAGGGCGAGCGCGCACTGACCGAGGATCATCCGGACCTGCTCGGGCGGCATCGGCCCGTCGGCGATGAGCTGGGACAGCGGCCGCCCCGGCACGAGCTCCATGACGAGGTATGCCGTGCCGTCGTCCTCGCCGTAGTCGAAGACCGCGGCGATGTTGGGGTGGGTGAGTCCGGCGGAGTGGCGGGCCTCGTCCCGGAAGCGGGCCGCGAAGGACCCCTCCTCGTGTGCGGGCACGCGCAGCACCTTGACGGCGACGGTCCGGCCGAGGACGGTGTCGGTGGCACGCCACACGTCGCCCATCCCGCCGGCCGCGATGACCTCGGCGAGGACGTAGCGACCGCCGAGGCGAGTGCCCGGGCTGGGGATCATCTCTTCATCACCGCTTCCATGACGGCCTTGGCGATGGGTCCGGCCGTCCGGGCACCGCTGGCCTCGAGACCGTCGTCGCCGCCGTCTTCGACGACGACGGCGACGGCGACCTGGGGATCGTCTGCTGGGGCGAACGCCGTGAACCATGCGTGGTTGGGCGAGCTGTTCCCCTGCTCGGCGGTGCCGGACTTCCCGGCGACCTGCACGCCGGAGATGGCCACCGGGCGTCCCGTGCCGTTGTCGACGACGCCGACCATCATCGTCGTGAGCGCGGCGGCCACCTCGGGGGTGATCGCCTCGGACAGCTGCGTGGGTTGGCTCTGGTCGAGGATGTCGAGGTTGGCGCCCACCACCTTGTCGACGAGGTAGGGGCGCATGACGACACCCTTGTTCGCGATCGCCGCGCTGACCATGGCGATCTGCAGGGGGGTGACCCGTACGTCGTACTGGCCGATCGCCGCCTGGGCGGTCTGTGGGGTGTTGAGCGAGGCGGGGACGACGCTCGGGGTCACCCGCATGGGGATGCGCAGGTTCTCGCCGAAGCCGAAGCGCTGTGCCTGGGCCCGCAGGGCGTCGGCCCCGATCCGCATGCCGAGCCAGCCGAAGGCGGTGTTGCAGGAAATCTCGAGCGCGTGCTGGAGGGTGGTCTGGTCACCGGGTCCGCACGGCTTGTTGTCGTGGTTGGGCAGACCGACGCTGGTCTGCGGCAGGTCGAGCTTGGCCGGCCCGGGCAGCACCGAGCTCGGGGTGTAGGCCCCGCTGGAGAGGGCCGCCGCAGCGGTGACGAGCTTGAAGGTCGAGCCGGGCGGGTAGAGGGCGCCGGCGATCGCCCGGTCGGCCAGCGGTCGGGTCGGGTCGTCGTTGAGCGACTTCCAGGCGGTGGTGACAGCCTCGAGGTCGTGCGAGGCGAGGGTGTTGGGGTCGTATTCGGGCTTGCTCACGAGGGCGAGGACCGCGCCGGTCTTGGGGTTGAGCGCGACGACCGCCCCGCGCTGGCCGCCCAGGGCCTTGCTCGCGGCATCCTGCGCTTTGGGGTTGAGGGTGAGCGAGAGTGAGGCGCCGGTCGCCTGTCGGCCGCTGAGCAGGTCGGCCACCCGACGGTAGAACAGGGCGTCGGAGGAGCCGGAGAGCAGGCCGTTGGCGGCCCCCTCGAGCCCGCCGGCGGCTCCGTAGAGGTAGGAGTAGTAGCCGGTCACGTGGGAGTAGAGCGGCCCTTGGGGGTAGCTGCGCAAGTAGGCGAGCTCGCCCTGGCTGGGCGTCGACTTGGCGATCGCGCTCTCGCCGACGAGGAGCAGGCCGCGGGGCTTGGAGTATTCGTCGAGCAGGGTCCGCTTGTTGTCGGCCCGTGCCCGCAGCGCCGGGGCCTGGACGAACTGGACGAGGGTCGAGGACACGAGCAGCGCGGCGAACAGCAGGGCGACGACGCGCGAGAGCCGCAGGATCGGTGTGTTCACGGGCGCGCCACCGCCTCGGTGACGGGGCGACGCGCCTGGTCGGAGATGCGCAGGAGCAGGGCCACGATCGACCAGTTGGCGAGCAGGGCCGAGCCGCCGAGGGACATGAACGGGGTGGTGAGCCCAGTGAGCGGGATGACCCGGGTGACCCCGCCGATGACGACGAAGACCTGGAGGGCGACCGAGAAGGCCAGGCCGATCGCGAGCAGCTTGCCGAAGCCGTCGCGCACGCCGAGGGCGGTGCGCAGACCCCGCTCGACGAACAGCATGTAGAGCAGGAGGATCGCGATGGTGCCGAAGAGCCCGAGCTCCTCCCCGAGGCTGGGGAAGATGAAGTCGCTGTTGGCGAAGGACGTGAGCCACGGGCGGCCCCGACCGAGACCGGTGCCGAAGAGCCCGCCGGCGGCCATCCCCATCAGCCCCTTGCCGAGCTGGTCGGACTGTCCCTCGGCAAAGGGGTTGAGCCACAGCGCGACCCGCTTCTGCACGTGCGGGAAGAGCAGGTATGCCGCGTAGGTGCCGGCCGCGAACAGGGCCAGGCCGATGGCGATCCACGAGACCCGCTCGGTGGCGACGTAGAGCATGGCGACGAACAGGCCGAAGAAGAGCAGCGAGGAGCCCAGGTCCTTCTCGAAGACGAGGACCGCGACGCTCACGAGCCAGGCGAGCAGGATGGGGCCGAGGTCGCGCCCGCGGGGGAAGGTGAAGCCGAGGAACTGGCGGCCGGCGAGGGAGAGGACGTCGCGGGTCTGCACGAGATAGCCGGCGAAGAAGATCGTGAGGACGATCTTCGCGATCTCGCCCGGTTGGAAGCTCAGCGGGCCGAGGCTGATCCAGATCCGCGAGCCGTAGATCTCCGTGCCGAGGATCGGCAGCAGGGGCAGCAGGAGCAGCACGATGCCGCCGGCCATCGCCGTGTAGGTGTAGCGCCGCAGGGAGCGGTGGTCGGTGAGCACCCAGAGGACGGCGGCCGCCACGACGACCGAGACACCGGTCCACACGAGCTGGCGGAAGGCGTCGCCGTCGAGCCCTTCGCGGCCGCCGGCCAGGTCGAGCCGGTGGATCATCACCAGCCCGAGTCCGTTGAGCAGCAGGGCGATCGGCAGCAGCAGCGGGTCGGCGGAGGGGGCGCGCCAGCGCAGGACGAGGTGGAAGAGCACGGCGAGGGCGACGAGCCCCCCGGTGACGGCGCTGAGTCCGGCCGGCAGCGACTCGCGGTTGCCCAGGTCGGTCGTCACCCAGGCGAGGACGACCACGCCGATCGCGAAGAGGACGAGCAGCAGCTCGGTGTTGCGACCCTGCCGTGGGGAGATGGTCTCGACGGTCGTCGTCATGGCGATCCCAGTCCCAGACCGGGCAGGTTCGCAGGTGGCTGTGGGACCGGCTGCACGGTGACGGTCGGCCCGACGGCCCCCTGGATCGTCACCGTCACGTATGCCGTGCGGAGACTCCCGCCGCCGGTGGGCCCGCTCAAGGCGGTCGGCCCCGTGGTCGAGGTGGCGTCGCCGGGGCTCGAGGTCGTCGTCGGCGTGCCCACAGGGGTCGACGTGCCGCACGGCGTGCCGGTCGCGTTCTGCAGCTGGCATTCGGCGGCGACCACGCGCAGCAGGGTCACCCGGTCGCGGGCCTCGGTGAGGTCGGAGACGAGGATGCCCGCCCGGACCGAATCCTGGTAGTGCTGGGGCAGATCGGCGACGAGCACATCGCTGCGCTCGGCGACCTGGGAGAGGTGGATGGGGCCGAGGGTCTGCGGGACGCCGCGATAGACCGCGACGAGGTCGCCGTCGGCCGCGAGGTAGTAGCGGCCCTGGGTCCATTGGTAACCGGCGATCCCCCCGCCGACGACGAACACGGCGGCCGCCGCGGCGAGCCCGGATCGGCGCAGCCAGAGGGTGCGCGGGGACACCCGGGCCTCGGCGAGGGTGAGCCGTTCGTCGTGGTCGTCCTCCTGGCCGGCGGCCTCGCCGCTGGCCTCGCGGGTGAGCGCCGCGGCCTTCTCCGCCGGGCTCACCGGGATGGCCCGGGTGCGGGTGCGGCCGCGGCGGATCGCCGCGGCACCGACGACCTGGGGCACCACCGGCGGGTCGGTGTCGTCGCTGTCGACGACGTCGGCCACGACGACGGTGACGTTGTCGCGGGTGCTCGCGCGCAGGGCGACCTCGATGCACCGCTCGGCGGCCTCGTCGGGGGTCGCGGCCTCGGCGAGGATCTCGCCGACGACGTCGGAACCGACGAAGTCGGTGAGTCCGTCGGAGCACAACAGGTAGCGGTCGCCGACGAGCAGCTCGCGGATGGACAGGTCCGGCTCGTCGTCGGGGTGACCGGTCATCACCCGGGTGACGAGCGAGCGCTGCGGGTGGTGCTGGGCCTCGTCGGGGGTGATCCGGTGCTCGTCGAGCAGGCGCTGGACGAAGGAATGGTCCTTGGTGATCTGGCTGAACGTGCCCTCGCGCAGCAGGTAGGCACGGGAGTCGCCGATGTGGGCCATCGCGAGCTTGTTGCCGGCCCGCAGCATGGCGATCGTCGTCGAGCCCATCCCGGCGAGGTCGCTGTCGGCCTGCATCGCCTCGCGCAGCCGGGCGTTGGCGTCGTGCAGCTCCGCCTCGAGCACCCGCAGGGCCTGCTCGCCGGACAGGCCCTCCTCGTCGAGCGGGGCGAGCGCCCCGACGATCATCGAGCTCGCCACGTCGCCCGCGGCGTGCCCGCCCATCCCGTCGGCGAGCACGAGCAGGTGCGGACCGGCATACCCGCTGTCCTCGTTGCGCCCCTTGGGGCCCAGGCCGAGGTGGGTGCGGGCGGCGTAGCGCAGCGCGATCGACATCAGGCTTGGAACTCCAGCACGGTGCGGCCGATGCGCAGGATGCTGCCGATCGTCACCGGCTGGGCGCTGGTGAGTCGGGCGCCGCCGAGGAAGGTGCCGTTGGTCGAGCCGAGGTCCTCGACCCACCAGCCGCCGTCGCGCTGGAAGAGTCGCGCATGCCGGCCGCTGGCGAAGTCGTCGTCGAGGACGAGTGCCGACTCGGGGTTGCGGCCGATGATCATGCCGGTCGAGGTGAGCGGGATGGTCGTGCCCGCGAGCCGCCCCTCGGTGACGACGAGTATCGTCGGTATGCCGCGTGCGCTGGGCGTCCCCGGTCGGGCGGCGGCGACGGCGGCGCGCTGCTGGGCGCGGGCCTGCGCCTTGGCCACCGAGCGCTCCTTGCGGCGGGATACCCGGGTGCCGTAGAGGTCCGCGCGCAGGACACCGACGACGGCGAAGACGAACACCCAGAGCAGGGCCAGCAGACCGAGGCGCAGGACCGTGAGCGTGAGCTCGCTCACCGGCTCACCTCTTCCCGGCGCGGAAGGTCATCGAGGTGCGCCCGATGGTGATGCTGTCACCGTCCTGCAGGCGGGTGCTCGTGATCCGCTCGCCGTTGACGAAGGTGCCGTTCGTGGAGGCGAGGTCGCGGACGCTCGAGACGAGGTGGGGGCCGTCGTGGGTGACCCGGATCTCGGTGTGCCGGCGGGAGATTCCCGGGTCGTCGAGGATGACGTCGGCGGCCGGGTCGCGCCCGACAACGGTGTGGGCACCCAGCAGTGGATAGCGCTCGCCGTCGATGTCGAGCCAGGGCCGCTGGGCCGGGTTGACCCGTGGTGGGGGGCTCACCGGGGGAGCCGGGGCTGCGGGCGGTTGGACCGGCCCCTGCACGGGGTCCGGGGTGGCGAGACGCTCGGCCCAGGGGATGATCTCTGGGTCGGCACTCGGGGCGTGGACCGGGGAGCCGACCGGGGCATGGACGGGGGACACGGCCGGTCCGCTCGCGGACGGGACCGGGGCGTCGGGTGACGGGAACTCGGGGAGGGGACCGTCCGGCATACCGGCGCCGGAGGCGACCGAGCGCTTGGAGGTCGAGGGGTGGACCCGGAAGACGCCGGTCTCGAGGTCCTGGGCCTGCTCGAAGCGGACCTCGATCGGCCCGCCGGGGGTGTAGGCCTGGGTCTCGGCGTGCTCCTGCGCCGCGGCGATGAGATCGTCGGAGATGGCGTCGGAGTATTCGTCGTAGCGAGCGAAATCGCTCGGCGCGAGGTCGACCGTGAAGAGGTTGGGCACCATCGTGCGGCCGTGCCCGAGCGGCGTCGCGCGCTCGTCCATGGCCCGGCGCAGTGCGCTGGCCACCTCGACCGGCGCGACCTCGGCCTTGAACGCCTTGGCGAAGGCCCGGTTGACGGTCCGCTCGATGCCCTTCTCGACCTTGTCGAACAGTCCCACGACGCCTCCTTCCCGCTCGTCGGCGCCCGTTCGGCGCGTCCCTGCATGGTATCGGCAGCCCGCTGCGCGGTCCCTCAGGCGCGAATGCCCTCGGCCGGCGGAGGTGGCGTCAGCCCTGCCGGCCCCGCGCCGGTCGGGTTCGGGTTTGCCCTCGCGGGTGGACGCGGGGCACACTTACTCCTCGCACACGCGCAAGTGGCGGAACGGCAGACGCGCTGGCTTCAGGTGCCAGTGTCCGCAAGGACGTGGGGGTTCAAATCCCCCCTTGCGCACTCGTTGATCCTTCAATCAGTCGGGAGCCCCGGACCATCAGGCCCGGGGCTTCGTGCTGTTGTCGGTGGCTGATGAGACTCTCTTCGGCTGGCCATTTCCGAGTCAGCCACAGTCGACAGGGGATTTCTCATGCCAACGACACCAGCCCGGCACGGCTCGCAGATTCCGGGCCCTATGGCCGCTGAACCCGCCGCGGCCGGACCGCCGCCCGAAGCCGTCTTCATGGCCGCACGGCGGATCGCCCGATCCGTGTGGCTCCCGGTAATCGGAGGGTGGGTGCCAGCCGCCTCGTCGTGGTGGGGCATCGGACTTGTTGACGACCATGCGTGGACCGCCCAGCTCCGTGGCGGGCTGAGCCCGAGCCTGCTGCCGGCCGTGGCAGCGACGCTGGCGGTTCTCGCATCGCTGGCTGCGACCCTTCACTCTCGCGTGCGCGATGCGGCGACAGCGTTGGGCGAGACCAGCGACGAAGAGACCGCGGAGGCGCTGGCCCGATTCGGATTCCTGCGGACCGCGGTGGCAGCGACGTCGGTGTTGCTTGGCCTTGCGGGTGCAGCTGGCGTCTTGGTGGCGTGGTGGCTCGGGACCGGCCGGGTCACGGCAGCGGCGGCATACGTGGTCGTCCTTTTCGGGTGCGTCCAACTCGCCGACACGATGGTGGAGGGCGGAGCCCATCGCGAGGCAGAGGTCATCGCGCACCGGCAATACCGTCGAGCCCGGCGTGCGGCCGCGCTGGACGCATGGCGTGCCGTGGCCGACCGGCCCGCCCGGTGGCCGGAGGCGCTCGCTGTGGTCGCCTTCGGCTGCCTGGGGTCGATGGTGTGCGTGGTCCTCGGGGGCGAGAGCCCCAGCGGTCACACCGTCCTGGCGTCACTTCTCGGATCCACTGTGTGGGTCGCCATCTCGTATGCCGCGGCGACTGCCGCGCTGGTGGGGATCGCCGGGGCGCGTGGGGCGGTCACCGTCGGCTACCTCGTGTTCGTGCTCTGGCAGGTTCCACTGGCCATCGGCCTCACGGTGGTGGACCCGGTGGAGCACGCGACCTTGTCCACTGCCCGATGGATCGTCGTTCCACTCGCCATCTGCACGCTGGCGCTGGTGGGCAGCGCACTGTGGGCCCTCGGTTCGCCGTCGGGCTCGCGCGCGCCCGCACGGCCGCGCCGGGCGCCGCTGTTGGCCCCTCTCGTCGTCCGGGCGCTGGAGTGGTCTCCCCGCTCGCGCCGAGCACGTGAGGTCGGACGGCTGCGCACGGCATACCGACGGGCGGCCGGGCTGAGCCCACGCGAGTCAGGGGCACCGGAGGCGGGCCCTCGTGGGTAGCCTCGCGCGTGTGATCACCGGTGAGCTCAAGAGCAAGATCGACCGCATCTGGGACGCGTTCTGGTCCGGAGGGATCAGCAACCCGATCGAGGTCATCGAGCAGATCACCTACCTGCTGTTCATCCGCCGCCTCGACGAGCTGCAGACCCTCAAGGAGAACCGGGCCCGGCGCTTCAAGGAGCCGGTGGTCGACCCGACCTTCCTGCCCGGTCAGGAACATCTGCGCTGGAGCCACTTCAAGAACGACGACGCGGCGGTGATGTTCAAGGTCGTCGGGGAGCAGGTGTTCCCCTTCTTGCGTGAGGACCTGGGCAAGGGCTCGACGTACGCCGAGCACATGAAGGACGCCCGCTTCACCATCCCCACCCCGGCGCTGCTGTCCAAGGTCGTCGACATGCTCGACGACGTCCCGATGACCGACCGCGACACCAACGGCGACCTCTACGAATACATGCTCGGCAAGATCGCCACGGCCGGTCAGAACGGCCAGTTCCGCACCCCGCGTCACATCATCCGACTCATGGTCGCGATGACGGCTCCGACCCCGACCGACGAGATCGTCGACCCGGCGTGCGGCACGGCTGGCTTCCTCGTCGCGGCCTCCGAGCACCTGCGCGAGACCCACCCGTCGGTGATGACCGACGCCGCCCAGCGTCGGCACTTCAACCGTTCGATGTTCCACGGCTACGACTTCGACAGCACCATGCTGCGCATCGGCAGCATGAACATGCTGCTCCACGGCGTCGAGGCCCCCGACATCCGCTATCGCGACTCACTGTCCAAGGATGGCGACGTCGACGAGGAGCGCTTCACCCTGGTGTTGGCCAATCCACCCTTCGCCGGCAGCCTCGACTACGAGGCGACGTCCAAGGCGCTGCTGCGGGACGTCAAGACCAAGAAGACGGAGCTGCTCTTCCTCGCCCGCTTCCTGCGCCTGCTCAAGCCGGGTGGCCGGGCCGCGGTCATCGTCCCCGACGGGGTGCTCTTCGGGAGTTCCACGGCGCACAAGGCGCTGCGGCAGCGGCTGGTCGAGGAGCACAAGCTCGACGCCGTGGTCAAACTCCCCTCCGGCGTCTTCCGGCCGTATGCCGGTGTCTCGACTGCCATCCTCTTCTTCACCCGCACCGACTCCGGCGGCACACAGGACGTGTGGTTCTACGACATCCAGGCCGACGGGTGGAGCCTGGACGACAAGCGGACTCCGCTGTTGGCCGAGGACAAACTCGGCTGTATGCCGTCCGCTCCCCTCCCGCTGACGGCCGAGGATCATGCGCGCAACAACCTCCCGGATGCTCTCGCCCGATGGGGTTCTCGGACAACCGAATCTGAGCGCTCACGGGCGCGGACCGAGCAGAGCTTCCTCGTGCCCAAAGCGGACATCGTCGCCCAGGGCTACGACCTGTCGCTCAACCGCTACAAGGAAGTCGTCCACGAAGAAGTCGAGCACCGCGACCCCCTCGACATCATCGCCGACCTCGAAGCACTGGAGGCCGAGATCCAACAAGGCCTCGCTGACCTCAAAGCGATGCTCACGTGACAGCCATCGGAGATCTTCTGACCGAGTACAAGGATCCTGCTGCCGGGCGCGACTTTGAGGTGTTGACCCTCACCGAGAAGCGTGGCTTCGTCCGTCAGGCTGATCGTTTCAACAAGCGGCTCGCCACTGAGGACACGAGCAAATACAAGGTGATTCGCCGTGGAGATATTGCGTTCAACCCCTACCTTGTATGGGCTGGGGCGGTGGCGCAAAACACGATCGTCGACGCGGGGGTGATCAGTCCACTCTACCCGACGTTCAAGGTCCGGCGAGGGTTTGATCCGCGCTACGTAGGGCTTCTCCTCCTGGCGCCTGAGGTCGTTAAGCGATATGACGGCATCGCCTTTGGCTCGGTACCTCGCCGACGGCGCACCTCAGTTGCTGATTTCTTGAACTTGGAGGTTCCTAGCCCCCCTCCGATCGAGGAGCAGCGCCGCATCGCCTCCATCCTCGACGGTGTACGGCGACTTCATTCGCAAGCTTCCGAACGCATGGGCCTGTTCGCTGAGCAGAGCGCCGCGCTGGTCGCGCAAGCCACCCGAAAGGCCTCAGCTACAACTTCGCTCGGCAGCATCATTGAATCCGGGCCGTCCAACGGGCTATATAAGCCCGGATCGGCCTACGGCACTGGAACGAGGATCGTTCGTATCGACAGTTTCGATGGGGGCAAGATCGACCAGGCCGGGCTGAAGCGCCTGAGCGTAACGCCCGCGGAACAGGTCCGTTTCGGACTAGATCCAACGGACATCCTCATCAACAGGGTGAATGCGATGAGCCACGTGGGCAAGGCAGCCCTGGTCGGACCGCTTGACGAACCGGCCGTCTACGAATCGAACATGATGCGCATAAGGGTCGGAGACGAGTGGCTCCCAGAATTCATCGCTGCCTGGCTCTCGAGTCAGGACGCGCGCCGACAGATTCGAAGCCGCGCGAAGCAGGCCATCAATCAGGCGAGCATCAACGGTCGTGATGTCAAGGCCCTGCGAGTGCCTGCCCTCTCAAGCCGCGAGCAGCATGATCTCGTCGGTCACCTCAATCGTGTCACCGCACTTGCCGCACAGCAGAGCCGAATGTCGGAGGCCATCGATGTCCTTTGGGCCTCGCTGGAGGCGCGGGCGTTTTCGGGGAGGCTGTGAACCATGCCTGTCGAGATGGGAATGTGGCGGATCGACGGGGACGCACCGAAACGGCTCAGCGCCGCGACGTTGCCGCGCTCAAGTTGACCATCGTCGCCACCGACCTCGACCCTGGCTCGGAGCGGATCGTCACCTACCTGCGGACCTTCGGTGTCCCGGTCAACGCGATCTTCTTCTCCTACCTGGAAGACGACGGTCGCCGCTACCTCGCCCGCTCGTGGCTCGCCCGGGACGACGACCGCGAGAGCGGCGGCACGGCATACGGAAAGAGCAAGAGCGGCAAGCGCGCGGAGTGGAACGGTCAGGACTGGTTCGTCTCGTTCGGGGACGAGCCCGGAGGTCGGTCGTGGGCCGACGGGCGCACCTTCGGCTTCGTCAGCGCCGGGGGCGACGCGTGGTACTCCCGCAGTCTGCGCAATCCGCCCGTCGACGCCCGGGTCAACGTCCAGATCCCCTCCCGTGGATATGTCGGCGTGGGGATCGTCACGGGTCCAGCCGCGCGCTTCGATGAGGCGAAGGTCGACGTCGACGGGCGCGAGGTCGCGCTGTCGTCCCTCCCTCTGCAAGGCACCTACCGGCACACCGAGGGCGACGACCACGAGCCGGACGACCGGGCCGAGTGGGTGCTCCCGGTGCGGTGGTTGACGACGGTGCCGATCGATGAGGCCTACTGGGAGAAGGGGATGTTCGCCAACCAGAACAGTGCCTGCAAGCTGCGCCAGCAGTTCACCCTCGACCGCCTGGCGGAGCACTTCGCGCTGGACGAGGGATGACCGAAGTGATGCCTTGCCCTCACCCGACAGCAAGAGCATAATTTTCAACAGCTCAAAGTTATGCGACAGGGGGTTCTGGCAGGTGGGTCATACATTCGGTCGGGAGCCGGTCGACGTCGAGGTGCGGGCCCTGCTGCTGGCCCTGCGTGCCGGGGAACCCATGGCCGAGACCCCCAGGGTCGACTTCAAGGAGGAGCACGGCCGCCGGGACAAGAGCGGGGCCGTAGGTCCCAGCAACCCGACCAACGAGGCGGCCGCCCGGGAGCTGGCTGCTGAGGCCGCTTGCATGGCCAACACTCCGGGCGGCGGAGCCCTCATCTGCGGGGTCGCCAACAGCGGCGAGGTCATCGGCACCCAGCTCGACACCGACTGGCTCCGGCACCGGATGTGGGAGCTCACTGACCGCCGGCTCACCGTCGACATCACCGAGGACGACATCGGGGGTCGGCGCATCCTCGTCATCCGCTGCCCGCAAGCGATGGAGCCGATCCGCGTCCACGGCCGCGTCAAATGGCGGGTGGGGACACACTGCGTCGAGGTCGACCCGACGTCGTGGCACGCCAAACGGATGGCCACGCTCAACTGCGACTGGTCTGCGGAGGAGTCGAACGTCCCAGCCTCGCGAGCATCCGCAGCCGCCGTGGAGCAGGCCCGCGTGTTCCTGCGCGAGTCGCGCGAAGAGCACGCTCAGGAGTTGGCTGCCGCCCCCGATGCCGAGCTGCTCCGACGCCTCAACGTCGTCACGGGCGAGGGCATGCTCACCAACGCCGGTGTGCTCGCGTTCGTCGGACGTGGTGACCCCGCCCTCGACTACGTGCGCAAGTCGGTCGCCGGCGGAGAGACGAGCACTCGCGTGAGCCGCGGCCAACGATCGCTCCTGCAGGAGCTCGCCGAGGTCTTCCAAGCGCTGGAGGGCAACAACGCGCTGCTGCACCTGCACCGCGAGGGCCTCGTCGTCGGTCAGCTGCGGGAGATCCCGCCCCTGGCCGCGCGGGAGGCCATCGTCAACGGAGTGGTGCACCGGGAATGGGGCTCGGCCGATCCGACGCTGATCGAGCACGTCGGCCGCACGTTGCGGATCACCAGCCCCGGCGGATTCGTGGGCGGCGTCAACGAGCACAACATCCTCACCCACCCCTCGAAGTCGCGAAACCGCTCCCTCACCGAGCTGCTCGCCGCCCTGAGAATCGCCGAGCGCGAGGGTCAGGGGGTGGACCGGATGGTGCGGGAGATGATCGCCGTCGGGCACGAGCCCCCCGAGATCCGGGAGGTCGTCGGGCCCTACGTCCGAGCTGCCTTGGTCGGCGACAACGTGGACATCGCCTGGATGGCCTGGCTCACCGAGGTCCTGCCGGAGGAACACCGACGTGATCTTCACTGCCTCCTGGTCCTCCGTCGGATCCTGCGGGAAGGATGGGCCGATGTGGCAACCGTGGCGCCGCTGATCCAGTTGACCGTCGAGGAGGCGCGCGGAGCCATCAAAGTGGTCGCGGACCTGCGTCATGCCGGAATCCCGCTCATCGAGCGGGTCAGCGGTGTGCCAGCCGGCGCCGAGGAGGCATGGCGACTGTCCACCCCGGCGAAGGCGGCACTCGATCGGCTGGACGAGGCTCAGGGCCGGCGCAGAGCCTGGCCCAGCCGGCCGATGATCGCCGCCGGCTATGCCGCGACTCGCGGTCGGATCAGCTCGACGGAATTGGCCAGCATCGTCGACGCGCACGCCAGCAACGTCGGCGGGGTCCTCAAGGCACTCGAAGACGAGGGCGTCGTCGCACCCTCGCGGGACAACCGGCGGGGCAAGGGCTTCTTCTATCGCTATGTCGGCGGCGACCGATGACCAACTTCGACTTCGTCCCCGCGGAGTGGGGGCAGACGCGAGCCGACGCGATCACGGCGGAGGCCTACGGCCGCACCGACCCGCGCTCCTGCGCCTTCTATGCCCGCCGCGTCGTCGAGCAGGTCGTCGTGCGGATCTACGACCTGGAGCGCCTCGCCCTCCCCTACTCCTCAGATCTGGCGGCGCGTCTGGGCGACAGTGGTTTCCGCGCAATGGTGGGTCCCGAGATGGCGGCCAAGGCCGACGCCATCCGCAAGGTCGGCAACGTCGCCGTGCACGAGAGCCGGACCATCACCCCCCAGACCGCGCTCGACGTGCTGCGGCAGTTGCACGACCTGCTCAAGTGGGCGGCATATACCTATTCGGCGTCGCCCGATCAGGTGCCGACGACGGCGGCATACGACCCGTCGTTGATCCCGTCCGCCGGCGAGACCGGCAGCCAGCCCCCGTTGTCCGCCGGCGAACTCACGCAATTGCTGGCGATGTTCGAGGCCAAGGACGCCGCTCTCGCCGAAGCCAAGGCGACCTCGGCCGCTTTGCAGGCCGAGCTCGACGCGACGCGAGCGGCCGTGGCTGCCGCGCAAGCCGCCAAGGCGCCCAAGGCGCTCACCCTCGACGTCAGCGAAGCCGAGACCCGGCGCCAGTTCATCGACCTCGACCTGGCCGAAGCCGGGTGGCCCCTCGACCAGGCGCGTGACCGCGAACTCCCCGTCACCGGTATGCCGTTCGGCAGCGGCGACGGTTTCGTCGACTACGTGCTCTGGGGCGACGACGGCCTGCCGCTCGCCGTGGTCGAGGCCAAGCGGACGATGCGCGAAGCGCTCGTCGGGCAGCAACAGGCCAAGTTGTATGCCGATTGCCTCGAGTCGATGACCGGCCGTCGCCCGGTGATCTTCTGCACCAACGGGCACGAGCGGTGGCTGTGGGACGACGCCGCCGGCTACCCGCCCCGGCGAGTCGCCGGCTTCTTCACCAAGGACGAGCTGGAGCTGATGGTCCAGCGACGCCGGACGCGGCTGCCGTTGCGAGGCGCGGCGATCGACAAGGCCATCGTCGGCCGGCACTACCAGACCCGCGCCATCCGGGCGGTCGGTGAGTCGTTCGAGGCCAAGCGGCGCGAGGCCTTGCTGGTCATGGCGACCGGCTCGGGCAAGACCCGCACGGTCATCGCCCTGACCGACCAGCTGATGAAACGCGGCTGGGTCAAGCGCGTGCTCTTCCTCGCCGACCGGGTCGCGCTGGTCAACCAGGCAGTCGCGGCATTCAAGACCCACCTGCCCTGGGCGACGACGATCAACCTCGTCGACGAGAAGGTCCCCGACGGGCGGGTCTTCGTCTCGACCTACCCGACGATGATGGGGCTCATCAACGCGACCGACTCGGCCGGCATACGGCGCTTCGATCCGGGCTACTTCGACCTCATCGTCATCGACGAGGCACACCGGTCGGTCTACGCGAAGTACAAGGCGATCTTCGACTGGTTCGACGGGATGCTCGTCGGACTGACCGCGACGCCGAAGGACGAGATCGACCACAACACCTACGCCCTGTTCAACCTCGAAGCCGGCGTCCCCACCGACGCCTACAGCCTCGACGAGGCGGTGGCGGAGGGCTATCTCGTCCCGCCTGTGCCGGTGTCGGTGCCGTTGAAGTTCCTGCGCGTCGGCATCCATTACGACCAACTCTCCGACGCGGAGAAGGACGAGTGGGACTCCCTCGACTGGGGCGAGGACGGCCAGTCGCCGACCGACGTCAACCCCGAGGAGCTCAACAAGTGGCTCTTCAACGCCGACACCGTCGACAAGGTGCTCGCGCACCTCATGACGGCCGGACACCGGGTCGCGGGTGGTGATCGCCTCGGCAAGACCATCATCTTCGCGAAGAACAACGCGCACGCCGAGTTCATCCGCGAGCGCTTCGACGCGGCATACCCGGAGTTCGGCGGGCGCTTCGCGCGGGTGGTGACCTACAAGACCGACTACGCCCAGAGCCTCATCGACGACTTCTCGGTCAAGGACAAGGCGCCGCACATCGCGATCAGCGTCGACATGCTCGACACCGGCATCGACATCCCCGAGGTCGTCAACCTCGTCTTCTTCAAGCTCGTCCGGTCGGTGTCGAAGTTCTGGCAGATGATCGGCCGGGGGACCCGCCTGTGTCCCGACCTCTACGGCCCGGGCGAGGACAAGGCCAACTTCTACGTCTTCGACTTCTGCATGAACCTCGAGTACTTCAACCAGCCCGGCGCCGGCTCCGAAGGGTCGCTGCAGAAGTCGCTCGCGCAACGGTTGTTCGAGGCTCGCCTGGGGCTGATCGCCGCCCTCGACCACGCGGACCTCGGTGGCGAGGTCGATGTGTTGCGCACGGAGACGGCCGAGCACCTCCACGAGGTCGTCGCGGGGATGAACCTCGACAACTTCGTCGTGCGCCCCCACCGCGAGTGGGTGCGGAGGTATGCCGCGTGGGAGCCGTGGGCCTCGCTCTCGGCGCAGGAGGCGGGAGACGTCGCCGCGCATCTGGCCGGCTTGCCTTCGGCGGTGCGCGACGACGACGAGGAGGCCAAGCGATTCGATCTGCTCATCCTCAGGACACAGCTGGCCAAGCTCGACGGCGACGAGTTGACCGCGGATCGGTTGCGCCAGCAGATCCAGCAGATCGCCTCCACATTGTTGGATCAGACATCCATCCCGGCCATCGCCGCACACCAGGCCCTGCTCGCCGACGTGAGCGAGGACGAGTGGTGGGTCGACGTCACGCTGCCCATGCTGGAGCTGGCGCGGCGGCGGATTCGCGGCCTGGTCCGGTTCATTGAGAAGACCAAACGGGCCGTCGTCTACACGAACTTCGAGGACGAGATCGGCGACGGGTCGATCGTCCACCTTCCGGGCGTCGCGGTCGGCACCAACTGGGAGCGGTTCAAGGCCAAGGCGCGGGCCTATCTCAAGGACCACGAAGACGACGTGGCCCTGCAGAAGCTGCGCCGGAACAAGCAGCTGACCTCGACAGACCTGTCTGCGCTCGAGGCGATGCTCGTGGCGTCGGGCGCTGGCGGGCCCGAGGACATCGCGCGGGCCAGCGAGCAGTCGCAGGGTTTGGGCCTGTTCATCCGCTCTCTCGTCGGGCTGGATCGTGAGGCCGCGACGGAGGCGTTTTCCGAGTTCCTCGTCGACTCCCGGTTCAAGGCCCCAGAGATCCACTTCGTTGGGCTCATCGTCGAATACCTCACCGCCAACGGCGTGATGGAGGCTCGCCGGCTCTACGAGGCGCCGTTCACCGATCACGCGCCGACCGGGCCTGACTTCTTGTTCGAAGACCACGACGTCGATCGCTTGGTCGTGGTCTTGGATCAGGTGCGGTCACATGCGGTGGCGGTCGCAGCGGCCGGGTGACCCTCGCGGCATACCGGGTCATGGTGAGGGTGCCCTTCGAGGTGGTCTCGCCGCCGGAACTGGTCGGGCAGCTGCGGGTGCCCGGTGGGTGGATGGTCGCCGCGGCCGCGCGTTCGCGTGGGTCTGGGTGAGGCGCGTGCACCCGGCGGGTGTGCCGGCCGGGGCCTGTGGATGACGTCGCGCGGGATCTGCCGGTCCGTGTCAGACTTGTCGGGTTGGACGCCGGCGCAGGGGAAGGCGGTGGGTCGTGGTCCGGTGGTGGGTTGTCGTCGGGTGCGCGGCTGTTGCGGTGGTCGCCTGCACGCCGGCCGGGTCGCCGGTGACCTCGCCAACGACCACGGGTGCCACGACGTCCGCGACCGCGGCGACCGGGTCGACCGATGTTACCTCGGCCAGCCCGACGACGATGGCTCCCTACCCGACCGACGTCCCGGCCGCTGCTCGGGCCCATGACGTGGCCGGGGCCGAGGCGTTTGTGTCCTATTGGCTCCAGCAGCTCAGCTACTCGTGGACGACGCCCGCCAGCCCGGTCGTCTCGCGACTCTGCCTCCCGACGTCGAAGTCATGCGCCGCCTACGAGCAAACCGCCGCCGAGTTGGTACGCGATGGGCAGCACTACTCAGGCCCCCCGGCGACGGCACTCAGCGTTGTCGCACTCACGACCGAAGGGGTAATGCGCGTGCTCGTGCGGTATCGCCAGGAGCCGCGATCAGTGCTGGATCGCGAGGGCAAGGTCGTCGAGAAGGTCGGGCAAGCGGATGGTCGGCTGGAGTTCGCCCTCGAACGAGGGGCCGATGGTTGGCTGGTCGGCCTTATCAGGGAGGTGAAGGACTCCACATGAGGCGGTGGGCGGTGGTGCTGGTGCTCGCGACGGCGGCAGTCCTGGGCGGTGGCTCCGGTGTTGCCGTCGCGCGTTGTCGCTTTAGCGTTTGTGGGACACCAGATGGAACCATCACGCACCTCGGGGACGCCGATGTTCAGAACCTCCCCGGTGCTCCCGCCGGTGGCCCGACCTCAGGCGACCGGTACGAGTACCGCTTCGAGATCGCATGCGCCGGAGCGGCTGCGGGTGCCTCGTGTCGCGGGGCACTCCTGGCCTGCATTGGGATCGGTCCTGGTCCGCTGCACGACGTCGTGCGCCGGGTGGTGCACGCCGATGGCCGGGCAGAAGCCTGGGTTCGCGTGGGCCACACCTGCTTCCCGCCGGCGTCGGCGGTGCCGCGGTTGACCTACGCGATGATCCTGGAAGCGTTCCACCTGACCCCTTGGGCGAAGGCCTCGATATCGACGCAACCCAAGGGCGATGTGACCCTGGTGGGCTTGAAGACCTACTTCCTGGTCTCGTGGTCGAGCGACGGCTTTGAGCCGGGTGAGGTCGATGCCGTCGATCCAGCGCGGATGCTGGGCCATCGGGTGGATATCCGGCCGCGCGTGGTGGGGGTGGTCTATCGGTTCGGCGACGGCGCATCCGAGGGTCCGACGACCGACCTCGGTGGGATCTATCCCACGGGTCGGGTGACCCACAGCTACTCCAAGGCCGGCGTCTACCCGACGCATGTCGAGGTGATCTGGAGTGCGGACTTCCGGGTCGACGGCGGAGCCTGGACGCCGATCCTGCAGGAGGTCACCGTGACTGGTCCCGACACCCCGGTGACGGTGAAGACAGCCCGGGCCGTGCTGGTCGGCTGATCCCGGCTGGTGCGCCTCCGTCTGATCCAGTAAGCGCGCCGAACACAGGGAATGCCATTGCTCGGCCGCTATCTAGACCGGGCAAGATGTGGTTCGAGGCCTTCGCTTCGAGGCTTTCCTAGGCGTCAGCCCCGAATGCGGTCGCCTGCGGGCGTGCCAACGCCGACTCCAGCAACCGGTGGTCGCGCACGAGCACCTCTGGGCCGAGGGTCCGCTCGGCGACATGCAGCAGTTGGGTCCGCCCGGGGTTTGGTTGACACCGAGCTTGTGAGGACTGTCGGTCCTCGCATCGATCATGGGGCGATTCGCCGCGCGTGAAGACTGCGAGGATGTCGGTTCGCGCGAGGCCGTCGCGCGTCAGGGCAGGCGCCCAGGCCCATCGCGCGAGCATGGAACAGACGTGGTGCTCGCCAATCGACTTGGTCTGTTTGGTGTCGGGCACATCGGCAGTCGAGCACGGAGAACCGGAGTTCGCGAGCGCGAGCAGTCCTCGTACCGATGCGGGGACTCCGTGCCGATCGCGACATGGAGCGATCCTCACATCTGGAGGTCCACACCGGGCTCGTCCCGCTGGGTGTCGACCCAGAGGTGGGGTTATCCACAGGCTTGTGGATGTTTGGGGTGGGCCCCCGGTCGGTCTGCCTAGTCTGGGGGCGGTGACGGCCGACAGGGAGGGGCTGACATGGGTGAGGGGGCCCGAACTGTGCACGTGGGGTCCGGTGGGTTGATCGCCGGGCCCGGCCCTGCCGGTGACTGGGTCGGGAGGTGGGTGGGCCGATGACCTCGGCGGTGAATGCGTTGTCCTGCGGGTGGGGGGTGGACCGGCTTGTTCCCGGGGACCCGGAGGCGGTTCGGGGTTTGGCGGGCACGCTTGCCCAGTTCGCGGAGGTGACTGCGGACGCTGCGACGGCGTTGTCGCGGATCGACCCGGTGTGGACGGGGCCGGCATACGAGGCGTTCTGGGCGGCGCTGGGCGGTCGGCGGGAAGGTTTCGTGGAGGCGACTCGGGCGTTCGACAGTGCCGCTGGTGCGTTCAGGTTGTATGCCGGTGAGTTGGCGGCGGCGAAGACCGACGCGGGGATCGCCCGTGGCTGGTGGGAGGCGGGGATCGAGGCCGCGAGCCGGTATGAGATGCAACGGTTCTTGGACGGGGCCAGCTTCAGTCCGCCCGTGCAGGGGTCCACGACGCTGGTGTTCTCCGCGGGTGGTTCCGGGCTGCGCGCCGACGCAGTAGCGAAACTGGAGGCGGCGTGGGCGAGCACGGACGCTGCCGCGCGGGCCGCGATCGGAGCGTTGGTGGCCGCGCAGACGAAGGCCCCGCAGGCTGCGCATTGGTGGGACACCGCCGCCCCGACCCTGGCCGGGTTGGCCGTGCCTGGTGACACCGGGGTGAAGCGCGAGTTCGCGGCTGGTGCGGTGCGGGGCTTGTTCGAGTTGGGCACTGCCGGCGGCACGAACCGGACGGTGAAGACGCTCCTGGACCGGGCGATGGACCGGTGGGAGAAGGACCACGGCATCAACCCGCACAGCGGCATCCACGGCATCGGCTCGTTCGCGGGCACCCTGGTCATCCCCGGCTTCGGCATCGAAGGCCTCGCCGCCGGCCTCGCCAGCAAGCTGGCCACCAAACTCGCCAACCGACCCCTCACCCGCCTCCTCGCCGAAACCGAAACCGCCCTCGTCGCCGAACAGGCAACTTCCAGCGCGGCGAAGCGGCTCACGCCACTCGACCAAGTCACGTCCTGCACCGTGGACATCGAGGCAGCCAAGTTCGCACAGACGTCCCTCAGCGAGACGTTCAGCAAGGGCGGGAACTTCGCCGGTCGCACTGTCGATGATGTCGCCGGAGACTTGCGGTCGGGTGTCTTGACTCCGAAGGACGTCCCGATCGATGTCATCGTGCGCGACGGGAACACGCTCATCCTGAATACTCGGTCTTCACAGGCTTTGATTCGCGCCGGCGTGCCTCGCTGGGCGTGGCACGTTGTTGATCGAACGGGGCAGCCCGGTTTCGAGGCTCGGCTCACCGCGCAGTTGGCGCGCAACGGACTCACCAGCGGAGGGACTGATCTGCCATGACCGAGGTCGAAGTCAAGCGCGTGATAGGGCCGCTCTCTTCGGGAGTGTCGGCCTACACCGAGGATGCCCTGTTCACCCACCCCGGTGGATCCGCGGAGCTCCGGTGCACCTATGAGCGGGAAGGGCACATGTTCGTCGGCGGTCTCCGGTTCGATCGAGTCCGTGCCTACCGGTTCCGCGCCGAGAGCCACTGCACCGCATGGCACATCGAGGACGCCTACGACACCCTGGTCGAGGTCGAGTCGTCCGAATGGGTTGCCGAGCTGCTCGCCTCCACGCCCCGAGATCAGGTGAGTCTGTGGAAGATCCGGCACTTCATGATCTTCGTCGATGACTCGGGTGCCTATGAGGTGGCGGCGGAATCCTGCGAATGGCTCCCGGAGCTGGCTGCCTCGTGAGGGTGCACCACGGGAACCTCAGCCGTGTCGTGTCGCACGCGTTGCGCCATGAGCCCTGGGTCTATGAGCTCGAGTTGGACGAGCAAGGCTGGGTTCCGATCACCGAGCTGGTGGAGTCGCTTCAGGTCGAGCCAGGCTGGGGGGCGCCGACCGTCGCGGATGTCGAGGCGATGGTCGCCGGGGCGAGTAAGGAGCGTCACGAGGTCCAGAACGGGCGGATCCGTGCCTTGTACGGGCACTCCATGCCCGGCAGGATTCAGCGGGTTGCCGGGGAGCCGCCGCATTCGTTGTTCCATGGCACGTCGCCCGCCGCGGCAGAGGCGATCCTCGTGGACGGGCTGTTACCCATGGGGCGGCAGTTCGTGCATCTGTCGGTCGACCGGGGCATGGCGGTGGCCGTGGGCGCGCGCAAAGCCGAGGCACCAGTTGTGTTGCGCGTCGACGCCCGGGCGGCCGTCAGTGCCGGTGTGAGGTTCTATGCCGGCAACGAGAAGGTGTGGCTGGCCGACCTGGTGCCGTCGAATTTCATCAGCGAAGACGCCCGGTAGTGGCGACCCGGGCACAGGGTGGTCGCGGTGGCGGGACCACGCGCCCCGTGGGAGGACCCGATCAAGTCGGGCAACGGCATACGGATCGACCAAGGGGCGACGCCCACGATCAGCGGCAATGCCGCGGTGTCCCACCGGCTCACCGCAGTCCCCGGGGCGTGGAGCCCCGACGGGGTCACCCTCGCCTACCAGTGGCGCCGGGACGGGTCGGACATCTCCGGCGCGACCGCGCTCACCTACGCGCTGCTGCCGGGGGACGCGGGCCATCGACTGTCCGTCGCCGTCACCGGGACGAAGTCGGGCTACCTGTCGGCCACCATGACGTCCGCCGAGACGCCCGTCGTGCAGTCGCCAGAATCGCCCCTGGCATACGAGGCGTTCGTCAAGGCGGCATACAAGGACTTCCTCGGACGCGAGGCGACGGCCGCCGAGGTGACCACGACCTCCCAAGCGCTGGCGAACAAGACGCTGTCGAAGCAGTCCTTCCTGTCCGGCCTGGCCAACTCCACCGAGTGGCTCAGCTCGATCGTGACCAAGATGTATGCGGACACGCTCGGACGGACACCGGATCAGGCCGGACTGGACGCCTGGGTCGGCTGGCTGCGCAGCGGTCGGTTCACCGTGGCGCAAGCCGCGAGCCTCTTCTACGCCTCCGACGAGTACTACCAGTTCCACGCCGGCAACACCCCGACCTCCTGGGTGACCATGCTGTATTCCCAGCTCCTGCGCCGGGCTCCGGATGCGGCCGGTCTTGCCTACTGGGCAGGGCTGACGACAGACCCGACGTTCGGACGAAGCCGGGTGGCCTACGAGTTCTACCAGTCGACCGAGTCGCGGCTGCGCCGGGTGCAGGCCCTCTACCTGGCGCTGCTCAAGCGTGAGCCGGACTCGACTGGCTGGCCGTTCTGGGCCGAGCAGGTCTACACCAAGGGAGACATCACGCTCGCCATGACGTTGGCCGACAGCACGGAGTACTGGCTACGGGCGCACGACCGCTACGAGGAGGCCCGGTCCCTCGGGTGACGAACTGACCCCGCTCGCGGGCACCTCGGCACCCGCCGGGCACTGGTCGGGCCTGTATGCCGCGCGCACGCGGCATACCGAATGCCATTGGTCGACCAACCCAGGTGACACTCCTGGACAATCCCGGCACCCGACGCAGCAATGGCATTCCGTATGCCGCGGCGGCCGCACCCCGTATGCCGCGGCTGCCGCGGGCATGCCCTCGGCGCCCGCGCGAGCGACCCGCCTGCGCCTCGTGAGGCGGCATACGCAATGCCTTCGCGCCTTCCGTATGCCGCGTGCCTGGCGCGGTAGCGGGCTGGTGATCGACGTGCAGGTTCGTCGGGCGTGACCGGCGACTTGGCCGAGTGGGTCGTGCCAGTGCGGTGCGAACCACGGGGACGCTCCACATGGGCGGGGGATCCAGTTGGACGTTCCCGGCGACGCTCCAAGTGAGCTTTCGTGGTCGGCACCAACTTCCAACTCAATGCCCGGTTCAGTTGTAAGTTGATCTCATGCGGGCCGCAGACTACGCCGACAGCGCTTTCGGCGCACCCCATCGCGAGCCGGGCAACGCGTGGTCGTTCACCTACTACCTGCCCCGGCCGATCCCGAGAGAAGTGCCCCTCGCCCCGGGGGTCATCGCCGCGCTGTCCGATGCCGATGCCGCCCTGGGCCAGCTGCAAGGACTCGGCATGCTCATCCACGATCCGAGCGCGCTGATCGGCCCCTACCTGCGACGCGAGGCACTCTCCAGCACACGGATCGAAGGCACTCAAGCCTCCCTGTCAGAGGTCTTCCAGGCAGAGCTGGACGACCAACTCCCCAACGACGACGTCCTCGAGGTCCAGCGCTATCTCGAGGCGACTCGTCTTGCCGACACCCTTTCGCGGGAGCTTCCGCTCGCCCAGAGGCTGATCCTGCAGGTCCATGCAGCGCTCGTGCGCGAGGTGCGTGGCGAGGAGCGCAGCCCGGGCGAATACCGCAGGACCCCCGTGTGGGTCGGGGGAGCAGGCGCGACACCGGAGACGGCGGCCTTCGTCCCGCCATTGCCCGAACACCTGCCGCCCCTGCTCACCGACTGGGAGCGCTTCGTCAACGACGACGGTCATGGCTATCCGGCGCTCATCCAAGCCGCCCTCATGCACTACCAGTTCGAGACCATCCACCCATTCCTCGATGGCAATGGGCGGATTGGCCGACTGCTCATCAACCTCCAGCTCAAGAACCGTGGTCGGCTTACCCAGCCCCTGCTCTACCTCTCGACCTACTTCGAGCGCCGGCGGGCCGACTACTACCGCGGCCTTCAAGGGGTCCGCGAGTCCGGCGATATCGACACATGGTTCCTCTTCTTCCTCGAAGCCGTGCGTGCCCAAGCCGGCGACGCCATCGACCGTTCGCGCCGACTCGTCCAGACCAAGGACGACTACACGCGGGAAGCGGTGGCAAGCCGCAGCAACCTCCCTCGACTCGTCGACATGATCGTCCGCAACCCGTTCGTCAACGTCCGGGCCGTGGAGAACGAGCTCTCGATGACCAACCAGGGCGCTCGGCTCCTTATCCGCAAGGCCGTCGATAAGGGGTGGCTCGAGAGCATCGGCACCCACGGTCGCGGAGGCCGTGAGTACTGGGTCGCTCCAGCGATCTTCTCGATCATGGAGGCGCCGATGGACTACGCCACGACCGAACCGCCCCCCGGCGACAGGACTCGCCGGTGAACAGCAACTTTGACTTCGTCCCCGCGGAGTGGGGGCAGACGCGCGCCGACGCGATCACGGCGTAGACCTACGGCCGGACCGACCCGCGGTCGTGCGCCTTCCATGCCCGCCGCGTCGTCGAGCAGGTCGTCGTGCGGATCTACGACCTGGAGCGCCTCGCCCTCCCCTACTCCTCAGATCTGGCGGCGCGTCTGGGCGACAGTGGTTTCCGCGCACTGGTGGGTCCCGAGATGGCGCCCAACTTTGTCGTGCGTCCCCATCGCGAGTGGGTGCGGAGGTACGCCGCGTGGGGGCCCCGGTGACGGTGAAGACAGCCCGGGCCGTGCTGGTCGGCTGATCCCGGCTGGTGCGCTTTCGTCTGGTCCAGTAAGCGCGGCCGAACACAGGGAATGCCATTGCTCGGCCGACTGGGGTGGCAATCCAGGACAATCCCGGCATGCGAGCAGAGCAACGGCATTCCGTATGCCGCTCGCGGTCGACGGTGTCGACCTGGCGGTCCCTCCGGCCCGAGCACCCAGACCCGGTTGCCTTCATACAGGCCCGGGAAGGCGCGCCGACGTGGACTCGAGTCTCGGCCCAAGGCGCGGCGGCCATCGGGGGTCATCCGATCTTGCGCTTCAAGGCGCCCACCGACACCACCTCCGGGTCCCACCGCTATGCCGAACGCGCGCGACAACGCACGTTTGGCATAGCGCAGGACCGGGGCGGAGGCGCTGGTGACGACGCTCCCGGCCTCGGCTCAGGCCCCCGCCTGTCAGTGCTCGGGCATAGCGTCGGGTCGTGAACGCACCACGGAGCTGGGTGATCGTCGCCTCGCGTGACCACGCCATGCGGGGCCTCGTGGACGGCTTCATCATGGCCAACCACGGCAAGCGGGCCCCGCTGGCCCGGATGTCGGTCGGCGATCGGATCCTCGTCTACTCCCCGAAGACCGGCTATCCCAACGGCGAGCCCCTCCAAGCGTTCACGATCGCCGGAGAGGTCACCGGAGCCGGGCCCGAGCCGAGCGCGCTCATCGTCGGCGGGTTCCGGCGCGCCGCCCGGTTGTGGGAGGTGGGTCCCATCCCGCTCGCGCGGATGCAGGGCCGTATGCCGTCGGGCCGGATCCGGTTCGGCTTCTTCGAGCTCCCACCCGACGACGCCGAGGCCATCTGGGGCATGGTCGACGCCGGATGACTCGGTCGTCCGGCTCCCTGGGACGGGGCTGTGGAGCGGGGCTGTGGATGACGCCGCGCGGGATGGGTCGGGTCGTGTCAGACTCGTCGGGTCGTGGCGCCGACACAGGGGAGGCGGAGGCTGGTGGTTCGGTCGTGGGTGTCGGCGGTCTGGCTGGCCGTTTGCGTGGCCGGTGTGGTGGGCGCCTGCACACCGAGTGGGGGTGCCGGCGAGCCCACGGCCACGAAGTCCGCGGCCACCACGAGCCCGACCTCGTCGACCGTGGTCACGTCGTCCGCGCCGGTGACGGCAACCGGGACCGCCACCTCGATGCTCCCCTACCCGATCGACGTTCCCGCAGCGGCCCGCACGCACGACGCCGCCGGAGCCGAAGCGTTCGTCACGTTCTACGTGGAGCAGGTGAACCGTGCGTGGGCACAACCCAGCACGGGACTGCTTCCGCCGTTGTCCCTTGCAGCGTGCAAGTCCTGCGAGCAGTACGAGGGTTCCGCTCGCGACCTCGTTGAGAGCGGCCAACGATTCGCCGCGAACGCGGTGATCCAACGAACGGTTGCGTCGGTGGCTGCCGCGGCCGAACACGCTCGGGTGCTCTTCGTGGGGCAACAGCCACCCACCAAGGTGGTCGACCGGCAGGGCGCGACGGTTCGCGTGCAAACGTCGATGGCTCTGAAGCTGGAGTTCTCGCTCTCCTGGGCGGGCGCGTGGCGCGTCGCAGAGGTCACGCTCATCAGCCCGGGGCCGTCATGAGGAAGAGACAGCTCTCGCGCACGCTGGGGGCTTTCGTCGCAGCCAGTGCCTTGCTGCTGTGGTTCACTCCCGCCGCGCTCGGCGCGTGCACCGGGCTGGGCGAGTGCACAGTTGCCGGGGGCGGCGCAGGCTCGCACCTCACGGATGCGGAAACGCAACAGACGGTCGCAGTGCGGCCGCCGGCCTCGAGCGATCGGTACGAGTACCGGTTCGAGATCGCCTGCGCCGGGGCCGACGCCGGTGCCAGCTGCCGCGGGGCCATCCTGGCCTGCGTGGGGACCGGCCCTGGTCCGTTGCACGACATCTTCCGGCGCCTCATCCACGCCAACGGCCAGACCGAGGCCTGGGTCCGTGTGGGCGACACCTGCTTCCCTCCGGCTTCGGCGGCGCCCCAGCTCACCTACGCGATGCTGCTTGAGGCGTTCCATCTGACCCCGTGGGCGACCGCGTCGATCTCGACCCAGCCCAAGGGCGACGTCACCCTGACGGGCTTGAGGACCTTCTTCCTCACGTCGTGGTCCAGCGGCGGATTCGAGCCGGGAGAGATCGACGCGGTCGATCCGGCCCGGATGCTCGGGCATCGGGTGGATATCCGCCCGAGGCTGGTCGGGCTGATCTACCGGTTCGGCGACGGCACTTCCGAAGGCCCCACGACGGATGTGGGCGGCGTCTATCCCACCGGGCGGATCACCCATGTCTATCCAAAGGCCGGTGTCTATCAGACGCACCTCGACGTGACCTGGAGTGCCGACTTCCGGGTCGACGGGGGAGAGTGGGCGCCGATCCCGGAGACGGTGAGCGTGACCGGCCCGACGACCACCGTGACCGTGAAGACCGCCCGGGCCGTGCTCGTGAACTGACCCCATTCGCGGGCACCGTCGGCACCCGCCAGGCACTGGTCGGGCCTCAGTGCCGCGCGCACGCGGCATACCGAATGCCATTGGTCGACGAGCCCAGGCGATAAGCCGGGATAATCCCGGCACCCCACGCAGCAATGGCATTCCGTATGCCGCGGCGGCCGCACCCCGTATGCCGCGGCTGCCGCGCGCGTGCCCCAGGGCCACGCGCGAGCGACCCGCCTGCACCTCGTGAGGCGGCATACGCATGCTTTCGCGCCATCCGCATGCCGCACATCTGGCGGGATAGTGGGTAGGTGATCGACGTGCAGGTTCGTCGGGCGGGACCGCTGGATGCGCCGGCCCTGGCCCGGCTGCTGCACGACTTCAACAGCGAGTTCGGCGCCGAGACCGACACGGCTTCCTCACCACCGAGCCGGGAGCCGAGGGTCGGATGCTGCTCTACGTCGGATCCACGGACGACGCCGTGAGCGGCGACCGACCGCTCGGATCGGCCAGGCTCTGGACCTGCCGGATCGTGTCGTCGATGTCTGGCGCAGGACGACGCGCAATGCCTCGACGACGGCGCCGCGCCGCCCCCGGGTCCTCAGCCCCGCAAACGCTCGTCGTGCACCGGGTCGAGCCGCGCCAGCCCCGGGATGCCGTCGAAGTCGGCGTCACAGCTGACGAGCTGCCCGAAGCCGGCCCCCAGTGCGGTGGCCGCGTGGACCGCGTCGCGCCCCCGGGCGTGCCCTTGGGCCACCAGCGAGCGCGCCGCCCGGAGCACGTCGTGCGTGAAGTCGTGCCACACCACCATCGCGTCGACCACGTCAAACTCACGGATCCCCTGCTCCGATCCCACCCGTCTGATCCGATGGAAGAGGAACTCCTGGCCGCCCTCGACGCTGCAGTGCAACGCGGTGCCGGTTCGGGCGGAATACGCGATGACCTCGCGGCAGGGATCGCGCAGGGGGTGCGGCCCGCCCACGGCGAGCAGCAGGACCGAGGAGTCGACGTAGAGCCCGCCGGTCATGGCGCGATCGCCGTGTCGAGCGCCGTGGCGTATGCCGCCTTGAGCTCGGCCGGGCCCTCGCCGGGAGTGGTCCCGGGATCGCGGGTAAGCGCCAGCAGGGCCGCTGCGGCGGCGGCCCGCGACGGCTCGAGGTCGTCGGGGAAGCGCAGGTCGAGGGCTTCGCGGATCACCGCAGCGACGCTGCGCCCGGTGCGCGCGGCCTCGCGCGCGACCCGGTCATAACGCTGTTGGTCGAGCAGGATCTGCAGCCGCCGCTCCATCACCGACATGCACATACATTAGCATGTGTATGCCGTGCACCGGCTCACGTGGTCGGGCTTGTGGCGTCAATCTAGCATTTGGTATGCCAAGTACCGAAGCCAGCCGCCGAGCGGCCCGACCCGGCCGGCGTCGACCCGCTCGTCGTCGGCGCGCCGACCCACAACCGCGGGCTCCCCGGTCCGGGCTCGCGGAAGGAGGCCCGCGCAAAGGGCGGTGAGGGCGAGGACTTCGGAGTCGCCGAATGGCTCCCGACGCTCCCCCCTGCGACAGCGGCGCGGGCCGCTGCGTTCGACACCGTCACCGGGCTCGGCTTCTTCAGCGGGTCGGCGGCCAAGCGCATCGCCATCCTCCTGCGCCGCCGGGGCCTCACCGTCGTGGACCGGGCCAACTTCCTCGCCGGCGACCAGCAGGGGCCACTCGCCGACGACGAGCTCGCCCGCGCCCACCAGTGGGGCGCCTCGCTGGTCAGAGTGCCCTTCGCGCGGCGCCCGAAGCCAGGGCGCTCAGCTCATCGTGCCGAACGGATTCACGACCTCGACGCCGCGAATGCGGCGTTCGGCACCCAGGTCCTCGGTCCACACCTGCTGGCACAAGCCGTCTGCCGCAGCCTCGAGGATCATGGCGTCCCAGATCGACAGCTGGTGCGTCTCGCTCGTCTCGGAGGCTCGCAGCACGAGGTGGGCGTCGGCACCGACCACGGGCAGCCGGCTCAGCGTGACGATCACCTGGCGGGCAGCCGAGGTCGGCAACGGCGGGATGAGCTTGCGGGTCAACACCTGGTAGAGCTCGAGCAGCACCTGGGTGCTCACGACGAATTCGTGCTCGGTGGAGGACAACAGCTCGGCTGCCCGGGCCTGCTTGCGCGGCTCCGAGCCGTCGAACCGGTAAGCCAGCACGTTGGTGTCGAGGAAGACCCTAGCCACGGTGCAGATCGTCCCGGGTCCACGAGCGTCCAGCTGCCGAGCGACCGGCGTCCGCGGACTCCGCGAGGGCCGCGAGATCGGTGAACACCTGTCCCTGGCCGCCGTCGTCGGCATAGCGGCGCAGCATCTCGGCGAGATAGGCGTTGACCGACTCGCGCCGCTGCAGTGCCCGGATGCGGGCCCGCCGAAGGGTCTCCTCGTCGACCGAGATGGTGAGGTTCGCCATAGGATCAGTGTAACACTGAAACCGTGTGGCACGGCTAGGCCGTCCGATCGGCTGCTCGGCTGCTCGGCCGGCGACCGCGACCGAGGGCCACGCGAACGCGGCAAACCCCGAGGTGACCGGGCGGCATACTCGAGGGTGTCCCGTCAGCCAGCAGGAGGTCCGCATGATCGTCGCCATCCCGGTGAGCCCTGACGGTCAGGTGGGCCACGCGTGGGGCAAGGCCGCGGTCGTCGCGGTCGCCCATGCCTCGGGCGGCCAGGTGACCTCGTGGACCGAGCACGAGGTGCGCTGGGACCTCTCGCACGACGCCGCCGGGCATGGGGAGCACCATGCGCGGGTGGTCCGGTTCCTGCGCGAGCACGAGGTGACCCACGTCGTCGCCGACCACATGGGCGAGGGGATGGTGCGCACCCTCGCCCAGCTGCACATCCAGGTGAGCCACCCCGAGCAGCCCGACGCGCGGGCCGCCGTCGCCGCGCTCGCCCTGGCCGGCTGACCCTGACGGCGTCACCCCGAGACGCCGGCCGCTTCGCGAGCACATTCGGTATGCCGTCCGGCCCCCACCGCGCGGGATGCGGCCGGCGGGTGCCGGCCCCGCCGCCGGTGCCCAGGAAAGCCCGGGACCCCCGGGGCAGGACCAAGTGCTCGGTCAGGCGGCGAGAGGCCTCCCCGAGCTAGCCGTTCGCCCCACGCCGGAGGCTGCGCCGGGCGTCCCTGCCGGGCCCGAGGAGCGCGCGGAGCGCGAGGACGAGTATGCCGACGAGCAGCAGGAGCGCGCCCACCGCGAGTGGGGTCTGCGCGTCGACGCCGGTGCCCGCCAGTGGCACCGAGGTCGACGCCGGACGGTAGCCGAAGTCGACATCCGTCACCGGGACGCCGTTCAACGTCACTCCGGTCGTGCCCGATGGATGCGTGGTGGGGACGAGTCCGGCCAGAGCAGGCCCGGGCACGACGCGGACGAGGTAGTCGCCGTCGGCGAGTCCGGCGAACACGAAGGGACTGTGCGTCTGGGTGGTCAGCAGCACCACATCGTCGTCGTCGCCGAGTATCCCGTCGGGTCCCGGGCCGAGCAATTCGACTGTCACGAGCGGAATGTCCGCCTCGGTCGGTCCGGCCACGCCGTCGCCGTTCGCGTCCTGGAACACCCGGCCGGAGACGACCCGGTCGGAGGCCCCGAGGACAGTGGCGCTGGCCGTGGCGTCCGCGGCAACCGCCTCGTTCGTGCGGGCCGATGCCGTGTTGGCGATGCTCGCACCCGCCGTGGTCGTCGGGTCAAGAGTGACGACGAGGGTCGCCGTCACCGCGTCTCCACCCGGTAGCGCCGCCCAGGCACAGGTCCAGACGGGCGGCTGACCGGAGCCGGCGGTGCACTCACCGTCGGCCGAGGGGGTCACCGACACCACGCTCTGGCCGGCCGGGATGCCGTCGGCGATCTGCGCCTCGGCCGCATCCGACGTGCCCTGGTTCGTCAGGGTGAGCAGATAGGTGACCGGCCTCCCCTCGACGACCGTCCCCACGACCGTCTTGGTCAACGCCAGACGCACATCCGAACCGACGGTGCGGGTGTCCGTCGAGGATCGCCCCTCCTCGGGACCGGGATCAGCGGTCGTGGAGGTGACCGTCGCCGTGTTGGACAGCGAGCTTCCGGCCGCGTCCGGCGCGACGTGGCCGACGAGGGTCACGACGTGTGAGCCCACGGCGAGATCGCCCAGCTCGCAGGTGACGTCCGCTCCGACGGCCGCACACGCGGGGGTGCTCGAGACGAAGGCCACTGCGGCCGGCAACGAGTCCGTCACGACGACCGATCGGGCGGTCGAAGGCCCCGCGTTGGTCACCGTGATCGTCCAGGTGAAGTCGGCACCCGCCACCGGGATACCGGTCCCCGTCTTCGCCACGGTGACGGTCGCGCTCGCCTCGACCGGACTCGTGACCTCGGCCGTCCGACTGGACGATCCAGGGTCGACCTCGGGCTCGGGATGGTTCGCGGCGGCCGTGTTCACGAGAGTCGACCCGGCCACCAGGTCCGGCGAGAGGGCCACCTGGACGACGACCGCCGCATGTCCCCCTACCGGCAGAATCGAGACCGTGCAGTCCAGGGTGGTTCCCGAGGTGCCCACGACGCAGGTCGTCCCCGGATCGGCTGTGGTCGACAACACGGTCGCCCCGCTCGGCAGGGCGTCCTGGATGACGGTGCCGTCGGCCGGGCGTGGCCCCTCATTGGTCACCTCGAGGGTGTAGCTCGTCGTGCCGCCTGCCGTGACGGAGGACTCGGCGACCTGCTTGGCCAGGACCAGGTGGGTCCGAAGGGAGACCGTGTTGTCCACGGGTGGGCTTGTGGCCGGCGGTTGAGTGGTCCCGTCCGGACCGCTCGTCGCGGTCGCGGAGGCGACGTTGCTCAGCGTCGTCGCCACGGTATCCGCCGGCACGCTGGCCACGATGGTCGCCACGAGCGCCCCGTTGACGGGGACCGTCGCCGCACCGTCCGGTGCGCAGGTCACGGTCTGCCCGGTGATCGAGCACGTCGCCGTGTCCGTCGTGGTGGCACCGCCGCCGTCCTGCACGGCGGCCGTCGCCGACGAGATGACCAGCCCGGCAGGGATCGGGTCGCTCAGCACGACGCCCTCGGCCGGCGACGGCCCCACGTTGGTCACCGACACGGTGTAGGTGAGTGTCGAGACCCCCGCCACGACGTCCGGGCCCGGATTCACCGAGACGGTCTTGTCGACCGTGAGTTCCGAGAAGGGCTCGACGAGGGTCCTCGAGCTGGCCGTGTTGTCGCCGGGGTCGGTGTCGAGGTTGATCGAACCCACGGCGGCGGTGAAGTCCACCGGACCGCGTGCGCCAGGCGGCGGCCACACGGTCATCGTCACGCTCACGCTCGTGCCAGGCGGCAACTGCGACAGCAAGCAGTGACCCGTCGCATCGCACGTGACAGTCGGCGGGCTGCACCCGATCGGGGTACAGGTGACGTCCACGCCGCCGGGCGTGCCCACCGCTGCGTCGAAAGTCGCTCCTGGCGGCAACGCGATGTCGACGAAGGGCGCATCGGGTATGCCGCTGCCGGTGGCCGGGTTGGTCACGGTGAAGGTGAGCGCGGCCGGGGAACCCGGGATCACCTTGGGTGTGGATGCCAAGGTGATCCCGAGGTTGACCACCGGGTTGGGCGACGCGGTCGCCGTGGCACACGGCCGGTCGACGAACCCGCGGGGAGGTCCCGCCTGAGTGACCAGTCCGTCGACGGCGCTCGCCGCGCCGCCGCACGCCCAGTTGGTGAAGGTCGTCGCAGTCGGGGCCAGCTGGATCGTGTAGGTCATCGACATCGAGGCGCCCACCGCTAGATAGCCGTGCAGGCACCGGTAGAACTGGACGCCGGTGGGTTGGAAGGCGTCGTCGAGGACGTCGTTGAGCGCGCACTCGCCGGTGCCGTCGATCGCGGCGTCGGCGACTGTGCCGATGACCGGGAGGGGCACGATGTCGTCGATATAGGCATCGGTGGCGTCCGACGGTCCCAGGTTGGTGGCCGTGATCAGATAGGTGACCGCCTGTCCGGCCAAGGTGGGCGCGGGAGGTGCCGGGGTGACGACGGTCTTGCTCATCGCAAACGTCGAGCGTGCGATGACCCGCTGGTCGACCACCGACGTGTTGGTGGTCGGCTCGAGTTCCTCGTCCGGGTCGGGAGTGCCTCCCAGGGAGGTAATCCGACTGGTGTTGACCAGGTGCTGGGGCGCGAAGGTACGGTCGATGGCAACCGACAGCTGCACCGACACCATCTCGCCGCGGGCGAGGTCGCCCACGTCGCACAGCACCGTGCCGCCCGACTCGCTGCAGGTGCCCTGCGAGGGCGTGGCGGAGACGAAAGTCGAACCGGCCGGGAGGATGTCCGAGAGACGTACCCCGCGCGCCACCGAAGGTCCGTTGTTGACCCCGGAGATGACGTAGTCGAACTGCCGGCCGGCCACGGGCGGGTCGGCCATGGGGTACTTGAGGATCTGCAGGTCTGCCGACGTCGTCACCGCCGACGTGGCGCTGCTCGTGCGTGATCCGGGGGGGCCGGTCACCGGAGAGGTGAGGGTGGCGGTGTTGGACAGGGTCGTGCCCGGCGTCAGCGTGTCGGAGACGAAGGCCGTGACGGTGACGACCGCGGTCGAGCCGACGACGAGGACGCCTAGGTCGCAGTCGAGAACGGTCTCGCCCGCGCTCGTCGCACAGCTTCCGGTGTCGGTGACCACACCACCTTCCAGGATGTGTAGACCTGCGGGCAGCGCGTCATGCAGAGTCACCGGTGCGTCCGCGGGGCCGTGGTTGGTCGCCCGCAGCGAGTAGGAGATCGACTCACCGGCAGTCACCGAAGTCGGTGCGCTCTTGAGGAGTTCAAGGTCGGCCGCCACCTCGACCGGCGTAGTCGCCGATGCGAGCAGGTCCGGCTCCCCGGTGCGCTGCAGGCGCACCGTGTTGGTCGCCGTGAGTGGAACGGTCCCGGGATCGCCGGCAGCCCCGGTGACGTTGACGACGACGGTCGCGGTAAGTGTGGTGCCGCCCGTCAACGTCCCGTACTGGCAGGTCATCGTCGTCGACGTGTTCGTGCACGAGCCGCCGGGCAGGTTGGCCGAGACGAGGGTGAGTCCGGCTGGGAGCGGGTCGGACAGGGTGAAGGTGCTCCCCGCGGGAGTGTCCGAATCGCCGACGTTGGTGACCAGGATCGTGTAGGTGGCTTGGGAACCCACCTGCAGGGACGCGGGGCCGACCTTGTCGATCTGGAGGAGGGAGTTGTTCGTCAGCGTCGTCGCGAACGACGCCGAGTTGTTCGCATAGCCGGACTCGGGGGTGGTCGTGCCGACGCCGACGCTCGAGTCGAAGGGACCGCCTTCCGCTGCCGACGAACGTGCGGTGACCGTGATGACGAGCACGTCGGTGCCCGACGGTGCCAGGGCGGTGCGCGTGCACTGCAGCGTCTGGCTGGTGATCGTGCAACCCGCCGGCGGACTGGTCACCGTGAGCCCGGGTGCCAGGACGATCGTGACGACCGGCGACGCGGCCGTCGAGGGGCCGGCGTTGGTCGTGGTGACGGTCACTGGATAGGACTGGCCGGCGGCGATCGTGGTCGTCACAGGCGTCACTGTCACCGCGAGGTCAGCGACCGGGTCGAGGGTGTAGTCCACCCGCCCGGTGTTGTTGTCCGGGTCGTATTCGGTGGTCGTCGTCGCGACGCTGGCTGCATTGAGCTGCGTCCCGACGGTGTTGGGGGCGAAACTGCCGGTGATGACGGCCACGCCATCCGCACCCGCGGGCACGGTCCCGAGGGCGCAGGTCACGGTACCGAGCGCGAGCGCGCATCCCGGGGATCCGGCCGTCGAGAACTCGAAGCCGACGGGGAGCGCGTCGGTGACGACGACGGCGGTGGCGTCGGAGGGTCCGTAGTTGTGTGCCGTGACGGTGAAGGTCGCCGGCTGCCCGGGGCGCGGCGCGCGTGGACTGACCGCCTTGGTGACCGTGAGCTCGGCCTGGTTGTCACCCACCAGGTTCGCCGAGCCGGTGTTGTCCGTCGCATTGGGGTCGGGTCGTCCATCGGTGAGGGTGGCGTCGTTCTGGAACGAGCCGGTGCCGCCGCTTGCCGTGATCGTTTCGAACGAGCCGCTGAATGTGGCACCGGGCGCGATGTCGGGGACGAGACAGCTGATGGACTGACCGGTGGGGGTGCACGAGCTGAACCCGGTCACGGCACCGGTGAAGGTGACCCCGTCCGGGAGAACGTCGGTGATCGAAGTTCCCGAACCCGTGGACGGGCCCGCGTTGGTGACGTGGAGGCCGAACACGATGACTTCGCCCCAGCTGAAGGAGTAGCGATCCGCCGTCTTCGCGAGGGCCAGATCCGCCGAGTAGACGACGGGGGTGGGCGTGGTCACCCCGTTGTTCGTGTCGTCGGTGTCGGCCGAATCGGTCAGGTAGGCCGAATTCGTCAACGCCGGTGGCGCGTCGGGTGCGACGTCGTAGACCACGTGCATGGTGAGGCTCTGACCGGGCATCAGGCTGCCGACGGTGCACGAGGGCACGCCACCGGTGGCCGAGCAGGTGCCCAGATCGGAGGAATAGGACCGCAGCGTGAGCCCCGGACCGCCGTCGTCGGTGACCGTGGGGTTCAGGGTCGTCGACGACGGGCCGTTGTTGGTCATCTGCACCGTGTATGCCGCGGTGGCGCCGGCCGTGACGTCCGCCGTGTCCAGCGTCTTGGTCACCCGCAGGTCGTGCCGGTTGAGCACGTTGATGGTGTTGGGCTGAGTGTTGTCGAGCGGGTTGGCCTCGGGGGTCGCGGAGACCTCCGAGGCGAGGGTGTCGTAGGTGCCCGGGGCCATCGACGGGTCGACGTGCAGGGTGAGGTATTGATTGTCGACAAAGGCACCTGTTGGCATGTTGCCGGTGGGGCATGCAATACGGGTGACGGAGATCTGCGCGCAGCCGGCCATCGTCGACGAGACGAGGGTCACCCCGGCAGGCACGTCGAAGTAGGCCATCGAGTCCTGTGCCGCGGATACGTTCCACTGGTTGCCGTAGCGCACGAAGACGAGGTAGTCCTCCCCGGCGACCACGTCGTGGATCCACCCCTTGTCTGGGTTGGGCGCGGCCGTCACCCAGATGTCGGCGGGCAGTGTCCGTGCGGCATGCGTCGTCGAGCTGTTGTTGGCGGTGTTCGAGTCGGGCTGGCTCGCCGTGACCGTCACTGTGTTGTCCATGTCCGCAGCTGTCGGAGCCACCGCGAGCCGGTAGTCGACGACGAAACTCGAGCCCGCCGGCATACTCGCGGCGGTGCAGTCGAAGCCTCCCCCGACGGCGGCACAGGTTGCCGTGACGCCGGGGTCGGGCGTGACGACAGGGTCGGCGGACAGGCTGAGTCCGGCCGGGAAGCGGTCGGCGGCCACGACGTCGGTCCCGGTTGCCGGTCCTGCGTTCGTCACGGTGAAGCGGTAGTCGATTGGGTTGTCGGCGTAGGGATCACCGAGGACCTGCTTGACGACCTTGAGATCGGCCACGCTCGTGGTCGTCGTCGACACGACATTCGTGAGGTAGGTGAATGTCGTGCCGATGGTCGGGGCGAGGAAGGTGACCGTCGCCTGGTTGGACAGCACCGTGCCCTGCGGGTTGTTGTCGACCGTCACGCGGAAGCGGACACTCGTGGTCGCGTTGGGTGCCAGCGAGCCGCCGGTGGTCCCCGTGGGGGCGGTGCCGAGGCGGGCGACGACCGCTCGCCGGACAGGGTCGTATTCCGCCGGGTCGTCGCCCGGCGCGTCGGTTCGGGACAGCGGGGTGGCTCCGCTGGTCGTGCTCGGCGGATAGCTGATCGATCCCGGCACGAAGGTGACCCCCGCAGGTAGGGGGTCCAGGAGGGTCACCTTGTCGGCCCGCTCGCCGCCGGTGTTGCTCAGGGTGACGGTGTATTCGAGCACGTCGCCGGTCCATGCCGGGTCGTGGCCGTTGAGGTCGACCACCGACTTGGTGATGGGCGTGAAGGCCGGTGCGAACAGGTCGACCTGGGTCGTGACGACCCCGGGCAGGTAGGCGTCACCGGAGGTGGAGAAGGTGAGCGTGGCCGAGGTGACACCGTTGGCGAGTATGCCGCTCGCGTCGATCCGCGCCACGTCCACGCCCATCCCATTGACATAGTTGGGGCTGCGCGGCAACGCCGAGGTGGGGTCGGACACCGAACTGTCGAAGAAGTTCGTCGCCGGGTGGGCGTCGTTGTTCACCACCGTCGAGTCGATCTTCATCTGGTCACCGATGATGCCCAGATCGCCTTCCCAGGCGACGAGTCCGATCGAGGCGTTGACCGTCCCCGCCCGAGGGGTGAGGAAGCCCGAGATGGAGAGGGTGTCGACATCCGATCCGGACACCTGGTCCAGGCCCTCGGACACGGTGAGGTCGCGATAAGGCTCGGCAGGATTGCGATAGGCGACCACAAGGCCCCAGCCAGCGAACCTGTTCGTGCCGGTCTGCGAAGAGATGTCGCCGACCCAATAGGTCCCGTCGCCGGCCGAACGCACGATCGCCGTCACGTCGACTGCGGACTGGTAATAGGTGCTTCCCTGGGTGAGGCTCGAGGTCGCCGTGAGGGTCTGGTACGTGCCGCCCGGTGCCTGCAGCTTCACAGACGTGCGGCTGAGCGCGCCGCCGGTGTTGCCGCCCCAATAGAGCCGTGCGTAGAGCACCGTCGACCCGGCGGGCACGGCGACGCTGGCGCTGGTCGAGTTCGACGTGGTCGTCGCCGAGGCGTCGAGGTCGATGAAGGCCATTGAGTAGGCGTTGTTGTTGTAGTTCCAGATGTCGGCCATTCCCGTCCCGGTCTGGGCCTGGGAACACGACGCGCCGGGATTGGCACCGCCCACGGAGGTCCCCGTGCACGTCATGTTGGAGTTGCCGAAGAGACGGATCGCCCCGTTGTCCTGGGTCGCCCACACTTGGCTGAAACTGGGCGGTGGTGGTGGCGGTGGTGGGGTCGGGCCCGGTCGTCCCACGGCCAGCGGAGCGGTGAGGAGTGCGAGCACGACGAGCGAGGCGGCCACGAGGGGAAGACCAAAACGATTCCGGCCGCGGGAAGTGGCCTTCATGTCCGTATTGTCCCATAAAGATATGGCCAGGCGCCAGCCTACCATGCGAGGGGAATTCTCGCAGTTCGACACGCCGAGTCGGACGGCCTGGCGGGCTTCGCCCCGCGGCCCGATCAGAACCCTCGTGAATACGGGAGGTCAGAGCAGGTATGCCGACCGGGAACTCGCCGCCGAGGTCTCCTTGGGGATGCGCTCGTTGCCCTGCGTGGCCACGGTCTGGCCGTGCGGGGCCGGTCGGCCGTCGGCGCCCAGGCAGATCATCACGATCCGCTCGATGGTGACGATGGGCTCGCCCGTCACCATGTTGCGGACCTCGACGCGCAGGGTGAGCGAGGTCCGCCCGAACGCCGTCGCCTCCAGGCCGAGCTCGATCAGCTCGCCGAGATGGGCGGTCGAGACGAAGTCGATCTCCGACATGAACTTCGTGACCACGCGCCACGAACCGAGTTGGCTGATGGCGAAGATCGCGCATTCCTCGTCGATCCACTGGAGCAGGTTGCCGCCGAAGAGCGTGCCGTTGGGGCTCAGATCCTGCGGCTTGACCGACCTGCGCGAGTGGAAACTCATCCCCCCCGACGTCTCGCTCATCGGCGCGGCCTCGGGTCGATCCCCTGCTTGCGCAACTCGAGCTTGGCGACCGAGCGACGGTGCACCTCGTCCGGCCCGTCCGCGATGCGCAGGGTGCGCTGGTCGGCATACATCATCGGCAGAGGCGTGTCCTGGGCGACCCCGCCGCCGCCGTGCGCCTGGATGGCCCAGTCGATCACCTGGGTGGAGACCTTGGGGGCGACGACCTTGATCATCGCGATCTCGGCCTGGGCGGCCTTGTTGCCGACCGTGTCCATCATCCAGGCGGCCTTGAGGGTGAGCAGCCGGGCCTGGTCGATCATCATCCGGGACTCGGCAATCCGCTCCTGCCACACCGAGTGGTCGACGATCCGCTCGCCGAAGGTGACTCGTTCGGCCAGGCGCCGGCACATGAGCTCGAGGGCACGCTCGGCGGCGCCGATCGAGCGCATCGCATGGTGGATGCGCCCGGGGCCGAGCCGGCCCTGGGCGATCTCGAAGCCGCGGCCCTCGCCGAGCAGGAGGTTGCCCACCGGGACGCGCACGTCGGTGAGGGTCACCTCGCCGTGCCCGAGGGGGGCGTGGTCGTAGCCGAAGACGGTGAGATTGCGCTCGACCTTGCAGCCGGGCGTGTCCGAGGGCACGAGGATCATCGACTGCTGGTGGTGGACGTCGGCGTTGCGGTCGGTCTTGCCCATGACGATGAACAACTTGCAGCGCTTGGACACCGCACCGGTCGACCACCACTTGCGGCCGTTGATGACGTATTCGTCGCCGTCCCGGCGGATGTCGCATTCGATGTTCGTCGCGTCCGAGGAGGCCGAGTCGGGCTCGGTCATGAGGAAGGACGAGCGGATCTCCCCCTCGAGCAGCGGCACGAGCCATTGCTCCTTCTGCTCCGGGGTGCCGTAGCGCTCGATCGTCTCCATGTTGCCGGTGTCGGGTGCCGCGCAGTTGAACACCTCGGAGGCCCAGTGGACCCGGCCCATGATTTCGGCGAGCGGGGCGTATTCGTAGTTGGTGAGGCCCTCCGGCGCGTGCTCGGATTGCGGCAGGAAGAGGTTCCACAGGCCCTGGCTGCGGGCGCGCGGTTTGAGCAGCTCGACGACGCCCGACCCCTGCCAACCCTCCTCGCTGTTCCACGGCGGGCAGGCCGCCGCCTCTTCGATGTAGCGCTCCTCGTTGGGGTAGATGGCCGCGTCCATGAATGCGAGCAGCTTCTCCCGCAGCGCGGCGGTGCGCGGGGGGAATGCGAAGGGGTCCATGGGCAGGCCTTCCGTGTCGGGTCGAGTCGGGTCGGTTTCGGTCGTGGTTCTGGTCGGGCTACGCGGTGGACGGGGTATGCCGTGTGGTCCGGTCGAGAGGCACGCGCGGGTCAGGTGGCTCGGGCGCCGCCGACGAGGTCCCAACCGATCTGGGCGACCGGGCCGGCCATCGCTCCCATCTCGGCGGCGTTGGGTCCGGCGGCGATCCCCTGTTGGACCCGCTTGGCGATCCCCTGGAGGATCGCGGCGAGCCGGAAGAAGTTGCAGCCGAGATAGAACGGCCAATCCGTGAGGACCTGCTCGGTGTCCGTGCGTCCGGCCAACGAGCAGTAGGTCGTGACCAACTCGGTCTCGGTGGGGATGCCCAGGGCGGCCAGGTCGCGGCCGGCGAAGCCGCGCACCCCGCCGTCGCTCAGGTGCCAGGACAGGGCGGTGTAGGCGATGTCGACGAGCGGGTGGCCGATCGTCGACAGCTCCCAGTCGAGCACGGCGGCGATGCGCGGGCTGTCCGGCTCGACGATGAGGTTCTCCAACCGGTAGTCGCCGTGGACGATCGTCACCTCGTCGGTGCCGTGGGCCGGCAGGTTGGCCGGCAGCCACTCGATGAGCCGGTCCATCGCGGGGATCTCGACCGTCTGGGTCGCCTGGTACATCCGGGTCCACCGGGAGAACAGCCGGGAGAAGTAGTCCCCCGGACGGCCGTGTCCGGTGAGCCCGAGCGCCACGACGTCGAGCGTGTGCAGCCGGGAGATCACCTCGACCATCCCCTCGAACAGCTCCCGACGCTCGCTCACCTCGAGGCCGGGAGCCCAGCCCTCGCGGAAGATGCGCCCGTCGACGTGGTCCATCACGTAGAAGACGACTCCGACGACCGCCTCGTCCTCGCAGAGGG
>WBZT01000061.1_pt1 | contig 90651 bp, 84 predicted proteins | sample 5204241 | NCBI WGS metagenome assembly WBZT01 (sample SAMN12344358, study PRJNA552823) | activated sludge metagenome | biome: Activated sludge suspended growth; feature: Nitrification reactor; material: Wastewater; isolation source: activated sludge from nitrification reactor of wastewater...
GCGAGGAGGAAGTCCAGTAGGCAGGGACTTCTGACGACGCCGCGCAGCGAAGCGAGTGGCGAGGAGGAAGTCCAGTAGGCGGGGACTTCTGACGACGCCGCGCAGCGAAGCAAGTGGCGAGGAGGAAGTCCAGTAGGCAGGGACTTCTGACGACGCCGCGCAGCGAAGTCTCAGCGGGGCGGTTCCGGGCGACCGGGGCCGCCCCGCTTCGTGTGTGCATCCTGAGGGGTGGACGACCCGTCATCGAGGCGTCACCCCGACGTCTCCGTCGCGACGCGTACCCGGCATCCAGCCGCCGTATCGTCGGGACATGCGGGGACTGCTCCTCTGGCTCTTCCCGGCGTGGTGGCGGCGTCGGCACGGGGCGGCCTTCCGCGCCCTGCTGGACAGCGTCCCCCTCACTGCCCGCACCGTTGTCGGGGTGCTCGGAGCCGCGGCGCGCGCGTGGTGTGATCCACGGGCCAGCCGCCTCACCGTCGCCTCGGCAGCGGCCCTCATGGTCGCCTCCCTGGTGCTCCTCGCGGGCTTCCTCGACGGCTGGGGGACGATCTACCGGCAAACCTCGGGCGAGGTCGGGCTGTGGCTGGTCCGGGGCGTCGCCCTCGGGTATGCCGGGTTGGGCCTGTTCGTGTCCTCGCGGGGGCACCGAGTGGTCGGCATGCTCACCGTGGTCGTCGCCCTGCTCGGGCTCGTCTGGCAGGGATCGATCGGCGCTCCCGACTGGCGCTCGACGCAATTGCCGATGCAGGTGTGCGTCCTGTGGTCGATGGCGCTGTCCTGCTGGTGTGCCTGGTGGGCGGCATACGGCGTGCACGACCCCCGTCGCCCGTCACCATGAGGCTCGGTCCCAGCGTCGGCCGGACTGGGCGACGCAGTCACGACCGTGGCCGGCCAGGCGTGAACGTCAGGAGTCGTGGGCGTCCCGGCGGCCGATCTCCTCGGGCGTGGCGTGGCGCTCGACGTAGTCCTGACCGGTGACCGCGCGGATGCGGGCCATGAGTTCGTCGGTCGCCTCCCGCCACGCGGCCGGGTCGTCGGCCCGGTCGGCCCACGGGCTGGTGTCGAACGGCTCGAGGTAGGTCACCGTGAGTCGGGACCGCCCGTGCCGCCAGGTCCACCATGGTCCCCCGCCGCGGGCACCGGTGAGCGCGACCGGGATCACCGGGACCCCGAGCGGCAGCGCGACCCGCATGCAGCCGGTGCGGCCGCGGAACATCCGCCCGTCCGGTGAGCGCGTGCCCTCGGGGAAGACGGCCCACACCCCGCCCTCCTGGAGGATGCGGCTCGCGGTCGCGAGCGCCGGCGCGGCGGTCTGTGCGGAGTCGACGTCGATAGGCACCTGCCCGATCGCCGTGAGGAACCAGCCGAGGACCCGTCCCTTGGGGCCGCGGCCGTCGTAGTACTTGCGTTTGGCGACGAAGACGACGCGCCGGGGCACACCGAGGGAGACGAAGGCCGGTTCGATCATCGAGGTGTGGTTGGCAGCGAGGACGAAGGGTCCTGTGCGTGGAAGATGCTCGCGGCCGTGCCAGGCCGGTCGGTAGACCGCCGAGGCAAAGGGGCCGACGACCACGAACTTGAAGAACCAGTACCACACGAGGCGCGATGCTAGCCCCCTCGAGCTCGCCGATCCGCTCAGCGGCCCCTCTGGCTCTTCCCGCGCTAGCGTGGAGGACCGTGATCCTCGTCGATGTCCCCATCTGGGCCGCGCACGGCACGGTCTTCGCCCACCTGGTGAGCGACGAGTCCTATGGCGAACTGCACGTCTTCGCGCAGCGGATCGGCCTGCCCCCGGCCGCCTTCGACGGCGATCACTACGACGTGCCCGAGCGACGGTATGCCGCGTGTCTCGCCGCCGGGGCGACGGCGGTGACCGGGGTCGAGCTGGCCAAGCGGGTGAATGCCAGCGGGCTTCGTCTGCGAAAACGCAAGGGGGAGAAAGGTATACGTCGGCTTGTCGGCGTCGACGTCGGGTTGTCCGAGCCCGCGGACATCGACCTCGTCGCCTCGGACCGACCGACCCCCGACGGGGCGACCGGTGCAGCGGCCGTGGTCGTCCGCGACCGGAACGGGTCGTGTCTGGTCGTGCGCTCCATCCGCCGGGGGACCTGGGACTGCCCCGGGGGGCGGCGTGAGCCCGGCGAGGACGTGCCCGAGTGCGCGGTGCGGGAGCTCGCCGAGGAGACCGGACTACGTGTGTCCGCCGCCGAACTGGTCGTGAGCGGCTACGAGCGGATCACCGTGTCCGACCCCCCGCACTGGGCCTCGGCCCGGCCGCTCGTCCAGGTCTTCCGACTCGAACTCGGCCAGGTCCAGCCGACGCTCGTGCCCGGGGACGACGTCGACCAGGCCCGCTGGGTCGACCACGACGAGTTCCGTGAGCTGTGTCGGCGGCAGTTCTGGTGGCCCCTCGCGGCATACCTGCTCGAGCTCGCGCCCTGATCAGTCGGCGAAGACGCGCGCCAGCTCGCGCCAGTGGCGCGCCTCGGCCTCGGCCGAGTATGCCGGCAGGTCGGCCATCGTATAGCCGTGTGCCGCACCGGAATAGAGCTCGCCCCGGAAGTCGCAGCCGGCGTCGGCAGCAGCGGCGGCGAAGGTGTCCTGGGCGTCGATCGGCATGGACGGATCGGCGTCGGCATAGCCGAAGTAGAGCCTGGCCCGCACCATCGGCAGGAGCTGGTGCGGGCTCTGCGGGGAGTCGGTGACGAGGCCACCGGGGTGGAAGCCCGCGACCACCCCGACCCGGTCGGGGCACTGGGCGGCGAGTGCGACGCCGAGTCGCCCGCCCATGCAATAGCCGACCACCCGGGTGGGGGCGTCGGTCACGCGGGCCACCTGCGCCAGCTGGTCGAGGTAGACCGGCCCGTCGGCGGCCCAGAGCGCCGGGGTGAGCGCTGCGATGAGTTCTCCCATCGCCTTGTGCCGGGCGGGAGCCCGCTCGGCGGTGAGCAGCTCCGGGTCGATGAGGGGCTGCCGACCGTCGCGCCAGAAGTGGTTGGGCGCGAGCACGGCGAAGCCCCAGTCGGCGATGCGTTGCGCCATCTGTGCGATCCGCGGGCGCAGTCCGATCGCATCCATGATGAACAGGACGCCTGGATGGGGGCCGGGGTCTTCTGGCAGGGCCAGGAACGCGTCGCACGGGCCATCAGGCATCGGCAGGTCGATCTCCCGGACGGTCATGTGAGCATGCCCTCTCGACGTAGGAAGCTTCGGATCGCTTCGCGCGGGCGAGTGGCGATCTCCGGACCATGGGTGAAAGCCGCTGTGCGGTAATCGATCTCGGCCAAGCGGAGCGCGGTCCGTTGGCTCATCCGGAAGTTGCTGCAGAAGGCGCGGAACGACCAGCGCAGCCCGAGGACGTTGAAGATCGAGTCGCCCGTGACGAGCGTGGCCGTCGGCTCGTGCAGGTATGCCGCGTGGCCGGGTGTGTGCCCGGGCGTGTGGATCACCCGCAGGCCGCCAGCGATCGGGAGCAGCTCGCCGTCGTGCAATTCCTGTCCCACCTCGACCGCGCGGAAAGGCGTGCGGTCGACCCGGGCGAGCAGGCGACCCAGCCGCGAGTCCCGCGGGGTGTTCGTGCCGGTCCGCGCATAGTGGGCGTCGTCGGCGTGGACGGCGACCGTGCGGCCGGTCGCCGCGGCGACCGCCGCCGCACCACCCGCGTGGTCCTGGTGGGCATGGGTGAGCAGCAGCCGGGTGACGTCCGAGGGCCCGGATCCGATCGCGGTGAGCGCGGCGAGCACCTTGGGGGCCGAGCGCGGGAGGCCCATGTCGAGGACGGTCACCTGCCCGTCATCGTCGCGCAGGAGGAAACCGTTGACGACGTCGCCCACGAGTCGCACCCGCCAGATCCCCGGCGCGAGCGGGACGACGAGCGGCCCGGCCATCAGAGGGGGTCCAATTCTGGGGCGCCGAGCCGGGTGAGTTCGCGGTCGAGGTTGACCCGGGCCCGCGGCTCCCACTCCGAGCGCGCGTGGTCGGTGCGGTAGATCCGGTCGCGGCCGGCGAAGGTGCGCAGCACGTGAGCGCGCCCGGCGCGGTATGCCGCGTCCGGCACGAAGGAATACTCGGCCCGCACCTGCCCGCAGTAGGCGTCGAACCGGTCGGGTTCGGCGGACAGGATCCACAGGTCGGCGTCGTGGAAGCAGCGGCCGGCGTCGGCCGGCGCCTCGGCCGCATCGCTGTGGGCGGCGGTCATGAGCACGAGCGACTCGACGGCGTCGACGTCCGCGTGGTCGAGGTCGAGGCCGGGCAACACGGCCCGGGCGAGCAGTGCGCTGTCGGCCTCGTTCGCCCCGGCGGGAGCGTCCGCAGCGTAGACGGCGTCGTGGAACCAGCCGGCGAGGCGGCATACCGTCGCGGATCGTTCGCCGATTTCGCGCGCGTCCTCGAGCTCCTCGAGCGCCCAGAACACCTCGACGAGGTGGCGGGTGTCGTGGTAGTGCCGGTGTGGCTGACTCCACCGTGCGAGCAGGTCCGCCCCGGCAGCCTGGACGGCGTCCTCGAAGGCCGTGGGGGCGACGGCGAGCACGTCCTGGGTCCACCAGTGGATGAGCGCCGGCATGGGGTCAGTCTCGCAGACGGGCCGGGCTTCCCAGGTCAGCGCAGGGGCTGGGGAAGCTCCCGGGCGTGCACGACGGTGAGGGCCGAGACCGCGCGGGTGAGCACGACATAGAGCCGACGCAAACCCGTGCGCTCGTCGGGCTCTGCGGCGGCGATGTCGGCGGGTTCCACGACGAGGACCCGGTCGAACTCCAAGCCCTTCGCGACTGTCGCGGGGACGAGGTCGACCTGGTGCTCGACGTCACCGTGATCGGCGCCAAGGACGCCGTGCCCGATCCCCGCGTAGTCGAGGGCGCGGTGCAGGCTGGCAATCGCGCTGTCGGCGGCGATCACGCCGATGGACCCCTCGGCACGGGTCCACTCGGCCACGACGCTGGCCACTGTCGTGGGGAGTTCGGTTGCGGCACAGCGCTGCACGACAAGTTCTCCCGGGTTGTCGCGGACCGACCGCGGGATCCCAAGGCCGGGAGCCATGTGTGGCAGAAGGCGCGCGGCATAGCCGATGACCTCGGCCGGCACGCGGAAGCCGCGGTCGAGCACCTCGACGTGCGCCTCCGGTTTGCCGAGGTGGGTGAGCGACTCCGTCCACGAACTCGTCGCCCACGGAGTCGTGCCCTGGGCGATGTCGCCGAGGACGGTGGCCGAGCCGGTGGAGCAGCGCCGGCCTACGGCCCGCAGGTGCATGGGCGAGAGGTCCTGCGCCTCGTCGAGGACGACGTGCCCGAGGCTCGGGGTGCGCTCGAGGAGATCGGCGAGCTCGTCGAGCAGGACGGCGTCGGCGGCCGACCACCTTGCCGATGCTCGTGAGCGGGGCGGCTTGTCCCACAGGAGGATTCGCTGCTCTTCCGGGGTCAAGAGGTCTGCGGCATGGCGGGCGAGCTCGGCAGGGTCGGACAGCAGCCCGGCCAACATGGCGCGCGGCTCGACCGGCGGCCACAGCTGCGCGGCATACCGCTGGACGGCGCTGCTGCGGGCGACGGCGTCTTGCACCCGGTCGTCGGGCGAGCCGCCCGCGCGCTCCATCCCGAGCAGGACGAGGTGAGCGAGGCGCTGGGGCAGCATCGCCCGCGCTGCGCCGTAGCGGACGCCCCGGCCGGCCAGCTCATCGAGCACCTCCTGCACGAGGTATGCCGCGACCCGCCACCGGTGCGCGCCGCGGGGGACGACGAGGGGTTCGTCGGCCGTGCCCACGTGACTCCACACCGCACGGTGGAGCAGGGTCGCCATCCGCGGGTCGCCCTTGAGGGTTGCCGCGGCGGGGGAGTCGACGCCGCGCACCGGCACGTGGGCGACCAGGCCGGCCGCGGTCGTGTGTCTCACCTCCACCTCGCCGAGAGCGGGCAGGACCGCCCCGATGTGGTCGAGGAAGGCGGTGTTGGGGCCGACGACGAGGACGCCCGTCCGGGTGAGTCGGTCGCGATGGGCATAGAGCAGCCACGCGGCTCGGTGCAGTCCGACCGCGGTCTTGCCGGTCCCGGGGGCACCCTGGACGCAGACGGTCGTGCCGGCGTCGGCGCGGACGAGGGCGTCCTGTTCGGGCTGGATGGTCGCGACGATGTCGCGCATCGGCCCCACACGTGGACGTTCGATCTCGTCCTGGAGGATCGCGCTGCGTCGCTCGCCCTCGGTCGGGTCGAGCAGGTGCTCGTCCTCGTATGCCGTGAGCCGGCCACGGTCGACGCCGAACCGGCGCCGCCGGCGCACCCCGAGCGGGGCGGCGCGGGACGCCCGGTAGAAGGTGGCCGACAGGTCCGCCCGCCAGTCGACGACGACGGGGTCCCCGCGCTCGTCCCGGACGTGGCGCCGCCCGATGTACCAGCGCTCGTGTCCCTCGACGTCGTGATCGAGATCCAGCCGTCCGAAGAAGAGGGTTGAGGTGGGGTCGTCGGCGAGGGTGGCGAGGCGGGCGTGGAGGGTGAGGGCGAGGAATTCGCTGGACACCCGGTCTCCGCCGAGAGGGTTGTCGCGCTGTGCCTCGGTGGCCCGGCGCATCCGGGCCAGCTCGGCGCGTGCGTGGTCGAGATAGCCCTGCTCGGCGGCGAGGTCGGGATCGGGAGGGTGGTCGGGGACGGGCACGGGAGGTCACCTCCGTGTCGGCGGGGAGCGCTCGGTGGGGGAAGGACTTTCCTACCCCGGCGAGCGCCCAGGGTCAACCGGGTTTCCCGTCGGGCCACCGTCATCGAGTGTGTACTGACACGAAAAGTGTTGACACGCAGAGGATTTCACTCTAGAATCGAACACATGTCCGAGATGGCGTTTGAGGCGTTGGAGGCCCTTCCAGGGTCGGTCGACGCGATCGCGCACGCCGACCTCGGCGAGCTGGGGGAGGCGGTCCTCGGCGCGACCGTCCCAGGGATCGAGGGCTTCTCTCGTGACTGTCTCGAGCGCTACGTCGCGGCGAGCAACCGGGTGCTCGCCGCGGTGGCGGCACGGCAGGCTGCCGCGGTCGCGGCATATGCGTTGGCGGTCGTCGAAGAGGAGGCCTCCCGCGAGCGCGATCGGCTCGCTCGCTGGGAGGTGGCCGCCGAGGCGGCCGCCCAGACGGGTATGCCGCGCCCGCACCGTCCGCGCCCGCTCGGCTGCTCCTCGGTCCAGATGGCCGCGGCCTCGCTCGCGCCGCTGCTTCATGTCGCTCCGCGCACGATGGCCGCACGGATCGGGTCCGCCCTCCTGCTGGGCGAGTTGCCGCGCACCCTGGCATCGGCGCTCGACGGACGGCTCGAACCGCATCGGTGGATCCACGTGACTCGGGCGCTCAGCCACGTGGGGATCGAGCGCGGCCAGGAGCTCGAGGCCCGGCTGCACGACCGGGACATCGCCGAGCCCTCCGGATCGCAGGTGAAGGCGCGCTGCCAGCGGATCGAGGCGGCGTTCACGGCGCTCGACGCGAGCGTCGAGCGTGCCGCGAAAGCACGGCGCATGGTGACCATCGACCCGGCCGACGAGCCGGGGCTCACCGCCTGGTCGGCACTGCTGCCCAGCGAGGACTCGACCCGGATGTGGTCGGCGGTCGAGGAGTTGGCTCGCGAATACCGGGTCGCCCGAGCGGAGCTCACCGTCGGCCAGTCGCGGGCCGACGCCCTCACCGACCTCGTCCTCGCGCAGGCACGGGTGAGCTCCGAGGTCGTCCTCGTCGTGGCTGCCGACCGCACAGACGACACCGACGACGCCGACTGCACCGACCGCACAGACGACACCGACCGCACCGACTACGCCGACCGCACCGACTACGCCGACCGCACCGACTACGCCGACCGCACCGACCGCACCGACCACGCCGACGACGCGTGGCCGGTGGCCACGGGCGCGGTGGACGTGGACACCGAGCTCCCGGCCACGATCCTCGATCATCCCCGGCAGTCAGCCGCGGCCCCGGCGCATCGGCCCGGGCCGGCTTGGGTCCCTGAGTCGGCCGCTGGGCCGGCCGCTGAGTCGGCCGCTGAGTCGGCATTGGAGTGGTGCTGGTTGCTCGCCGCCTGCGACGCCGAGGCGGCGGACGCCAACCCGAGGCTCCGGCGTGATCGCGGCGGGTCGGTGTGGTTCGTCCCGGCGGCCGTCACCATGCCGCGGGTCGGCACCATCCTCCCGGAGCACGTGGCAGCGCTGTTGGCCGATCCGGACACCCTGGTCCGCCTCGGCACACGTGACCCCCGGACCGGGGTCGTCCTTGCGGTCGGCGCCGGCTATCGCCCCGGGGCGAACCTGGCGCGTGCGGTGCGGCTGCGCGATGGGACCTGCCGGTTCCCGGGATGTGCGACGCCCGCGGAGCGCTGCGACCTCGACCACGTCGTCCCTTGGCCGTGCGGCCGCACCGAGGCGGGCAACCTCGTCGCACTGTGCCGGACCCACCACGGCTTCAAGCACCACGCAGGGTGGACGCTCGAGCTGGCCGGTGACGGCGAGTGCACGTGGACCGCCCCCACGGGCAGGTCACACCGGACCCGCCCACCAGACCTCGGCGACCGGGCCGCGTGAGCGCTCCGATCGCGCGGGCCTACGAGGTTCAGTTCGCGGGGCGGGCCGCGAGCGTGACGGTGACCTCCTGGGTCTGGCTGCCCCGGACGACCGTGAGCTTGACGGTGTCGCCGACGTTGCGCTGCCGGATGGCCGCGACGAGGGAGAGCGAGCCGTCGACGCGCTTGCCGTCGATGGTCGTGATGGCGTCGCCCGCCTGCAGACCGGCCTGGGCGGCCGGCGTGCCGTCCGCGACCGACTTCACGACGGCCGCCGCACGTTTGGCGTTGCCGTCGGGCACCGTGCCGTCGGCGGAGGAGATGCCGAGGTAGGCATGCTGCGCCTTGCCGGTCGAGATGAGCTGGTCGGCGATCGAGACGACCTCGTTGACCGGGATCGCGAAGCCGATGCCGATGTTGCCGCTCTGCTGGGTCGACGAGCTGCCGAGCGAGGCGATCGAGGAGTTGATGCCGACGAGCTGGCCGTTGGCGGTGACGAGTGCACCCCCGGAGTTGCCCGGGTTGATCGCAGCCGAGGTCTGGATCGCGTTGGTGACGACCGGTTCGGTGCTGCCGCCGGTCTGGCTCTGGCTGCCACTGGTCCGCACCGGCCGATCGAGAGCGCTCACGATGCCCGTCGTCACCGTGCCGGCGAGGCCGAGGGGGTTGCCCACGGCCATGACCGGGTCGCCGACGGCGAGCGTGTCCGAGTCGCCCACGCTCATCGGGACGAGGTCGCTCGGAGGGTCGGTGATGGTGAGGACGGCCAGGTCGGTCGAAGGGTCGGTTCCAGCGATGGTCGCGTCGAAGGTGCGCCCGTCGGCGAGGGTGACGGTGATCTCCGCGCCATTGCCGGCACCGGTGGCGACGTGGTTGTTCGTCACGACATGCCCGGCCTTGTCGTAGACCACGCCCGAACCTTCACCCTCGCCCGACGAACTCGTCACCGAGATCGCCACGACGCTGGGGGCGACAGCCTCGGCCGTGACCGCCCAGTCGACGGCCGCCCCGTTCGCCTGGACGACCGGGGCGTCGCGGTTGGTCGACTGCCCGGAAGGTGCGGTGGCCGTCGTCGTCGACGAGGCGGGCCGGGTGAGGGCATAGGTGCCGCCGCTGGCCAGCCCCGCCGCAAGGACGGCGACGGCGGCCAGCTCGGCGACCCTCCGGCCGGCACCGTGGGGCCGAGCTGGGGAGTGCGCCGCGACCGGGGTGGGGGGCGCGCCGGGGATGGGCGGCATACCGGCCCCTGTCGGGGCGGCCGGATAGGACGGCCAAGCGGGCGGCGATGCGACCGGCACGGGCTGGGTGGGTGAGGGGGGCGGGAAGGCCGTAGTGGCCTCGGCCCCGCTCTGCGGACCGGCCGGGGTCGGCGCCCAGGCGGTCACCGGCGGCTCGGCCGAAGCGGGCGGTGCCGGCGGCACGGGTGGCGTCTCGTAGGCGGCATACCAGGGCTGCTGGGGCTGCTGGGGGGGACGCTGCGGGTCCGTCATGCGGTGATCTCTCCTTGTCGACCTTCGACACCGACCCCCACATCATCTCTCGCCCCTGGGGGTCCGCTGGGCGGATGCTGTGTGGAACCTGTGCGTGCCGGGTGGGTCACACTGGTCGGGTGATCACGCTCGAGCTCGCCCGGCGCCTCCGCGAGGCGGGTATGCCGTGGACCCCGGCTTCGGGGGACCGCTTCGTCGTGGGCCGTCCGGGGATGGAGGACGAGGTCTTCGTCCTCGCCGACATGCTCGCCGAGGTGCACCACTTCGTCGACGGTGCGGTCGTGGGCTTCAACGGGACCGTCGAATGGGCCCTGGACTCCGTCGCACTCGCCGAGGTCGTCTGGCTGCCGCGCGAGGAACAGCTGCGCGAGGCGTTGGGTGGGTCCTTCGAGCGGTTGGAAGCGGTCACCGGGGGCTTCGTCGTCGTCACCCGGTCGCCGGACGGGCAGGTGACCACCCGGCATACCGACCTCGACCCGGAGCGCGCCTATGCGCGGGCGGTGCTCGCCAAGCTCACCGGGTCCTGATTCCGGCCCACGGGTAGCGTGGCGGTCATGGGGAACCTCGACATGCGGGCATGGGCGCAGCGTGTCGCGCCCCTGTGGCTGGTCTGGGTCCTCTACCTGACGCCGGTCGGCTGGCTCTGGTCGCTGTGGTTGGCCGCCCAGAACGGCGCTGCGATGGTCGGCGGCAGCCGCACCTACGACGAGTACGGCAATCTGGTCGGCTCGACCGCCGCGGACACCCCGGGGATCCTCGCCGAGTTGGTCATGGTGCTCTCTTTCGGCTACTACCAGCCGGTGCCGGTCGACGTGGTCCTCTTGTCCCTGGGCTTCGCGGCGACGGTTCTGGCCATTCATCTGCCGCGGGTCGGTCGCCGGAAGGCGCGACCGCCAGCAGCAGTGGGTGCGCTGCTGGCCGCAGGACCGGTGCTGCTGGCTGTCGCGGTCCTCGCCGTGGGCGACTCCGCGGTGGACGCGTTCGCGCCGCAGATCAGCGCCACCGAGGCACACTGGCTGTGGACGTCGACTCTCCGCTTCGTCGTGCCGGCGATGGTGTCTGTGCCGCTCGGGTGGATTCTCCTGCGGATCGGCTGGGGGCCGCCGCCGTCGAGGGTCACGCCCGGGGCCGAGGGGACCGTCGGGGAGGACTCGGAGGCGTCGGAGCCGTTCGCCACCACGGCAGCGGAGGCGGACGCCGACCACGAGGCCGACCCGGTCGCGCCCGCACCGTCCCGCGCCGAGGCCCAGCCGCTGCCTGAGGGTGAGCTCGAGGCACGTGGGTGGGACCGGCGACCGGAGTTGCCGGCCGACTTCCGGGCGCCCGCTGCCGGTGCCTCGCCCTATGAGCGCCCCTCGCCGACCCGGGCCGGTGCCGGGCCGGACGGGCTGCCCGGTGCCAGGGAAGAGGGGGCCGACCCCTCGGCACTCGACCCGCTCGCGGCATACCGCCGCCCGCGCGCAGAGGGCTAAAGGGGGCTAGAGGTCGTCGGCGTCGACGATGCGGTAGGCGTAGCCCTGCTCGGCGAGGAAGCGCTGCCGGTGGGCGGCGAAGTCGGCGTCGACCGTGTCCCGGGAGACGATCGTGTAGAAGTGCGCGGTGCGGCCGTCGCCCTTGGGTCGCAGCAGGCGGCCGAGCCGCTGGGCCTCCTCCTGGCGTGAGCCGAAGGTGCCCGACACCTGGACCGCCACCGAGGCTTCGGGCAGGTCGATCGAGAAGTTCGCGACCTTGCTCACGACGAGCACGGGCACCTCGCCGGCCCGGAAGGCGTCGAAGAGCCGTTGCCGCTCGCGCACGGTCGTCTCCCCGGTGATGAAGGGAGCGTCCAATCGGCCTGCAAGGGTGGCGAGTTGGTCGAGATACTGGCCGATGACGAGGGCGGGCTCGCCGGTATGCCGCGCGAGCAGGCGTTCGACGACTCGGTCCTTCTCCGTCGTGCAGCTCGCGAGCCGGTAGCGCTCGTCCGGCTCGGCCATCGCATAGACGAGCCGCTCCCGCTCGGGCACCGTCACTCGCACCTCGACACAGTCGGCCGGGGCGATCCACCCCTGGGCCTCGATGTCCTTCCACGGGGCGTCGAAGCGCTTGGGCCCGATGAGCGAGAAGACGTCGGACTCGCGGCCGTCCTCGCGCACGAGGGTGGCGGTGAGGCCGAGTCGACGGCGTGCCTGCAGATCGGCGGTCATCCGGAAGATCGGTGCCGGCAACAGGTGGACCTCGTCGTAGACGATGAGCCCCCAGTCGCGGGCGTCGAGCAGTTCCAGGTGCGGATAGGCACCCTTCCGGCGGACCGTGAGGACCTGATACGTCGCGATCGTCACCGGTCGGACGTCCTTGCGGGCACCGGAGTACTCGCCGATCTCCGCCTCGGTCAACGAGGTACGGCGCAGGAGTTCGTCGCGCCACTGCCGGGCTGCGACCGTGTTGGTCACGAGGACGAGGGTCGTCGCCTGGGCCTGCGCCATGGCAGCCGCCCCGACGATCGTCTTGCCCGCCCCACACGGGAGCACGACGACGCCCGAGCCGCCGTGCCAGAAGCTCTCCGCCGCGTGCCGCTGATAGGACCGCAGCGCCCAGCCCTCCTCCCGCAGCGCGATCGGGTGGGCCTCGCCGTCGACGTAGCCGGCGAGGTCCTCGGCCGGCCAGCCGATCTTGAGCAATGCCTGCTTGAGGTGTCCCCGCTCGGACGGGTGGACGAGCACCGTGTCGGCGTCTATCCGGGCACCGAGCAGCGGCTGGATCCGCTTGTGCCGCAACACTTCCTCGAGCACGGGTCGGTCCGAGGTGTGCAGGACCAGGCCGTGGACGGGGTCCTTCTCGAGGGTGAGCCGCCCATAGCGCGACATCGTGTCGGCGATGTCGACGAGCAACGCCTGGGGGACGGCATAGCGGCTGTGCCGCAGAAGGGCGTCGACGACCTGCTCGGCATCGTGGCCCGCGGCCCGGGCGTTCCACAGGCCCAGGGGCGTCACACGATAGGTGTGCACGTGCTCGGGGGCGCGTTCCAACTCGGCGAAAGGCGCGACGTCGCGCCGCGCCTGCTCGGCCTGCGGGTGGTCGACTTCGAGGAGCAGGGTCTTGTCGCTCTGGACGATGAGGGGGCCGTCGGTCATGGTGCGCTCGGAGCCGGTGCCGACTCAGCGGCTCCGCCACCACCAGACGAAGGCGACGAGCAGCACCGCTCCCACGACGGCGTTGACGGCGAAGACGATCCAGCCGGTCTTGGCCTGCTCGATCGCACCTGCGTGGTCGACGGCGTTGCGGCGCAGGGCGAGGATCGCGATGACCGCGCTCGGTGGGCCGATGATCCCCGTGGCGAAGATCGCGAGCACCGAGGCGGCGAGCAGCGCGACGGCCGGGACGTTGGTCGGGGCCACGGCGATCGCGCCCGGCACTCCCGCACCGCTCGCCCACGGCGGACGCGGGTAGCCCTGGGTGGGCGGGTAACCCTGGGTGGGCGGGTAGCCCTGGGTGGGCGGGTAGCCCTGGGTGGGCGGGTAGCCCTGGGTGGGCGGGTAACCCTGGGTGGGCGGGTAACCCGGCGCAGTCGGGTATGCCGGCTGGGGCGGGTATGCCGCCACGGGCCAGGGTGCCCCACCCGGCGGTGGGTACTCCTGGGCGGGTGCGGGGGCCTCGGGGGGTGGTGGCGCCGGCGGCGGCACGGTGGCGGTGTCGGGCTGGCTGTCGGGTGCGGTCGGCGGTCGGAACGAGGGCGGTACCCACGACCGATGGGGCGAGGGGTCGAAGGCGGGTCGCGTGCCGGACGCAGGAGGTCCGGGCGGGGCCGGTGGCGGCCCGGCAGTGCCGGGCGGCGCGGCCGGGTCGAAGGTCCGCTCCTCCTGCTCGCTCATCTGCGCATGCTCCTTGTCCTCGCCGCGAGACTACCCGCTCACCGCGGGGCTCAGGGGCACCCCCACGGCTGCGAGAATGGACCGACGGGGCCGCAGGAGCGCCCGGGAACGGGAGTCGGCATGCGAACGCCCCAGGTCGAGCAAGCCGCTGGTCTGCCCGAGCGGGTGACCGTCTACGAGGTGGGCGCCCGCGACGGACTCCAGAACGAGGCCACCGTCGTGCCGGCCACGGTGAAGGCCGAGCTCATCCGGCGGCTCGGTGCCGCGGGGCTGCCGGTCGTCGAGACCACCTCCTTCGTCAACCCGGCCTGGGTGCCTCAGCTCGCCGACGCGGCCGAGGTGCTCGCGCTGCTCGGCCCCGAGGGCACCGGGCGGGACCGACCGGTGCTCGTGCCCAACGTTCGCGGGCTCGACCGGGCGCTCGAGTCCGGGTGCGGGGCGATCGCGATCTTCGGCAGTGCGACCGAGACCTTCGCCCAACGGAACCTCGGCCGCTCGATCGCCGAGTCGGTGGCGATGTTCGCCCCGGTCGTCGAGCGGGCGCTCGCGGCGGACCTGTGGGTGCGGGCCTACGTCTCGATGTGCTTCGGCGACCCGTGGGAGGGCGACGTGGCAGTCGGCCAAGTCGTCGACGTCGCTCGCCGACTCATGGACCTGGGTTGCCACGAGTTGAGCCTCGGCGACACGATCGGGGTCGCGACGACCGGACAGGTGCCGGCTCTGCTCGACGCCCTCGACGCGGCCGGGATCGGCCGCGAGGTCGTCGCCGTGCACTTCCACGACACCTACGGCCAGGCCCTGGCCAACACCTTCGCCGCTCTGCGCGAGGGGGTGGCCACCGTCGATTCCTCTGCCGGCGGGCTGGGCGGCTGCCCCTATGCGAAGTCGGCGACCGGCAACCTCGCCACCGAGGACCTCGTGTGGGCGCTGCACGGAGCCGGGGTGTCGACCGGCATCGACCTCGAGGCGCTCGTCGCCACGAGCACCTGGTTGGCCGAACGTCTCGGCCGACCCTCGCCCTCGCGGGTGGTCGCGGCGCTCGCCGCCGGCTGACCGCGGTCCGCTCGCAGTCTGATCCCGGTCAGCTCGCCGCGACACCCGTGATCCGGTGCAGGAGGAAGACCTGCTCGCCCTCGGACTCGCCGGACACGGCATACAGCCGTCCGCCGTCGAGCCGGACCGGCCGCACGAGGTGACGCGCGGTGCGGCCGTTGCCGTCGGCATAGCCGAGCCAGACCGCCCTCGAGTCGGACACCGCCAGGCGCAGCACCGCGGAGGTCGTCGCCGGGTCGGTCGCGAGCGCGCCGGCGGGGGTTCGGGCGGCCGCCGGACGGGCGGGGGCGCGTCGCACGGCCGCGACGACGGCGGCGGCGAGCTCCCGGTCGACGTCGAGGGCCCCGGGGGTCGGCAGGCCTGGGCGACGACCACGGGAGCGGCGGCGGGGCGGTTCGGCGACGACCAGGCTGCCGTCGAACGCCTCCTGCGCCGGGGCGTAGCCGCCGTCGCGGAGCAGGTCGAGCAGGACGCGTGGCTCGGCCGAGGAGACGAGCACCGTCGGCGCGAGCCGGCGCAGCATGGCCGGCGCGAGGGCGCGATCGGCGAGCATCGTCGCGAGGGTCGCCTCGTCGTCGCTGCGCAGGTATGCCGTCGCGCCGCCCACGCGCGCCTGCCCGTGTCGGCGGCCGGTGTCGCGCACGAGGTAGTCGACCGGCTGCGGGACGGGGGTCCGGCTGAATCGTCGGAGTGCATCGAGCAGGTCCTCGGCCGTCCACCCGGCGTCGAAGGCCCGGCGGACCGACGCGGGGGTCAACCGCAGGACGGTCGCACCGCCGCGAGACTCGACGTCCGACACCAGCCGGACGAACCTGCCGAGCTCGCCCTCCAGCGGCCCGGGGGCCACGAGGGTGAGGTCGGCCTGGACGAGGACGTGATCGACTGCGGCCGGCAGGGCGACGAGGTCGGCCAGCTGCTCGTCCTGGGCGCGCCCGGCGAGCGCTCGGCCTGCGCGGGTGAGCGTGCCGAGCGCCGTGACCCCGAGCCATTCCGCCTCGCGCAGGACGACCGCAAGCCCGGCGGCGGTGGCGCGGGGGTCCCGCAGCGGCCGGTTCCAGGCGAGCGCGGACGACAGGGACGCGCCGTCGAACGCGGTCCCGGCCTCGGCCCGCCCGACCTCGGCGAGGACGTCGGCGCGCAGCGCCCGGATCGGTGGCCAGGCGCCGTCGGGAGCGAGGGTGAGGCCCTGTCGGCGGATCCCGCCGGGCGCACGTGAGGTGCGGGTCACCGGCCCGAGCGCCGGCGCCGAGCTGCCGGCGGTGTCCTCGGGCGGAGCTTCCTGGGCCGTCCGCCGAGTGACATAGGCGGCCGCGCGTGCGGTGTCCCGCCATGCCCGGGCGAGCAGCGCCCAGCGCTCCCCGGGCGCGCGCGCGGCCCAGATGTCCGCCTCCGGGGTGGGCGCCCACGCCGGCGTGTGCCCGCCATCGTCGGCCACGAGGCCCGCCGCGAGGGCGAGCTCGGCGACGAAGGCGGCCTGTTCCTCGGGCAGGTCGAGGGTGCGGGCGAGGGCCGCGAGGTCGCGGACGGCGAGTCCGCCCGTGCGCAGCACCCGCGGCGGCTCGGCCGACCAGTGGTCGACGAGTCCGTGGACGGCGTCGACGCAGTCGCGTCCCGCTGCCCCGCCGGCTCGCTCGACCGCCTCGGCGTCCACGGCCCGCGACGTGGCTGGTGGAGGGTCGAGCAGCGGCTCACGGTGCAGCCGGCCTCCGCGCAGGGCCAGCGCGACCTCGCGGACCAGCGTGACGTGGCCGAGCCCGCTCGGGGCCAGGACACCCCGTTCGACGAGCCAGCCCGCGGCCTCGTGGGTGGGCCCGCTCGGGGGTACCGAGCCGGTCGGGGGCCCCCAGGTGAGCGAGTCGAGGACCGCCCGAGCCTGCGGGGGCGCCGCCTCGAGCAACTCGGCGAGCTGGGCGGCGTCGGGTGGGGTGTGCGCGGCATACCGTGGGTCGACGTTCGCCGCCGGCTGACCGAGGCCGGCCGGATGGGGGCCGAGCACCTGGGCGACCTCGCCGACGACCCGCCATCCCCCGTCGGTGGGCCAGACGAGCGCGAGCCCGCGCAGCCGCTCGAGTCCGGGCTCGACGGCGGCGGGATCTGCGCCGAGGAGGGCGGCGATGGACCGGGTCGCGGCGGGCGCGCGGTCGGCTGCCACGACCACCCCCAGGAGGACCTGCAGGGTCCCCGCGTCGAGGCGTTCGACGGCCCGGTGGACGCTGCCGCGGGTGGCGGCTCGGGCGGCCAGCGCGGCGAGGTCGGCTGGTGCCGGGCGGGCGAGGTCGGGTCGGTCGACGAGCAGGGCGACGAGTTCGTCGTCCGAGCGCTCGCTCACCTCCTCGGCGAAGGTGCGCACGGGCAGCCCCGACCCGGTATGCCGGGTGGCCCCCTTTGCGCGTGCCATCGGGCCATCCTCCCAGAGTGGGGAATCCGGGCGACACGGTCCCACCCGGCCCGGATAGGCTGGGGGCTGCCACGCGCGTGCGTGGGGGTGCCGGAACGCCCGGCCGACGAGCATGAGGTGAGACGGGTGCCCACAGGCAAGGTCAAGTGGTACGACGCGGAGAAGGGCTTCGGCTTCCTCTCCGACGACGAGGGCGGCGACGTCTTCCTGCACGCCAACGCGCTGCCCGCCGGGGTGACCACGCTCAAGGGCGGCACCCGGGTCGAGTTCGGGATCGTCGAGGGCCGGCGCGGCGCCCAGGCGCTGCAGGTCAAGGTGCTCGAACCGGCCCCCTCGGTGGCCGCGTCGCAGCGAGCCGCTCACCGCAAGCCGACCGAGGACATGGTCGTCATCGTCGAGGACCTCATCAAGCTGCTCGACAACACCTCCGAGTCGCTGCGTCGGGGCAAGTACCCCGACAAGGGGCACGCCCAGAAGGTCGCGAGCGTCCTGCGAGCCGTCGCGGCCGACCTGGAGGCCTGAGCGTGGCGGTGAAGAACGACTCGACCCTGTCCGCGGCCCTCGACCTGGCCCGCGAGGCGGCCGAGGCGATCGCCGAGCCCGGTGCCGTCGGCGAACACGTCGACTGTGTGATGGAGGCCGAGCACCTGGCGACGCACTATTTCGCGTGTGACCACCCGGCATACGTCGGTTGGCGTTGGTCGGTGAGCGTCGCGCGGGCGCCCCGGCAGAAGTTCGCGACCGTGTGCGAGACCTCGCTCGTGCCCGGGGAGGGCGCGATCCTTGCCCCCGAGTGGGTCCCGTATGCCGCGCGGATCGCCCCGGGCGACCTCGGCGCGGGCGACGTGCTGCCCTACCGCGAGGTCGACCCGCTCCTGCAGGCTGGCTTCGAGGCGACCGGCGACGAGGAAGCCGACGCCCTTGCACTCGACGAGCTGGGGCTCGGTCGCAAGCGCGTCCTTTCGCTCGAAGGCCGCGAGGCTGCCGCCGAGCGGTGGTATTCCGGCGGCCACGGCCCCCGTGCCGAGGTGGCCGAGAAGGCCACCGAGCGGTGCACGACGTGCGGCTACTTCCTCCCGCTCGCGGGGGCGCTGCGGCGCACCTTCGGGGTGTGCGCGAACGAATGGTCGCCCTCGGACGGGCGGGTGGTGAGCCTCGATCACGGCTGCGGGGCGCACTCCGAGGTCGAGCTGGAGCCGGTCGCCGCCGCGGCGGCCGCCCGCCCGATCCTCGACGACTTCGTCCTCGACGTGGAGCCCAGGGAGCTCGAATCCGCCGAGTGACGCGCGCCTGACGGCTCCGGTGCGGAGCCGGTCAGGCCTCGGCCGCGTTGCCCCGGCCGCGTCGCAGGTAGACCCAGCCGAGCAGCCCGAAGCCCACACCGGCGGCTGCACACCACGGCCACCACGCGCGTTCGCCCTGGTGCCAACTGGGCACGAGCAGGAGCGCAGCAAGGACGAGTGCCCAGACGGCCGTGCCGACCTCGACGACCCTCCTGGTCGACACCCGCATCGGTCGCAGCTGCTCGCTCATCGGGCTTCGCGTTCGTAGGGGGTACCGAGCGCGTCGGGGGCGGACAGCCTGCGGCTGGACCAACCGGCCGACACGACGACGAGCACGATCACCGTCATGAGGTAGGGAATGGAGTCGAGGATCTCGGGCGCGATCGCCACGCCGCGGGCCTGAAGGATGAGGCTGAGGCTCGAGAGGGCGCCGAACAGGTAGGCACCGACCATCGTCCAGGTCGGCCGCCAGAAGCCGAAGATCACCAGGGCCAGGGCGATCCAGCCACGGCCGGCGGTCATCCCGTCGACCCACGTGGGTACGATCGAGAGGGAGAACGAGATGCCGGCGAGGCCGGCGAACGCGCCGCCGACGAGGGTGTGGACATAGCGCGTGCGGATGACGTCGAGGCCCATCGCATCGGCCGTCGAGGGCGATTCCCCGACCGATCGGAGGTTGAGGCCGGCGCGGGTGCGGAAGAGATACCACGAGCAGACCGCGACCAGGATCCAGGACAAGTAGGTGAGCAGGGTCTGGTCGAAGAGCAGCGGCCCGACGATCGGCAGGTCCTTGAGGCCGAACAGGTTCATCGGGCCGAACTGGTGCGGGACGGGGTCCTTGAGCTTCCACACGTTCGCGAGATAGGACGACAGGCCCGCGGCGCCGGCAAGGATCGTGAGGGCGAGGCCGCTCACCGTCTGGTTGACCCGCAGCGTGATGGTGACGAAGGCGTGCAGGAGGGCGGTGAGGGCGCTGGCGGCCATCGCCCCGAGCAGGGCGACGAGCAGGACGAGCCACCCGGCACCGGGCATCCGCGCGGAGATGAACGAGCCGACGACGGCGCCCATGAGCATCATGCCCTCGACGCCGAGGTTGAGCACCCCGGAGCGCTCGGCGAGCACCTCCCCGAGTGCGGCGAAGAGTAGTGGCGTCCCGTAGAAGATCGCCGAGACGGCGATGACCATGACGAGGCTGTCGTTCATGCCGCCTTCGCCCCCGCCTCGGCGGTGGACACCGGACGCCGGGTGCCCGGGCGCACCCGGTAGCGGGTGAGGAATTCGCCCGACACCGCGCTGAACAGCAGCAGGCCCTGGAGCACCCCGACGAGGCCGGCCGGGAATGACTCGCCCTGGAGCGAGCGCCCGGCGTTGGCGAGGGCCCCGAGCAGGAGGGAGACGGGGACGACTGCGATCGGGTTCCATCGGGCGAGGGCCGCGACGACGATCCCCGTGTAGCCGTAGCCGGTCTGCCCGAGCCCCTTGGGATCGAGGGTATGCCGGATGTCCCCGACGTCGCTCGCCCCACCGAGCCCGGCGAGGGCGCCCGAGAGCGTCATCACCGCGAGCGACGTGCCGCGGACGCTGATGCCGGCATACCGGGCCGCCTCGGGTGAGTCGCTCACGACGCCGACCTCGAAGCCGAAGCGGGTATAGCGGTAGAGCGCCCAGAGACCGACCGCGGCGAGCGTCCCGAGGACGAAGCCGAGCGGGATGCTCAGCCCACCGCCGCCGAAGGCGGGCCACACGGCGTCCTCGCCGATCGGCCGACCCTGGGGGAAGACCCGACCGGTGCCGGTGAGCAGCCGCCAGAAGGACTCGGAACCGAAGATGAGGTAGGAGGCGATGTTGGCCGCGACGTAGTTGAGCATGAGCGTCGTGATGACCTCGTTGGTGCCGAACCGCACCTTGAAGTAGCCCGGGATCGCCGCCCAGAGTCCGCCGGTGAGCATGCCGGCGACGATCATGAGCGGCACGGTGACGAGTGCGCTCGATCCGTCGAGAGCCAGGCCGATGCCCGAGGCGGCGACCGCACCGAGGACGAACTGTCCCTGGCCGCCGATGTTGAACAGGCCCATCTTGAAGGCGGCGGCAGCGGCCAGACCCGTGAGCAGCAGCGGCGTGGCCGCGACGATCGTGTCGGTCCACGCGCCGACCGAGCCCATCGATCGCTCGACGATCCGGCTGTAGGAGGCCATTGCGTCGTTCCCGCTCAGGGTGATGACGATCGCGCCGAGGATCGCCGCGACGGCGATGCTGCCCAGTGGCACGGCGAAGGACAACCACCGGGGGCGCACGAGTCGGGGCTCGAGGCGCAGCAGCCGGTTCATGCCGACTTCTCCTGGCCGTGGCCGCCCATGAGCAGGCCGATCTTCTCGATGTCGTAGTCACCGCGGGTGAACTCGCCGGCGATGCGGCCCTCGAACATCACGACCAGACGGTGCGCGAGCGCCATCGCCTCGTCGAGATCCTCGGTGATGAGCAGGACGCCGGTGCCGTTGCGCGCCGCCTCCATGAGCACCGACCGGACGGTCTCGATCGCCCCGACGTCCAGGCCGCGGGTCGGCGTCGAGGCGATGAGGACGTGCGGGTTGGCACCGATCTCCCGCGCGAGCAGCACCTTTTGGACGTTGCCGCCGGACAGGACTCGGGTGGGGGTGTCGATGCTCGGCGTCTTGATGCCGAACCTGGCGACGAGCGCCTCGGCGTGGGCCCTGATCACCCGGTATCTCAGCAGCGGGCCCGAACTCATCGGCGGCCGTCGGTAGCCCTTGAGGGCGAGGTTGCCGTAGATCGGCAGCGAGGGGGACAGCCCGGTGCGCAGGCGGTCCTCGGGGATGAAGGCGAGCCCGAGGGCCGTGGACTCACGTGGCCCGGAGCCGCGGGTCCGCGTGCCGTTGATCTCGACCGTGCCGGCGGTGCGGGGGCGGATGCCGTAGATCGCCGCGGCGAGCTCCCGCTGGCCGTTGCCCGAGACGCCGCAGATGCCGAGCACCTCGCCCGCGTGCACGTCGAGGGTGACCCCCTTGGGCGAGCTCTGCGGTCTCACTCCGTCGGCGGACAGGTCGCGTACGGCGAGGACGACGCGGGTCTGGTCGACCTCCGGCCGGTCGGCGGTGTCGTCGGCGTTGAAGACGACGGTGCGTCCGACCATCTGGCGGGCCAGTTCGGCCGAGGTCGTCTCGGCGGTGACGACGGTGCCGACCGTCCGGCCGTCCCGCAACGTGGTGACCCGGTCGGAGACCTTCATCACCTCGTGCAGTTTGTGGCTGATGAAGATGATCGACCGTCCGTCGGCGGCCATCCGTCGCATGGTCGCGAAGAGCGCGTCGGCCTCCTGCGGGGTGAGGACCGCGGTGGGTTCGTCGAGGATGAGGATCCGCGCCTGGCGGTCGAGCGCCTTGAGGATCTCGACGCGTTGCTGTTCGCCGACCGACAGCTCCCACACGTCGGCGTCGGGGTCGACCTCGAGGCCGTATTCCTTGCCGAGGGAGCGGATCCGGTCCGCGGCGGTGGCGGCGTCGAACGCGCCGTCCGCCCCGAGGAGGAAGTTCTCGGCGACGGTGAACTTCGTCACCTGGCGGAAGTGCTGGTGCACCATGGCAATCCCGGCGGCGATCGCGTCGCGCGGCGAGCCGAAGCTCACCGGCGTGCCGGCCAGCGCGATGGTCCCCTCGTCGGGGTGGTAGAGGCCGGTGAGGATGTTGGACAGCGTCGACTTGCCGGCACCGTTCTCGCCCAGGAGCGCGTGCACCTCGCCAGCGGCCACGTCGAGGTCGACCGAGTCGTTGGCCACGACACCGACGAAGCGCTTGGTGATGCCGCGCATCGACACCGCCGGGGGGGCGGTGTCGACGCGCGGCGCAGCGTCGATCGTGTTGTCGAGGCCGGGAGAGGGTCGTGAGTCTGGGGCCGGGACCGCGGCCCCAGCCCCGGTGGTCAATTGACCACGCCGTCGACGAACCAGTTGATGGCCTGCAGGTCGTCGGCGGAGATCGTCGCGCCCGCAGCGAGCTTGTCGGCACCCTTGTTGTCCTTGAGCGGACCCTTGAAGATGGTGAAGCTGCCCGCGATGATCTCCGCCTTCTTCGCATCCACGAGCGCCTGCGTCGCCGGCTCGACGATCTTGCCGTAGGGCGCGAGTGCGTTGAAGCCGTCCTTGAGGTTGCCGTAGTAGTCGGCCTTCTTCCAGGTGCCGTCGAGGACACCCTGAATCTGGTTGAGGTAGTAGGGGCCCCAGTTGTAGATGGGGGCGGTGAGCCAGATGTCGGGGAAGTTGGCGCTCTGGTCCGAGTCGTAGCCGACCCAGGGCAGGCCCTTGGCCTTGGCGGCCTCGCCGGGTGCCGGGGAGTCGCCACCGTTGGCGAGCACGTCGCAGCCCTGGGCGATGAGGGAGTCGGCTGCCTGGCGCTCCTTCGTCGGGTCGAACCACGACTTGATCTCCACGGTCTTCACCGTTGCGGCGGGGTTGACCGAGCGGGCACCGAGGGCGAAGGCGTTGATGTGGCGGATCACCTCGGGGATCAGGAACGGGGCGACGAAGCCGATCTTGCCCGACTTGGAGGCCTTGGCCGCGGCCATCCCGGCGAGGTACTTGCCCTCCTCCGTCGCACCGTAATAGGTCCCGAAGTTCGCCTGCGGGTTGTGCCAGGCGCCGGTCGCGTGGAGGAACTTCACGTCGGCGTGCTTCTTGGCCGAGGCGAGCATCGCATCGCCGAAGCCGAAGGACGTCGCGAAGATGATGTTGTTGCCGTCCTTCACCAGGTCCTCGATGACCTGCGCGGTCTCGGCACCCTCGGGGACGTTCTCCTTGTAGGTCGTGACGACCTTGCTGCCGAGCTTGTCCACAACGTACTTGCGGCCCACGTCGTGGGCCTGGGTCCAGCCGCCGTCGTTGATCGGGCCGACGTAGACCCAGGCGGCCTTCACCTTGTCGAGCTTGGCCGCGGCACCGGTCGAGGCGGCGCTCGTGGCGGTTGTGGCGGTGTCCTTGTTGGTCACGCAGCCGCTGGTGGTCAGGGCGACGACCCCGAGTGACCCGATGAGGAACGACCTACGGTCCATGCTGTACATCCTTAGGACGAGGGTGTGCTTGGTCTCGCCTCCGGAACCCCACCACGATGCAACCCCGCTTGAGCCCGAAAGCGATGGCTTGACGGTATCGGACTGCGCCATCCGAAGATAAGGGCCCCCTGGGATGGCGGCCCGGCCCGCCCGGGCGCGATTCAGCCACCCCAGCAGGACGCGGGCGGCTCGTAGGTCGACTTCGGTCGGCTCGTCGTCGAGCTGCCGGAGGAGGCCCCCGATCCGACCGGTGCGGTCGACGAGGTGCCGGTCGCGCTCGTCGGCGCCGTGGACGAGGCCGGCGCAGACGTCGCCGTGGCGGAGAGGGCGGCGATGCGGAAGCGCACGAAGGCCTTGACGCCGCTGTAGTCGAACAGGCCGGCCACCGGCCGCACGACACTGAGCTGCCCGGCGGTCCCGACGGTGAGGACCGGGTGCGCCGGGTCGGTGAGGGAGATCGAGGTGAGCGAGCCCATTCCACGGGCGAGGTCGACGGCCGTCCGCGCCTCGTCCGTGCTCAGGTTGGTCGTCACGTTGTCACCGAGCGCGTCGATGAGCCGGCTCAACGCGGCGGGATTGGCGAGGGTGCCCGCCGACACGGCCTTGGCGCGCAGCGCGGAAAGGATCTTCTGCTGGTTGGCCTGCCGGTCGAAGTCGCCGCCGTTGAGGCCGAAGTTCATGCAGCTGCGGGCCTGGACGTCGCCGCGGGCCCGGGCCAGGTCGAGGGCGTGTTGCCCGTCGATGTGGTAGACGCCGTCCCGGGGGTAGTAGACCCGACGACAGCCGACCGCTTCGTGCGGGCAGCCCGCGCCGTCGAGCCCTGTGTCGAAGATCCCCTCGTGCCCGTTGCCGACGATCTCGACGTCGATCCCGCCGACCGCGTCGACCGAGGTCGACAGGACCGTGTAGTTCACGTGCACCCAATATTGGGGGACCAGCCCGGTGACCGATCCCACGGCCGCGGCCAGTGCCTGGGCACCGGTCGCGTCGACCGCCTGGTAGTCCGGGATCTTCTCCTGGAGCGTCTCGAAGTGTCCGGTCGCGCATTCGTAGATCGCGTTGATCTTCGACTCGGTGCCGACGATGCACGTGCCTGTGACCTTCACCCAGGTGTCGCGGGGGATGGCGACCATCGCCGCCGTGCCGGTCTTCGGGTCGATGCTCAGCACCTGGATCGCATCGGTGAGCCACATGCCCTGCCCACCCTCGCCCTGGCTGTGCCCGACGTCGTCCTGCGACGTGCCGAAGATGAGGACGTTCACGCGTCCGTCTGCATCGGTCTTCAGCGGGGTGTCCGCGGGGGCGACGAGGCCGACCACCGAACCGCCGCCACCGAAGACCTTGCCGCTCATGGCGGCGGTCTTCAGGGTGAGGACGACGGCCACCGTGACGACGGCGACGACGACGACCGCGACGATCGAGAGGAACCGCGCCCGCCGTCGCCGCCGGCGCTCGCGTCGGGACCGGCGCGACATCGGCAAATCGAGCGTCCGGCCCCGAGGAGCCCCCTGTGTGGATGAAGTGGTCATAGTCCCGCAAAACGCCAGTAGTGAGTCACCGAAGTGTAGACGTCCTCACCTGTGACCCCTTCGGGGCGGGTCTGCGGGCTACGCTCGCCCGGTGGTCCCCCCGAGCGCTCCACCGCCCGTGCGCGGCGCCCACCGTTCGTCCCGGTATGCCGCGTGGCCGGCCATGGGGGTGGGGGCGAGGTGAACGTGCGCTTCCGCCACCGACTCACGCTCGTCGTGCTCGCCCTGCTCGTCGTCCTCGGGGTGATCGCCGCACTCGTCCGCTAGCCCACCACCCGCCCAGCACAGGCCCACCGGAAGCTCACCACTAGATTTCGTTAGCTCAACTAATGAGCTAAACTAACGGCATGACGCGTCCGGCTGCCCCGCTCTCCGCGACCGAGCTCGCCCAGGTGGCCAGCGATCTGAGGCTCGCCTGCATGCGGATCAGTCGGCGGGTCCGGTTCGAGCATGTGAGCGAGATCGCACCCCATCAGTTCTCCGTTCTCGTGCGGCTCGAGGCCGGGCCGCACACCCCCGGGGAGCTCGCCGAGATCGAGCGGGTGGCCAAGCCGACGATGACCAAGACGGTCGGGCCGCTCGTCGAGCGTGGCTGGGTGCAGCGCACCGCGGATCCCGCGGACGGCCGGCAGGTCATCCTTTCGCTCACCCGCGAGGGTCGGGCCACCGTCGAGGCCACCCGACGCCGCCGGGACGCGTGGATGCGCACGAGGATCGGGCGGCTCGCCCCGGCCGACCAGCGCCTGCTCGCCGAAGCGGAACGGGTGCTCGCCCGGGTGGCCGCCGAGTGAGCGCCACCTTCGCCTCGCTCGGGGTCCGCAACTACCGCCTATTCGCCACGGGTGGCGTCGTCTCCAACACCGGGACCTGGATGGGCCGGGTCGCCCAGGACTGGCTCGTGCTCACCCAACTCACCGACCATTCCTCCACCGCACTGGGCACGGTGACCGGCCTGCAGTTCCTCCCCTTCCTCGTCCTGGCCCCGTGGACCGGGCTGATCGCCGACCGGTACCCCAAGCGCCGGATCATGCTCGTCACCCAGACCGTCCTCATGACGAGTGCCGCCGCCCTGGCCGCGCTCACCCTCGCCGGGGTCGTGCAGCTCTGGCAGGTCTACCTCGTCGCAATCGTCCAGGGCGTCGCGACCGCCGTGGACAACCCGGCCCGGCAGACCTTCACCGCGGAGATGGTCGGCCAAGGGCTCATCGCCAACGCGGTCGCCCTCAACTCGGCCTCGTTCAACCTCGGCCGGCTGGCCGGTCCCGGGGTCGCGGGCCTGCTCATCGCGGCATACGGCACGGGGTGGACGCTGCTCGCCAACGCGGTCTCGTTCGCCGCGGTCATCGCCTCGCTGCTGCTCATGCGGGCGGCCGACCTGCACGCGGTGCCGCTCGCGCGCGGCAAGGGCACCATCCGGGAGGGCCTCGCCTATGTGCGCGGTCGGCGCGACATCCAGCTGGTCCTACTCCTCGTCTTCGTCCTGGGCACCTTCGGGATGAACTTCCAGATGACCATGGCCCTCATGGCGACGACGGTCTTCGGCAAGGGGGCCACCGAATACGGGCTGCTCGGCTCGGTGATGGCGGTCGGCTCGCTGTCCGCGGCCCTGCTCTCGGCCAGGCGTGAACGTCCCCGGCTGCGGGTGCTGCTCGTCGCCCTGGGCGGCTTCGTCGTCACCAGCGGCGCCGCCGCGCTCGCCCCCTCGTATGCCGTGTTCGCGGTGGCACTCGCGGGCTGTGGGCTCACCGCGCTCACCGCCCTCACGACGGCCAACGCCCTCGTGCAGATCAGCGTCGACCCGGTGATGCGGGGGCGCGTGATGGCGCTCTACATGGCGATCTTCATGGGCGGTACCCCGCTCGGGGCGCCGTTCATCGGGTGGCTCGGCGACGTGGCGGGCCCCCGTTGGACGATCGGGATCGGCACGGTGACCGTGGGGGTCACGGTGGTCGCCGTCGGCGCGCTGCTCCTGCGACGGGAGAACGTCCAGCTCAGCTACGCCTCGCGTCGGCAGCCGCACTTCCGGCTCACCGTCGGACCGGCCGACGCAGACCTCGTCGGCTCGTCCGAGCCCGAGGTCGCTCGCTGACGCGCGCTCCCGCGTGCGCCTCTGCGCTCAGCCCTGGGCGACGACCCAGTCGATGCACGCGGTGAGGGCGCTCACGTCCTCGGGGTCGACGGCGGGGAACATCGCGACCCGCAGCTGGTTGCGGCCGAGCTTGCGGTAGGGCTCGACGTCGACGATCCCGTTGGCGCGCAGCACCTTCGCCACCCCGGCGGCATCCACCGAGTCCTCGAAGTCGATCGTCCCCACGACCTGCGAGCGGGCGGCCGGGTCGGCGACGAAGGGCGTCGTATATGCCGTGCGCTCGGCCCAGCCGTAGAGCCGGCCGGCCGAGTCGGCCGTGCGGCCGGTGGTGAAGGCGAGTCCCCCGTTGGTGTTCATCCACTCGAGCTGCGCGGCGAGCATCGCGAGGGTGGCGACGGCTGGGGTGTTGTAGGTCTGGTTCTGGCGCGAGTTGCTCACCGCCGTGGGCAGTGAGTAGAAGTCGGGCACCCACCGACCGCTCGCGGCGATCTCCTCGACCCGGGCGAGTGCCGCGGGGGAGAAGGCGGCCAGCCACAGCCCGCCGTCCGACGCGAAGCACTTCTGCGGCGCGAAGTAGTAGACGTCCGCCTGGGTGAGGTCCACCGGCAGGCCGCCGGCCCCCGATGTCGCGTCCACGAGGACGAGCGCGTCGGAGTCGGCGCCGGCCACGCGGCATACCGGGGCCATCACGCCGGTCGAGGTCTCGTTGTGCGGCCACGCGTATACGTCGGCGCCTGCCTCCGCGACGGGCGAGGCGAGCGTGCCGGGGGTGGCCTTGATGACGGTCGAGGCGTCGAGGAACGGGGCCCCGTCGGTGACCGAGGCGAACTTGCTGGAGAACTCCCCGAAGGCCAGGTGCTGGGCCTTGGCGCGCACGAGGCCGAAGGCGGCGATGTCCCAGAAGGCCGTGGAGCCGCCGTTGCCCAGGACGATCTCGTAGCCCTCGGGCAGCGCGAAGAGCGCCGCGAGGCCCTCGCGGACCGATCCGACGAGGTTCTTCACCGGCGCCTGCCGGTGGCTGGTGCCCAGGACCGTCCGGCCGAGCTCGGAGAGCCGGGCAACCTGCTCGGGGCGCACCTTGCTGGGGCCGGAACCGAAGCGGCCGTCCGCAGGGAGGAGGTCTGTGGGGATGCGCAGCGGGTCGGTCACGGGAGTCGCCTTCATCGGTGCGGAGCGGGACCCCACCATCCTCCCGCGCCCATGTGCGGCCTTCTCGTCCGGGTCCACGCACCGGGACGTGACCTCGCTCGCACGCGGTCGGCGGGCTCGGGAACATCCTCGGCCGCCCTTCCGTTAGGAGGTGCGTAATGATGTAATCATGTAAGACAAGCAAGGAGTGAACCATGGATACGCATGACATCGACAACTCCCAGCCCCAGGACGCACCGGACGGGCAGCGCCCGTCGGGCGACGGCCACCGACGCCACCGTCACGGCCCGCACGGCCACCACAAGGGTCGCCCCGGGCCGGACTTCGGCCCTGCGGCCTTCGGCTCAGGCGCACGCTCGCGTGGCGAGGGTTCCGCCGAGGGCGCCGAGCCCGGTATGCCGTTCGGTCCCGGTGGTCCGTTCGGCGGTGGCCCCTTCGGTGGTCGCCGCGGTGGGCGCGGGCGCGGGCGCGGTGGTCCCGGCCCGTTCGGGCGTCCGGGTGGGTGGCAACAGGCCGACCTGCCCCCGGCCGACGACGCGGCCGAATGGCTGGCCGGCCGTCTCCCGGGCGACTGGTTCACCGGGACGCCGCAGGTGAGCGTCGACCGCGAGGAGATCCTCGTCGTCGGCGAGCTGCCTCCGGTCGACGGCCAGGGCGACAGCCCGGCGGCCGCCGCGGGCCGGATCACCCGGTTCCGGGAGCAGACCCGCGACCAGCGGATCGCCATCGCCCAGGAGGCCGAGGCGCGCTACGGCCGCAAGGTGAGCTGGGGAGCGAGCATCGGCGAGCACAGCGAGCTGTTCACCCACCTCGCCGTGCCGGTGATGACCCGGCTGCGCCAGCCGCAGCGGCAGGTGCTCGACACGCTCGTCGACGCCGGCGTGGCGCGCTCGCGCTCCGAGGCGCTCGCCTGGTCGGTCGCCCTCGTCGGGCAGCACATCGAGCCGTGGCTCGCCGAGCTGCGCGAGAAGATGGCCGAGGTCGACAAGCTGCGGGCCGAGGGCCCGGCGGTCTGACCGAGCGTCGCGACCCGCACCCCCGTGCCTCAGCGCAGGGAGTGCGGGTCGACCCGCTTCGGCCAGCCGGGCACGTCCTCGGGCCGGCGCGGGGCGACCCCGACATAGCGGGCGGGCGGACGGATGAGCCGCCCGTCCCGCTTCTGCTCTAGCACGTGCGCGGACCACCCTGCGGTCCGGGCGCAGATGAACATCGGGGTGAACATCGAGGGCGGGACCTCGGCGTAGTCGAGCAGGATCGCGGCCCAGAAGGCCATATTCGTGCCGAGCTGGCGCCCGGGGTGCCGCTCGTTGAGGCCGGCGAGGGCCGCCTGTTCGAGCGCGAGCGCCGCCTCGTAGCGCGGTGCCCCCAACCGTTCACAGGTCTCGCGGACCACCCGGGCGCGCGGGTCCTCGCCGCGATAGACGAGGTGCCCGAAGCCCATGAGCCGCTCGCCGCGGTCGAGTGCCCCCGTCACGTATGCCGCCGCGTCGTCGAGTCGTTCGGCCGCTTCGAGCATGCCGAGCACGCGGGCCGAGGCGCCGCCGTGGAGTGGTCCGCTCATCGTCGCGACCGCGCCGGACAGGCAGGCGGCCGCGTCGGCACCGGTCGAGGCGATCACCCGCGCGGTGAAGGTCGAGGCGTTGAGCCCGTCCTCGGCCGCAGCCACCCAATAGGCGTCGACCGCCTCGACGTGCTTGGGGTCGGGCTCGGCTCGCCACCGGATCATGAACCGTTCGACGATCGAGCGGGCCTTGTCGACCTCACGCTGGGGGACCATCGGCTTGTGCCGACCGCGTGCGGACTGGGCGACGAAGGACAGCGCCATGACCGCCGCCCGGGCCAGGTCGTCACGGGCCTCGGCGACCTCGATGTCGAGCAGCGGCCGGAAGCCCCACACGGGGGCGAGCTGGGCCAGCGCGGACTGGACGTCGACCCGGGCGTCGCCGGAATGGACCGGCAGCGGGAACGGTTCGGCCGGCGGCAGGCCCGGCTCGAATGCGTCGTCGACGAGCAGCCCCCAGACCTGCCCGAAAGACACCCGGTCGACGAGTTCGACGACGTCGATCCCGCGGTAGCGCAGGCTACCGGTCTGCGCGTCGAGGTCGGCGATCGCCGTGTCGAAGGCGAGACCGGTGAGCCCACCCTCCGTCGCTCCCGGACTTTCACCTGTGGCCGCGATCGGTTGTTCCATCCTCGGTCGTGCTCCTCGTGCTGGGGTCGGGCCGGCAGGCGCCGGCGAGCCGGGTTGAAGGGGATTCAGTGGGACCGGCGCAGGAGCGAGCTGCCCCGGCCGGTGGACTGGGTGGGTGACACCCGCAGGGACAGGTCGGCGTGGGCGACGAGCAGCTCCAGGGTCGGCCCGACCGGGGGATGCGCAGATACCGGTCGGTCGCCGGCGTAGACCACCCAGACCTCCTGGCCCTCGTGGAAGACCTTGAGCGTGCTCCCGGCGGTGAGGGTGGCCGCCTCGGCCAGGGCTGCGCAGCGCGCCTGGCGGCCGGCCAGCCGCCGCCCGGCGTATGCCGTGGCGGGGCCCTGGAGGGCCCTGGCCGCCACGACGAGATGGGGGCCGTACTTCACGCCGTACTTCACGGCATACCCGAGGACCCTGCCCGTGCTCGTGCCCGTGCTGTTGCCCTTCCCCGCGGCCATGACCGACCTCCCGTGGTGCGCGTGTGGGGCGAAGCCTAGTCTCGACTCGTGACCGATCGCGTGGAGTACCTCGGCGAGGGACTGGCCGAGTCGGATCTGGCGGCGACCCCGTTCGCCCAGCTGAGCAGGTGGGTGCAGGAGGCCCACGCCGAAGGTGCGCGAGGCGCCGAGTCGCCCGAAGGGCTGGCCCTCTCGTTCGCGACGGTCGACGCAGGCGGGGCCCCCGACGTGCGCACGGTGCTCATGCGCTTCCTCGATCCCCGCGGACCGGGCTTCGTCACCGACGGCGGGTCGGCCAAGGCCCGTCAGCTCGCGGCGGACCCGCGTTGCGCCGCCTCCCTGGGCTGGCCCGAGCTCTTCCGGGTCGTGCGTTTCCGGGGCGTGGCGCAGCCGATCGAGCCGGAGCTGCTCGCGGCCTACTTCGCGCAGCGACCGTGGGGCTCGCGGATCGCGGCTTGGGCCTCGCACCAGTCCGATCCGATCGGCAGTCGGGCCGTGCTCATGGCCGAGTTCGACCGGTATGCCGCTCGCTTCCCCGACCACGGGTCGCCCGACGACGTGCCGGTGCCGCCGACCTGGGCGGGCTTCCGGGTGGCGCCGTGGGAGGTGGAGTTCTGGGCCGGCCGCAGCAGCCGGCTGCACGACCGGGTCGTCTTCACTGCGGCCGGTGCGGGGCACCCGTCGCTGCTCGATGACCCGGGGGCCTGGACGGTGAGCCGCCGCCAGCCGTGACCTGGGACCAGCCGTGACATGGGAACGGCCCGTGGGGAGCCTCCGGTCGTTGCCGACGGCGCGCACGCTGGACGAGACGTGCCTGCCCACGGGCCGCAGCGACTGCGTGGAATTGCGATCGCGTGCGTCCCTGGTCTGACCCGCGACCGGAGCCCCGTGGGGCGCCGAAGGCGGTCAGGGGACGGCGCTACCGCGCAGCCACCTCACGTGTCCGATAGGAACTCACTACCTGACCACCTCCTTTCTCGTGTGCCCCGACGGTATGCCGGTGGGACGGCTCCGGCAAGGGGTTTGCGCCGGTCCTAGGGTGGGCGGGTGAGCGACCCGACGGTGACGAGCCTGCGCTCGATCGCCGTGGCGGCATACGGGCCGACCGTCCTCGCCTCGACCGCGCTCGGGGTGGTGACCCCGATCCTCGCGCTCACCGCCCTCGAGCTCGGTGCGGGCGTCGCCGGCGCCGCGGTCGTCGTGGGTCTGCTCGGCATCGGCACCCTGGTCGGCGACCTGCCCGCGGGGGCGCTCGCGGGGCGGTTCGGGGAACGGACGCTGCTCATCGCGGCCGCGTGCGTCGAGGCGGTCGGCTTCGCGGGGTGTGCGCTCGCCCGGTCGATCGTGGCCCTGGGCGCCGCCGTGCTGCTCGTCGGACTCGCGGGCTCGGTGTTCGGCCTCGCCCGGCACGCCTACCTCAGCGAGGCCGTCCCCCTCGGGCTGCGGGCTCGTGCGCTGTCGACGCTCGGCGGGATGCACCGGGTGGGCCTGCTCGTCGGGCCCTTCCTCGGGGCCGCCGCTGTCACCGCGTGGGGACACCCGGGGGCGTATGCCGTCGCCGCGTGCGCCTCGCTCGCCGCCGCGGGTCTCGTCGCTGTGGCCCGTGACCTCGCCGCCCACGCACGCGACCGCCTGGCCGAGGCGCCCCCCGCCCCGCCCGTGTGGCGGGTCCTCGCGGACCGGCGCCGGGTGCTGGCCACTCTCGGGGTGGGCATTCTCGGGGTGCAGGCGGCGCGGGCGGCCCGGATGGCCATCGTCCCGCTCTGGGCCGAGGCCATCGGGCTGGATGCCGCCGCGACGAGCCTCGTCTTCGGCATCTCCGGGGTCGTCGACCTGGCCCTCTTCTATCCCGCGGGGTGGGTGATGGATCGCTTCGGGCGCGCACATGTCGCCGTCCCCTCGATGGCCGTGCTCGGCCTGGGACTGCTCGTCGTGCCCTTCGCCGGGACCTTCTGGGGGCTCGTCGCGGTGGCGACCGTCCTCGCCGTCGGCAATGGGGTGGGGTCGGGTCTGCTGCTCACCCTCGGCGCCGACGCCGCGCCCGAGGTCGGCCGGGCCCAGTTCCTCTCCGGCTGGCGGCTGCTCGGCGACGTCGGCGTCTCGACCGGCCCGTTGCTGATCAGCGCGGTGACCGCTGTCGCCACCCTCGGTGCCGCGGCCGTCGTCTGCGGACTGCTCGCCCTCGCCGGGGCGGGGTGGCTCGCGGTGTGGGTGCCGCGCTACGACCCGCTCAGGGGTGCTCGGGCACCGGCGCAGCCAACCGGGTGAGTGCGCCGCCGGTGACTCGCCAGACCGTCCACTCGTCCTGGGGAACGGCGCCGAGGGAGCGGTAGAAGCCGTGGGCGGGGGTGTTCCAGTCGAGCACCCACCATTCGAACCGGGGATAGCCGCGCTCCTCGGCGACCCGTGCGAGTTCCTCGAGCAGCAGCCGCCCCAGGCGCAGGCCTCGGTGTTCCGGTTCGACGAACAGGTCCTCCAACCAGATCCCGTGGCGCACCTTCCAGGTGGAGAAGGTGACGTACCAGATGGCGATGCCCGCGATCCGCCAGCCCGCGCCGGTGTCGACCTCGGCAACATGGCAGAAGACCTGGGGCTGCGGCCGGAACAGGTGCTCGCGCAGCTCCTCGGCGGTGCCTTCGACGGCATCCGGCTCCCGCTCGTAGACGGCGAGTCCGACGACGAGCGCATGCACGGCCTCGGCGTCCGCGGGGACGGCGGGGCGCACCCGCACGGAGGGAACGGGGGGCACGGAGGGCAGGGAGGGCACGGAGGGCACGGGGCTCCTTGTCCGGGTCGGGTCGGCTCGGCCGGAACGCAAACTGCGAACCGCGCGAGATGAGAGGCTAGCCCCCGTGACCGAGATGATCGACACGACGGAGATGTACCTCCGCACGATCCTCGAACTCGAGGAGGAGGGGATCGTCCCCCTGCGCGCCCGGATCGCCGAGCGCCTCGGTCACTCGGGGCCTACGGTCTCCCAGACCGTCGGACGGATGGAGCGCGACGGCCTGCTCGCCGTCGTCGGCGACCGCCACCTCGAACTGTCCGAGCGCGGCCGACTGGCCGCCACCCGGGTGATGCGCAAGCACCGCCTCGCCGAGCGATTGCTCGTCGACGTCATCGGCCTGGACTGGGATCTCGCTCACGACGAGGCCTGCCGGTGGGAGCACGTGATCTCCGACGAGGTCGAGCGCCGGATCCTCGCCCTGCTCGGCCAGGACGCGGCCGACGCCCCGGAATCGCCCTACGGCAATCCCATCCCCGGCCTCGACGAGCTCGTCGGGGGCGACCGCGACACGCCCGACTTCCTCGAGGGTGTCGTGGCTCTCGCCGAGATCGTCGAAGGCACCGACGCGGTGGGCTTGCTCGTACGTACGCGCCGGATCGGCGAGCCCGTGCAGGCCGAGCACGCGGCGCTCTCGCTCCTCACGGTCGCCGGGCTCGTCCCAGGCCAGATCTCGCGAGTCTGGTTGCAGGAGGAGCAGATCCGAGCCCGGCGCGAAGATGGCGGCGGGGTCGAGCCGGTGGTCCTGCCCCGTTCAGTGGCAAACCACGTCTTCGTGGTCCCGGGTCGCTGACCGGCTCTCGCGCAGCGATCTGCGCGGGTATGCCGCGGGCGCACGGCATACGTCGTCGTCACCATTCCTTGGTGATTCCGTGACCTCAGCGTGACATTGCCGGGCCCGTCGGCTAGGGTGAAGGCGCCTGTCCGGACCACGGACGGGTCCGGGACGGACGCCGAGTCCTGTCACCGCCCCGGCACGCCACACACACGCATGACAGGAGCGGGGGAACCACATCCGGGCGTCACGCACGTCCTTGGGGTGAAGTCCTCCGGCCGGTTACACCGGCCGCGGACCGGGTGAGCACTCCCACCCGAACCCGACAGCTCACCTCGTAGGCGGCTCCGGAGGCCAATACCGTGGCACAGCATGTCGGGCGCCATCGCGCACCGGGCTATTCGCCCCTCACCGAGATCTCCCAGATCACCGTCGACCTCGCCAAGCCGGCCGCACGCACGACCGCGGTCGTCGCCGTGAGCGGTGCCCTCGTCGCAAGCATGACCGCGCCCGCGCAGGCCATGACCGTGCCCGCGTGGGTCGACGGCGTCTCCGCCGAGCCGGCTGCCGTGTTCGGGCCGAGCGTGTCCGCGCCGACCGACGCGGCGCCCGCGTCGTCCTTCGGCGCCCTCGGTTTCACCACCAAGGTCGTCCCGGTGACGACCTCTCGGTCCACCACCCGTGCTGCGGCGCCGGCGGCCGCGCCGGCGACCGCCGCGGCCATCAACCCGGTTGCCGGTGGCTCGGTCATCGCGACCGCGCGGAGCATGCTCGGCATTCCCTACCGCTACGGCGGGGCCTCGGTGTCCGGTGCCGACTGCTCGGGCTTCACGATGCTCGTCTACCGGATCGCCCTGGGGATGTCGCTTCCGCATTCGGCCTCGGCCCAGCAGGCGATGTCCAAGCGGGTCTCCAACCCGGCACCCGGTGACCTCGTCTTCTTCGGCTCCCCGGCCTACCACGTCGGCATCTACGCCGGCAACGGCATGATGATCGACTCGGCGCGCACCGGCACGTTCACCTCGGTCCGCAAGATCTGGACGACCAACGGTGTGTCCTACGGTCGTCTCGCCTGACCGATAGCGTCGGGCGGATGGCCGACGACGAACTGCCCACCCTCGATGTCGAGGTGTGGGCAGACGTCGTCTGTCCCTGGTGTTACGTCGCCGAGGGCAGGTTGCGTGCCGCCGTGGCGGCATACCGGGCTGAGCACGACTCGCTCCCGGTGACCGTCCGACACCGGGCCTTCGAGTTCGATCCGGACTTGCCCCGGGACCGGCAGGTGCCGTTCCTCGCGTGGCTGAGGGAACAGTACGGCGTGAGTGAGGCCGACGGACGCTGGATGATCCGACGGGTGAGCGAGGCCGCGGCCCAGGACGGGCTTGCGCTGCGACTCGAGGAGGCCACGGCCTCCTCGACCTTCGACGCGCATCGGTTGATCGCGGCGGCAGGTGTCCAGGGAGGGGAGCCGCTCGCGAGCGCGCTTGTGCGCCGGCTCTACGCCGCGCACTGCGAGGATGGTCTCGTGGTGGCCGACCACGCGGTGCTCGAGCGGATGGCCGTCGAGGTGGGTCTGCCCGGACACGTGGCCGCCGAGGTGCTGCGCTCGAGCGGGTTCGCGACCCAGGTGCGCGACGACGAGGAGCGGGCCGCCAGGTGGGCGATGTCCGGGGTGCCTTTCGTCGTGGCGGGCGGGCGGGTGAGCGTCACCGGTGCCCAGCCGGTGGAGGTCTACCGACGAATGCTCGAACAGGCGTCGGCCGGCTGACGGGACCGGCCAGCGCGGCGGCTGCTCAGGCGGCCAGGAGACTGTTGCCGCGAGCGAGGCGGGCGAGCTTGTCGTGCAGGATGCGACGGATCATCTCGGCCTCGGGGGACTCGCTGCGGTCGGCCGCAGCGAGCAGGTCTTCGATCTCCGAACGGGTGTGGTAGGCGTCGAGCTCCCGCAGGAGCCGGGCGTGCGCCTGGCGCGCCGCGCGCCGGACGCGCAGCTCGTCGCGGAGGCTGCCCCACAGGCCGGCGAGGCCCGAGGTGGCTCCGGTGGTCGTCGGGGTGTCCTTCGTGGTGTTCATGTCATCCATCCTGGCCGCCACCCATTCATGCGTCCAATACCGAAATGGCTGACTATCCATGCGGTATCGTCATGATTTGTGGACACCGAGGCGCTGCGCTGGTTCCAGCAGGTGGCCGACGGCGCGACCGTCACGGAGGTGGCCGAGCTGTCCATGGTGAGCCAGCCCAAGGTCTCCCGTGGCCTGGCGGCGCTGCAGGCCGAGGTCGGGACGCCCCTGCTGGCGAGGTCGGGCCGGCTGTTGCGGCTCACCCACGCCGGCGCGGTCTTCAAGCGGCATGTCGACGGGATCGTCCATGGGATAGACGACGCGCTCGCCGACGTCGACCAGCTCGTCGACCCCGAGCGGGGCACGGTGACCCTCGGCTATGACGCCACCCTGGGCACGTGGCTGGTCCCCTCGCTCGTGGGGACTTTCCGGGAGCGGCATCCACGGGTCCGGTTCGTCCTCGTCGGCGTCGACGACGAGGGCGACGTCTTCGCCGACGGGCGGGTCGACCTCGTCGTCGCCGCGCGCCCGGGGTATGCCGCCGGGGGTCCCCAGGTCCACTGGCGTCGGCTCTTTCACGAGGCGCTCTTCCTCGCCGTCCCGCCCGGACATCGGCTCGAGGACATCGACACCGTTTCGGTCGCGGATCTCGTGCACGAGCAGTGGGTGGCGCTGCCGGCTAAGGCGGGCCTGCGGCATACCGTCGAGGAGCTCTGTGCGGCAGCCGGCTTCGAGCCGCGGATCGCGTTCGAGGCCGACGACCTCGCAACCGTGCGCGGCTTCGTCGGTGCGGGTCTGGGGGTGGCCCTTGTCCCGGCCATGGGGGAGGACCCCATGCCCCGTTCGGCCGGAGTCGCGCGGCTGGTCGCCGTCGCCGACCCGGGCGCGCGCCGCGACATCGGCCTCGCGTGGTCGGCGGAGCGGCGGCTGCTTCCCGCCGCCGAACTCTTCCGCCGGCACGTGCTCGCGACCGCAAGCCGCTGATCCGCACGGACGGTCTTCGGCTTCAGCCGACAGCGTTCGCGCCGGTGGGGCCGGCGCCGGCCGAGCGGACTTCGCGCACGACTTCGCCCAAGGCCTCGGGATCGTGCGCGAACCTGCCGAGGAACAGACCGTCTGCCCGTCCGGCGAGCCCGGCGAAGGTGCCGGGGCCTGCGGCACCACCGTAGAGAACGCGGGTGGCGGGGGCAATCCGACGGATCCGCTCTCGCAGGGACGCGCACACGACGCCGGCGTAGTCGGCCGGAGCAGGGCAGGGCGCCCCGATCGCCCAGATCGGTTCATAGGCGAGCACGAGCGGGGCGCCCTGGGCCAGGGGGGGAACCGAGGCGACCATCTGCTCGACCTCGGCCGCGCATTCGTCTGCCGCCTCAGGGGCAGATCCGCGATGCTCCTCGCCCACGCAATAGAGCGGGGTCATCCCCGCCTCGACCACCTGGCGGCTCTTGGCGACGATCGTGGCCAGGTCCTCGCCGAACAGCCGTCGTCGCTCGGCGTGCCCGACCTCGACATAGCTGCAGCCGAGCTCGGCGAGCACGGAGGCCGCCACCTCACCCGTCTGGGCGCCGTCCCCGCTCGCCGCGCAATCCTGCGCGCCCCAGTGAATCCCTGTGTCGCGCAACGCATATGCTGTGGACTCCAGGAGTGGGAAGCTCGGCAACACAGCCACCTCGACCGGGCCGCTGGCGGTGACCCGGTCGCGGACCTGGGCGACCCACGAGCGGGTGGTGGCGGCAGACAAGTACATCTTGAGACTCACCGCGACCAGTGGCCGCGCAGTGGAGGGAAAGCTCACCGTCGGCGGTCAACAGTCGTAGGAACTGATCGCGTCGACCTTGGCGGCCGACGCGGAGGCCCGATCGAACTCGTAACCGAGCCACTCCTTGGCCAACCGACGGGCCAGCTCAATCCCCACGACGCGCTGGCCCATGCACAGGACTTGGGCGTCGTTGCTGAGCACCGACCGTTCGACGGAATAGCTGTCGTGGGCGGTGACGGCTCGGACCCCGTGCACCTTGTTGGCGCTGATTGCGACACCGAGGCCGGTGCCGCAGATGAGCAGGGCTCGGTCGGATTCCCCGGCGGCGACCCGTCGCGCGGCCTCGACGGCGACATGCGGGTATGCCGTGTGTTCGTCGGCACCGACGCCCACGTCGACGACCTCGCTCACCCGCGGGTCCTTCCGCAGGTCCGCAGCGATCCGTTCCTTGTACTCGTATCCGGCGTCGTCGCAACCGATGACGATCCTCCACGTGCGGCCTTGCGACATGCTGATCTCTCCTTGGTGACTGCGGGTAGGTCGCGGTGTGGTGCCGGCTCAGCCGGCCGGGGCCGTGGCGGTACCTGCGATGTGAGGGGTGAGGGTTTCGGTGATGAGGGCAAAGGAGATCGCACCGGGGTCGGGGGTGCCGATGCTCGCCTCGGCGTGGTTCTTCGAGCGGCCCCTCTTGGCGGCATACTCCGCGGTCCGTCGGGCCGCCTCGCTGGCGACGGCGACGGCGGCGGGCCACTGGTCTGCGCCCGCGGTCGTGGGATCGGTGAAGGCATCCTTGAAAGGCACCGCGGCGTCGACCATCGTCTTGTCGCCGACAGCCGCGCCGCCGAGCCCGAGGATGGCCTCGACGGCCGCGCGCACCGCCGCCGGGATCGTGTCACGCCCACTGACCGTCTGGTCGTCCAGGAGCCGGGCTGCGGCCCCCAGGGCCGCACCCCAGAGGGCCCCGGAGGTGCCGCCGGCCCGTTCGGCCCAGGCGTCGCCGGCCCGGGCCAGCAGCGTGGCCGCGCCGGCACCGGCGGCCACCGACTGCTGTGCGGACTCGTCCGCGGCACGAGCGCCGCGGAGCATCCCGATCCCGTGATCGCCGTCGCCGGCGATGGCGTCGATCCGGCCGAGGTAGGGCTCCTTCGCCGCGAGCATGCGGTGGACGTCGCCGAGCGCGGCCGCGATCCGGCCGGCCAAGGCCTGTGAGGCACTGCTGGCGGGTGGGACCTCAGCCGGGGCGTCCGACCACTCGTCCGCTGCCGCCACGCGCTCTGCGACATCGACCGCGCCGCGCCGCAGCGACGGCGTGTCGCACGGGGCCAGCCACAGTGGCTCGAGCTCGTCGTCGAGCCACGTGACGGTGAGCGACACACCTGCCATGTCCAGGCTGGTGACCTGTTCGCCGACGATGGGCTCGACGACCTGGTAACCACGGTCGGCCAACGTCTGGGCGACCGTGCCGTAGGCCACGAAGAGTTCCTCGTACTTCACCGTGCCGAGACCGTTGAAGAGCACCGCGAGGCGAGATCCCTCGGCTGGAGGTTCGGCGAGGATCCGGTCGACCAGTTGGGTTGCCACCTCGGCAGCCGTGGCCATCGGGGCGTCGGAGATGCCCGGCTCGCCGTGGATACCCAAGCCCAGGCTCATCTGTCCGGCAGGCACGGTGAACAGCGGCTCTGGCGCTCCGGGAAGGCGGCATCCGGAGAAGGCGTAGCCGAGCGAGCGAGTGCGGTCGTTGGCCTTGCGGGTGAGGCGCTCCACCTCGTCCAGGTCCAAGCCCGCGGCCGCCGCGGCCCCCGCGATCTTGTAGACCGGCAGGTCGCCGGCGATGCCGCGGCGGGTGTGCGGTTGGCCCGGGTCGCCGGAGGCGATGTCGTCGGTGACCGGGACGATCCGCACGTCGATCCCCTCGGCGCGCAGGCGCTGCGCGGCCTGGCCGAAGTGCAGCACGTCACCGGCGTAGTTACCGAAGCCGAGCAGCACCCCGCCGCCGGTGTGCGCGGCCTTGCACACGGAGTAGACCTGGGCCGCGGCGGGAGAGGCGAAGATGTTGCCGCAGGGCGCACCGTGCGCGAACCCCTGGCCGACCCAGCCGGCGAAGGCGGGGTAGTGGCCCGAACCGCCGCCGACGACGAGGGCGACCTGGCCGGCGGGAACCTTCGTCGCCCGCGCCACACCGCCGTGCACCGGCCGCACATGGCCCGGGAAAGCGGCCACCATGCCCACGAGAGCCTCGTCGGCGAAGTCTGCCGGGTCGTTGAGCAGGAACGTCATCGGTCCTCCGGTCGGATCGGTTCGGGCAGGAAGCTCGCGGCTCGATGCTGCCGCGATGCGTCCCTGCTCCGGGCCGGCGAGGGCCCGGAGCAGGGGCATGTTCAGCGCTGGATCGGCTCGCGCAGGTGGAGCATCTGCTGGAGGTTCTTGTCCAGCTCGTCGTCCTGGAAGATCACCTTCCAGTCGTCGCGGACGATCTTGTTCCGGCCGTAGATCATCGCGATGTGGCAGGCGTCGCTGTAGGGGTTGTCGCCCTGGAGGGAGTTGGCCAGCGAGACCTGGATGTGACCGAGCAGGATCGCGCGGGCGGCGGGCTCGGGGACGCCCATCGTGTGCACGGCCTCGTGCAGCGCCTCCTTGAGGAAGTCGCCGACCATGCAGGCGACAGTCTCGACGAGGGTCGGCTCGCACTGGGCGAGCTGCTTCACGGTGATCCAGTGCACCTCGAGGATCGGGGCGTACATCTGCCGGATGACCTGCTCGGCCTGGTCGCGCTTGCCCTGGTTGTCGTATTCGAAGGCGGCGACGACGTCCATCGGCGCATACTCGCCACCGAAGGTGTCGTTGTGCTCCTCCTCCGTGGGCCGGTAGAGGAAGATCGACGGGTGGCACGGGTGGGCCACCGCGTAGAAGATGTCCTCGCGGGGGAAGAGCAGGTTCGCGTATGCCGCGGCCGGGTCGAGGGTGAGCACGACGGTGCCGGACTCGAGCTGGGGCACGACCTGCTGGGTGACCTTGTCCAGGACGATGTCGGGGACGGCCAGCACGACGACGTCGACGCCCCGGATCGCGGTGTCCAGGTCGGTGAGGCTGCGACCCTCCTCGAGGACCCGGGCCTGGCCGGCCTCGCTGTTCTCGACGTAGCGCACGTCGTTGTCGGTCTTGGCGAGGTTGCGCGAGACGCGCATCCCCATCTTGCCGCCCGCTCCGACGACGGCGATCTTCAAGATGTCAGACATGGTTGCTCCTCCTGAGGAAATCGATGTTGTGACTGGTCCATTCGGCTTCGACACGAGCGGTTGTTGCGGGGTCGCCCTGCCAGACCAACCAGTGCTCGATGATCTGGTTGACCCCCTTGCGCTCGGGTTGCACGGCGGCGATCATGCCGTCGTAGTCGAGCAAACCCTCGCCCAGGCGGGCCCCGGCATAGGTGAAACCCACCCAGCCGGCCTGACGGCTGAACGCAAAGTCCTTCACGTGCAGGTTCTTCACGTATGCCGCGGTGGTCGCCACCGTCTCGGTCGGCTTCTCCAGTGCGGCAACGGAGTTGGCTGGGTCGAGACAGATACCCAGGTGCTCCGAGCCGACCTGCTCGACGATCTCGACGAGCCGCGCCGTGGGCACCTGCTCGTAGGTCTCCAGGGCGACGGTGACCCCGGCCGCCTCGTAGTCCGGCAGGAAGTTGCCGAGGAGGCCGACGGCCTCCGACGCCTCCGGGCGGGTGACCATACCCCGGACCAGTCGGGCGCCGGTGGCGCCCGCGAGGTCGAGGTAGTGGTGCATGTGTGCGGTGTCCAGACCCCGGGTGCCCAGTTCGAGTGCGATCCCGCGCTCCGCGGCATACCGACCGACCTCGGCCGCCTCGGCGACCGTCATCGTGTGCAGCGGCGGGTAGTCGCAGAACTGGAAGATGCGGACGCCCAGGGCGGCGCAGTCGTCGAGCAGGTCGCGCCAACGCATCGGCGTCGACGCCGTCTCGTGCCACCGCCAGAAATAGGCGTAGGTGCTCAGACCGATCGCCATCTCAGTGACCGGCCGGGACGGACAGTTGCTCGCTGCCTTCGGCGGTGGTGACCCGGCCCATCTTCACGAGCACGAGCATGAGCACCCCGGAGAGGACCATGAGGGCACCGACCAGGAACATCGAGGTCTGGTAGTTGCCGGTGCCGTCCTTGAGCCAACCGGTCACGTAGGGGGCTGCGAAACCGGCGATGTTGCCGAAGGTGTTGATGAGGGCGATCCCGGCCGCTGCGGCCATCCCGCTGAGGAACTGGGTGGGCACGGTCCAGAAGACGGGCAGGGCGCTGAAGATGCAGCATGCCGTCACGGTGATGATGGCCACGGTGAGGGCCGGCGAGCCCGACTGCAGGGCAAGGGGGATCGAGACGCCGCCGAGGAAGGCCGGGACGAAGATGTTGGCCGGCTTGACCCCACGCTTGGCGGCCATCGTCGTGACGATGTAGAGGACGATCGCCGCGGGCAGGTAAGGGATCGCCGTGATCCACGCCTTGCCCATGGTGTCGAGCTTCGTGCCGAACTGGGTCTCGAAGCCGCTGATGATCGTGGGCAGGAAGAAGGCCAGGGCGTAGAGGCCGTAGACGAAGCCGAAGTAGATGAGGGCGAGGATCCACACGCGACCGGAGCGGAAGGCGTAGGCGAGTCCGGTGTGCTTGCCCGAGCCGGCGTCACCGGAGGCGTTCTCCTTGGCGAGTTCACCGGTGAGCCAACTCTTCTCCGCGTCGGTGAGCCAGGGGGCCTTCTGCGGGTCGTCGACGAGGACGAACCAGGCGAGGATGCCGACGATCACCGCGGGGATGCCCACGCCGAGGAACATGACCCGCCAGCCCTCGAGGCCGAACAGGCCGTGCTGGTTGATGAGCCAGCCGGCTAGCGGGGCGCCGATGACGGTGGTGAGCGGCTGGGCGAGGTAGAAGAGGCCGAGGATCCGGCTGCGGTAGCGCGCCGGGACCCAGAGGCTGAGGAAGAGGATGGCGCCGGGGAAGAAGCCGGCCTCCATCACACCGAGCAGGAAGCGCAGCCAGGCCAACTGGGTGTAGCTGGAGACCCAGGTGAACAGCACCGCGACCAGGCCCCAGGTGACCATGATCCGCGCGAGCCAGGTGCGAGCCCCGAACTTGTGCAGGGCCATGTTGCTGGGGATCTCGAGGATGATGTAGCCGGCGAAGAAGATGCCGGAGGCGAAACCGAACTGGGCCGCGGTGAGCCCGAGGTCCTTGGTCATCCCGTTGGGGCCGGCGAAGCCGATCGCCGTCCGGTCCAGATAGTTGATGAAGAACATGAGCGCCACGAACGGCACGAGACGCGCGGACACCTTCTTGATGGCCGAGCGTTCGACTGAGCTGGCGGCCGGTGTCGGCGCCGGGACGGTCTGGGACATCTGCGCACTCCTCTTTGAGTAACGGCCACATCGATACTAGGTGACTCTATCCCTGATTGGTCAACTGGTCAACCGGTCAACCGGTACTCCTTTCGCTGATCGGCGTGGGCACGATGACGGTGCTACCGTCGCCGGGTGAGCCCCCATGCCCGCAGCGCCGCCGACGTCCCCGGACGTATTGCGCCGCTGCCCGCGATGGCTGCGGTCGCCACGCCCGTGGCGACGGTGACCCGCCACCTGCTCGACGAACTGATGTCCGGCCGTTGGCGACCGGGGGACCGGCTGCCTCCCGAGCGCACCCTCGCGACCCAGCTCGGTGTCGGCCGGTCGGCGATCCGGGAGGCCGGCGCGGCACTGGAGATCCTCGGCGTTCTCGAGGTGCGCCCGGGTTCGGGCACCTATGTCCGCGACGGCGCGAGTGGCCTGCTCCAGGAGACGCTCAGCTGGGGCCTGCATCTGTCGGTGGAGCGCACGGGCGATCTCATCGAGGTGCGTGAGGCCCTGGAGATCCAGGCCGCTCGGGCCGCCGCCGGACGGGTGACCGACGAGCAACTCGACCGGCTCCAGGGTCATCTCGCGGCGATGGCGGCCAACCTCGCGGACTACCCGGCATTCGTCCGTGCCGACATGCTCTTCCACGAGCAACTCGACGAGGCCGCCGGGAATGCGACCCTGCGCGACCTGGTGCGCTCGGTCCGCGCGCTCATCCGGGTGTGGGTAGAGCGAGCGCTCGACCAGGGCGGTCATGCCGACACGACGCTGCGCGAGCACGGGGCGATCCTGGCCGCCCTGCAGGCCCGCGATCCCGACCTCGCGGAGGCGGCGATGCGCAGCCACATGGTGTCCGCGCGTCAACGGCTCAGCGAAACGCTTGAGTGAGACCGCGACGCCGGAGGGGACCCGCGGTCGCGCGGTCCTGGCGCAGTCAGGGCTCATCGAGGCGGGCGAGCAGGTCGGTGCGGGCGTCGAGGATCGCCGCGCGCAGTTCGGCCTCACGACCGTAGAAGCGCTGGGCCGGCATGGGCACGCTCACCGCCAGCGGGGCGTCGGCGCTCGGGTCGATGACGACCGCCACCGCGCAGATCCCCTCCGTGTGCTCCTCGCGGTCGTAGGCGACGCCCGCTTGGCGGATCTGGCGCAGCTCGCGGCGCAGGGCGGCGGAGGTCGTGAGGGTGTTCGCGGTGAGCGCGGCGGCGCGCGCGGGCAGCAGGTCCGTGCGCCCGCGCTGGGCGAGCACGTCGAGGATCGCCTTGCCGGGGGCGCACGAGTGCAGCGGGAAGGTCTCCCCGACGGCGCTCACCGCCTGTAGGCGATTGGGTGCCACCACCTGGTCGAGGAAACGCACGCTGTCGCCGTCGAGCACGGACAGGTCGACGGTCTCGCCGAGGCTGCGGGACAGCTCGGCGAGGGCCGTGTGCAGGGTGGCGAGCGAGTCGCGGTTGACGGCGGCAGCCATCCGGACGATCTCGGGTCCCAGCCGGTAACGCGAGCCGACTCGCGCAAGGCGCAACAACCCCTCCGACTCGAGCGCACCGACGATCCGATGGACGGTCGTGCGGGCCAGGCCCAGGCGCTCGGCGAGCTCGGCCTGGGAGGCGCCGCCGGGCTCGCGGGCGACGGCCCGCAGGATGTCGGCGGCTCGGGCGATGACCTGTATGCCGTTCGCCGCGGCACCGTATGTCGTGGCTTCCGCCCCGGCACGGGGCGGCGGCGCGGCCGCCGCCCGTGCCGGCGCGGGCGTCACCAGGGGACCTTCGGAGTGACCATGTCCCTATGTTCGGCGATGTAGAGCGAAGGAAGGAAGCGCGAGAGGAAGGTGAACTCGTTGTAGGCGTGCTGGAGCAGCGCCCGGCCGAACTCGTCCGGGAAGATCTGGGCCATCTCGTCGGGGCTCGCGCCGGTCGCGGGCAGGTCGTAGCCGAGGAAGAAGTGGCTGCGCAGGACCAGCCCCCAGTCGGTGTCCCGGCCGATGTGCGCCATCCGGCCGCCGAAGATGGTGCCGTCGTCGGCGCGAGGCGGGTCCCAGCCCTCGTTGATCCGTGCGACGACCGCGCTCGTGATCGCTCCGCTCCCTCGCGCCGCGGCATACGCCTGGGGGTCGAAGAATTCGTTCGGGTCGCGGAATTGGATGGTGAGGTCGGCCGCGGGCAAGCCCGTGAAGAACTCGGTGACGACGTGCTCGGAGCCCACGTGCGTGTCGGGGCGCAGGTCGCCCTTCCAGTCGCTGAAGACGTGGTCGACCGGGTGCCACCAGATGTACTTCTGGGTGTCGCAGCGCCAGCGGAACCACCATTCGAACATTTCTCCGGTGCAGCCGTGCATGTCGGTGCGGGCGGCCACGTGCAGGACGCCGTTGGGCAGCCGCTCGTAGCCGGTCTCGATCGGCAGCGGGGTGGGGTCCAGCAGCGGGACCATCTCCGGAATAGGCATGTCTGATCCTCTCGGTCGGGCGCAGGTCGGTGGTGGGCGGTCGGTTGGGGGTCGGGCTCAGCGGCGGGGAAGGCCGAGCAGGATCTCGGTCTCCTGCACCCCGGCCACGGGTCGGTCGAGCGCCCGGGCGAGGGCGACCGTGCGGGCGACGAGCGGGTCGTTGCCCTGGGTGAGCTCGCCCTTGCGCAGGTAGAGCGTGTCCTCCATGCCGGCCCGGGCGTTGCCGCCGAGGGCGAGCCCCATCGCGGTGAGCTCGAGGTTGGCCCGGCCGATCGAGATGATCTGCCAGATCGCGCCCTCGGGCAGCCGCCGGACGATCGTCATGAGGTTGTCGGCGGTGGCCGAGGCCCCGCCGACCACGCCGAGGACGATGCTGAACTGGAGCGGCTCGGCGAGCAGCCCCTCGTCGCGCAAGCGCAGGCAGGCGTCGAGGTGCCCCGTGTCGTAGATCTCCAACTCGGGCTTGACGTCCAGTTCGCGCATCCGGACCGCGAGCCGGCGCACGCCGTCGGGCGGGTTGCGGAACTCGCCGACCCCGAAGCTCATCGAGCATGGGTTGAGGGTGGCCATCCGGGGGCGCAGCTCGACGAGCTTCTCGCGTTCCTCGAAGGGCACCGACAGCCCGACGCCGGTGGACATCTGGACGAGGATCGGACAGCGCTCGGCGATGAGGTCCATCGTCCGGCGGGCGATGTCGAGGTCGGCGGTCGGCCGGTCCTGTTCGTCGCGCAGGTGGATGTGCGCGACCGACGCCCCGAGCTCGTAGGCCCTCCCGACCGCCTCGGCGATCTCGGCGGGTTGGGTGGGCAGGCTCGGGTTGTCGGCCTTCGAGGCGATCGGGCCGGTCGGGGCGACGGTGATGACGGCGGTCATGGGTCCTCCTTCGGCGACGACCTCAGTCTGGCCTGGGCACGGCGATGACGACGAGCAACCGGGCATCGTCGGTGGACTCGTTGTCCACGCTGCGGACGGTGCCGCGCGGCATGTGCGCCGAGTCGCCGGCATACAGCGTGGTGGTGGTCTGCGTGTCGCCGTCGGTGACTCGCAGGACGAGTTCGCCTGCAAGACACACGTAGACGGTCTCGGCTGCGGTCGGTGCCGTGAGCGCGCGCGAGCCCGGCGGATAGACCGAATTCCCGACCCAGAAGGCCTCGGTCGGCCCCGCCTCGATCCCCTGCAGCCGGTTGGTCACCACCCCTTCGTGCAGGGGAGCGACGTATGCCGGTGCCTCGGCCGCCCGGGTGATCCGCGCGGCCATCACGAACCCGGCTCGAACCGGTAGCTGCCGCTGGGGTCGGTGATCGCGACGAGGCGCACGATGCAGCCGTCGCCGCCGACCCAGCGCCAGGGGAACGCGGCGAAGGTCACCCGCTTGCCGGTGACCGCGTCCAGGTCGCCGCCGATGTTCTCGAAGCCGTAGATCCCGTGGGAGAGGATCGCGTTGTGGCAGGGCTCCCACCACGGGAAGTCCTCCTTCACCGGGCGGCCGGTGAGTTGCTCGTATTCCCTGCAGGCCCAGGGCAAGAGGCCCCCGGTCTCCTCGGCCGGGCCGTGCGGGCCGATCGCCGTGCCGAGCGGGTGGTCGAGGGCCTGGGTGTCGGCGCCGACCGCCTTCACCTTCTTGGACACGAACCACTCGCCGGCCTCCTTGTAGTAGCCGGGGGAGTAGGCGTAGTACTCGGCGCTGTCGGCGTATCGGTGATGCCAGCCGGTGTTGACGATGACGATGTCGCCCTCGCGCACGGGGGTGACCTGGCTGGCCCGCTCGAGGTCTTCGGCGGTGATGACCTCCCACTTGCCCTTGGGGATGTCCAGCACGACGCCGGTGCCGAAGAAGTTGCGCAGCGGGATCTCGTGGAGCAGCGGCGTGCCCTCGACGACGTGGCCGGGAGCGTCGATGTGGGTGCCCGAGTGCATGACCGTGGTGATCTTCTGGGTGAGCACGCGGCTCTTGGCCATCCCGTGCAGCCGCTCGATCTTCACGTCCTCGAAGTAGGGCCAGGCCGGCACCCCGTGTCCCCACGGGTGGGACAGGTCGTAGAACTGCAGGCCGGCCTCGTTGGGGCCCTCGGCCCAGGTGTAGGTCATGGGAGTTCCTTTCGATGGGTGGGGTGAGCGGGTCGGTCGTGCGACGGAGAAGCAGCAGGTATGCCGCGTGGTCCCGTGGGTCCGCCCCTCCCGTCGGCCGACTCGCCGACGTAGAGAGCCGCGAGGGCCGGATCCTTGGCGACGTCGGCAGCATTGCCCTGCAATGCGATTCGGCCTTGGGCCAGGACATAGGCGCGGTCGGCGAGGGACAGGCCGCGGGCGATGTTCTGCTCGACGAGGACCATCGCGACCCCGGAGGAGCGCAGGGTGTCGAGCGCCTCGTAGAGCCGGTCGACGGCGATCGGCGCCAGTCCCAGGGAGATCTCGTCGAAGACGACGAGGCGGGGCTCGGACATGAGCGCCCGCCCCACCGCGAGCATCTGCTGCTGGCCTCCGCTCATCGCCGTGCCGCTCTGGTTGCGCCGGTCGGCGAGGATGGGGAAGACGTCGTAGACCTGCTCGAGCCGGCGGGACCGCTCGGCCGCGGACGCGTCGCCGGCGCCGAGCACGAGGTTCTCCTCGACGCTCAGCGTGCCGAAGATCCGTCGCCCTTCCAGACATTGAGCCAAGCCCGCTGCCGTGACCCGGTCGGCCCGCCAGCCGGTGACGTCGGTGCCAGCGAAGCGGACCGTGCCGCCGGAAAGAGGCAGAGCCCCGGCCACGGCCCGCGCGAAGGTCGTCTTGCCGGCACCGTTGGCACCGAGCAGGGCGACCGTCTCGCCGGGGTGGACGACGAGATCGACCTCGCGCAATGCCCGCAGCCCGCCGTAGTCGACGGTGAGTCCGCGCACGTCGAGGAGCGGCTCTGCGGAAGTGGCCGTAGCCGGGGCAGTCCGTGGGGCGAGCGGTGGCGCACCTTTGCCCGAGTCCGACCCGGGTATGCCCGCAGCCAGACCCGGGCCCGGGTCCGCGGCGGGTGCGTGCTCGCCGGCCGCCGTGCCCAGGTAGACCGCGGCGACGGTGGGGTCGGCGAGCACGGCCCGGGTCGGGCCGAGGGCGATGAGCTTGCCGAAGTCGAGCACGGCCGTGCGGTCGCAGCAGGCGGTGATGACGTCCATCACGTGCTCGATGACGAGCATGCCGTCGACCTCGGTCCGCAGGTCGAGGATGAGGTCGATGAGCTCGGCCGTCTCCGACTCGACCAGACCCGCGCCGATCTCGTCGAGCATGAGCAGCCGGGGCGACAGGGCCATCGCCCGCGCGAGCTCCAACCGCTTGCGGCGCAAGAGGGTGAGTCCGCCGGCGAGGGTGTCCGCGTGGTCGGCCAGGCCGGTCCGGTCGAGGATGCGCAGACACTCGGTCCGCCGAAGGGAGGTGCCCGCGCGGTGTCCGGAGTTGCTCGCTGCGAGCAGGAGGTTGTCCAGGACCGTCATCCGGGCGAACGGCCGCGGGATCTGGTGAGTGCGGCCGATCCCCAGACGCGCACGCCGGGCGGCGCCCTCTGCGCTCACGTCCCGGCCACCGAGCGCGACGGTGCCCGCGGTGGGAGCGAGGGCGCCGCAGACGAGCCCGACGAGGGTGCTCTTGCCCGCGCCGTTGGGCCCGATCACGCCGACGACCTCACCGCGCGTCACGTCGAGGTCGACGCCGTCGAGGGCCGTGACGCCGCCGAAGCGCTTGCCCAGGCCGCGCACGGAGAGCACGGCGTCGCCCGGGCTCGCCTGCCCGGTGGCGACGGGAGCCGCGGTGGCTGCGGGCGGCATACCGGCGGGGGTGCTCATGCCGCGGCCTCCTCGCGGCGACCCCGACCCCCGAGGCGGGCGCGAACGAGCCCCCAGATGCCCTCACGGGCGAACCGGATGACGAGCAGGAGGATCACCCCGGTGATCGCGAGGTGGATCTCGGCATAGCCGCGCAGCACCTGCTCGAGGGTGACCGCGAAGACCGCCCCGATCCACGGGCCGACCCGTGTCGCGAGTCCGCCGATGATCGCCACCATGACGATGTCGACGGTCCACACCATCCCGAAGGAGCCGTTGGGCTCGACGATGCCCGAGTCGAGGGCCTGGACCGCACCCACGACGCCCATGAGGAAGGCCGAGATGACGAAGGCCCAGAGCTTGGCCCGGAAGGTGAATACCCCCATCGTCCGTGCGACGTCTTCGTCGTCGCGAATCGCATTGAGCCGCAACGCGAGTGGCAGCCTCAGAACGACGAGGACGACGGCAGTCGCGAGGAGCGCGGCACCGAGGGCGAACCAATAGAGCAGGTATGCCGGTGGCGCGGAGCTTTGCAGGAAGATCCCGCTCGTGCCGCCGAAGACGGGCGAGTTGACCATCCAGATCCGCAGGGCCTCGGCGAGCGCGAGGGTGCCGATGGTGAAGTAGAGGCCGCGCAGCCGGAACATCGCGGGACTCACGACGAGCGCGAACAGTGCCGCGAGCAGGCCCCCGGCGAGGAAGGCGAGTGGCAGTGGCAGGCTCTGCAGCTGGTCGAGTTCGGCCATCGTGTAGATGCCGATGCCGACGAACGCGGCCGAGCCGAGGGAGACCATCCCGGTGTAGCCGGCGAGCAGGTTCCATGCCGTGCCGAGGGCCGCGAGCTGGAGGACGAGGTAGCCGACCTGGAGTGCGTAGGTGCCGACGACGTAGGGCAGGAGGAAGAGCACCAAGCCGGCGACGGCGAGCAGGCCGAGCTCGACGGCGAGCGGGGGGAGCCCACGGATCCGGCTCATGCGGTTGCTCCGCGTCGGAACAGGCCCTGGGGGCGCACGGCGAGGATCACGAGGAACAGGACAAGCCCGACGAAGGTGCGGTAGCCGTCGCCGAGGGTGACCGCCCCGACGGATCGGAGGACACCGAGGGTGAGGCCTCCGGCGAAGGTGCCGTAGACGCTGCCGAGGCCGCCGAGCACGACGATGGTGAAGGCCGTGAGCAGGTATTCGGTGCCCGAGGTGGGGGTGAACGAGAAGCACAGGGCGATGAGGATGCCGCCGACGGCCGCGAGTCCGGCGGCCAGGGCATAGGTGAGCCCGTGGACGCGGCCGACCGCGACGCCGACGATCGACGCGGCGAGCGGGTCCTCGGCGCTCGCCCGCAGCTGCCGGCCGAAGGACGTGCGGGTCATCACGAGATAGACGGCAGTCGTGACAAGCAGGGAGATGAGGAAGCCGACGAGGTAGATCGTGGGGATCGCATAGCCGGCCAGGGAGATCGCCGTGCGCGTGTAGGGCCGGTCCAGCGATCGTGTGTCGCCGGTGAAGACCCGGATGAAGAGGTTCTGCAGGATGATCGAGAGCGCGAAGGCGGTGAGCAGCGGCCCCTCCTCGCCGCCGCGGGCCAGGGGGGCCAGCAGCGTGCGATGGAGCGGATATCCCACGGCCGCCACGACGAGGAAGACGAGGGGGAGGGCGAGCAGGGGGTCGAGTCCCCACGCGCTGAGGGCGACAAAGCCGAGATAGGAGCCGAGGACCACGAGTTCGCCGTGGACGAGGTTGACCAGGCGCATCACCCCGAGCACGAGCGAGAGCCCCAGGGCGCCGCAGGCATAGAGCCCTCCGAGCAGGACGCCGGAGATGAGGGCTTGCAGCAGGGCGTGCGGGTCGGGCAGCGTCATGGCGGTCCTCGGCTCCTTCCCTCAATGCGCGTGTCTGGTCACTTGGCCGGCATGGGGAAGAGCACCGAACCGGTGGCGCGGTCCTTGGGGTAGACCATGACCGGCTTGCCGCCCTGCCACTGGGAGTTGACCACCGAGATCTTCGCCGTGTGGTCGGCGGCGAACTTCACCGGTCCGACGGGGTATTCCTTGTCGGTCTTGGCGATGGCCGCGTTGACCGCGGTCGCGTCCGTGGATCCGGCGGCCGCGATGGCGTCCATGAGGACCATGGCGGCCGTGTAGGAGTCGGCGATGTGCTGGCTCGAGGTCTTGCCGGGGTTGTCCTTCTCCCAGGCTGCCTGCAGCTCCTTGGCACCCTTGAAGGGGAAGCTGGGGTCCCAGTAGGCACCGACCATGACGCCGTCGGCGAGAGTGCCCAGCGCCTCGGCATACTGCACGGGCTCGGCGCCCTTCTCGTTGACCATGACCTTGGGCGTCCAGCCGACGGCGGCCATCTGCTTGCGCAGCGAGATCGCCTGCGGCGTCACGGAATCGACGAGCAGGATGTCGGCGCCCGAGTCTTTCGCCTTTTGCACTGCCGCCGAGAAGTCGGTGTTGTCGACCGGGAATTCGACGTTGACCACCACTTCGTAGCCCGACGCGGCGGCGATGGCCGGCCAGATCTCCCGGCCGACCGCCTGGCCGTCCGGCCCGTTGTCGTGCAGGATCGCGACCTTCTTGTTCGTCGCGAGCCCGAGGCCGCTCATCGTGTCGAAGGAGAGCTTGGACAGCTCCGGGACGGAGAAGAAGATGTCCCAGGCCCAGGTCCACTTCTTCACCGAGGTGAACACCTCGAGTGGGTTGCAGCCCGCGACGAACGGGATCTTCGACTGGTCGGCGACCAACGCACCGGGGTTGACCAGGTCGGGGGTGCACGAGCCGAGCAGGGCGATCGCCTTGTCGCTCGAGATGAGCGTCTTGATGTTCGTCGTCACCTGGTTGGGGTCGGTCTTGTCGTCGACGATCCGAAGGTCGACCTTGCGCTTGACCCCGCCGACGCTCAGGCCACCCGCCGCGTTCACCTCGGCTGCGGCGTGGGTGTAGCCCCACTTGAGGAAGCTGCCGAAGCCGGCCAGCGGTCCGCTGAGCGGGACGCTCGCGCCGATGACGATCGGCTCGCTCGCGGCGGCGCTGCCGCTGCCGGCACCGGTGCTCGAGCTCGGTGGGGCACAGGCCGAGAGGGCACCGAGGGCGAGGGCGCACGAGGCGACTGCGGCAACGGACACGTTCCTGGTGCGGGTCATGCCTTCTCCTTCGGGTCTGTTCCGGACTCCGCCGCGCCCCTGATGGCGCGGTCGGTGAGTTGCGAGCGGACGTGGGCGGCCAGCCGGGCGCCCGCCCTTTCCCGATCCCCCGGCTCCCAGGTGAGGAAGCCGGAGCCGGACTTGGCCCCGAGCCGACCGGCGGCGACGAGATCGCGCAACAGCGGCGAAGGCCCGGGACGGTGGTCGATGGCGGGCAGCACGGCCTCGTGGATCGCGAGGGTGAGGTCGAGGCCGACGAAGTCGGCGTTCTCGAGCGGCCCCATCTCGGCCAGGCGCAGCCCGATCGTGTTGCGCACGACGAGGTCGACGGTCTCGGCGTCGGCGATGCCCTCGGCGACGATCGCGATGGCCTCGCGCCAGAGGGCGTGTTGCATCCGGTTGCCGACGAAGCCGGGAACGTCGCGTTCGACCCGGACCGCGAGTTTGCCCAGACTGCAGAGCAATTGGACCGTCGTATCCATGGTCGTGGTCGACGTGTGGTGGCCGCGGACGACCTCGACGACCGGGATGAGACCGGGCGGGTTCCACCAGTGGGTGCCGACGACCCGCTCGGGTCGGGCGACCTGGGCGGCGATCGCCGTGACCGGCAGCACCGAGGTGTTCGTGGCCAGGATCGTCTCGGAGTCGGCGGCGGCGAGCTCGTGGAAGACCGCCTGTTTGACGGACAGGTCCTCCCGGACCGCCTCGGTGACGAAGGCCGCGCCGGCGGCGACCTCGGCGAGCGAGCCGACGGGGCGCACGTGCGGGGCATACTCGGCGAGGGAGGCGACCGCCTCGGCGAGGGTCGCCTCGGAGACGTCGAAGAGCCGCACCGAATGTCCGCCGCCGGCAAAGACGGCGGCGAGGGCGCGACCCATGAGACCGGCGCCGACGACGCCGACGGTGAGCGCGCCGGGTGAGGCGCCGGCCGGGATGGTCAGCACGCGGTGTAGCCGCCGTCGAGATAGAGCACCTGGCCGGTCATGAACGACGAGGCGTCGGAGAGCAGGTAGACGAGCGTGCCGGCGAAGTCGTCGGGTTCGGCGAACCGGCCGAGCGGGATCCGCGCGAACATTGCCTGCCGGACGGCCGTGCCGCGCTCGTCGTCGGCGAACATCCAGGCGGTGAGGTCGGAGCGAAAAACGGTGGGCGCCAAGGCATTCACCCGGATGCCCGCCGAACCCCATTCGGCGGCAAGGGTCTTGGCGAGCAGGTCGACGGCGGCCTTCGACGGGCAGTATGCCGTGTAGCCGGCCGGGTGCCCGAGGCGCCCTCGCGTCGAGGAGACGAGCACGAGGCTGCCGCCGGTGCCCTGGTCGAGCCAGGCGCGTCCGGCCGCCTGGGCAACGAGCCAGGAGCCGCGGACGTTGGCGTCCATCACCTGCTCGAAGGTGTCGACCGGCATGTCGACGATCGGGGCGGTCTTGTTGATGCCGGCCGCGACGAGGACTCCCCAGAGGGGGCCGTCGGCGCAGGCCGCGGCGACCATTGCGCTCGCGTCTTCCGGGGTGTCCGGACGCCGGGGCACGGTGGTCACCCGGGTGAGCGGACGCAGCTCCTGCGCGAGCGCTTCGAGGGCGTCGGTGCTGCTGCCCGTGAGGGTGAGGACGGCGCCTTCCTCGGCGAGGGCACGGGCGCCGGCGGCACCGAGCGCACCCGTGGCCCCGACGACGAGAACCGAGCGCCCGGAGACGTCGAATCGGTTGCGCCGCAAGCTGGTTGGGGTGGGCGAGGAGTTGGGCGAAATGTCCACGTTGTGCTCCTGATTCCGCATGGCGGGAACATTGTCCCGCGATGCGGTTGAGAGTAGAGTGGTCGCCATCACACGTCAAGAGCCATCGGAGGCGACGTGCAGGTCCGGTGGCCGGTCGAGCAGGAGGGTCGGGCCATGCGGATCGTCGTCATCGGGGACACGGGAATGAGCGGATCGGCGATCGCGGCCGAGTTGATCCGCCGGGGCCACGAGGTCACCGGGCTGTCTTCCGGTCGCAGCGGTGCACCGGCCCCCGAAGGGGTCGAACACCGGGACGTCGACGTCTTCGACGATCGCGCACTGCGCTCGGCGATCGCGGGGCACGATGCCCTTGTCTCGGCCTACTCCGGGGGCCACGGGCTCGAGGTCGACGTCTACTACCGACACGCTGAGGGGACGCGGCGGATGATCAAAGCGGTCCGCGAGGCGCAGGTGCCCTACTTCCTGTGCATCGGCGGCGCGGCGTCGCTGCTCACCAAACCGGGCGTGCAGTTCCTCGAGGACGAGCGGTGGCCGCGGTGGTTCTACGGCACCCAGCCACCGCTGCACCAGCGGTGGCTCGGCGACCTCATCCCGGCCCAGATCTTCCACGACTCGGCCGATCGCAAGGAGGCCGGCGTCGTGCCGCGCGGCGGGTCCGACCCGATCCTGGAGGAGCAGGTGAAGGACTGGGTGCACGTGCCCCTGCTCGAGGGATGCCGTGTGGCGCTGGACCTGTTCGAGGGTCGCACGGACTTCCGCTGGTCGTTCCTGTCCCCGCCGTGGATGTTCCGCCCCGGACCTGGCACCGGCTCCTACGAGCTGGGTGTCGACTACATGATCTTCGACGAGGGCATCCCCGCGGGGATCGACCTGCCCGACCTCGTGCTCGCGGTATGCGACGAAACCGAGAACCAGGTGCTCGTGCACAAGCACTGGACCTGCGCGGGTCGGCAGGCGAAGTACGCCGAGGATCTCTGAGTCGATCCGGGCCGAGGTGCGCGGCCGTGGCGGGGAGCACCGCCTCGGTGCGCTATTCGCGGCGCGGTAGCGGGCGGCATACCGGATGGGCGACGTAGGCTCGACCCATGGGTGTGCCCACGCCTGCCGACCTCGCTGCCGCCTGGCTGCGGCCGCTCATCTTCCAGAGCCGCGGCACGCGGCTGCCGGCGTCGGAGACCGACGTCGAGCTTGTCGTGTCGGGGGTGACGCTGCGCGGCTGGGTGACCAACCCCGAGGCGGATCGGGCGCTGGTCTACTTCGGCGGCAACGCCGAGCAGGTGGGGCTCTACCGGGAGATCTTCGCCTCGCAATTCCCGCGGCATGCAACCTATTTGCTCGCCTATCGGGGCTATGGCGCCAGCGACGGGCAGCCGTCCGAGAAGGCGCTCGTCGCCGACGGGCTCGACATCGTCGACGAGGCAGCGCGGCAGCACCCGGGTGCGCCGGTCGCGGTCGTGGGCCGCAGTCTCGGCAGCGGGGTGGCCGCGCAGGTCGCCGCTCGCCGCCCGGCCCTGGGGCGGCTCGTGCTCGTCACGCCGTTCGACTCCCTCGCCGCGGTGATCCGCGACGGGATGAACGGTATGCCGATCGGTGGCCTCGTCGCGGACCGGTTCGACTCCGCCTCGGTCGCCTCCCGGATCGAGATGCCGACCCTCGTCCTGCGCGCCGGGCGCGACGACGTCATCCCGGCGGCCCGCACGGCCGCACTCGTCGACGCCCTCCCGCCGCGTCTGGTCACGGTGCGGGATTTCCCCGACGCCGACCACAACTCGTTGTCGGCCGACGCGGCCTATTGGGCGGCCATCCGGCACTTCCTCGACGAGCCCGGCGAGGGTGGCTGACCAGCTCCCTGCGTCACCGTCGCCGGTCGTGGCGGCGAGCCCGGCCGGCGCGAGGTCCGACCTGCACCCAGGGGTCGGGGGTCAGGACCTGCTGCCGATGCCCAACTCCATGAGATCGCGCCCGATGACGAGCTTTCCCGAGAAGTGTTTCTTCGCAGGTGTGAGCCAGTTGTCAGGAGCGAACCCGGGGACGATGTGGGAGAGCACGAGTGTGTCGACCCCGGCCCGCTCGGCGATCTTGCCGCAGTCTTCGGGCAAGGTGTGTGCGGTCATCAGGTGGTTCATCTGGGCGATGTTGTTGTCGGTCCACGGCTTGGGGTAAAGAGTCTGCACCCATTGTTCGGCGATGACCTCGTGGACGAGGATGTCGGCGCCCTGCGCGAGGCGGACGAGGTTGTCGCTGGGAGCTGTGTCGCCGGAAAAGACGACCGACCCCTGGTCGGTGTCGAAGCGGAAGCCGAAGGCGGGCACGATGGGAAAGTGGTCCACCAAGGTGGCGCTCACCTTGACGTAATCGTCCTCGAAGACGGTCCAGGGCTCCATGGGGGGATGCGCAGCGGTGTTGGGGTGATAGCCGAAGCCGCGAGGGATCGCGATGTCGTGCACGTCGAAGAAGGTGCGCAGACTCGGGTTCCGACCGTCGCGCATCCGGTCGTTGATGTCCAGCGAGTAGGCCTGGAACAGGTAGTCGGTGGTGTCCACGAGGCCCGGCACCGGGTTCTCGGGATTGTTCACCGGGATGTTCGGCGGCGGCTGACCCGGCAGCGTCCAAATCGGCTCCAGCACGTCGTTGCCCTGCTCGTCGGTGCGCCTGCCTGGTCCGTAGACCTGGATCTTCGGCATGCCCGCCGCGCGGCGCCGCAGACCGTTGGACCAGCCGAGGACGAAGTGGTGGAAGTAGTCGGCGATGTGGTCCGAGTGCAGGTGCGTGACGAACATGCCCCGGGTCTTCTCCTCGCCCCAGTTGCCCCCCACGCTCTGCAGGTCCGCAGGGACTAGGGCAGCCTGCTTGAAGCGGTGACCTGCGCCGTCGCCGAAATCGACGAGATAGACCGCGTCACCGACGACGACTGCGGAGCTGATCCCGACCCGGTCGGTGCCGGGGTACCAGATCGGCCCGCCGGCCGTGCCCAACAGGACCAGCCTGGAGCGGTAACCCTTCGCCGCTCCGCTGCCGACGCCTTCGGCCGCAGCTGGAGTGGCTATTGCCGTTCCGCCGGCTGCCGCAGCAGCGGCAGCGACCGTCGTGAGCATGGCTCGTCGACTGAGTGGCCGTTCCCAGGCCTCGCGGGCGGCTTCATCCACGATCTGGCACATCGGCGTCCCTCTCGTCCGGCACGGTCGGGGCCGTCAACGGTTGGGGACCGTCGTCGGTCGCATCTCAGGGTGCTTCCGCACATGCGGAAGAGTCAATCGCCCTCGGGTATCGATTCTCCCTGGGAGAACGGGGCAATTCGGCACCCCGGGTCCTGCGTGGTGCGAATGGGGTAGCGGGATGGTCAGCCAAGCCGGAGTTGTCCTGTGACCGCCCAGAAACGGGCGCGGAGGGCGTGCCGAGAGGCCTCGTCCACGTCGTAGCTTCCGGTGCGGCTGGTGAGGTCGACGAGCAGGGCCCGGTCCAGGTCGCCGGGAATGGACGGTTCACCCTTGCGCAGGTCGACCAGGTGTTGCGGGGTCGCGGTGGCCAGCCAGGATTCGACCACCCGCTGGACGACCTGGTCGATGAGCCGGGGCGAGACCGGCTCGTGCTCGTCCGGTAACGGCACCGCCCCACCATTCGACGGCGAGCCTGCCGAGGGGGCGACGATCTTGGTCGGGCGGCGGCTCGCGAGCACCGCCGGAGAGGGGGCGCCTCGTGCGGCGTCAGCCGAGTCAGGATGCGCGGCCACGAGATCGGGTGACGCCTTGTCGTCCCCGCAGGGCTCTGACGGCTGCCGGAACTCCGCGGTCGCAGGGACCTCCGTTGACGTGTCGGGGCTCACCGGCTCGGGAACCTCGTCTGCGTCCGACGGCTCGGTCACGGTGGCCCGGACGAGTTCGTCTGGGATTGCGGCCGGACGGACCGAGGAGTCGATCGTCGCGGTGTCGATGAGGACGACCTCGTCGGCGGCCCGCTGCAGGTGACGGGCCACCGACGAGGGGCGGCCCGCGGCATCCGGCACGGCGAGCACGAGCAGTTGGATCCCGTGACTCTGCGCCTCCTCGACCGCCTCCGTGAGGTCGTCGTCACCGGAGACCAGGTAGATGAGGTCGACGACCCGGTTGCGCCCATGGGTGGCCAGATCGAGACCGATCTTGAGGTCGACGCCCTTCTGCTCGCCCTGGTAGGACGTCCGGCCGAGCCGCAACTTCACGCGGGGCATGAGGCCGATCGCGTCCTGGCCGGCATCCGGCATACCTCCTGGGCGGGCACCGGCGTCGTACCAGTGGACCCGCAGGAGCGGCAGGCCGCTCTCCCGCTCGGCCTGGGCGATGAGCCCACGGATGAGGGCGTGGGTGTCGACCTGGACGCCACGGCGCAGCGAGGTGCCGGTCACCCGGGTCGCGGAGGCGGCCAGCAGGTAGCCGGCGTCGACGAAGATGGCGCAGTGCGGCCGCATGCCCTCACTCTCGCACAGCCGCGAAGGCTCGGATCGCGCCTGCGGGCCGCGTCAGGCCAGGTCCAGCACCGGGCGGATGTCGATGTCGTAGGCCGGCAGGATCCGGCACAACTCGATCACCGTCTCGAGGTCCGGGGCCTCGAGCAGATAGAACCCGCCGATGTGCTCCGCGACCTCGGCGAAGGGCCCGTCGGTCACCGACATCGACCCGCCGCGAGTGCGCAGCGTGGTTGCCGCTGCCCCATCGCCGAGCGCCTCACCGCCGAGCATGCTCACCCCGTCACGGTCGGCGCAGGCCTGCGCGAAGGCCTCGTGACGCTCCAGCCCAGCGGCCTGCTCCTCGGCCGACAGGTCGTCCCACAACGGCAGCTCGCCGTAGCCCGCCAGCAACACGAAGTACTTCATCGTGGGTCCTCTCCGCGGCCCCGACGGTCGGGGCGACACCATGATGACGGGCGAGCGGGGCCCGGATCGACAGCCGCGACCTAGAGGCGAGGGTCGACCGGCTCGGATTCGAGCGCCAGCACCGCGAAGACGCGTTGGTGGACCTTCCACAGCGGCTCGTGGTCGACGAAGCCGACCAGCGCGTCGAGGCCCAGCCCGTGCTCACGCTGGGCGAGCTGACGCTTGCGACCCAGGTGGCGCTGGCGCAACAGGTCGAGCGAATCGGTGTAGTCCGGCCCGTAGATGATCCGCAGATACTCCCGGCCGCGCACCTTGAGCCCGGGCTGGACCCGGCCTCGGGCGTGCCCGACCGGCCCGGCCGGCTTGACGACCATGCCCTCGCCGCCTGCCGCGGTGAGCCCCAGCCACCAGGTCACGGCAGCAGCCCGCTCGTCAGGAGAGGCCAGCTCGACGAAGCGGTGCCGAGTGGGGGTGATGAGCGGGTCGTCGAGGGTCGCCAGCTGGGCCAGGTGCCAGTCGTGCGGCTCGCTCACCGCGAGCGCGCGGCCCTGCGCGGCCAGGATCTGGAAGGGCGCGAGGGTGATCCCGTCGAGTCCCTCGCTCGGCCGGCAGTATGCCGTGTAGGCGTCGCGGAAGGCCGTCGCGTCGGTGAGTCGGGTCTGGGTGCGGGCGGTCAGCTCGGCGACGTCGAGACCGCGCCGGCTCGCCTGGTCGAGCGCGTCGAGGGCGGCGGGCAGTGCGTGGCGTGCGGCCGCACCCACGGAGGCGTACTGGTTCTTGATGAGATCCAGGGCTTTGGCCGACCAGGGCAGCAGCTCGCAGTCCAACACCAGCCAGTCGCTGTCCAGCCGCTCGAACAACGGGGCGACGGCCCCGCGCAGCCGGTCGACCAAGGGTGCGGTGTCGGCGAAGAAGGGCCGCCCGGTGCGGGTGTAGACCACCCCGGTGCACCCGTCGTCGACACCGAAGCGCAGCCGGGCGCTCTCGGGGTCCCGCGCGAGCACGGCGATCGCTCGGGAGCCCATGTGCTTCTCCTCGCACACCACCCGGGTGAGGCCCCACGCGGCATACTCCTCGAATGCCTGCTCGGGGTGCTCGAGGAAGCCGTCGAGCGACGACGCGGCCGCCGGTGACATGGTCGGCGGCAGGTAGACGAGCCAGCGCGGGTCCACGGCGAAGCGGCTCATGATCTCGAGCGCAGCGGCGGCGTTGTCCTCGGGGATCTTCACCTTGCCGGCGTGGGGGGACTCGAGCCAGCGGGTGCCGGCGACGTCGTCGATCGCCAGGACGGACGGCTCGCGTTCGGCGGCCTGGGGAGTGAGGGGCCGGGCCGGTTCGTACCACTGCTGCTCGGCGGGCACCGAGACGAGCTCGCGCTCGGGGTAGCGCAGCGCGGTGAGCGAGCCGCCGAAGACGGCGCCGGTGTCGAGACAGATGGTGTTGTTGACCCATTCCGCACGCGGCACCGGGGTGTGGCCGTAGGCGACGAGGGCGCTGCCGCGGTAGTCGCGTGCCCACGGGTAGCGCACCGGCAGGCCGTAGTCGTCGGTCTCGCCGGTGGTGTCGCCGTAGAGGGCGAAGGCTCGTACTCGGCCGGAGGAGCGGCCCTGGTAGCTCTCCTTGAGGCCTGCGTGGGCGACGACCAGTCGCCCGCCGTCCAGCACGTAGTGGCTGATCAGCCCGTCCATGAACGCGAGCGCGGCGTCACGGACGTCGGCCGGCTGCGCCTCGATCTGGGCCAGCGACTCGGCCAGCCCGTGGGAGACGCGCACCTTGGCGCCCTTGAGCGCGCGGACGAGCTTGACCTCGTGGTTGCCGGAGACGCACAGGGCGGTGCCGGCCGCGACCATGCCCATGACCAGCCGCAGCACCCCGGGGGTGTCGGGCCCCCGGTCGACGAGGTCGCCGACGAAGACCGCCTGGCGCCCGGCCGGGTGGCTGGCCCCGACGGCGACCTCTCCGTCGAGCTCGAGCTCCCAGCCGAGGGCGGTGAGCAGGCTGCGCAGCTCGGAGGCGCAGCCGTGGACGTCGCCGATGATGTCGAACGGCCCGGTCAGCTCGGTGCGGTCGTTCCACGGCCGCTCGCGCTCGATGCGGGCAGCGGCGATCTCCTCGACCCCGCGCAGCACGTGCACCCGGCGGAAGCCCTCCTTGCCGAGCCGGCGGATCGAGCGGGCCAGGTCGCGGCTCTGCCGGGCCACCACGTGGTCGCCGAAGTCGCGGTCCGGGCGCTGCCGGTTGCGTGCGGTCGCCACCTGCTCGGGCACGTCGAGGACGATGGCGTCGACGAGCACGTCGTGCGACTTGGCCAGCGCGACGAGCGCCGCCCGCGACTGCTGCTGGACGTTGGTCGCGTCGACGACGGCCAGGAGCCCGCGGCGCAGTCGGGTGCCGACGATGAAGTGCAGCACGTCGAAGGCGTCGGGGGTCGCCGACTGGTCGTTCTCGTCGTCCGCGACCAGACCGCGGCAGACGTCGCTCGAGATGACCTCGGTCGGCGCGAAGTGTTCGCGCGCGAAGGTCGACTTGCCGCTGCCGGACACGCCGACCAGCACGACCAGGCCCCTCGCGGGGATCCGCAGCGGAGGCCGCTCTTCGGGCCGGTCGCTGCTCGCCCGGCTGGTTTCAGACACGGGTGAACACCGCAAGCTGGGTCGGCGCGCCGAACTCGGGGTCTGCGTCGCCGACGCCGCGCAGCTGCACGGCATACCCGTATGCCGTGGCCACCGCCGCGGTCCAGGCGGCGAACTCGGCGCGGTCCCACTCGAAGCGGTGGTCGGGGTGGCGCAGGCCGCGCAGGCTCTCGTAGCGGACGTTGTAGTCCCGGTTGGGGGTGGTGACGACGACGGTGCCTGGAGTGGCGGCACCGAAGACGACCCGTTCGAGGGCGGGCAGGCGGGAGGGGTCGACGTGCTCGACGACCTCCATGAGGACAGCCGCGTCGTAGCCGGCGAAGCGTGGGTCCTCGTAGGTGAGGGCGCCCTGGAAGAGGGTGACCCGCGCGGTCTGGCGCTCGCTCATCCGGTCAAGGCGGAGGCGCCGGGCGGCATACTGCAGGCTGCGGGTCGAGACGTCGCTGCCGGCGATCCGGGTGAAAGCCGGTGTGCCGACAAGGCGCTGGAGGAACTGCCCGGGCCCGCAACCGAGGTCGATGACCGAGGCGGCGCCGGCGGTGGTGAGGGCATCGAGGGCCGCGTCGTGGCGCTGGGTGTTGAGCGGGACGCGTCGCTCCTGAGGCTGCAGCGCCTCCTCGTCGTCGGCAGGTTCGAGCGCCTCCTCGGTCGCGTCGTCGAGCTCGGCGAGCCGGGCCAGGGCCACGCGGGTGAGAGCGCCGTGCCGGCCGAGGTAGCGGTGGGTGATGAGGTCGCGGTCGGGGTGGTCGGCGAGCCAACCGCCGCCGGAGCGCAGCAGCTTGTCCACCTCGTCGGGCCCCTGCCAGTAGTGCTTGGACTCGTCGAGGACTGGAAGCAGGACGTGCAGCTGGCTGAGCGCGTCGGCCAGGCGGATCGTGCCGGTCAGCTGCAGGTGCACGTAGCGGGACTGGCCCCATTCCGGGAAGGCGTCGTCAAGGGCGATCGGCTCGGCGTCGACCTGCCAGCCCAGCGGCTCGAAGACCCGCCGGGCGATCTCCGGGCCGCCGCGGCACGGCAGGACGGGCAGGCGGAGCTGCAGCGGGATCGCGCTGTCGGCCAACTCCTGGCGGGAGGTGCACCGGCCCGACCGCGCGGTGCTGAAGACGTCGGCGAGGGCGACCGCGAGCAGGGACGACGCGGCATACGAACGGTCGTTGACGTATTGCGCGAGGCTGAAGTCGGGGGAGGTGCGCGAGCGGGAGCGCGCCATCCGGACCGGGTCGATCTCGAGCATGAGCGTGGCAATGCAGCGCTCGTCACTCGCCTCGGGGTAGAAAACCGTTGCGACACCGAAGGATAGCGTGAATCGCTGCACGCGGTCAGGGTGCTTGTGCAGCAGATGACCCAGGTCGGTCGCCGGGGTGTGCGTGGTGGTGATACTGAGCAACACGGGGTCAGTCTGCCCGAGGCGGGTATGCCGTTTCGCGCCGATTAGCCTGGGCTTTGGGGTCGGGAAATCTGTTCCTGTCGACGCGGGCGGGCGGCTACGGTGCGAGCATGCCCGATCGGCCGAATGTCGAATACGGCGACCGCGCGGTGGCACTGCCCAACGAGATCCTGCGCTCGGTCGTCGGCAGTGGCGTGCACGGGATCGCGATCGCCGGCACCGACGACCACGACGAGATGGGCGTCTACATCGAGCCACCGGCATACGTGCTTGGGGTCGAACGGCATCGTGAGGACTTCATCTGGCGGACCCAGCCCGAGGGGGTGCGCAGCGGGCATGGCGACACCGACCTGGTGCTCTATTCGCTGCACAAATACCTGCGCCTGGCGGTCAAGGGCAACCCGACGGTGATGATCCCGCTCTTCGCGCCGGAGGAGTCCTTGGTCGTCGTGACCGAGCTGGGGCGGGAGCTGCGGGCCCTGCGCGCGGCGTTCCTCTCGCAGGTGGCGGTGCAGCGCTTCCTCGGCTACATGCACTCCCAGCACGAGCGGATGCTGGGCGGGAGCTCGGGAGGCCGGGCGCCGAACCGGCCCGAGTTGGTCGAGCGATTCGGCTGGGACGTCAAGTACGGCAGCCACGCGCTGCGGCTGGCCTACCAGGGGCACGAGATCGCCGCCGAGGGCACGCTCACGTTGCCACTGCCCGAGCCGCAGCGTGAGCGGGTGCTCGCGGTCAAACGCGGCGAGGTGGCTCGTGATGAGGTGTCCGCGGAGATCGCGGACTATGAGGTGCGGGTTCGTCGGGTGCTCGAGACCGGTGCTTCGCCGCTGCCCGAGGTCGCCGACCTGGAGGCCATCTCCGACTGGGCGATCAGTGCGCAGCGCCGACACTGGGGTTGGTAGAACCGGGGACCATGACGGGGAGCTGGTGGGCTGCTCGTCGGCTTTGACTTCCCGTTACACGCAAAGGAGATTGCATGTCATGCAAACTCCAAGCCCGCCGCTGCTGCCGCTGCTGCGGTCGCCTGCGCAGGCGGGCATCCCTTCCGTTCGTTCGGTCGGATCCGGCGTAGCCGCAACCCTTACGAGAACCCGACTCCGATCAGGCTGGCCCTGACGGGGCGGACGTCGTGGACGCGTTGAGGGTGGCGGCCGAGGCGCGAAGAGCCGCGTTGGGACTCCTCGACTCTGGGCAGCTCGATCGCTGGATGGAGCGCGGGCCGGTTGGGGATCGGTCGTGCTGGGACCTGCGCGAACGTCGCGTGCCCCCGGCGCGAATCGAACGCGCGACACCCGCTTTAGGAGAGCGGTGCTCTATCCCCTGAGCTACGAGGGCGGGGAGCCCGTATGCCGTGCGCCGGGCCGTCGTCAAGGGTAGCCCGTCGCCGCCTGGTCCCCCACGGCCACGGACAGCCACGGACAGGCCATCGGGCGGGCCGGCGTCGGCCGAGGAGATGCGGACCCAGACAGGGGGTGCGAGAACCTGAGAGTCTGCACCGCCACCCGGTGCACACTCTCAGGAAGTCAGACCCCCTCATGTCCCCCCGGGCCCGCCGCGCGCGGACGCAAGCCCGCAACCGGGCGCGGCGGCTCGGTTCGCGCGCCCGGACTAGTTAGCCTGACCGGGTGAGCGTCGCGGAGGCCATTGCGGGATGGGCTCGGGAGCTGTCGGAGGTCGGCGGCCCCAACACCCTGCTGTGGGCACCCGAGCGGCGCGACGGCTTCCTGGACCTCTCAACGGCCCATCCCGGCGGGGTCTCGATGCTCCTGGCCGGGCGGCCGACGAGCCTGTCCGACCTCGTCCGCGAGCCGGCGGCCTTCGAGGAGGCGCGCGAGGTCGCCCGCCGGATCCACGCGGCCGCCGCGGACCTGCTCGCGGAGCGGGGCCTCGTCGCCGGCTTCGTCGCCATCGGCGTCGCGACCTGGGATCCGCCCCGGGCCCGCGCCGTCGTCGAGGCACCCGTTCTGTTGCGCCCGTGCCGCCTGCGGCCGGTGAGCGCGGGGGAGACCGACTTCGACCTCGACCTCGGGCCGACCGTCGAGGTCAACCCGGCGCTGGTCACCTACCTGCGCTCGGTCGCGGGCATCGAGATCGACCCGGTCGCGCTCGCCGGCCTCACCGCGCTGCGCCCGAACGCAGGGCACGGTTCGCAGGCAGCCGGTTTCGACCCCTACCCCGTGTATGCCGCCCTCGGTCGCCTTTGCGCCGACCTGCCCGGCTTCGCGGTGAGCCCTCGACTCGTCGTGGGCAGCTACCCCTACGCCAAGCCCGACATGGTGGCCGACGTCGGCGGTCACTCGGCATGGCTGGCCAAGGTCGACGTGGTCGCCGCGCTCGCCAGCGACCCGGAGGCCACCCGCCGACTTGCCCACGCCCTGCCCGATCCGGTCGCCGACGCCGATCCCGAGCAGGAGCTCACCCCGCTGCCGCTCGACCCGGTCCAGGCGGCCGCGGTCGCCGACGCACAGGCCGGGCGATCCCACGTCCTCACCGCACCGCTCGGCACCGGGCGCACGCAGACCCTCGCCGCCCTCGTGGCGGCCGCCGCGTACACCGGCCGGCGCGTCCTCTACGTCACCCCACGCCGCGCTAGCCTCGATGCGCTGGTGGAGCGGCTCGGGCGCCTCGGCCTGGGCGATCTCGTCCTCGACCTCACCGGCGCGGGAGCGGACCGCAGTGCGGTCGCAGCCGAGCTGAGCATCGCCCTCGAACGGCTGGCCGAGCTCGACGACTCCACCCTCGCCCGGCAGGCCGAGCCGGCCGGCCGGGTCGCCCGGGCGACCGAGGCCGCCGAACGTCAGGACGTCCTGGCCGAACACGTCGCCGCCGTGCACGTCACGCGCGAGCCGTGGGGTGTCACGGCATACGAGATCCAGGAGGCGATGGCCCGCCTGGCCGCGCGTCACCCCGCCCCAGCCAGCCGTGTGCGCATCGATTCCGTTGCGCTGCAAGGCATCCCACGTGAACGAGTGGACGAGCTCGCCGAGCATCTGCGCGAAGCGGGCGAGGCCGGCGCGTGGGCGGCCGATGCCGACGGCGACCCCTGGTACGGCGCCGACATCCGCACGAAGGTCGAGGTCGACCACGCCCGGAACATCGTCACGCGGCTCGCCGGCGACGGCCTCACCACCGCGACCCGCGAACTCGACGGCATCCTCGCCGAGTCGACCCTGCCCGCTGCCCGCACCGCCCTCGACTGGTCGAGCGCCTTCCACACGATGCGCGGGGTCCAGCAGACCCTCGAGGTCTTCCGTCCGGAGATCTTCGACCTGCCCCTCGACGAGCATGTCCTCGCGACCGGGAACGCCGCCCAGCGCGCCGCCGAGTCGACCGACCTGGGTTGGTGGTCGCGCTCCCGGGTGCGCCGCCAGGCCCGTGCGCTCCTTCGGCCGGGGCGTCCGCCGGCCGACCTGCACGCCGAGCTGATCTCGGCCCGCGAACAGCGCACCGCCTGGCACCGACTCGTCGGGGCCGGCGGCCGACCGGAGATCTCCCCGCGGCTCGACGAAGCCGGCCAGCTCTACGAACAGCTCGCAAGCGACCTCGCCTGGCTCGGTGGCCGCCTTGCGGGCACCGACGAGGGCGGCGACCTGCTTGCCCAACCCCTCGTGCTCCTGCGCGGGCGGCTCACCCGGCTGGCCGGTCGGCTCGACCGGCTCGAGGTCCTGCCCCGGGTGATGGCCGTTCTCGAGGAACTGCGCGACGCCGGCATGGGAGAACTGCTCGACGACCTCGCCCGTCGCGGGGTCGCCCCCCTCGACGTCGCCGCGGAGGTCGAGCATGTGTGGTGGGCCTCGCTGCTCGACGACGTCACCCGCCAGGACCGCCGGTATGCCGCCCACGACGGCACCGCGCTGCATGCCGCCGCCCGCCATCTGCGCGAGCTGGACGGGCACGCACGCGAGGTCGACGCCCAGCGGATCCGGGGCGCGGTCGACCTGCGGGCGCGGATCGCGGCGCGCGAGAACCCCCGCCAGACCGACCTGCTCCACGCGCAAGCAGCCACGGCGAGCACCGGCCCGGGGTTGCCCTTCGCAGACCTCTTCCGCGAGACCGAGCAACTGCTCACCGCGTTGCGGCCCTGTCTCGCGGTGAGCCCCTACGCCCTGGCCCGGATCCTCGCCCCCGGCTCCGCCTTCGACCTCGTGGTCGTCGACGACGCCGCCTCGCTCACGGTCGCCGAATCGGTCTCCGCGCTCTCCCGGGGTCGCGCCGTGGTCGTCGTCGCCGATCCCGCTGGGCCCGCTCCGAGCTCCTTCCGGGTCGGTCCCGGGCCGCTGTCAACCGGTCCCGGCGCGACCGGCTCCACGGGGCCCACCAGCCTGTATGCCGCGGCGTGGGCGGTCCTGCCCGAGCGACGCCTCGACGTGCGACACGCGCCGGTCGACGCACGGCTCGCCCTGCCCGGCGCGGCCGACGGACTGCGCGAACGACTCCCCGGCGTCCTTCACACCCCCTCGGTGCGGCTCCGGTTCGTCGAGGGCAGCGCGGCGGTCCAGCCGGGGAGTGAGTCGGCCATCGAGTGGACCGAGGCCGAGGTCGAGGCGATCGTCGGCGAGGTCGTCGAGCATGCCCGTCGCAGCCCGGGTCGCAGCCTCGCCGTCGTCGCGCTCACCGGCGGCCTCGCCGAGCGGGTGCGCCACGGCATACGCGAGGCCATCGGGCGGCTCGACGACGACCCGACCGCGGCGGTCCTCCTCGCCGGCACGGGATCCGAGCCGCTCGTCGTCGCCTCGCTCGACCGGTTCGCCCCGACCCTGCGCGACGTCGTCATCGTCGGGGTCGGCTACGGCCGGACCCCGCACGGCCGTGTCCTGCACCGCTTCCCCACGCTCGCCGACGACGCTGCCGACCGCGCCCTACTCGCCGCCACGGCCTGCGCGCGCGAAGACCTGCTCGTCTTCTCGACCCTGCGGGCCGCCGACCTCGACCCCTCGCGTCTGCGCACCGCCGGCACCCAACGCCTGCGCAGCCTGCTCGAGCACGCCGAGCACGCCGAGCACGCAGACAATGCCGAGCGGGCCGGCGAGGGGGGAACGGGGACCGGGCTCGGGCCCAACCTCGGCTACCTCGCGGCCCGGCTGCGCCAGGAAGGGCTCACCGTCGACGAACTCGTCCCGGGAGGCTCCGAGCGGATCGCGCTCGCGGTCGGCCACCGCGCGGCACCGGGCCGCTGGCTGGTCGCCGTCGAGGACGACGGAGCTGAGTATGCCGCCCACCCGGGCGTCCGTGCCCGGGACCTCACGCGGCCGGAGTTGTTCGAGCGGTCCGGCTGGCGGCACGTGCAGGTGTGGAGCACCGACCTATTCCGCGACCCGGCGCGGGAGGTCGCCCGGATCGTCGGGATCGTCCAGCAGGCCCGCCGCGCGCTCGACCCCGGCAGGGTCGCCACCCCCGCGGAGGGTGGGCCGGAGCCGGCCGCCGCGCCGGCGACGGCAGGCCGCGGTCGCTCGGACCTCGACCGCCACAGCGACGACTCCGACCTCGGCTGGGGCGAGCGGCGCAACGATCCGGACGGCGAGTCGGCGCACGACCAGTGGCTTCAGGAGCAGCGCCCGCCGCACTGGGAGTGACGGCGGGCACGGCGAGACACACACCGAGACACACACGCAGACGGGGTGGGAGCCGGTGGGCTCCCACCCCGTCGTGGGTGAGGCGTTGGCGTTGGGCCGGCCGCCGGCCGACCCGGCGCCGTCGATCAGCGCGCGCGCAGCGAGTCGCGGATCTCGGTGAGCAGGGCGACCTCGGCGGAGGGGGCGTCGTTGCCCGGCTCTTCGGCTGCCTTGCGCCGCGCGGCCAACGCGTTCATCGGGGCGACGACCACGAAGTAGACGGCCGCGGCGACGACGACGAACGAGATGAGCACGGTGATGAAGTCGCCGATGTGGATGCCACCGGGTGCCCAGGCCGAGAAGTTCGGCGTGCCGCCGAGCTTGCCGACCAGGTCCACGATGACGGTGACGAAGGCCTCGATGACCTTTCCGAATGCGCCGGCGATGACGACGGCGACCGCGAGGTCGACGACGTTGCCGCGCATGAGGAAGTCCTTGAAACCCTTGAGCATGGGTGTGTTTCCTTTGTCTCGGGGGATGTCGTGCTCCCGACGTTGGGAGCGCTCCTGGGTCCCCTCCAAGAGAGGGTGGGTCGGTTGCGGTGATCCGCCCCCAGGATCCAATGATGTGGGTACCGCGCATGCCGACCGGGGCTGCACCCCGAGCAAGCGGGCCCCAGGCTACCGAATGTGGCGGGCCTTGCCGAAACTGCCGCGCCGACCGGTCTGCATCGTCGCGCAATGCCCGGTATGCCGCTGACCAGCGGCGCAGCTGCCCTCGCCCACCCGGCCGGCGTGCTCAACCAGCACCCTGAACCAGCACTCTCAACTGGCACCGACGAGCGCGGCGACGAAGCCGCCGCCGCCCAGCCCGGAGCCGTCGACCGGCCGGGCCGCGACGAGCGAGACGACGTCGGACGAGGACAGGCCGAGCAGCAGCCGCCCGGCGCGCGCCTGGCCGAGTGAGCCGTCGGCGGGTGGCTCGGCGAGCAGCACGGGGCCCTCGGCGACGACCTGACCCGTGCCCGGGACGAGTACGCGGACCCGGTCGCCGGGGCGCAACGAGGGCACGAGCGCCCAGTCGGCCAGCGGCACGGCGACGGCGGCAGAACTTCCGGCGCCACCTCCGGGCCCACCGCCGGAGGTGCCGGTGAGCAGGCCGGTGAGCAGTCCGGGCGACAACAGCCGGGCGTCGGTGAGCGCCTCCCCGGCGCGCACCGGGCCGACGACCTCGCGGCCGAGCGTCGAGGCGAGCTCGGCGGTGCCGGTGACCGCCCCCGTGGGGACGAGCTCGGCCGGCCAGGGGCGCAGCTGCACGTCGCCGTCGCCGATCCGGTGCCCGGCCGGCAGGTCACGGGCGGCGACGAGCACCGGGACGCCGGCCGGAGGGGCAGGGGGCAACACGGCACCCAGGCCCAGCCACACGGCGAAACCCGCAGCCACGGCTGCGGCCACGCGGCGGGCGCGCAGCCGCAGGAGCGCCCGCCGGCGCGGCGACCACGGCGCGCCTCGCCGCGGCCAGCCGACCCTGCCCCCGGCCGGTTCGCCACCGAGCTCCCGGTGGCGGTCCGCGGCCTCCGTGTCGCCCAGCCCCGAGGAGCCGGCCAACCCGGTGAGGCCGCCCAAACCCGTGAGGTCCGTGAGGTCCGTGAGCGAGGGAAGTCCACCCCGGGCAGCCTGGGCGGCGGGGCGGGCCGTGCGCCTCATCGTCGGTGAGCCTCAGGGCAGGACGAGTGGGAGGGTGAGCCCGTCGAGCGTCCGGCGGCAGGAGCAGCCAGCCGTGTCGTCGGGCTCGGTGGCGGGGAGCTGGGCGACGGCGGCTCCCACGAGCGCCTTGAATCCAGGCATCGCCTCGCCGAAAGCACGAACGACCTCGTCGTGGGTGACTCCCGTGCCGTGCTCGAGCCCGGCGTCGAGGTCGGTGACGAGCGAGATCGTCGTGAAGCACATCGCCAGCTCCCGGGCGATCGCGGCCTCGGGCATCGTCGTCATGCCGACGAGCGACCAACCCTGGCGCTGATGCCAGAGCGATTCGGCGCGGCTGGAGAAGCGGGGTCCGTTCACGACGACGAGGGTGCCGCCGAGCTCGTGCGGGAGGCCCGACTCGGCGAGGGCCCGGCCGACCGCGGCCCGCCCGGCCGGACAGTAGGGATCGGCGAAGCTCACGTGGACGACCGGTCCCACCTCGCCGTAGATCGTGTGGTCCCGCCCCCACGTGCGGTCGACGACCTGGTCGGGAACGACGACAGTGCCCGGACCCAGCTCGGGCCGCAGCGAACCGACGGCGCAGGGGGAAAGGACCTGGCGCACCCCAAGCGAGCGCAACGCCCACAGATTGGCCCGGTAGTTCACCCGATGGGGCGGGAACCGGTGATCGTGCCCGTGCCGCGCGAGGAAGGCCACCGACCGACCGTGGAGGGTGCCCACGACGAGGTCGTCGCTCGGGGCGCCGAACGGCGTCGTCACGGTCACCCGTCGCGCGTCGGTGAGGAAGCTGTAGAAACCCGAACCCCCGATCACGCCGATCTCAGCCGTCGCGGGTCGCGCGGGATCCACCGCGGGGTTCGCAACCGACTTCGCCTGGGTTGTCGCCTGGGGGGTCGCCTCGGTCATGTCCGCAGGCTAGGCCCTGCGCTATGCCGTTGCGCGTCGCCCACCGGCGCTGTGGACGACGGGACGCACGATCGAAGGCTGTGGACGGTGACCGCGGGTCGGCCGCAGGGGTTCGGCCGAAGAGGTGCGGTCAGCTGCCGGTGCCCGAGGAGGCCGGCACCGAGGACTTCGACGTGGACGAGGAGGACGTGGACGACGAGGAACCGCTGGATCCCGAGTCACCCGACCCGCTCGAACCGGAGCCCGAACCGGACGTCGTCGAGCCCGAATCGGACGAGCCCGACCCGGAGGGGGAGGCACCCGAGCCGCTCGCCGGGACGGCGCTCGACCGGCCCGAACCGTTACCGGCCCGGGAGTCGGTGCGGTAGAAGCCCGACCCCTTGAAGGTCACGCCGATCGAGCCGTAGACCTTGCGCAGCCGTCCGTCGCACTCGGGGCACACCGACAGCGGATCGTCGCTGAAGGACTGGACGACGTCGAAGGCGTGGTCGCAGGCGGTACACGCGTAGGCGTAGGTGGGCACGGTGCGGGACCTTCCGGGCGGACATCGGTACTGGGGCACTGCAGAGACAGCGCCCGATTCTACGAACGCCCGGACCCGCCCGCCGAATTCCTCGGCGGGTCGGGCGACCAGCCGGCCAGTCGACCGTGCCGGCTCACCATGAGGATGCGCCGCTCGGCCGCCTCGCGCGAGCGAGCCGCCGCGACGAGGAGGAACTGGTCGCCGTGTCGCAACCGGGTGTGTCCGGTCGGTACGAGGGGGTGGCCGTCGCGGAAGACGAGGGTGATCTGGGCGTCGAGCGGCAGGCACAGCTCGAAGATCTCCACGCCGTGCAACCGGGACTCCGGGCCCACAGTCGCGGTGACCACCTCGGCGTGCATCTGTTCGAGGACCGTCGTCTCCAGCTGCACCGACAACGGGCGCACCGACTCGGTCACCCGCAACCGCCGGGCGACCCACGGCAGGGTCGGGGCCTGGACGATGGTGTTGACGACGACGAGGACGAAGACGAGGTCGAAGATCCACTCCGTGCCGCGCGCGCCCAGGGTCGACGGGACGGTCGCGAGGACGACCGGGACGGCCCCACGCAGGCCCGCCCAGGAGAGGAAGAGCTGGTCCCGCGCGCCGATCCGGAACGGGGTGAGCGAGACGAAGACCGACAGCGGCCGGGCGAGCACGACGAGCACGATGCCGACGACGAGGGCCGGCACGAGTTGGGACCCGAGCCGCGGGGGCGAGGCGAGCAGCCCGAGCAGGACGAACAGCCCGATCTGCGCGAGCGTGCCGAGGGCCTCGGCGAAGCCGTGGACGGCCGCCCGGTGCGGCAGTCCCATGTTGCCGAGCACGAGCGCCGCGAGGTATGCCGCGATGAAGCCGGACAGGTGCGCGGCGGCGGCCACGGCATACGCGAGGACCGCGAGGGTGATCACCCCGATGGCGAACAGGCCGGAGGCACCGCCTGCGAGACGCCGGACGAGCCGCCCGCCGACCCACCCCACGAGGACCCCCACGAGGGTGCCGCCGACGAGTTCGACGACCGCGCGCAGCAGGAGCACCCACCAGGGCTCGGCCCGGCCGCCGTCGGCAAGGGCGAGGGAGAAGCTCGTCACGAGGATGACGACGGGTGCGTCGTTGAAGCCCGACTCGGCCTCGAGCATCCCGGACAGTCGCCGGGGCAGCGGGACCGTGCGCAGGACGGAGAAGACCGCGGCCGCGTCGGTCGAGGAGAGCACCGCGCCGACGACCAGGGCGACCGACCAGGACATGCCCAGCACCCAGTGCGCGGCCGCCGCGACGACGAGCACGGACACGACGACGCCGAAGGTCGACAGGACGGCGGCCGGGCCCACCGAGCGGCGGATCGCCGGCCACGAGGTGGTGAGGCCGCCCTCGGCGAGGATGAGGACGAGGGCGCCGTAGCCGAGCACCTGGGTGAGCTGGGTGTCGTCGAAGCGCACACCCAACCCCGACTCCCCGACGGCCAGCCCGATGGCGAGGTAGAGCAACATCGTCGGCAGTCCCGAGCGCGCGGACACCCGCACCGCGACGAGGGCGAGCAGGACCACGAGCGCCGCGAGCAGGAGCGGGACGGTGAGGTCGTGCACGCCGAAGTCCGCGGCGGACGGCATACACACACCTCCTCGGTGACGCACGAGCGACGACGGGTGACGACGGGGACGGGGCGGCGACACCGGGTTGGGTGCCGATCCTCCGGCGAGGGTGCCGCCGCCGGGCGGGGGACGGGCCTAGTCTCGCAGGGTGACGCGTGGACGGAAGCTGCGGCGGGCGGCCCTCGGGCTGGCCGCCCTCCTGGTCGTCGTGCTCGTCGCGGGGGGCCTGCTCGGCGCCGGCATCGTGCGCAGGCCGTGGCCGCAGGCGTCAGGCCAGATCGCGCTCGACGGGCTCACCTCACGGGTCACCGTCCTGCGCGACGCCCGCGGGGTGCCGCAGATCTATGCCGACGATCCGGTCGCCCTCTTCCGGGCGCAGGGTTTCGTCGCCGCCCAGGACCGGTTCTTCGAGATGGACCTGCGCCGGCAGGTGGCCTCCGGGCGGCTCGCCGAACTCGTCGGGCGCGCCGGGCTCGACTCGGACCGGGTCGTGCGGACCTTCGGCTGGCGGGCTGTCGCCGAGGCGGAACTGCCCAAGCTCGCCCCGGCGACCCGGCAGTACCTCGGGGCCTATGCCGAGGGCGTCAACGACTACCTCGCCCGTGCGGGCGACCCCGCGTCGGTGGCCGTCGAATACGTCGCGCTCGGCACCCGGTTGCCCGACTACCGGATCGAGAAGTGGTCGGAGGTCGACTCGCTCGTCTGGCTCAAGGCCATCGCGTGGGACCTGCGCGGGGGCTACACCGACGAGCTCACCCGTGCCCGCCTGGCCGCCACCCTGCCCGCGGCGCAGATCGCCGCGCTTTATCCGCCCTATCCGGGCTCGACCCACCTGGCGATCCTCTCCTCGGGCGACTGGCCCCCGGGACGGAGCATCCAGTCCGCCGGGCTGCCCCGGACGCTCACCACGAGCGCGGCCACGTCGACCGGCGCGGCCGACGCGACCACGCGGCCGTCCAACACGGTGCTGCCCGCGGACAGCACCGACGCCCTCGCCTCGGCCGCCGCCGCCCTCGACGCGGTGGTCCCCACCCTCGGGCGCGGCGAGGGGACCGGCTCCAATTCGTGGGTGGTGGGACCGTCGCGCTCGGGGACCGGCCGACCGTTGCTCGCCAACGACCCGCACCTGAGCGTGTCGCAGCCGGGCCCGTGGATGCAGGTCGGCCTGCACTGCCGCACGGTGGGCACCGCCTGCCCGTTCGACGTCGCGGGCTTCACCTTCTCCGGGCTGCCTGGGGTCGTCGTCGGCCACAACGGCTCCATCGCCTGGGGGCTCACCAACCTGCCGGCCGACGCGAGCGACGTCTACCTCGAGCAGGTGCTCGACACGGCATACCTGCGGGACGGGGTGCGCGAGCCGCTCACGGTGACCACGGAGACGCTCAAGGTGCGCGGCGGTGAGGACGTGCCGCTCGTCGTGCGCCGCACCGGCCACGGCCCGATCATCAGCGACGTCGTCGCCGCCGCGGGCGAGGTGGGCCGGCATCCCGTGGTCGGCGGGATCGCGCAGGTGGGCACGTATGCCGTGTCCCTGGCATGGTCGGGCCTCACCCCGGCCACGAGCGCCGACTCCCTCGTCGGGCTCGCGACCGCGACCGACTTCACCTCCTTCCGGACCGCGCTGCGGGGGCTGTCCCTGCCGCAGAACTTCGTCTACGCCGACACCTCCGGCAACATCGGTTACCAGGCGACGGGGTTCGTGCCCGTCCGGCGCGCCTCGACGGCGGGTGCTCCCCCCGGCTACCTCCCCTCGCCTGGGTGGGATTCTCGGTGGGACTGGACCGGATGGGTGCCCTTCGAGGACCTGCCGTGGTCGAGCAACCCCAAGGAGGGGCTCGTCGTCGCGGCCAACCAGCAGGTGACTGGCTCGCCGACGCCCTATCTCGCGACCGACTGGGACGCTGGCTACCGCAGCCAGCGCATCCGCAGCCTCCTCGCCGGGCTCACGACGGTGACCCCCGCCGACATGGCCCGGATCCAGGCCGACACGACCGACGAGTTCGCGCTCACTCTCGTGCCGACCCTGCTGGCCGCCGACCTCTCCGGCGACTCGTTCACCGCCGAGGCTCGCGACCTGCTGCGGGGCTGGGACGGCACCACCCCGGCCGACTCCTCCCCGGCCTCGGCGGCAGCGGCCTACGCCAACGCGGTGTGGGCGACCCTGCTGAAGAACACCTTCGACGACCAGCTCCCGGTCGACCTGTGGGCCGACGGCGGCAGCCGCTGGCGGGCCGCGGTCACCGTCCTGCTGGGCGACCCCACGAACGCCTGGTGGGACGACAAGCGCACTCCCGGCGTCGTCGAGACCCGCGACGAGCTCGTCCTGCGATCCCTCGTCCAGGCCCGGCTCGACCTCACCCGCACGATGGGCACCGACGTGGAGAAGTGGTCCTGGGGCAAGCTGCACACGGTCACCCTCCAGCACGCCGTCCTCGGCGGCGAGAGCATGCCTGGCTGGCTCGCCCGCATGGTCAACCGTGGTCCGATCGGGGTGCCGGGAGGCTCCTCGATCGTCGACGCCAACGGCTGGAACCCCGCCCGCGGCTATGCCGTCGTGTCCGGTCCCTCGATGCGGATGGTCGTCGACCTCGGTGATCTCGACGCCTCGACCTGGGTGAACCAGAGCGGTCAGAGCGGGCATCCCCACCACCCGCACTACAGCGACCAGATCGACGCCTGGGCCGCCGTCACGTCCTATCCGTGGCCGTTCACGGAGCACGCGGTTCGGGCGGGCGTCGTGGACGAGCTCACCCTCGCCCCCCGGGAGTGAGCGGCCCCTCGGCGTCGGCGGGCAGCCGGAGCACACCACGGCCGGGGGTCACCACACCGTCGACCGGTCGGTCGTGCGGCAGCGTTGGCACGACGTCGTCGAGCAGTTCCTCGTCCCACACGAGGGTGAACACGGGGGTGCCCGGTCGCACGTGGGCGAGCGCCCGGTCGTAGCTGCCGCCGCCCTGCCCCAGCCGTCGACCTTCCCGGTCGACCGCCAGCCCCGGGGTGAGGACGAGATCGACGGCCGCCAGCGCCTCGACGCCGAGAAGCCTGCCGTCCAGCTCCCAGTCGAGGCTGTTGTCGGCTTCGAGGACCGGCAGCAGCACTTCGTGTCCGTTCGTGCGCAGGGCCGTGAGCAGTTCGGCGGTGGGCGGCTCGGTGGGGAGCGCGACGTAGGCGGCCACGCGGCATACCGGCCGGTCGGGTGCGCCCGTCCGCAGGTATGCCGTGACGGCGGCGGCGAGCGCGCGGCCCGCCTCGGCGCGGGTCGCGGTCGCGTCGGGGGCCTCGAGCCGGGCCCGCCGGGCGGCGCGGATCCGCCGGCGCAGGGCGGTCTTGGCGGCGGCAACGCCGGACACGTCGTCCATGCCCGGTCATGGTAGGCGGCGATAGATTCGGCGCCATGCGCACCGTCGAGGAACACCTGGCCGCGGTCCTCGCGGCTGCCGGGCCGCTGCCGCCGGTCCGGCTGTCCCTCGACGAGGCGGCCGGGCTCGTTGCGGCGGACGGATTGGTCGCCCTGGTCGACCTGCCTGGCTTCGACAACTCGGCGATGGACGGTTACGCCGTGCGGGCCGCCGACGTCGCGGCGGCCTCGGCGCAGGCCCCGGTGCGGCTGCCGGTCGTCGCCGACCTCGCGGCGGGAGATCCCGCCGGCCGGCCGGTCGGGCCGGGGGAGGCGGTGCGGATCATGACGGGGGCCCCGCTGCCGGCCGGTGCGAACGCGGTCGTCAAGGTCGAGGACACCGACGCCGGGATGCCGGTCGTCGCCGTGCTCGCCCCCGCTCCGGTCGGCTGTGCAGTGCGGCTTCGCGGCGAGGACCTGACCGCCGGCCGCCCGGTGCTTGCTCCCGGCGAGGTGCTCGACCCTTGTCGGTTGGCCCTGCTCGCGGCATCCGGTCACGCCGACGTGCGCGTCCACCCGCGCCCGCGCGTCGCGGTCCTCTCCACCGGTGCCGAGCTCGTCGCCGCCGGTATGCCGTTGGCCCCCGGCCAGATCCACGACTCCAACAGCCATCTGCTCGCCGCCGCGGTCACCGCGGCAGGTGGCCGGACGGCATACCGGGGATGTGTGGGCGACCGGCCCGAGCAGGTGCGCGAGACCCTCGAGCGGCTCGCCGGGATCGCCGACGTCGTCGTCACCTCGGGCGGGGTGAGCATGGGGGTGCACGACGTCGTCAAGGCGGTGTTGCGGGACAGCGGGGAGGTCGACTTCGTCCAGGTGGCGATGCAACCGGGGAAGCCTCAGGGGGTGGGAGTGCTGCGGGCACCGGACGGGCGGACCGTGCCCTTCCTCGGCCTGCCGGGCAATCCGGTGTCGTCCTTCGTCTCCTTCGTCGTCTTCGTCCGGCCGCTGCTGCGCCGGCTCGCCGGGCGGGAGCCGGCGGTGCCACCGACCGTGCCGGGACGGCTCACGGCGCCGCTTCGCTCACCGGGTGGCCGCCGGCAATATGCGCGGGCCACGGCCGTGCGGGCGTCCGACGGGTGGGACGGCTGGGATGTCACACCCGTCGCCGGGCAGGGTTCCCATTTCGTGGCCGATCTCGCGCTCGCCGAGGCGCTGCTCGTCGTCCCCGAGGAGGCCACCGGCCTGCCGGCCGGGGCGATCCTGCCGGCCATCCTGCTCGACGGAGGTGACATCCCGTGAACCCCGACCTCCCACCGGCCCCCTCGCCCGGCGGGCTCACCCATGTGCGTGCCGACGGGAGCGCGCACATGGTCGACGTGAGCGCGAAGCCGGTGACAGTGCGCGAGGCGAGTGCGGCCGGTCGGGTGCTGCTCTCGGCCGCGGCCGTCGCCGCCCTGCGCGCGGGCACGGTCCCCAAGGGCGATGCGCTCGCGGTCGCCCGGATCGCCGGCCTGCAGGCGGTCAAGCGCACGCCCGAGCTCGTCCCGCTCGCCCACCCGGTGGCCGTGCACGCTGCGAGCGTCGACCTCACGGTTGCCGACGACGGGGTCGACCTGTGCGCGACCGTGCGCACGGCCGACCGGACGGGGATCGAGATGGAGGCCCTCACCGCGGTCGCGGTCGCGGCGCTCGCCCTCGTCGACATGGTCAAGGCGGTCGACCGGCACGCGCGGATCACCGACATCCGGGTGACCGCCAAGTCTGGCGGCCGTTCGGGCGACTGGAGCGAGCGATGACCGAGACTCCGCCCACAGACCTGCCGAGGGCGGTCGTCGTCGTCGCCTCCACCCGGGCCTCCGACGGCACCTACGAGGACCGCACCGGCCCCCTCCTCGTCGCCGCACTCACCGCCTGGGGGTATGCCGTCACCGGTCCGGTCGTCATCGCGGACGGGCCGCCGGTGGGTGCCGCGATCGCCGAGGCGCTCGCGACCGGCCCGGAGGTCGTGCTCACCTCCGGGGGCACGGGGGTGTCGCCGACCGACGCCACGCCGGAGCAGACCCGACCCTTCCTCGATCGCGAGCTGCCTGGCATACCGGAGTTGTTGCGGGCCGTGGGGGTGGCCAAGGGGCTGCCGGTCGCCGTGCTCTCCCGGGGCCTCGCCGGGGTCGCCGGACGCACCCTCGTGGTCAACCTGCCCGGTTCCCGGGGTGGGGTGGGCGATGCGATCGGCGTGCTCGAGCCGATCCTCGCCCACGTCGTCGAGCAGATCCGCGGCCTCGACCACGACGTGCGGGGGTGAGACCGTGTCCGCCCGCTGGCCGGTGAGCCTGCTCGTCAACGACGGAAGGATGCCGCGGATCCTCCTGCGCCCGCTCGTGCGACGCGACCAACGTGAGTGGGAGGCGCTGCGGTCGGTCAACGCGGCATACGTCGGGCGTTGGGAGCCGACTCCGCCCGACGGCGTGCTGCCGCGGGTGACCTTCGCGAACTACGTGCGCAGCCTCAACCGCGACGCGCGCGCGGGGAACCTCGTGCCGTTCGCGATCGAGGTCGCGGGCGAACTCGCCGGCCAGGTGCACCTGTTCGGGGTCATGCGCGGGTCGTTGCAGTCGGCCGCGGCGGGCTATTGGGTGGGGGAGCGGTTCGCCGGGCAGGGCGTCGCGACCCGCTCGCTCGCCACCCTCCTGGACCACGCCCTCGGGCCGATGGCACTGCACCGGGTCGAGGTCAACGTGCGCCCGGAGAACGCCGGCTCGCTCGCGGTGGTGCGACACCTGGGCTTGAGGGACGAGGGGACGCGGCTGCGTTACCTGCACATCGAAGGCGATTGGCGCGACCATCGCACCTTCGCGGTCACCACCGAGGACCTCGGCGGCATCCGCGTGATCGACCGCTGGCGGGGCGATCCGGGGCCATCGGCGGGCTGATTACGGGGTTTTCCCACCCGTCACAGCAGCCACATCCGCGACACACCGCCCCAGGTCCGCCGGGGGCCGGGTCCGGATCCTTACCGTTGTCCGCGTGCAGCTCTCGTCCCTCGTCTTCGTCGCCATCGTGGGCATCTGGGCTGCCTTCCTTGTTCAGCACTGGGTGCGGCGGCGCGAGACCATGGCGACCGCCCGCTCGGTGGACCGGTTCAGCGAGAGCATCCGCATGCTCGACCGCCAGCCGGTCGTCCCCTCCCCCTCGCCCCGCCCCGACCTCCGCGTCTATGCCGTCGCCTCGCCTTTCGTCGCCCGCCGGGCGGTTGCGCCCGGGACAGTTGGGGGCCCGGCCGGTGCGGGTCGCCCGGTCCAGACCCGGCCCGCGCCCACGACCGGTGCCGGGCCCGCGCCCGGAGTCGGTGCGCGACCGGCATACGCCCGCCCGGGCGCTCGCTCGCGCAGTCGTCGGCAGATCTTGGCCCGGCGGATCCGCGGGCTCGCCTTCCTCGCCGTGGCCGCCCTCGTGCCCGTGAGCATCGTGCTGTCCGCGATCGGTGTGCTCCTGTGGCCCTCGGTGGCCGTGAGCGTCGTCGCGCTGGCCGTGGGGGTCTTCCTGCTTCGCTACGGCGCGGTGCGCGAACGCACCCGCCGTCGCCTCGACCGCTCGATCGCTGCCTCCGTCCGGCGCACCCTCGACGCCCCGGCGGCCCTCGAGCGCACCACCAGGGGCCTGTCCCTGGGCGTCGACGGTTCGGACCCGGTCGAGCGGCCCACCGCCGGGGCGTCCGAGTCCTCCGCCGAGCAGTCGATCGAGCCGGGCACGTGGGTGCCCCGGCCGGTGCCGCCGCCCACCTACACGCTCAAGGCCAAGGCGCCGGAGCGGCCCGAGGTCATGCCCGCCGAGGTCACGCCGACACCGGCGGGAGCCGGCGAGTCAGCCGGCTCTGCGGCCGAGGCGGCTGGGGCGGCCGAGGCGGGCGAACGCCGCCACACCGCAGCGGGCTGACCCACCTTTGCAGATTCACCGCCCGACCCGTCCGGCGCGAGGAGGGTGCCCCCCGGGAGGGCCGGGGCACGGCGGGCGGACGGACCCCGGACCGGGACCATGGGTGTCGAGCTCGTGAGAGTGTGCACCCCGGTGGGGTGCACACTCTCACCGCCAGCGGACATCGGGTGTCCGCTGGCGGGCTCAGGCGTCGCCCGCCGACGGATCCGGCTCGATGGGCTCGCGCGGTTCCACTGGCGCGCGCGACCCGTGCCCTGACTCGGGAGCTTCCTCACCCGCGGCCTGCTCTCGAAGCGCGCGCAGATGGCTGCCGACCGCGTTGACGACGGCCGTCACGGGCACGGCGATGAGGGCGCCGAAGACGCCGGCGACCACCACTCCGGTCGTCACCGAGAGGATGACTGCGAGCGGGTGGACGTTGACTGCCCGGCCGAGCAGGAACGGCTGCAGCACATGCGATTCCAGCTGTTGCACGGCGAGCACCCCGGCGAGCATGAGCAGGGCGACGACCGGCCCGTGCGCGACGAGGGCGATGAGCACGGCCACCATGCCCGACACGAGGGCACCCACGATCGGCACGAACGCGGCGAGGAAGACGAGCGCCCCGATCGCGAGGGCGAAGGGCACCTGCAGGACGAGCGCGACGAGAGCGATCCCCACAGCGTCGACGAGGGCCACGAGCACGGTCGCCCGCGTGAAGGCGCTGAGGGACCGCCAGGCGACGACCCCCGACGAGGCCACCTTGGCCCGTGCGGTGCGCGGGAAGAGCCCGACCACCCAGCCCCAGATCCGCTCACCCTCGAAGAGGAAGAAGAACAGCGCGAACAGCGCGATGAAGGCCCCGGCCACGACATGCGTCGCGCCCACACCGGCCCGGGTGAGCGAACCGAGCAGGCCCTCACTGTCGGCCAGCGCCGACCGGGCCTGGTCGACCCAGCCGGTGAGCTGCGAGTCGCTGATGTGCAGGATGTCGCGCAGCCAGACCCGGATCTGCTCGATGCCCGTGCTCACCTGGCCGGCCATGTCGGACATGCCACCGGTGAGTTGGCTGGCGACGAGGAACAGCAGCAGCCCGATCCCCAGCATCGTCGCGAGGACGGTGAGCGCCGCGGCGGGGCCGGGTCGCCCGAGCCGCGCCCGCAGCCAGCGGTTGAGCGGGCCGAGCATCGCCGCGAGCAGGGTCGCGACCACGACGGGGATGACCGCTTCGGAGATCAGGCTCAACAGGTAGACGAAGGCGAGGACCGTCGCGACGATGAGCAGCAGTCGCCACGACCATTCGCTGGCGGCGCGGACACTTCGGGGCACGGGCTGCGGGCTGGACATGACCCGAGGGTATGCCGCGTGGTCACCGCCGCTCGATCCGAGCACAGCGCCCGGACACTCTCGGACACGGTTCGGCAGCCCTGGTGCCCGGTGTTAGAGTGACGGACGCATCCGGGGCTGTGGCGCAGTTGGTAGCGCGTCTCGTTCGCAATGAGAAGGTCAGGGGTTCGAATCCCCTCAGCTCCACCCGTGATGACCCCCGCCCGGGCCGGCGCGCACGCGCCGGCCCGGGCGGGGGTCTGCGCGTCGTCAGCGTTCTCGGCGTCGGCGCAGGGCGAGCCACGCGAGGGCGGCGCAGACCAGCCCGTTGATCGCGCCCACGAGAACGTCGCTCACGTGGTGCATGCCTCGGTAGACCCGGGCGAAGCCGACGAGCAGGGGGATCACGAGGCACACGGCGGTGACCAGTCGGCGCAGCCAGACCCGTTCGATCCGCTGCGCAATGACGGCGAAGGTGACGTAGAGCGCGGTCGAGGCGCCCATGTGGCCGCTGGGGAAGCTCGACGTCGGCGGCGCCGGGTCGAGGTGTTCGACGAGCGGTCGCTGGCGGCCGGTGATCTCGGTCGCGGGCACGAAGACGCTCGCCTGCAGCGAGATCGCGAGAGCGGGAATCACGGCGTACCACCACTGGCGGGTGCGCCACCACAACACGGCGACGGCGAGCGCGCAGACCCCGATGACGATCTCGGTGTTGCCGATGTGCGACCAAACGCCGGTGATGTCGTCCCACGCGGGCCCGCCCCTCGCCCGGATGGATCGGTTGATGTCGTCCTCGGCCGGCAGGCTGTGCAGCGGTCCGACGATGAGTTGCCCGATGGCGACGATGACCCCGAAAAGCACGATGGCGGGCAGCACCGCGCGCACGAGCACGTCGCGTGCCCACCCGCCGATGGTCGGGGCCGAAGCGTCGTCGCGGTAGCGCGTGAGCATGTTCGTCACCTTCTCGGGGTCGTGGCCGAGGCCGGTCGCCAGCCGGCATACGAGGCCAGCACGAGACCCGTGCCGAAGACCATGCCGGCCAACACGTCAGTGGGGAAGTGCACGCCGAGGAACACCCGATCGGCCGCGGTGGCGAGGGTGAGCAGGACCGCAGAGGCGATCGCCCACGTCCGTCCTCGTCGGGTGAGGGCCGGCCACAGGAGCACGACGACGGCGGTGGCGCAGGTGGCCGTGTTGGCCGCGTGTCCCGACGGGAAGCTGTAGCCGGGAGCCACCGAGACGGGGTCGGCGACGACCGGGCGGTCCCTGGCGACGACGAGCTTGGCGTCGAGCGCGAGGTTCCAGGCGATCATCATCGTGACGAACCCCCAGGCCGCCCGGGCCGGCCACCGGTGTCGCCACCAGACCCACCCGCAGACAAGGGTGCCCACGAGGTAGACCCAGCGGGGCTGGAAGAGCTCCTCCCAGACGAGCAGGGCCCGCACGAGGTCCGGGTGCGCGCGGCTGAAGGCCGTCGCCGCGTCCACGGCCGCCCCGTCGGCGCCGAGCAGCGGCTCCCACCCCGCGCGTACGAGCACGGCGAGCACGGTCGTGGGCAGGGTGAACAGGATCGCGAGACCGACCGACCTCAGCACGCGGCGGGCGACTGCTCGCCCGGGCCCCGGGGGCCTAGCCAACGCGCACGCGCAGGGCACCGGGCTGCACGCGGCATACCAACCGGGTGCGCGGCCCGAGCGCGTCCCCGTCGAGCTCGACGTCGGTGGGTTCGAGGGCGACGATCTCCACCCGGCGGCCGGTCTGGCGGACGAGCTTCCCGTGCCCGCGGCGGCCACTGGTGAACACCTGGAGGGCGACCTCGAACCACCCGACCGGACCCTTGGGGGCCAGGGCGACGACGTCGAGCAGGCCGTCGTCGAGGACCGCGTCGGGCATGAGCTCCATGCCACCGGTGAGGGTCCCGCAGTTGCCCACGAGGACCGTGCGCGCTCGGCCGCGGATGGGGGTGAGGGCGTCGGTCGTGAGCCGTGCCGCGAACCCGGACCGCGTGAGTGCCCGTGCACCGGACAGCAGGTAGGCCGGCCACCCGACGAGCCCCTTGAGCCTCTCGTTCGCCCCCGCCATCGCGTCGGCGTCCAGGCCCAGGCCGCACATGACGAGGAAGACCCGGACCTCGTCGTCGTCGCAGTGCAGGAGTCCCACGTCGATCCGGCGCTCGTGCCCGGTGAGGACGACGTCGAGCGCGGCGCCGAGGTCGTGGACGGGCAGGCCGAGGTTGCGGGCGAGCAGGTTGCCGGTGCCGCCGGGCAGCAGGCCGAGGACGACGTCGGAGCCCACGAGCGCCTGGGCCACCTCACGAACCGTCCCGTCGCCGCCGAGCGGGCAGACGACGCTCGCCCCGTCGCGGACGGCCTGCAGGGCCTGCCCCGTCCCCGGGTCCTGCGCGGTCGTCTCGTACCAGGTGGCATCCGGCCATCCGCGGCGGGCGCACCCCGCGGCGACCACCCGCTTGACCGAGTCGAGGTCGTCGAACTTCGTCGGGTTGACGACGACGGCCAGCCGGCCGACCGGATCGGCCTTTGGCTCGGTTGGGGCGGACTCGTGCGCGGTCATCCGCGGGGCTCCCTTCACTCGGTCATGCCACCCATCGGCATCGGTGATTGTTCACGACGTTGACCGAGTATGCCGTCCACCCCGACGGTGGGGAGCAGCGGTCGGCACGGCATACCGCGCGGGTCGAGGAGGACTCATGGACGTGGGCTTGGGCATCGTCGCACGCAACCACCCGGGATATCCGAGGCCGTTGCCGGTCGTCTACGAGGAGACCCTCCTGCAGGCGCAACTCGGGGAGGATCTCGGCTTCGTCCAGTGGTGGCTGGCCGAGCACCACTTCGCCGAGGACCAGCACAATCCCTCGCAGTTCCCGCTGCTCGCCGCCGCAGCGGCGCGCACGTCGACGATCCGGCTGGGCACCTATGTCCTGCTCCTGGCCCTGCACAATCCGCTGCTCGTGGCCGAGGACGCCGCGACCGTCGACATCCTCAGCAACGGCCGACTCGACCTCGGGATCGGGGCCGGCCCGATGCCGGGGGAGTGCGCGGTCTTCGGCGTGGACCCCAAGGAGCGGTTCGGGCGCACCTACGAGGCGCTCGAGGTGCTGCAGCGCTGCTTCAGCGGCGAGCGCTTCTCCCACGCAGGGCGCTACTTCACCTTCCCCGACGTGCAGATGACGACGACGCCCGTCCAGGCGGGCGGACCGCCGATCTACGTGGCCGCCCTCGGCCCGCAGAGCCTGGCCAAGGCCGGCACTCTCGGCTATCACCTCGCCTCGATGATCCACACCCACGAGCACGACATCTACCTGCAGGCCCAGGCGGCGGCCGGTCGGACCCGGGCGGACTTCCGGCTCGTCTCCGGGCCGCTCGCCGTGCACGTGGCCCCCACCCGCGAGCAGGCCTGGGACGAATGCGAGGCCGGCCTGCACGAGTGGGTCGAGTTCTACCGCCGCCGCGGCATCCCCATGCCGCTGGCGCCGATCGGCGAGCTGCGTCACGACCCGCACGCAGGCATCTTCGGCACCCCGTTCGCGGTGGGCACGCCCGACGACGTCCTGCGCATCCTCGGTGCCTACCAGGACCTGCCGATGGACCAGATCGTCATCCAGTTCAACCACATGGGTATGCCGCACGAGCCGGTCGCGGCGTCGATGAGGCTGTTCGCGGACGAGGTCATGCCGGAGATCGCCCGCTGGGGCTGAAGCCGCTCAGCGGTTGTGCGGCTTGAAGAACTCCCACAGTCGCTCGGTCGTCGGGTAGCCGGGGCTCGTCGCCACCGTCGGACCCACGGTCACCACGGGAGCCGCCGTCGTGGAGCCGGTCGGCGCCGGGGAAGGCGAGGCGTCCAGGGGGCCCCGCTCGATCACGCCGGGCCACGCGTGGCCGCCGCCCTCGATGGTCACGAGGGCGACCGTCCGGTCGCTCGGGCACTGCGCGGTCGTGAAGGTGAGGGCGCCCTCGGTGCGGACGACGTCGCCGCCGCATCGGTCGACCTCGCGCCAGGTCGTGTGCAGCGCCGGAATCGAGGGTCCGAGGATCTCGGCCACCCCCGGACCGGACACGCCGGCATAGGGCACGGTGGGGTCGGCGGTGCCGTGCACGTGGATGACGGAAAGCGGGCTGGGGTTGACGCACGCGCCGAGTTCGGTGGCCGCCACCGCGCCGATTGCGGCGAACAGCGTGGTCTCGCAGGCGAGCCGGTAGGCGAGCATCCCGCCGGAGGACATTCCCGCGGCGTAGGTGCGGTGCGGGTCGAGCGAGGCGAGGGTGCGCACGTCGGCGACCACCGCCGAGACGAAGCCGACGTCGTCGACCCCGCTCTCACCGGCCACTCCGCAGCAGCCGCCGCCCACGTCCCAGTTCCCGCCCACCCCCTGGGGGTAGACGACGAGGAAGCCTTCGCGGTCGGCGAGGGCGTTCCAGCCGTATGCCGCCTCGGTGGTTCGCGCGCTGCCCATCCCGCCGTGGAGCATGACGACGAGCGGGGCGAGGGGGTTGAGCTTGGCCGGCCGGTAGACCCGGTACATCCGGATCTGCCCGCCCCAAGTGATCGCACGTTCGTTGGAGCCGAGGCCGAGCACGGGCAGGAAGGGGGCACTGGACAACGTGGTCGGGCTCGGGCGGGTCGTGGGCTCGTCGACGTCGGAGACCGCCCGGGTCGTGCAGCCGGCCAGCGCCGAGACACCGACGAACAGGGCGAGCATGATCGTCGCCGCACGGCTCGCCGCGTGGGTTGCAAGCGGGGCAGCCAATGCCGACCGCTCCGCGCTCATACCCCCATCATCGCAGCGGGAGCTGTCACACCCACGAGGGGAACCACATGTGGACCCACCACTGGTCGTAGCTGGTGAGCTGGGCCGTGTAGAGGGGCAGGAACCAGGCGAAGACGAGCGTGGTGACCACGAGATAGGAACCGACCGCGACGGCTCCCACCTGCCGGCGCTCGCGGCTCGCGTCGGGGGCGCCCAGGCCGAGGCCGAGGACGTAGGTGACGCCGAGCACGGCATAGGGCACGAAGGCGACCGCGTAGAACTGGTAGATCGTCCGGTCGCCCAGGAGGAACCAGGGGAAGAAGCCCCCCGCATAGCCCGCGAGGATCGCCCCGGCCCGCCAGTCACGGCGCAGCGCCCACCGGAAGGCCAGCACGAACAGCGACGCGGTCGCGAGCCACCAGATCGTGGGGGTGCCGATGGGCGTGATGACCTTGGCACACATGTCGACGGTGCAGCCCTGCTCGCCGAGCTTGGGATATTCGGCGAACATCGAGGTCGGCCGGCCCTGGATCATCCACGACCACGGGCTGGACTGGTAGGCGTGCGGGGTGAACAGGCCGCGGTGGAAGTCGAGGATCTGTGCCTGGTAGTTCCACCAGGACCGCAGCAGGTCCGGCATCCAGCCCCAGCCCGGCTCGGCCGGATGGCTCGCCGCCCAGCTCTTGTTGTAGCCGTGGTCGCTCACGAACCAGCCCCACCACGAGGCCAGGTAGGTGACGATCGCGACCGGCACGATCGCGACGAAGGCGAGCGGCGCGTCCCGGCGCAGCGCGGCATAGGCGGGGGAGGGGATGCCGACCGCGCGCCGAGCGCCCATGTCCCAGAGGACGGTGAGCAGACCGAAGACGGCGAGGAAATAGGCACCTGACCACTTGGTCCCGCAGGCGAGCCCGAGTGCGAGCCCCGCGACCCAGCGCCACGGCCGGGCGCCGAGCCGCGGCCCCAGCCACCCGGCCGGTATGCCGCCCGGCCGGGACTGCGCGGCGGCGACCCGGGCGGCGAGCAGCCCGCGGGACCGATCCCGGTCGAGCAGCAGTGCACCGAAGGCGACGAGCGCCCAGAACATGAGGATGAGGTCGAGCAGGCCCGTGCGGGAGTGGACGAAGTGGTGGCCCTCGACCGCGAGCAGGAGTGCGGCCATCGTGCCGAGCACCGACGAACCGAGCAACCGGCGGCCGATCCGACCGACGAGCAGGATCGAGAGCGTGCCCAGGACGCACACGGAGAAGCGCCAGCCGACCGAGCTGTCGCCGCCGAAGAGGGCCTCGCCCGCGGCGATCACCCACTTGCCGACCGGGCCGTGGACGACGAGGTCCCCGTTGGTCGGGTCGAAAACCGAGAGGGTGCCGTGAGTGAAGGCCTCGTCCGGTTTCTCCCCGAACGGCCCGCCGTTGCGCATCTCGACGCCGTACTGGAGCATCGACCACGCCTGCTTGACGTAGTAGGTCTCGTCGAAGACCAGCTGGTGCGGATTGCCCAGGTCCCAGAAGCGCAGGATCCCGCCGACGACCATCGCGACGAGCGGCCCGATCCAGCCGAGCAGGCGCTGGCCCGGTGGATCGCCGAGGAGCCGCCGGCGCAGCTGCTCCTCGGACGCCGTCATGGCGGACATGCTAGGGGGGCGGGCTGGGTGGCAGACTCGCCCGTATGCCGTCCCCGCCCGAATCGTCCTCCGCCACCGGTGCTGCGCGTCCGGCTGGGCGGGAGAACCTCACCCGGTTCGCGTGGCTGTCGATCGGCGCGGCGGTGCTCACGATCGTGCTCAAGTTCGCGGCATACCTGCTCACCGGGTCGGTGGGGTTGCTCTCCGACGCGGCCGAGTCGATCGTCAACCTCGTCGCCGCCTTCGTCGCGCTCATCGCCCTGCACGTCGCCGCGCAGCCGGCCGACGAGGACCACCAGTTCGGGCATTCGAAGGCGGAGTACTTCTCGGCGGCGGTCGAGGGCGTGATGATCTTCGTCGCCGCCGTCTTCATCCTCTGGTCCTCGGTGCAGCGCTTCTTCGCCCCCGAACCGCTCGAGAACGTCGGGGTCGGCCTCGGTGTCTCGGTGGCGGCGTCGGTCGTCAACGGCCTCGTCGCCCTCGTCCTCATGCGGGCCGGGCGGACCCACCGGTCGATCACCCTCGTCGCCGACGGAAAGCACCTGCTCACCGACGTGTGGACCTCCGCGGGTGTCGTCGTCGGCGTCCTGCTCGTCTCGCTCACCGGGTGGCTGCGCCTGGACCCGATCATCGCCTTCCTCGTCGGCTGCAACATCATCTGGACCGGCTGGCATCTCGTGCGAGAGTCGGTCGACGGGCTCATGGACCATGCGCCGAGCGCGGAGTGCCAGGCGGACATCAACCGGATCATCGAGGAGGTGTCCTCGCCCGACGTGCACATCCACGGAGTGCGGGCGCGGGTCGCCGGTCACGAGAACCACGTGGCCATGCACGTCCTCGTGCCCGGCTCGTGGACCGTCCAGCGAGGACACGACGTGCTCGAGGACATCGAGGCACGCTTCCGGGACACGTTCGCCCACATCACGATCGACACGCACCTCGAGCCGATCGAGGATCCCCGCTCCTACGAGTGACCCACGCTCACAGCCACGGGACGTGGCCCTTGAGCAGCGCATAGCCCACGAAGGCGACGACGTCGATGAGCGCGTGGGCGACGACGAGTGGGCCGACCCGACGCCAGCGTCGCCAGACGAGCGCGAAGACGACCCCCATGACGACGTTGCCGACGAAGCCACCGAAGCCCTGGTAAAGGTGGTAGGACCCCCGGACGAGGGCCGAGGCCGCGAGCGCCCACCCCCAACCCCAGCCGGCCTGGTCGAGCCGGGTGAGCAGGTAGCCGACGACGACGACCTCTTCGAGCACGGCGTTCTGGGCCGCGGACAGCACGAGGACCGGCACGGTCCACCAGGCACCCGCGAGGTTGGCCGGTTGCACCTGGGTGTTGAGCCCGAGCGCCGTCGCCGCCGCGTAGAGGCCCAGACCCGGGATCCCGATGAGCGCCGCGAGGGCCACCCCGCCGCCCAGGTCGAGTCCGGGCCGGCGCAGGTCGAGCCCGAGCGCGTGCCGAGCGCCCCCGGGGACGGGGGCGACCCGCGCGAGCAGGTAGAGGACGAGGGCGACCGGCATGAGGGCGAGGCCGATGCCGAGGAGTTGGTAGGCGAGGTCGAGCCAAGGTCGGTCGGGGGTGACCGAGTTGTTGAGCGAG
>WBZT01000062.1_pt1 | contig 89912 bp, 65 predicted proteins | sample 5204241 | NCBI WGS metagenome assembly WBZT01 (sample SAMN12344358, study PRJNA552823) | activated sludge metagenome | biome: Activated sludge suspended growth; feature: Nitrification reactor; material: Wastewater; isolation source: activated sludge from nitrification reactor of wastewater...
GCCGGGCCAGCTCGGGGCCGGAGCCGGGCGACCTCGGGTGGCCGCCGGGCTCGTCCGAGCCGGAGCCGGGGCGACCTCGGGTGGCCGCCGGGCCAGCTCGGGGCCGGAGCCGGGCGACCTCGGGGGCGCCGGGCCAGCTCGGGACCGGAGCTGGGGCGACTCCGGCAAGCCGAAGGATTCTGCACACCAGAGCGTGCGAAATCCTTCCTGCAGACGGGCAAGAACCGAGGAGCTGCCCCGGCAGGAGCCCCAGACGGTCGATCAGTCGTCGGTGAGGGTGAGTTGCACGCCGCCGACGAGGGAGGCGCAGATGTTGTAGAGGTAGGCGCCGAGGGTGCCCAGCGCGGTGAGCAGGATGACGTCGATCACCCCGACGACCATGGACAGGGCCGTGACCCGGGCGAAGCCGATGTAGTCCATGATCTGGAACGGCTCCGCGCTCGAGGGCTGCAGGCTCTTGACGAGGTTGTCGATGTCGCTGAAGACGTTCATCGCCGACAGGATCATCCACAGCGCCATCGTGCCCACGACGAGCCCGAGCGCCGCGGCGAAGGACAGCAGGAACGAGATCTTCATCGCCGACCACGGGTCGACCCGGGCGACCGCCAGACGCACCCGTCGGGTCGTCGTGCGGGCCCTGGGCACCGGATTCGACACACCCGCCGGTCGAGACGTCGTGGGTCCGGCCGGCCGAGGGGCGGCGGCCGCACCGGCGGCCGCACCTGTGGCCGCTGCACCTGTGGCCGCCGCTGCACCTGTGGCCGCCGCGCCTGTGGCCGTCGCACCGGCTCCCACCGGACGCGTGGCCGCCGGGGTCGGAGCGGGCCCGGAAGCCGCCGATCCAGCCCCTGCCGGACGGGTCGTGGGGACCGGGGCGGTCACCGGCCCGCTGTCGCTCGTCGGCCGCGAGGATGGCATGGGGACGGGGGCCGTCGGGGCGTCCCAGGCCTCCGACGTGTTGGCCCCCGGACGGGAGCCGGACGACGGCGAGGTCCCGGAGGGCGAGCCGGACGACGGGACGGCCGCCGACGGCATACCCGATCCGACGTCGGAAGCGGAGGTGGCCGCACCGGAAGCGGAGGTGGCCGCACCGGAAGCGGAGGTGGCCGCACCGGAAGCGGAGGTGGCCGCACCGGAAGCGGAGGTGGCTGCACCGGAAGCGGAGGTGGCCGCACCGGAAGCGGAGGTGGCCGCACCGGAAGCGGAGGTGGCCGCACCGGAAGCGGAGGTGGCCGCGCCGGTGGCGGCCGAGACGACCGGGCCGGTCGCCGAACTCGCCGAGGTCCCCGGACTCGCCGAGCTCGCCGCACGCGCCGCATCAGCGCGCGGGCGCTCGAACGGGGATCGGGGCGTGGTGCCCCCGGGCGTGCTCACTCACTACCTCCAGGCTGCTCCGGGTCCGGTCCCACGACTGGCTCGGCTGGTTGCGCGTCTTTGGCTGGTTCAGCTGGTGCACCCGGCTCGACCGCCCGATCGACCGCCTGGCCGGCCTCCGTCTGGTCAGACGGTACGCCATTGTCCTCGTCGGAGGTCGTTTCGGCGTTGCGCGCCACAGCCACGATGGCGTCGTCGTGGTCGGGGGTGGCGAACTTGACCCCCATGGTGAGCCGTCCCGTGTAGTTGACCTCGGAGACCGCCGACCGGACGATCTTGCCCTTCTCCATGACGACCATGACCTCGTCGGTGTCCTCGACGGTGAGGGCACCGACGAGGTCGCCGCCCTTCTCCGAGAGCCGCGCGACGGCGACCCCGAGGATGCCGCGGCCCTTGACGTTCCACTCCGAGGCCTTCGAGCGCTTGGCCAGACCGTTCTCGAAGACGACGAACACGTCCGGGTCGGCGTCGGCGGGGATCACCGACATCGACAGCAGCCGGTCGTCGCCGCGGAAGCGCATCCCCGTGACGCCCGAAGTCGCCCGGCCCATCGGCCGCAGCGTCGAGTCGTCGGCGTGGAAGCGCACCGACATCCCCTTGCGCGAGACGAGCAGGAGGTCGTCGGTGGCCGAGGCGAGGTCGGCGCCCACGAGCATGTCGTCGTCGCGCAGGTTGACCGCGATGAGTCCGCCCGTGCGCGGCGAGTCGTATTCGGCGAGTCGGGTCTTCTTCACGAGGCCGCCGCGGGTGGCGAGCACGAGGTATGCCGCCTGCTGATAGTCGGCGATCGCCAGCACCTGCGCGATCTCCTCGCCGGGCTGGAAGGCGAGCAGGTTGGCCACGTGTTGGCCCTTGGCGTCCCGGCCACCCTCGGGCAGCTCGTAGGCCTTGGCTCGATAGACCCGGCCGAGGTTGGTGAAGAAGAGCAGCCACCGGTGGGTCGTCGTCGTGAAGAAGTGCTCGACGACGTCCTCGCCGCGCAGCTGCGCCCCGCGCACGCCCTTGCCGCCACGTCGTTGCGAGCGGTAGAGGTCGGTCTTGGTGCGCTTGGCGTAGCCGCCCCGGGTGATCGTGACGACGACGTCCTCCTCCGGGATGAGGTCCTCGACCGACATGTCGCCGTCGAAGAACTCGATCCGGGTGCGCCGCTCGTCGCCGTACTTGTCGACGATCTCGGCGAGCTCCTCGCTGATGATCGTGCGCTGCCGCTCCGGCCGGGCCAGGATGTCCTCGTAGTCGGCGATGAGCGTGGCGAGCCGGTCGTGCTCGTCGATGATCTTCTGCCGTTCGAGTGCAGCCAGCCGGCGCAGCTGCATGTTGAGGATGTCGGTGGCCTGCAGCTCGTCGATGTCGAGCAGCTCGATGAGCCCCTCACGGGCTATCTCGACGGTCGCCGAGGCCCGGATGAGCGCGATGACGGCGTCGAGCTGGTCGAGGGCCTTGAGCCGCCCGCGCAACAGGTGGATCTGGTTCTGTGCCTCGGCCAGCCGGTATGCCGTGCGCCGCACGACGACGTCGATCTGGTGCTCCACCCAGTGCCGGACGAAGGCGTCGATCGGCAGGGTCCGCGGCACGTCGTCGACGAGGGCGAGCATGTTCGCCCCGAAGGTGGTCTGCAGCTGGGTGTGCTTGTAGAGGTTGTTGAGCACGACCTTGGCGACCGCGTCGCGCTTGAGCACGATGACCAGCCGCTGGCCGGTCCGCCCGGAGGTCTCGTCGCGGATGTCGGCGATGCCGGCCAGCCGGCCCTCGCGAACCTGCTCGGCCATCTTGAGCGCGAGCGCGTCCGGGTTGACCTGGTAGGGCACCTCGGTGACGACCAGGCAGGTGCGGCCCTGGATCTCCTCGACCAGGACCTTGGCGCGCATGATGATCGCGCCGCGGCCGGTGCGGTAGGCGTCCTCGATCCCCTTGCGGCCCATGATGAGCGCGCCGGTCGGGAAGTCCGGGCCCTTGATCACCGAGAGGGCATGCTCGAGCAGCTCCTCGCGGCTGGCCTCCGGGTGGGCCAGGTACCACTGGGCGGCCGCGGCCACCTCACGGAGGTTGTGCGGCGGGATCTGGGTGGCCATCCCGACCGCGATGCCCGAGCTGCCGTTGACCAACAGGTTGGGGAACCGGCTGGGCAGGACGACCGGCTCGCGGGTCTTGCCGTCGTAGTTCTCCTTGAAGTCGACGGTGTCCTCGGTGATGTCCCGGACCATCTCCATGGCCAGCTGGGCCATCCGGCACTCGGTATAACGCGAGGCGGCGGCGCCGTCGTTGCCCGGGCTGCCGAAGTTGCCCTGCCCGTCGACGAGCGGATAGCGCAAGGACCACGGCTGCACCAGCCGGACCAGGGCGTCGTAGATCGCCATGTCGCCGTGCGGGTGGTACTGGCCCATGACGTCGCCGACGACCCGGGAGCACTTGTTGTAGCCCCGGTCCGGCCGGTAGCCGCCGTCGTACATCGCGTAGATGACCCGCCGATGCACCGGCTTGAGCCCGTCCCGCACGTCCGGCAACGCCCGGCTCACGATGACCGTCATCGCGTAGTCGATGTAGGACCGCTGCATCTCGGTGTTGAGATCGACCGGCACCACCCGGTCGCCGCCGGTCGACGGCGGCGAGGTCGTGCCGAGCTCCTCGACCGGCTCGTCGTCGAGCTCCTCGACGTGCTCGCTCAGGTCGTCACCCGCACCCAGGGCGTCCTCGTCCTCGGGCGGCTCGATCGGCGGCTGCTCACTCACTGAACATCCTTACTACTCAACGGGACTCACGGTTCGGGAGGCGAACAGCGGTGGGCGGGCGGCATACCGGAGTGAAGGCCGGGCGCACACCGTGCCCATTCAGATGTCCAGGAAGCGCACGTCACGGGCGTTGCGCTGGATGAATCCCCTCCTGGACTCGACGTCCTCGCCCATGAGGATGGAGAAGATCTCGTCCGCGGCGGCGGCATCGGCGAGGGTGACCTGCAGCAGGGTGCGGGTGTCCACGTCCATCGTCGTGTCGCGCAGCTCGCTCGGGTTCATCTCGCCCAGACCCTTGTAGCGCTGGATGCCGTTCTCCTTGGGCAGCCGGCGCCCGGCGGCCTGGCCGACCGCGACCAGCCCGTCGCGTTCCTTGTCGCTGTAGGCGAACTCGTGCGGGGCGTTGCTCCACTTGACCCGGTAGAGCGGCGGCTGCGCGAGGTAGACGTAGCCGGCGTCGATGAGCGGGCGCATGAAGCGGAACAGCAGCGTGAGCAGCAGGGTCCGGATGTGCATCCCGTCGACATCGGCGTCGGCCATGAGCACGATCTTGTGGTAGCGAGCCCGGGTGAGGTCGAAGTCTTCGCCGATGCCGGTGCCGAAGGCCGAGATGAGTGCCTGGACCTCGGCGTTGGCGAGGATCTTGTCGATCCGGGCCTTCTCGACGTTGAGGATCTTGCCCCGGATCGGCAGGATCGCCTGGGTGTGCGGGTCGCGGCCCTGGACCGCCGAGCCGCCGGCCGAGTCGCCCTCGACGATGAAGACCTCGCTGATCGTCGGGTCCTTGGCCTGGCAGTCGCGCAGCTTGCCGGGCAGGCCGCCGGACTCGAGCAGGCCCTTGCGCCGGGTGTTCTCCCGAGCCTTGCGCGCGGCGATCCGGGCGGCCGCGGCCTGGACCGACTTCTTGACGATGTCCCGGCCGTCGGCCGGGTGGGTCTCCAGCCAGTGCCCGAACTCGTCGGTCATCGCCCGCTGCACGAAGCCCTTGACCTCGGAGTTGCCCAGCTTGGTCTTGGTCTGGCCCTCGAACTGCGGCTCGCCGAGCTTGACCGAGACGACCGCGGTGAGACCCTCGCGGATGTCGTCGCCGGTGAGGTTCTCGTCCTTGTCCTTGAGGAGGTTCTGCTTGCGGGCGAAGTCGTTGACCAGCTTGGTCATCGCGGCCCGGAAACCCTCCTCGTGGGTGCCGCCCTCGTGCGTGTTGATCGTGTTGGCGTAGGTGTGCACGGACTCGCTGTAGGCCGTGGTCCACTGCATCGCCAGCTCGAGGGACAGGGTGCGAGCCTTGTCCTCGGCCTCGATGGTGATGATCTCCGGGTGCACCGGGTCGGCCTTCTTCGAGCCGACCAGGTGCGTGACGTAGTCGACGATGCCGCCGTCGTAGCGGTAGGACACCTGGCGCGGCTCACGCTCGGTCTCGTCGACGATCTCGGCCTCGTCGTCGGGCGACTCGTGGACCCGCTCGTCGGTGAGGGTGATCCGCAGCCCCTTGTTGAGGAAGGCCATCTGCTGGAAGCGGGCGCGTAACGTCTCGAAGTCGTAGACGGTCGTCTCGAAGATGTCGTCGTTGGCCCAGAAGGTGATCGTCGTGCCGGTCTCGTCGGTGGCCTCCTGCTGCTCCAGCGGGGCGACCGGCACACCGTGGTCGAAGCTCATCCGGAAGGCGTGCCCCTTCTGGCGGATCTCCGCGTCCAGCCGCGAGGACAACGCGTTGACCACCGAGGAGCCGACGCCGTGCAGGCCGCCGGACACCTTGTAACCGCCGCCACCGAACTTGCCGCCGGCGTGCAGCTGGGTGAGCACGAGCTCGACGGTCGAGATCCCGTAGGCCTCGTTCATCCCTGTGGGGATGCCGCGGCCGTTGTCGGTGACCCGGACACCGCCGTCGGCCAGCAGGACCACGTCGACGGTGTCCGCCTCGCCGGCCAGTGCCTCGTCGACGGCGTTGTCGACGATCTCGTAGACGAGGTGATGCAGACCGCGTTCGCCGGTCGAGCCGATGTACATGCCGGGGCGCTTGCGCACCGCCTCGAGACCCTCGAGCACCTGGATGGCGTTCTCGTCGTATGCCGTCGCGTCGGCACCGGGCGAGGCCGGACTCCCGTGGTCCGCAGCGAGCGCAGGGGCCTGGGCGTCGGCGGCATCGGCGGGCTCGGCGCGCTTGGCGGGGCTGGCGGGGCTGGCGGGGCTGGTCGACCCGGGCTGGCCGATCGGTGCGATCTCGGCGCCCCCGACGGGGTCGGGACGGGCGCTGGAGTCTGCCACGATTCTCCTGACTGCGGACGACGAACAAATCTCCTCATCCTACTTCGCCGGCGGCACCCGGATCGCACGGCGAGGGCCCGACACGCGCCCGAGAGGGCGTCATGCAGCCCCGCGGAGCCGGTCCGCCGACCCCGGATACGTGTCCCCGGCTGCACACGCCCCTGCGGGCGATTCATCCTCCGTCGTCCACCGGTCGTCCACAAGTCTCATCCACAGGTCTGTGGACAGGCGGGGGCGGGGCGGTGCGCCTTCTGTCGGCGCCGGTGATCGGCAGAGGTCGCTGCGGTCGGGAGAGGTCGCTGCGGTCGGGAGAGGTCGCTGCGGTCGGGAGAGGTCGCTGCGGTCGGGAGAGGTCGCTGCGGTCGGGAGCACCCGGGGGCTACCGTGCGGGAATGGCCTCACCCCGCCAGGTGCCCAGGAACCGCACCCATCCGGGCACAGGGTGCGGGGATGGGCCGGTCGATGTCCGATTCAGCGGCCCATATCCGCACGCAACGCGTCCTCTCGTCCTGGCCGTCGGCCTCGTCACCGTCGACGTCGTCCACCGGGTCGACCGGCTGGCCGGGTCGGACGAGAAGGTCGTCGGCCACGACCAGCGGATCGAGCCCGGCGGCCCGGCCGCCAATGCCGCCCGGGTCGCTGCCATGCTCCACGACGGGCTCCAGAACGAGCCCCACAGCGAGCCCCACGGCACGCCTCTCGGCGACGCCTACGACAGGCCTCACGAGTCGGCCCGGCTGCTCGCGCCCTTCGGTCGCAGTCCGCTGCGTCCGGTGCTCGCCCGCAGCCTGCGTGACGCCGGCGTGTCCTGGCACGACCCACGCTCCCACGTCCCGCACGAAGCCCCCGTGTCGAGCATCCTCGTCGAGCCCTCGGGAGCGCGCGCCGTAGTCTCCGGGGGAGCGCCGAGCCTGCCGGCGACGGCCCGGCTCGGGCGGCATACCGTCGAGCGCCTGCTCGCGGACGTCGGGGCGGTGCTGGTCGACGGTCACGCGCTGCCCTATGCCCTCGCCGTCGCGCGTGCGGCGCGCGAGCGCGGCATACCGGTCGTCTTCGACGGCGGATCGGCGAAGCCGGGCACTCGGGAGCTGCTCGCACACGTCGACCTCGCCATCCTGTCCGCGGCTTTCCGGGCTCCCGGCGGCGGCGACCCGCTCGACTGGGTGCAGGCCGCGGGGGTCGCCCTCGTCGCCCGCAGCGACGGCCCTCGACCGGTCCACGCCCGCATCGGCGCGCGTCGGATCCGCATCCCGGTCCCGCACGTGCCGGTCGTCGACACGACGGGCGCCGGCGACGTCCTGCACGGGGCCGCCGCCCAGGCCGTCGCGCTGCTCGGCCTCACCCCCGCGACCGTCCCGGACATCCTGCGGTATGCCGTGCAGATCGCCTCGCAGTCGTGTGCTCACGCAGGCGTGACCTTGCGCGGCAATCCCTTGAAAATTAATTTGGATCAATTCCTGAGATGGTGACACGGAGTTGGTAAAGCGATAGTAAAGTCGCCCTCGGCGCCGAAGCTCGCCCACCCCGAGTCTCCGGCGGCGGCTCCTCGGGCCCGGTCTCCGGGCCGGAGGAGCGTCCGGCACGACATGCGTGAGAGCGACCGGTGAAGGGGCAAACCCGGTCGTGCGCAGGGCATCCGTGCGGGTAGGCAGGACGCACGCAGGGTTAGGCCCGGCTCCGATCGGTTGGGACATCGCACATGTGGGGGCGGTCCCGGGGCGACAGACGTGCGTCATGACGGGGCTGGCGAGGACTGCTCGCCAGCCCCGTCATGCTGTTCCGGCCCAGGGCGGCCAACCAGTCATGAGGCTCCGATGGCCACCGCTCGACCGGGCGTATTGCACCAGGCCGACCACGAGCCCGGGTAGAGCGCGACCGTGACCCCGAGGGTGGCAAGTGCGAGAACGGCATGGGCGGCCGAAACCCCCGAGCCACAGGACACGGCAACCGGGCGTCCCTCGGCGACCACCGCGAGAACCGGCGCGAGGATCGCCCGCAACTCCGGCTCCGGAGGGAGCGTGCCGTCGACGGCGAAGAGCTGGGCGACCGGGAGGTTGACCGCCCCGGGGATGTGACCGGCCACCGGATCGAGCGGCTCGACCTCTCCCCGGAATCGCTCGGCGGCCCGCACGTCGACGAGCAGGCCGTCGCGCGCCGACTCGGCGGCCCCGTCGATGTCGACCGTGGGCAGAGTCGCGGCGCTGGAGCCCGCTGGCGCCGGATCGACCGGCCGAATCGGCGCCGCCGGCTCCGTCGTGAGCGGCAGACCCGCTGCGGTCCACGCGTCGACCCCACCGTCGAGGACCCGGACCCGCAGCCCCGCCCACCTCAGCACCCACCAGGCCCGGGCAGCCGCGAAGGACCCGGCCTCGTCATAGACGACGATCTGCGACCGCGACCCCACCCCCAGTTCCCCGAGCGCCGCGACGAGCGCCGCCGGGTCCGGGAGTGGGTGACGCCCGTCGCGTGGGTCGCCGGTATGCCGCGTGAGCACCCGTTCGAGGTCGAGGAAACGCGCGCTGGGGAGGTGGCCCGCGGCATACCGCTGCGCGCCTGCACCCGGTGACTCGCCGAGCCGCCACCGGACGTCGAACAGGACGAATCGCGAATCCCCCTGTGCCGCAATGCCTTCCCGCTGAATCGCCGCGGCGAGCTGGGGCACCTGGACGAGAACGTCGGCACGGGCGGACATGAGCCGAGCCTAGCCGTAGGTGTCGCGGGGGCCCTCGCCACGCACGCGGCGACGTCCCTTCACCCACGAGGGAGCGGCCGGTCCGCGGACAGTGAACTCGGTGACCACGCCCGGACCCACCTCGGCGTCGATCCGGCCGAGGATCACCGACGTGAGCAACCGCATCTGGGTGGCCCACGCGGACGAATCGGCCTGCACGGTGAGGTGCGTGCTCTCGAAGCCGAGTGGGCGGACGTGGGCGGCCACATCGGGCCCGACGATCTCGGCCCACCGGCCGAGGACCGAGCCCACCGTGACATCTGCGGACCACCCCCGGTCCGCGAGCAGTCGACTCACCTGATCGCCGAGGGTTGCTGGGTCCCGGTCCTCGCCCGCGGTGGCCCGACGGGCGGCACCCGGCAGGCGACGACCTCGCGGAAGTGGCTTCATCCCGGGTCGCAGGCCCTTGTCGCGCGCGACCCGTCGTGCGCGGGAAAGAGCCTCTCGCGCAGCCGATTCCGCGTCTGCAGACGCGTCCTCGGCGAGATCCCCAGCCACGTCCGGGATGACGGCATCGGGCTCGTCGGGCTCGTCGGACGGGTCTGACCGCCTGGGCCCGGTCGGGTCACGGCGCACGGGTGACCTCCCCGAGGGTGACGGCGAAGGTCGTGCCGGCCGTGCGCAGGGCCTCGGGGACGTCGCCGGCCACGGCGGCCGTCACGAGCACCTGCTCGCACCCGCTCACGAGATCGGCCAACCGGGTCCGCCGAGCACCGTCGAGCTCGGCGAAGACGTCGTCGAGGACGAGCACCGGATCCTCGCCGAGGTCAGCACGCAGGATCTCGTATGCCGCGAGCTTGAGTCCCAGTGCGAGAGACCATGATTCGCCGTGGCTGGCGTAGCCGCGGGCCGGCATCGGCCCGAGGCTGAGGAGAACGTCGTCGCGGTGTGGACCGACGAGCGACACCCCACGCTCGATCTCCTCGGCCCGATGTTCTTCGAAGCTTGCGAGCAGTTCGGCCTGCAGAGCCTGCGCGTCAGGGACCTCTCCGGCCGCGACCGCGGCCGCGACCGGCTCGCGCAGCCCCACCCGGTAGACGGCCGTCGCCCCTGCCTCGTGCTCGGCGACCTGCGCGTATGCCGCCGCGAGCAGGGGCCGCAGATCGTGCAGCAGCCGCAGTCTGCCGGCGAGCAGTCGTGCGCCCACCTCTGCGAGATGGTGGTTCCACACGTCGAGGGTGTGCAGGGCCGATTCCCTTGCGTCCTGCGGGTTCTCGCCGTCCGCGATGCTCGCGGAGCGACGGCGGCTCCCACCGCGGCGGAGGACGGGAGCTGCGGACTTGAGCAGGGCGTTGCGCTGGCGCAGGATCCGCTCGTAGTCGGCGCGCACGCCGGCCCACCGGGGCTGGCGTGCGACGAGCAGCTCGTCGAGGAAGGCACGTCGGCCGGCGGGATCGCCCTTGACGAGTGCGAGGTCCTCGGGCGCGAAGAGCACGGTGAGCAGCGTGCCCAGGACATCGCGCGTGCGCGGGAGCGGGCTTCGGTTGAGGCGGGCCCGGTTGGCGCGGCCGGGAGCGATCTCGATCTCGACGAGGGCCGCACGACCCTGGCGCTCGACGGCGACCCGGATGACAGCCCGCTCGGCGCCGAAGCGTACGAGGGGGGCGTCCACGGCGACCCGATGACTGCCGAGCGTCGCGGCATACCCGATCGCCTCGACAAGGTTGGTCTTGCCGCGTCCGTTGCCGCCGAGGAAGGTGACCACTCCGGGTGCCAGCTCGATCGAGGCGGCGGGATAGGAGCGGAAGTCGACGAGCTCGACCCCCCGGACGTGCACGGGCGGACCTAGGCGTGCGGCGCTGGTGTGCCCGCCTCGCCGCGGCGCAGCGCCTCGCCCTCGGCGATGGTCATCACCTCATGTCCGCCGAACTGTCCGCGCAGCGCGGCGACCGCCTGCATCTGCGGGCTGAGCTCCTGGCGGGAGGCGAACCGGGCGAACAAGGCCGCGGAGATCACCGGCATCGGCACCCCGAGCTCGACCGCCTCCTCGACCGTCCAGCGGCCCTCGCCCGAGTCGACCGTGTAGTCGGAGACCCCTTCGAGGGTGGGGTTGGCCTCGAGCGCGGCCACCATGAGGTCGAGCAGCCAGGACCGCACGACCGTGCCACGCGACCAGGCCTTGAACGCACCCGGGACGTCGCGGACGATGTCCTTGCGGACGAGCAATTCGTAGCCCTCGGCATAGGCCGCCATGAGGCCGTATTCGATCCCGTTGTGGACCATCTTCGTGTAGTGGCCCGCTCCCACGTCACCGGCGTGGACGAAGCCCTCGTCACGGGGCCCCTCGGGGCGCAGGGCGTCGAAGATCGGCATCGCCCGCGCGACCCACTTCTTCGCGCCGCCGACCATGAGGCCGTAGCCATTGTCCAGCCCCCAGATGCCGCCACTCACGCCGCAGTCGAGGTAGCCGATCTTGTTGCGGGACAATAGCTTTGCGTTGACATCGTCGTCAGTGAACTTGGAATTGCCTCCATCGATCACCAGATCGCCGGGCTCGAGCAGCCGCGCGAGGGTGGCGACCGTGTCCCGCGTCGGTGCACCGGAGGGCACCATCACCCAGACGACCCGTGGGGCGGCAAGGGCCTTGACCATGGCGGCGAGGGTGGGGACGTCCGTGACGGCCCGGTTACGGTCGTAGCCGACCACCTCGTGCCCCGCCCGTCGCAGGCGCTCGCGCATGTTGCCGCCCATCTTGCCCAAACCCACGAGACCCAGCTGCATGAGGTGCCTTTCCGGATGGGAGAGCGGTGTGATCGGGTGTGAGGCGAAGTCCGCGGCGACGGCGCCGGGCCGTCGCCACCGTCAGGACGCGAAGCGGACCGGCATGAGGACGTAGCGATAGGCGGTGTCGGCAACGCCGTCGACCTCTGCCTGGCCGGTGAGGACGGCTGGGCGGCTGGGCTGCGTGAAGGACAGTCGGGTGAAGGCCGTGCCGAGCACGCCGAGACCGTCGAGGAGGAAGTGCGGGTTGAAGGCGATCTCGATCTCGGGCCCGGTGAGCGTGCATTCGACCGCCTCCGAGGCCTGGGCGTCCTCACCGGCGCCGGCCTCGATCGCCAGCTGGCCGTCGGTGAAGCGCAGCCGCACCGGGGTGTTGCGCTCGGCCACGAGGGCGACCCGCTTGACCGCCTCGACGAGAGCAGCCGTGGGCACGACCGCCTCGGTGTCAACGCTCGTGGGGAAGATCGAGGTCACCTTGGGATATTCGCCGTCGAGCAACCGGGTCGTCGAGCGCCGCTGCCCGGCCTCGAAGCCGACCAGTCCATCGCCCCCGGCATTGCTGCCCAGGGCCAGTTCGATCGACGCCGAGGCACCGAGCGCCTTGGCCGTGTCGTTGAGCGTGCGAGCCGGGACGAGCGCGATGTATGCCGCGTCCGGGCTCGCCGGGTTCCACGTGAGCTCACGCATCGCCAGGCGATAGCGGTCGGTGGCGAGCATCGTCACCTTCTCGCCGTCGATCTGGACGCGCACTCCGGTGAGGATGGGCAGCGTGTCGCCACGGTCGGCCGCCACGGCGACCTGGGCGACCGCCTGGGTGAAGACGTCGCCGGCGATCGTGCCGGAGGGGTCCGGCGCAGCCGGCAGGGTCGGGTATTCGTCGGCGGACATCATGAGCAGGCTGAATCGGCTCGTGCCGCAGACGACGTTGACCTTGCTCCCCTCGGTGCTCACGTCGACCGGGCGCGGAGGAAGGTTGCGGGAGATGTCGGCGAGCAGCCGGCCGAGGACGAGGACGGTGCCACTTTCGTCGACGTCGGCGGCGATGGTCACCTTGGCCGATACCTCGTAGTCGAAGGAGGACAGCGTGACGGTGCCGGCGCGGTCCGCCTCGACGAGGACACCGGCCAGGACGGGGACCGGCGGCCGCGCGGGGAGCCCACGGGCGACCCAGGACACCGCATCGGCCAGGACCTCACGCTCAACCCGGAACTTCACGGTTCGTTCTCCGCCCTCTGCGACATCGTTCGGCGCCGGGCCATCCGCCGCGGACCTCACCCAGGCAGGACCGCGGGTCGCGTCGGCGACGCGACTGGCGATGTCCCCCAGGGACCTATGACCCTAGTCGGTTGGTGCTGTTATGCAAGACCTGCCCCTCGATCGGTGCCGGATCGATTCCCGGGTCGGTCTGCCCGAGTCCCTCGTTCTCGGAGAAGTGGAGATCCTTGGTGGTCTCATCGTCGTCATAGGTGTTGTGGATCCTGTGGACGACCGACGTCTGGCCTGGTGGGAGCGGGGGAGGCCCTGTGGACGGGCGGTGGATCCCGCGGGGGGCCACCCCGAGGGCCGGTGGACGGCCGGGCGGTGTCCACACGGCATACACCGTGGTGGCCGGGCGGGAGGGGGGATGTCCCCCGTTTGGGGGATGTCGTCCACAGTCGTCCACAGGCCTCTGTGGACGACTGTGCGAGTCGCCCCGGGCGCCCGCAGGCAATCCCCACACTGGGGATGAGGGTGTGGAGAAAGTGGCTGGTGGGTCCGGTGTGATTCGTCCGGGATCGGCTAGCGGTAGACAGAACTGTGGACAGGGCTGTGGACGAAACCTGTGGATGACGGGCATGCGGATGATGCCTCGTCGGGTTCCCGCTGGGAAAGGCTCAGGGGAAAAGGCTTCGGAGAGGAGCGGGCCAGGGGCGGGTCAGGAGGATCGGTGCTTGATCCGGTTGGTGAGCTCGGTGACCTGGTTGTAGATCGCCCGACGCTCGCGCATGAGCTCGCGGATCTTGCGGTCGGCATGCATGACCGTCGTGTGGTCGCGGTTGCCGAAGGCCTGGCCGATCTTGGGCAGGGAGAGCTCGGTGAGCTCGCGGCAGAGGTACATGGCGATCTGACGCGCGATGACCAGCTGGCGGGAACGGGAGCTGCCGCACAGATCCTCGACCGTGAAGCCGAAGTAGACGGCGGTCGCCTCCTGAATCGCCGAAACGGTGATCTGGGTGGGCTGGTCGCTCGGCACGAGGTGCTTGAGCACCTCCTCCGCGAGGGCGAGGTCGACCGGCTGGCGATTGAGGCTGGCGAACGCGGTCACCCGGATGAGGGCGCCCTCGAGCTCGCGGATGTTCGAGGTGATCCGGGTGGCGATGAACTCGAGCACCTCCGCGGGCACGCTCATCCCCTCCTGGCCGGTCTTCTTGCGCAGGATCGCGATCCGGGTTTCCAGGTCGGGGGCCTGGACGTCGGTGATGAGTCCCCATTCGAACCGGCTGCGCAGGCGCTCCTCGAAGCCGGACAGTTGCTTGGGCGGCAGGTCGGAGGTGATGACGACCTGCTTGCTGTTGTTGTGCAGGACGTTGAAGGTGTGGAAGAACTCCTCCTGCGTCTGCACCTTGTTGGCGAGGAACTGGATGTCGTCGATGAGCAGGACGTCGACGTCCCGGTAGATGCTCTGGAAGGCGCTGGCCCGGTCGTCGCGGATGCTGTTGATGAACTCGTTGGTGAACTCCTCGGAGTTCACGTAACGCACGCGCGAGGCGGGGTACATCTGCCGGACGTAGTGACCGATCGCGTGCAGCAGGTGGGTCTTGCCCAGCCCGGAGGAGCCGTAGACGAACAGCGGGTTGTAGCTCTTGGCCGGCGCCTCGGCGACGGCACTCGCGGCCGCGTGGGCGAACCGGTTGCTCGATCCGGCGACGAAGGTGTCGAAGGTGTACTTCGGGTTGAGCCGGGTCCGGTCGACGTCGCCGTCGCGTCGCGGGCTCGGGATCGTGGCCGTGGGGCCGACGGTATGCCGGTCGCCCGCCTGGGCGAAGCGCTCGTCGCCGATCCGGTGGAACAGATCGTCCACCCGGTGCCCGTCGTGCCCGTCGTGCCCGTCGAAGGGCTGCGGCACGGCCCCGTTGTCGGTGTCGGCCGGTGAACCGACCGAGAAGCCGGTCGGGTCGCTGCCCTCGAGGTTGCTGTCCACGCTCACCGCGAGGTTGACCTCGTGGCCGAGGACGGCGCTGAGCGCTCGCGTGACGGCGTCGGACAGTCCGTGCTCGATGGTCGATTTGGTGTAGTCGTTGGGGACGGCCAGGACCGCGGTCTGACCGAGGACGCCGACAAGCTTCCCCAGCCCGACGAAGGCCTTCTCCCGATCCGAGAGGCCCGCGTCGTCGAGCCGGGTGAGGGCACGCCGCCATAGGGTGTCGAGGTCTGCCTCGGGGTCTGCCAACGGGTCCCTCCCACCCTCGCGCGACTCCGGATGATGAATCGTCCACAGCCCCGTCCACAGGGTGTGCACAACGTTCTGCGCGGGGAACCTTCAGCCGTCGGTTCCCTCGGCAAGCGGGGAGACCGCGTGCGCGGCACCGAGAGTACACCCCGGCCGGGCGTGTCGCGGACGGTGTCGGCGTGTCTGCTGTGCAGACTGGGGGGTTGGCCTCCGGGCGCTGGTTTGACCCTGTGCCGCCGGGGCACGTACCCTGTCCCGAGCCTTCCGGCCGCTTTCGCATGCCCGTGCCGTGCACATCGGAGAAACTCCTCCGCTGGCGGGGCGGGCCTCCGATTGCGACCGGCGACCGACCCACACGCCGCCAGGCGCAGCCGACCCGACGGAGACGAGCCACCGTGAGCAAGCGCACCTTCCAGCCGAACAACCGCCGCCGGGCCAAGACCCACGGCTTCCGGGTGCGGATGCGCACGCGCGCCGGTCGGGCCATCATCGCCGGCCGTCGCCGCAAGGGCCGCGCCGAGCTGTCCGCCTGAGGTCACGGTGTGCTGCCGGCGCGGCACCGCCTGCGAGACGCGAGCCAATTCCGGGCGGTCCTGCGCGGTGCGCGCACCGCGCGGTCCGGCGGACGGTCACTCGTCGTGCATGCCGCGGTAACCGACCCCACGGGGGAACGTGCGCCCCGCGTCGGATTCGTCGTGAGCGCCGCCGTCGGCGGTGCTGTCGTGCGCAATCGCGTGAAGCGTCGACTGCGGGCCCTCGTCCGTGACCGCTTGTCCGCCCTGCCCACCGGCTGGGACTTTGTCGTCCGCGCACAATCCGCGGCCGCCGGGGCCTCGAGCGCCGACCTCGCGCGCGATCTCGACCGCGCCCTCGCGGCCGTGGAACGCAGGTTGCGATGACCTCCGACGAGTCGACGCGGCTGTGGTCGGGTCCGTGGACCTGGCAGAAGGTCTGTGCCTTCCCGTTGCTCGTGCTCGTGCGGGTCTACCAGCTGGTCATCTCGCCGATGACCCCGCCCTCCTGCCGCTTCTACCCGTCCTGCTCGGCGTATGCCGTCACGGCCCTCCTGCGCTTCGGCCCGTTCCGGGGCGGTTGGCTGGCGGTGCGGCGCCTCGCTCGTTGTCACCCGTGGAACCCGGGGGGCGTCGACCACGTTCCGCCACGCGAGTGCGCGCACGGAGCCGCCCGCTGACCGACCAGACGCGGGAACACGGCATACCAGTCGTGCTGCCGCGAACGACCGAAAGGTGAGACCCGCGTCTCACCACAACCACCGAGGACCACTGTGGGCGATTTCTTCAACGCGATCCTCTCGCCGCTGACCGTCGGCGAGGCCTGGGTCATGATCGGCTGGCACAGGCTGTGGACGCTCCTGGGCATCGGCGGTGGCTGGGCCTGGGCGCTGTCCATCGTCGGTCTCACCGTGGTCGTGCGGATCGTGCTCATCCCGCTGTTCGTCAAGCAGATCCACGCGAGTCGGCGGATGCAGCTCATCCAGCCGGAGATGCAGAAGATCCAGGCCAAGTACAAGGGCAAGACCGATCCCGAGTCCCGTCAGGCGATGACTCAGGAGACGATGGATCTCTACAAGCGGACCGGCACCAACCCGCTGAGCTCCTGTTTGCCGATCCTGCTGCAGTCGCCGTTCTTCTTCGCGCTGTTCACCGTGCTCAACCACCTCAAGGCGATCGCCGAGGGGACGTGGGGAGCCATCGGGCCGATCGACGCGACCGTCGCGCAGGAGATCGAGAGCACCAACATCTTCGGGGCGCCGTTCTCGTCGACCTTCGTCGGGGCCACGGACGCGCCGACGAAGATCCTCACCGTCGTGCTCATCGTCCTCATGTCGGTGACGCAGTTCATCATCCAGCGCCAGCTCATGCGCAAGAACCTGCCGGATTCGGCGCTGGACAACCCGTACATGAAGCAGCAGACGATCATCCTCTATCTCATGCCGATCTTCTTCGCCTTGTCCGGCATCAACTTCCCGATCGGCGTGCTCATCTACTGGCTCACGACCAACGTGTGGTCGTTCGGCCAGCAGTTCTACGTCATCCGCCGGATGCCCGCGCCGGGGTCCGCCGCCGAGCGTGCGCTGCACGAGCGCCAGGCCCGCAAGGGCAAGGAGGTCAAGGTCTTCACGCTGCCGGGGCTCGAGCGCGACGTCCCGGACGCGACCCCGCAGGACGCCGGCCCGGTCAACCGCCAACGCCAGCAGCCGATGAGCAAAAAGCGCGCCAAGCGCGCCGGTCCGAGCGGGGGAGCTGCCACGCCGCCCCCCGCGGACACCCCGAACCCATGAGGTATGCCGGTGGGTCACCGGCCGCCGTTGCCCCCGGGCAGCGACCGCCGTGCACTTCCGGCCGTTGCGAAGGAGAGCCTGCATGACCGACACACCCATGACCGCCCTCGCTGAGGGCGACTCCACGGCACCGGAGTCTGCGCTCGAGCAGATCGACGGGGTTGACTCCGGTTCGCCGGACCTCGGTGCGCCGTCCGGTGAAGAGAGCACCATCGACGCGGTCGACATCGAGGTCGACACTGAGGTCGAGCTGGCCGAGACCGAGCTGATCGAGGTCGAGGCGGACGCCGACGCTGCCGAGGCCGGGGCGGACGCCGACGCTGCCGAGGCCGGGGCCGCGGACTCGACGGGGCCTGCGTCCGGTGGATCGCGCAAGCGCAGCCGGGTCGAGTCGCTCGAGCGTGAGGGCGAAGTGGCCGCGGACTTCCTCGAGCGGTTGCTCGACATCGCGGACCTCGACGGGGACATCGACGTGGACATCGACGGGGACCGGGCCGCCGTGGCGGTCGTCGACTCCGAGGAGGGTCGCGTCCCGCGCCGCCTCGTCGGCCCGGAGGGTCGGGTGCTCGAGGCGCTCCAGGAGCTCACCCGTCTTGCGGTGCAGACCGCCACGGGCGAGCGCAGCCGGCTCATGCTCGACGTCGCGGGCTTCCGGGCCGAACGTCGGACGACGCTCGTGCGCCTTGCCCAGGCCGCGATCACCGAGGTGCGCGAGAGCGGGGTCGCCAAGACGCTCGCGGACATGCCGGCCTTCGAACGCAAGGTCGTCCATGACGAGGTCACCGCTGCCGGTCTCACCTCCGAGTCCGAGGGCGTCGAACCGCACCGTCACATCGTCATCTCCCCGGCCTGAGCGATCCCGACCGCGCAGGTTGTTTCACGTGAAACACCAGCCGCCACCCGCGGGGGACCCCGGCCACCACGAGGCGTTTCAGCCGGAGCGCAGCCCGGCGGGGACGCCTCGTGCGGAGCCCCGGGATGTGCAGCCCTCGCGGGGGGTCGGTGACACACCGGTCGTGGCGAGAGGGATGTTCGGTGCCCGCCTCGACCTCGCCGAGCGCTATGTGGCTCTGCTGGCCGACACCGGAATCAGCCACGGCCTGATCGGGCCACGTGAGGCGCCCCGGCTCTGGGACCGGCACGTCATCAACTGCGCGGTGACCGCCGGGTTCTTCGACCCAGCGGCCAGCGTCATCGATCTCGGCTCGGGTGCGGGGTTGCCTGGTCTCGTCCTCGCGATCGCCCGACCGGATCTGCGGCTGCACCTGGTCGAGCCGCTACTGCGTCGGACCACCTGGCTGGAGTCCGCCGTGCGGGAACTCGGCCTCACGAACGTGCGCGTCCATCGCGCGCGGGGGGAGAGCTTCGTGCCTGAGTCCCCCGCTGACCACGTCACCGCGCGCGCCGTCACCGGGCTGGACCGCCTTGTCGAACTGTCCTTCCCGCTCCTTCGAGCGGGAGGCTCGCTCGTCGCACTCAAGGGCGCCAACGTCGCTGCGGAGATCGAGGCGGCCGCACCCACCCTGCGCCGGTATGCCGTCGCCTCGACCGAGGTGCGTGAAGCCGGCGTCGGGGTGGTCGATCCACCGACGACCCTCGTGATCGTCACCGCCGGTGCAGGGCATCGGTCGGGCACCCCAACCCGATCACCGCGCCGATCCGGGGACGTGCGACGCTCGGCGGACGCACGCGGACGCTCCGGTGGTCGGGCGAGCCGGGGCCGCCAAGACCGGTGAGGCCACTGAGACCACTTAAGCCTCACTTAAGCCGCAGGGTCGAACGTCCTCGGGTCGCCGAAACGACTGGGTCGGGTGCTGCCGTCAGCTGTCCGAAGGCATCGAGGGAGGAACTGCCCGGGACAGCGTGCCCCGACCCGGTCAACACCTGCGCAGGTGGGCAGTAGCCTCGAGCGGACCATCGATCCGCCTTTCGGCGTGGCCGAGAGAGGACAGGGCTCGGCGCGCTGCTGTGGTTGGATGACGGTCATGCATGACGTGGTGACCGTGGCCGGCTTGGGGTGGCCGACCGGTCGACCCACGATCGCAGCCGGTCTGGGTTGGCCGCCGCGTGAGTCGGCGAGCGAGCGGGTGCGGACGACAACGGCGCCACCGTCGACGGTTTCACGTGAAACATCGGGTGAAGGCGACCCCGCGTCGCTCGACGACTCCCTCCTCGGAACGCCCGCAGCCACCCAGGACGAAGGGGCGGCGGCCCCGGCGTCGGCCGGCGACGTTTCACGTGAAACATCGGTGGATCCGTTGGATCCGCCGGACCGCCCGGTCGATGCGGTCGAGGCTTCCCGCTCGATCGCGACCGTTTCGGTCGATGCCGTCGCTGCGATCGACGCGGTCGTTGCCGCGCTGCCGGACGACGACGATGGCGACACCCCGCTGGCGGCGGCCATCGCGGTCGACACCCGACGTCGGCTCGTCCTCACCGGCCGACCACTGCCGCCTCCGACACACACCCGGGTGCTCACCGTGGCAAACCAGAAGGGCGGCGTCGGCAAGACGACCACCGCGGTCAACATCGCGGCGGCCCTCGCCCAGTCAGGCCTCAAGGTCCTCGTGGTCGACCTCGACCCGCAAGGCAACGCGAGCACGGCGCTCGGTGTCGACCACCGTTCCGGGGTGCCGTCGGTCTACGAGGTCCTCGTCGACGGGGCGGAGATGACCGGTGTCGTCGTGGAGTCGCCGACCGTGGCCGGGCTGTTCTGCGTTCCGGCCACGATCGACCTCGCCGGCGCGGAGATCGAGCTCGTGTCCCTCGTCGCCCGCGAGGGCCGGCTCGCCCGGGCGCTCGCCGCGCACCTGGCCGACACGGCATACGACTATGTCTTCATCGACTGCCCGCCTAGCCTCGGCCTGCTCACGGTGAACGCCTTCGTGGCGGCGCGCGAGGTCTTCATCCCGATCCAGTGCGAGTACTACGCGCTCGAGGGTCTCTCCCAGCTGCTGCGCAGCGTCGAGATGATCCGCAGCCATCTCAACCCGGAGCTCGCGGTCTCGACGATCCTGCTCACCATGCATGACGGGAGGACGAGGTTGTCCTCCCAGGTGGCCGACGAGGTGCGCGAGCACTTCCCCGAGCAGACCCTGCGCACGACGATCCCGCGCTCGGTCCGGGTGTCCGAGGCACCAAGCTTCGGCGAGACGGTGATGACCTATGACCCGCTTAACAGCGCGGCCCTCGCCTATCTCGAGGCCGCGGCGCAGATCGCCGAACGTGGCGCGCAGGGCTCGAGATGACCCGCGGGGGTCGGCGCACCGATCATCGAGCAGGGCGCCGCGAAGCGGCAGGGGGATGCAGGACGGGTGGAAGGACGGAACTGCGGTGAAGGACGGAATGCGGTGAAGGACAAGGAGAAGCGGCGCGCGCTCGGACGCGGACTCGGTGCGCTCATCCCCACCGGACCCTCCGGGGAACGTCCGGTGGACGTCTTCTTCGGTCCGGCGTCGGCGCCGGACGGGGGGCGCGAGACGCTGTCCGGCGGGGAGGGCGGCGAGAACGCACCCGCCTCGTATGCCGCGCAGCCCGCGACCGACCCGAAGACGACCGACCCGAAGACGACCGACCCGAAGACGACGGCGGCCGGTGCGGAGAGCACCGACGGTTCCGACGGGTTGCGACCGGTGCCGGGCGCACGGTTCGCCGAGGTGCCCATCGCGGCCATCCGACCCAATCCGCGGCAGCCGCGCACCGTCTTCGACGAGGACGAACTCGCGGAACTCGTCCACTCGGTCCGCGAGATCGGCATCCTCCAACCGGTCGTCGTGCGCCCTGTCGCGGCCGGCGACGATGAGCCCGGGCAACCGGCATACGAACTGGTCATGGGGGAGCGGCGTTGGCGGGCGGCGACAGCCGCCGGGCTCACCGAGATCCCCGCGATCGTCCGCACGACCGCGGACGACGACCTGCTGCGCGACGCATTGCTGGAGAACCTGCACCGCAGCCAGCTCAACCCGCTCGAGGAGGCTGCGGCGTACCGTCAGCTGCTCGATGACTTCGGGTGCACCCAAGACGAGCTCGCCGCGCGGCTGGGCCGCTCGCGCCCGCAGGTGACCAACACCCTGCGGCTGCTGCGGCTGCCCGCGCTGGTCCAGCGCCGGGTGGCCGCCGGCGTGTTGAGCGCGGGGCACGCGCGGGCGCTTCTCGGCCTGGACAACCCGGCGGCGATGGAGCGACTCGCCCAGCGGATCGTCGCGGAGGGGCTCTCCGTGCGGTCGGTCGAGGAGATCGTCGCGCTCGGCGGTCCGGAGTCGGCGCGCCCGAAGAAGCCCCGACCGGGCGCCCGGCGCCCGCAGCTCGACGACCTCGCCGCGCGCCTGGCCGACCGTTTCGACACGCGCGTCCAGATCGCGCTGGGGCGTCGGCGCGGGAAGGTCGTCGTCGAGTTCGCCTCCGTGGAGGACCTCCATCGCATCCTCGGTGTCATGGGCGTCGAGCGGGACTGACGGTGTCCGGGCCCGAGGCACCTGGACCGACGCGACGACGCGGGGGCCGCGGCCGTGAGGTCCGGCCGCTCACCCTGGACCGGCTGGCCGATCTGCCCGAGCCGTGCGCGACCTGCGGCTTCTGGGAGACGTCCGGAGCTCGCATCGCCGGGACCCCGGCCGTCGAGACCAAGCGCGCCTGGCTCGGGGCCACGGCGCTCGACTGGGGTGCGCCGGGCCGGGTCTGCTACGTCGACGGCCAGCCGGCCGGCTACCTCACCTTCGCTCCCGCGGGCTTCGTGCCGCGGGGCCTGGCCTTTCCCACATCACCGGTCGCGAGCGACGCGCTCGTCCTGCTCACCGCCCGCGTCCGCCCCGAGTATGCCGGCCAGGGCCTCGGGCGCATGCTCGTCCAGACCGCGGCCAAGGACGCACTGCGCCGGGGACACCGGGCGCTCGAGGCCTTTGCGACGACCTCCGGCACCGGCTGTCTTCTGCCGGCGGACTTCCTCGCGGCGGTGGGCTTCGCGACGGTGCGGGACCACCCGGCATACCCGCGGATGCGGCTGGATCTGGGCGGAACGCGCAGCTGGCTCACCGAGATGGAGACCGCGGTCGAGAGGTTGCTCGCTCCCGTGCGCGATTTCGGCCGCGGTCGACCGGTCGGCAGCGCGCCCCGCGAGGTCAGCCAGCCAGATCGGCCATGAACGAGCGCAACTCGGCCAACCGGAAGACGCCGGTGCGGACCGAGTCCTCGTCGCCGAGGTAGAGCCGCTGGATCGCGACGACGATCGCCTCGGCCATGACGTCGCGCAGCGCCGGGTCGCTCAGTCGGGCCGCATCGGTCGGGTTGGAGACGTGGCCGACCTCGACCCGCACCGCGGGCATCTCGGTGCGCTGGAGCAGGGTCCACGACCGGGCGTGACTGCGGCAGTCGATCATCCCGGTGCGGGCGACCAGCTCGCGCTGGATGAGGTCGGCCAGGTGCTCGCCGACGACCGACCAGGCACCGAAGCGGTCGGTGCCGTAGTAGTAGGTGGCGATTCCGCTCGCCTGGGCCTGTGCGGCCGCGTCGCAGTGCAGGGAGATCACCAGATCGGCGGCCAGGTCGTTGGCCAGGGCCGATCGAACCGTCTCGTCGCCACCGTCGCCGTGGATGCGGCTGAACAGGACGTCGACGCCTTGGGCGAGCAGGCGACCCTCGACCCGGCGGGCAAGGTCGAGGACGAGATCGGCCTCGACCACCCCGTTGGCGACGCAGCCGAGGTCCGGGCCGCCGTGACCGGGGTCGAGGAGAATGGTCCGTCCCACGAGTGAGCGGCCGGCCCGACGCAGGGTCTCGCGCTCCCGCAGGGCATGCGGATTGCCGCCCCGTACCGCCCGACGCAGTCCGGCCAGGCCCCGGAGCGTGTCCGGGCCGACGATGCCGTCCCCGGGCAGCCCGATGCCGCGCTGGAAGTCGCGCACCGCCGCCTCGGTCCGCGGTCCGAAGACCGCGTCGACCCGGTCCGGGCCGAGGCCCAGTCCGAGCAGCCGCGACTGCAGGTCGGCCACGTCGTCGCCGTGCAGGAGATGCCCGGGGGTGTGGGCGAGGATCCGGTCGCCCAGGCGCCAACGCGCCGCCGCGAGCGCTCGGGCCGTCTCGGGTCCGACGACCCCGTCCGCGACGAGACCCCGGCGTTGTTGGAAGGCCCGGACGGCCTGCTGGACCGGCAGGTCGAAGACGAGGGGGTCGATCGACTGATCGGGGCGCGCACCGGCCGCCTCCGCGTCACCGGTCGAGGTGAGCGCCACCCGCAGGTCGAAGACGGCCGCACCGCGGTCGCCGAGGCGGCATACCGCATGAGCGTCGCGCGCACCCGCGGGTGCGACACGCGTCTGGGACATCCACCCTCCCTGGGCGCTCGTTCACGGGGGCCGACCACGACGCTACCCCAGCCGGGGGCGTCCGGGTCGCCGCGGGGGCGTGTCGCCGCGCGGTGCGCCGCTGCCGGCCCGTCCCACGACAGGGCACTCAGCCGAGGTAGTCCTCCAGCTCGCGCAGGAGCACCCGCTTGGGCTTCGCGCCCACGATCGTCTTGACCACCTGGCCCCCGACGTAGACATTCATCGTCGGGATGCCGGTCACCTTGTAGCGCATCGTCGTCGCGGGGTTGGCGTCGGTGTCGAGCTTGCGGATCTCGAGCTTGTCCCCGTATTCCGCGTAGATCTCCTCGAGCACCGGGGCGATCTGCTTGCACGGCCCGCACCAGGCCGCCCAGAAGTCCACGAGCACGGGCTTGCTGCTCGCGAGCACGTCGGTGTCGAAGGTGGCGTCGCTCGTCGCGGCGATGGTGCCCATGGGGGTCCTCTCGGGTCGGGTTGCGCGCTCGGGTCGCGCGGTGCGTGGGTTCTGGGGTGATCGTATGCCGGGTGGCCGACAGCCGTCCTCCGGCTGGCCCGGCCCGGCCCCGGGCCGTTCCTGGCTAGATCGTCTCGGCGGCGGCCAAGGCCGCGAGGTGGTGCTGGGCTTCGAGGTGCCGTTGGGCGTCCAGGGCTGCGGCACAACCGGATCCGGCTGCGGTGATCGCCTGTCGGTAGGTGTGGTCGACGAGGTCCCCGCACGCGAAGACGCCCGGGATGCTCGTGCGGGTGCTGCGCTCCTGGCACACGACGTAGCCCTCCTCGTCGGTCTCGAGGACGTCGCGGACGAGCTCGTTGCGGGGGTCGTGGCCGATGGCGACGAACAGCCCGGTGACGGCCAGCTCGCGAGTCTGGCCGGTCCGCGTGTCGGTGAGGGTGACGCCGGTGAGGCTGGCGTCGCCGTGCAGGGCGGTGACCTGGGAGTTCCAGGCGAAGCGGATCTTCGGGTTGGCCATCGCGCGGTCGGCCATGATCTTGCTCGCCCGCAGCTCCTCTCGCCGGTGCACGAGGGTGACCGAGCGGGCGAACCGGGTGAGGAAGGTCGCCTCCTCGACCGCGGAGTCGCCGCCGCCGACGACGGCGATGTCCTGGTCACGGAAGAAGAAGCCGTCGCAGGTCGCACACCACGAGACGCCGTGGCCGGACAGGCGCTTCTCGTCGGGCAGCCCGAGCTCGCGGTAGGCCGAGCCGGTCGCGAGGATCACCGTGTGCGCCGCCCAGGTGCGTCCCTCGCCGTCGGTCACGGTCTTCACCGGCCCGCCGAGGTCGACCGAGACGACGTCGTCGGTGACCAGCTCGGCACCGAAGCGCTCGGCCTGGGCCCGCATCCCGAACATGAGGTCGGGACCCTGGATGCCCTCGGCGAAGCCGGGGAAGTTCTCGACCTCGGTCGTGTTCATGAGGGCGCCGCCGGCCGTCACCGCACCCTCGAAGACGACGGGCCGCAGACTGGCGCGCGCGGCATACACCGCGGCGGTGTAGCCCGCGGGGCCCGACCCGATGATCACCACATCGCGCACCTCACCGTGGGCGGTGGCGCTGGTGCTGGCTGACTCGGACACGGGTGACCTCCGGTGATGCGGGGACGGCAGATGTAGTGGGGCGGCGAGGCGCGCAGCCCAAGATAGCCGGTATGCCGTGGTGAACCCGCGAGGTGCCCGGCGTGTTCCCGAGGCGGCTCAGGGCATCGGCACGGGGCCGACCACGAGCTCGGGATCGCCCTTGCTGCACGCGCGAGACACGACGTAGGCATGTCGGACGCCGCCGTCGACCTCGATGACGACGAGGACGGGCGCTCCCTCGTAGCTCGCCAGGTCCCCAGCCACGGCGTCGGCGTCGGACAGGCCGAGGGTGGCGGCGCATTCGGCGAACCCGGCCCTCGTGCCCACCACGCCCCAGGCAGTGCTCGCACTGTCCGCGACGACCTCCGGCCCCGGGGTGTCCAGGAGCGCCTGGGAGTCGGTCGCGAGAGTGTCCCGCCGGTAGTCCCGGCCGCTGGCCTCGAGGTGGACCAGCTGGGCGGGATTGGCGGGCAGGACCGCACCCGGGTCCGTGGGGATCTCGGCCGACGAGGTGTCCGGGTCGGAGTCCAGCGGGGTGGCCGAGGTCGGATCGTTCGCCTTGCTGGCTGTGTCGGACGTGCCGGTGGCGGCCGCGGCGGCCGGTGCCTCCGCACGGTCGGCCGTCCGCCCGGCCATCGACGCCGCCGTGATGGTGTCCGGCCGCTTGACGATGCCGACGCCCAGCGCGAGCGCCGCCACCGACGCGGCGGCGGCGAGGCCGAAGACCCACCGGCGGGTCCGGGCCGGCCGCGGCCGAGAGTCGCCGGTGCCGCCACCGGGACGGCTCGTGTGGACGACGCGCAGTCCGGATGCGTCGAGCAGGTCCGAACCGTCGTCGAATACCAGTTCGCCTTCGTGGACGTGCGCTCCGTCGACGCGCGGGGCGAGGGCTTCGCGGTGGAGGGCGGCCAGGATGCGCGCCTCCACGTCCCCGGGCATGGGACCGGGGTCGGGCAGGGCGCCGAGCAGCGCGCGGACGCCGGCGAAGTCGGCGTCCTCGTCCGGCCGCGGGGCCTGGCTCATTGCATCTCCCTCCGGATGGCAACGGCGTTCCCGCTCCCCCTCGGAAGGCCGATCGGCGACCGCGGGCGGGCCACCGACACGGATGAGACGTCGGCGACCGGGCTCGGGTTCCCCCGCGCCGTGCCCCGACTCGGTGCCGGGGACGGCATACGGTATGCCGCCGTGCCCGCCTGCGCCGGGCGGCGCGCCCGGGTGGTCATCGGCGCTCCACCCCGAGGGCCTGCGCGAGCGCCGCACGACCGCGGGCGCACCTCGATTTCACCGTGCCCTCGGGGACCTCGAGGATCTCGGCGGCCTCGGCGACCGACCTCCCCTCCATGTCGACGAGGACGAGGGCGATCCGCTGACCCTCGGGGAGCCGGTCCAGCGCCTCGTGCAGGTCGAGGCGCAACTCGGTCTGGGCATGCTCGTCACCCCTGGCGGCCAGCTCGTAGTCGGGCAGCGGCACGGTCGGGCGCATCCGCCGGAGCCGGTCGAGGCAGGCGTTGACGACGATCCGGTGCAGCCAGGTGGTCACCGCGGACTCCCCGCGAAAGGATCCCGCCCGCCGGTATGCCGCGAGGAAGGCGTCCTGGAGGCAGTCGGCCGCCAGCTCACGGTCGTGGCAGGTGCGCACGGCGACGGCCCACATCCGATCCTTGTGCCGGCGGAAGATCTCACCGAAGGCGTGGGGGTCGCCTGCGCAGTGGGCGGCGAGCAGCTCCGCGTCGGCGCGCTCGTCCGAGCTGCCGGTCATGCGGCCACCTGGACCTCCGAGATCTGGGCGCGGAAATGGCCCTCCCCGTCGGGCGCGAGTGTGGTGACGACGATGATGACGAGTTGTCCGGTGAGCGGTCCCTGGGCGGCGTCGAGCACGACCTGGCCGCTCGCACCCGTGCTCGTGCCGAGCACCTGGGCGCCCGCGAGGGAGGCCCGCGAGGCGACGTAGACGGTGACGTCCTGGGCCGCCGGCAGCGTGAGGGTCACCCGGCGGACCGCAACCGGATTGCCCAGGTCGGCGACGACACCGATGCCGCTCACCTGCAGGCCGCCGAACTTGGCGGAGCTGTACCACTTGGAGCGCCACAGGGTGGCCGGCTTGCCGTCGAAGGCCCGCGCCGCGGTCGTCGACGCCACCTGGCCGGCCCCCGAGGGCTCGAAGCCGGCCGACCCGACGACGCCGACGGGGGTGAAGCCGTCGGCGCCTCCGGTGCCTCCGGTGCCCTGGGTGCCCGCCGAAGCGCCGGTGCCGCCGGTGCTGCCCGTGCTGCCCGTGGACGAGCCCGCGGTTGGGCTGCCGGTCGCGCTCGGCCGGGGCGTGGCGGGGCTGTTGCCGCCGCCACCGCCGAAGCCGAGCTTGGGCAGGCCCCACACGCCGAGGATGGCGATGAGGACGAGCAGACCGGCGACGAAGGCGAGGGCGATCTTCGACTCGTCGCGGGTGGGCTCCTCGCCGAGGTCTTCGGGCAGCAACGGGGCGGGGGCTCCCAAGCCCTCCTCGGTCTCCTCGAGGACGTCCGACAGATGGGTGTCGAGCGGTTCGGGTTCCAGCGGCGTGTGCTCGTAGGCACGGCGCTCGGCGCGCTCGGCGCTGCGCTCCGTGAGGCGGTCGGCTGCGCCTCGGGCGAAAGCTCCCACCCGACCGGCGGCGGCCGCGGCCGCGCTGCCGGCGCCGCTCAGGGCCTCGCCCACGCCGCGCACGAGGGCGGCGGGTGCGCTCGGCGCTGCGGCGTCGTCCGCACCCCCCGCGGCCTCCTCCGACGGCCCAGGCGGGCCAGTCGTCCCGGTCGTGCCAGTCGTCCCGGTCGGGGTCGCGCTCCCCACGGGTCCGGCGCCGCTCCTCGCGGCCGCCCCCGTGCTCGCCGGCTTCGTCGTTGGTCGTGGAGGCATCGGATAGGGGACGGTGGGCTCCCCCGCGGTATGCCGTGTGGGCACCACGCTGTCGCCCGGCTCGGTCACCGGCACGGCCGACCAGGGCCGCAGGGCGGCGGCGAACAGGGCGGGCGTCGCCGGCCCCTTGCCCTCGTTGAGGGTGACGGTGGTGAGCCGGTCGAGGTCCGCGGTCACTCCGGCCGCGAGCTCCCCCGGGGCCGCGACCCCGGCGCCGAGGCGAGGCGCGGCCTCCAGCCCCGCGTCGGGCCCGGGCAGCGGCCACCGGCCGGTGAGCCCGGCATAGAGGACCCCCGCGAGCGCGGCGACGTCGGCGTGCGAGGCCAGCTCGACGGGCAGGTCCTCCTCGCCGACGAGAGCGGCCTGGGTGGCCAGGCCGCGGACCTTCACCGCGCCGTCGGGCAGGACGAGGATGTCGCGCGGGGTGAGCTGGCCGTGGTGCAGGCCCCGGGTGGCGGCCGCGGCGAGCGCGGTGGCGGACTCGCCGGCGATCCGGCGGGCCTCCTCGGCGGGGAGACCACCTGCCTCGACGAGGGCGCGCACGCTGTGCGACCCGGTGAGCGGCTCCTCGACGACGAACGAGGTGTCGGGGCCCGCGCCGACGTCGAGCACGCGCACGAGCCGGGAGTCCTCGATCCCGGCGGCGCGTCGAGCGGCGTCGAGCGCGGCGGCCGCGGTGGGCGCGTCGAGCGGGAAGCAGAGCAGGACGACGTCGCGTTCGAGCGTGGCGTCGCGGGCGGTCCACCGCTCCCAGCGCGGGTGCTGCTGGACCCGCCCGACGACGGTGTAGCGCGCGGCCAACACGGATCCGGGACCGACGGGCATGCCGTCCTCCCTCCTGTCGGTCGTCGCGGCCATCCTAGGCCGGGGCCTGGGGCCCATCGGCCCCTCGCGACGTCGCGTGTCGGCGATCGCCGGGCCGGGGCGCCTCGGTCAGGGGGTGTCGATCGGGTCCTCGAGCTGCACCTCGGGGGTCGGCAGCACCGGGTCGAGTTCCACCCCGAGGGCGCGGGTGCGAGGTCGGCGCAGCGCGCGGACGATCCCCACGAGGAGCACGACGCCGGTGAGCCCGCCGAGCGCGACGTAGAGCCACGCGCCCGGAGGCGCGGCCCGGACGCTCAACTCCTGCGGCGCACCCACCGGCAACCCGAGGGGTGTGGTGAGCCAGGCGGTCACGGGGACCAGGCCCTGGGCGGCGGCGGCCATCCGAACGGCGACGATGGCACGGCTGTGCGCCCCCACGGAGACCGGGGCCGGCGGCTCGATAACCCGCAGTCGCCCGTTGCCGGGGACGAGCACGACGCGGACCCCGGTGACCGGTTCGTCGAGGTCGTTGACGACGGTCACCTGCAGCAGCCCCTCGTCCGCGAGGAAGTTCGTCGTCTGCGGAGCGATCGACAGGGTTCCCACGAGCGCGTCGGTCGTCTCGGCGAGCAGGTCGAGGACGGACTGTCGGGCGGGGGTGTCCCGCCACCGCAGTCCACAGGCCAACTCGGCCTGGCTGCTCCAGGTGCCCAGCCGCGTGCTCGTCGCGGGCAGCACCTCGGCGAAGGTGTCGACGAGTTCGCGGCCACGGCCCACGGTGGCCAGCGGTTCCCGTGCCCGGCTCGGTGCGTGGCTGGTCCCCGCCGGGGTGGTCACGTTCTCGGCGCCGGTCAGGCCGTCGGTCCCCCCACCCGTCCGGGCCGACAGCAGGGAGCTCATCGGGACGACCTGCAGCCAGGGCAACTGGCTCGCCTGACCGAGGAAGCGGGCGAGCGACTCGGGTGCCGGGTCGAAGCCGGCGGGGGCGACCGCGAGGAAGGACCGGGCGATCGACGGGCGCTCGGCGTAGAGCGCGGCGGTCTGGGCGACGAACTCCTGGGTCGTGAGCGGCCCGGACTCGGGTCGGCCGGCTGCGGCGAACAGTGCGTCGAGGCGGTCGTCGTGGCGCAGCACGGGGGTGCCGGCGCTCGTCGTGGCCGGTGCGGGGGAGGTGAGCCGCCCGGCTCCGGCGTCGCTGCCGGCGAGCAGGATCGAGGGGAGGTCCGAGCCGTATGCCGCCCGCAGCGCACGTTCCTCCTCGGCGGTGAGGGGGCCGTCCGCCGGCCAGGCCAGCCGCCCGGCGACTGGTATGCCGTGCGCGGACAGTCCGTCGGCGACCACCAGGTCCCGGGTGAGGCCGGCGACGGCCCGGGCGACGTCCGGCGGCGTGGCCTCGCCGCCCGCGGCGAGGGAGAGCAGCCCCGACAGGTCGGCGTCGCCGCGGGGCAGGGCGAGGATCGGATGGCTGGCGGCGGCGGCGGTCAGGGTCTGCGCGAGCGCCTCGCGTGCGGCGGCCAGGGTCGTCGGTTCTCCGGTCGACCCGGTGACGGGGCCGGTGGCGGTCGGCCCGGTCGCCGTCGCGGGCGCAGCGGTGGCCGAGACGAGGGCGGGGTCGACGGCATACCCGACGGTGGCGTTGGCGGTCGCACCCAGCAGCCGGGCCAGTCGCGAGGTGGGGCCGAGCTGGGTCAACCAGGCGGCGGTGCGGGTGTCGGTGCCCGCGGCAAGGGCCGCGTCAGGGTCGACCGTGAGCGGCACGAGCAGGCCCAGGGAGAGCCGTGGTGAGTCGACCGACCGTGCCCATCCGACGAAGGTCCGCACCCAGCCGAGTCGCGCGTCGCCGGCGCCGAGCACCTCGACGGCGATCGGGACGGCGCCCACCGCGGCGCTCACCCGCAGGCTCTCGGGGGTCAGGGTGATCCGGAAGGGGACGGGCGTATCGGGGCCGGCGGGCGCGTCGGGGGTCGTCGGCGCCGCCGAACCGATCGCCGTCCGGCCGAGCTCGGTGCCGGTGGGAGTGGTGGTCGCGGTCGCCCACGCGTCGACCTCACTGCGGCTGGCGAGCGAGGTGCGAGCGCGCAGGACCCGAACGGTGCGCGGCGCGGCCGCGCCACCGGTCGCGCGGACGGTGCCGGCGATGGTCACCGGGACTTCGGGCCCGGCGACCGCCGGGGTCACCTCGGTGAGGACGAGGTCGACCCCCGTCGTGGTCGCCTGCGGGTGGGCCGCCGGCGCCGCAGCGGGGTCGGCAGTGGCCTCGCCGACCGCGGTGACCAGGGGGAGCAGGGCGACCACGAGGGCGAGCCCGACCCGGGTGAGGGCCCGGGAACGCCGGGGGACGGGCGTGGACCCGCCGCCACCGGCGCTCACGCGCTGCCTGCGAGTCGCTCCCAGGCCACCTTGGCGATCCGCCGCTCGTTGGGGAAGGTCAGGTGGTGGTGCACCTCGTCGAGCCGGAACCAGGCGACGTCGACGGCCTCCTGGTCGGGGTCGTTCTCGACGGTGAGCTCGCCGCCGGTCGCCTCGAGCAGGTAGTGGTGGACGAATTTGTGCACGCGCTTGTCGCCGGTCGCGAACCAGTAGTCGATCGTGCCGAGCTCGGCGAGCACTCGACCGGTGATGCCGGTCTCCTCCGCGACCTCGCGTGCGGCGGTCTCGGGCAGCGACTCGCCCGGCTCGATGTGCCCCTTGGGCAGACACCATTCGAGCCGTCCGGCCCGGTTGCGCCGGGCGATGACCGCGATCCGCGCCGAGCCCTCGTGGACGTCGACGACGATCCCGCCCGCCGAGCGCTCCTCGACCCAGGGCAGCCGGCGGGGCGGCGGCTCGGGGAGGGGGACGGCGGCATTGCTCACCCACTCACTCTAAGACTCGCCGCGGGGACGGTATGCCGTGCCGCACCGAGCGCGGGTCGCCCCGTGCCGCGGGGCGGTGGGCCCGGCGGTCCCGGGTGATCCCGGGCGATCCCGGGTGATCCTGGGCGGCCGCACGGCATACGAGTGGGCTTCGAGTGGGCCGCTGGGCCTTCTCGGTAGGCTTCCCCCTCGTGCCGAGCACCTCCGAGGGCCCGTCGCCCGGTTTCGCGCCCGAGACCGGGCCGCTGCTGCGCGCCGCGGTGGCGGCCCTCGCCCCGCAACTCGACCTGCTCACCGAGCTCGGCCGGCGGTTCGAGTCGGCCGGGCACGAGCTCGCGCTCGTCGGGGGTCCGGTGCGCGACGCCTTCCTCGGGCGGACCTCGCCGGATCTCGATTTCACCACGGACGCGACGCCCGAGCAGGTGCTCGGCCTGCTGTCGTCGTGGGCCGATGCCCACTGGGACATCGGTCGGGCCTTCGGCACGATCGGGTTGCGCAAGGGCCCCGCCGTCATCGAGATCACCACCTACCGCGCCGACGCCTACGACCGGGAGACCCGCAAACCGCAGGTCGCCTTCGGCAGGTCGCTCGACGAGGACCTCGTCAGGCGCGACTTCACCGTCAACGCGATGGCGTTGCGCCTGCCGTCGCTCGAGTTCGTCGACCGGCACGACGGGCTTGTCGACCTCGCCGCGCGCCGCCTGCGCACCCCCGCGACTCCCGAGGAGTCCTTCGCCGACGACCCCCTGCGGATGATGCGGGCCGCCCGGTTCTCCGCGCAGCTCGGCTTCACCGTCGACGGGGACGTGGCGGCGGCGATGACGGCGCGCGCCGACACCCTCGCGATCGTCTCGGCCGAGCGGATCCGTGAGGAGTTCACCAAGCTCCTCCTGTCGGTCACGCCCCGGGCCGGGCTCACCCTGCTGGTCGACACCGGACTCGCCGAGGTTTTCCTCCCCGAGCTGCCGGCCCTGCGGTTGGAGGTCGACGAACACCACCGCCACAAGGACGTCTACGAACACTCGCTCACCGTGCTCGAGCAGGCGATCGCGCTGGAGACCGACGGTCCCGATCTGATCCTGCGGCTGGCAGCGCTCCTGCACGACGTGGGCAAGCCGGCCACCCGCCGGTTCGAGGCGGGTGGGGGGGTGTCCTTCCACCACCACGAGCTCGTCGGCGCACGCATGGTGACCAAGCGGCTCAAGGCCATGCGCTACGACAAGGAGACGGTGCGCGAGGTCGCCCGGCTCGTCGAGTTGCACCTGCGCTTCCACGGTTACGGCGACGGGCAGTGGACCGACTCGGCAGTCCGTCGTTATGTCACCGATGCCGGCCCGTTGCTGCTGCGCCTGCACGCGCTCACCAGGTCGGACTGCACGACCCGCAATCCGCGCAAAGCCGCGCGACTGGCCCGCACCTATGACGAGCTCGAGGACCGGATCGAGCGGCTCGCCGCCGAGGAGGAGCTGGCCGCGGTCCGTCCCGAGCTCGACGGGAACGAGATCGGCGAAATCCTCGGCATCCCTCCTGGCCCGGTGATCGGCGAGGCCTACCGCTTCCTGCTGGGGCTGCGACTGGACGAGGGCCCGATCGGTCGCGAAGCCGCGACCGCCCGGCTGCGCACCTGGTGGCAGACGCGGCGATAGGGGTCGGGAACCTCCGGGCCCTTCTCCGGGGTACCTCACGTTCGGTTGATGTCCCCATTTCAGGTGACATCGCTGTGGGCGACTCCCGCTCGGGTGGAGCCCGTCCCTAGCATGCACGGGGGGGCCTGCGCCGATGACCCCTGACGAAGGGACGGCCATGTCGGAGGATCCACGCACCTGCGTGACCTGCGGACTGCCCCAAGAACCGCGGGCCCAGGTGTGCCCTCGCTGTGGGCAGTCGCTGGCGGGGAGGTCTGGCCAGGGACCGGGGATGGGCCTTTCGCCGGCCTGGGAGCCGACTGCGAACCAGACAGTCCGGCGGGCGACTCTGCCCCACGGGTCGCCACCCGTCGTCGTCCCGGAGGAAGGCAGCCCGGCTGTCACTTCGGCCGCATCCTCCGGTGCGCGCATCGCCACCGAGTCCTTCACCACCGAGTCCCCGACCACCGAGTCCCCGAACCTCTCGACCGGGGGCCGACCACGGACGACGCCGGAGGGAGAGGCGATCCCGTTGGGGCATCCAGTTGACCTCGGCACGCGATTCGGCGCGTCACTGCTCGACGGCGTGGTCATGACCGCAGTGTTCTTCGCCGTCTACCTCGTTCTCGGCGCCCTCATGCTCGTGGCCGGGATGGTCAACAGCTCGGTCGTCAGCGCGATCGTGAGCCTCCTCGGCGCCCTCCTCTACATCGCCCTCGTCGTGGGCCTCGTTGCCTATCCCGTTCTCTCCATCGGTCGCCTCGGGCAGACCATCGGCAAACGCACGCTCGGCGTGCACGTCGTCGATCTGCGCACCGGCGAACCCATCGGGGCGGGAAGGTCGTTCGCCCGGTATCTGTGCCTCGGGCTCATGGGCGCGCCCTGCTATCTCGGCTACCTCACGATCCTTCTCGACAAGTCCGGCTGGCATCGCGGGTGGCACGACACGATGGTTTCGTCCGTCGTCGTGCGCACCGAGCCTGTTCCCTTCGGCCGGTCCCTGCGGGACGTGCTGCGCGCCATGACGCGGCGCTGATCCGGGCTTTTCGTGAACGAGATCCGCGCCCATGTGGCGGCGAGCACAGGGCTCGTGAGATCGGTCAACGAAGACTCCTGGTATGCCGGCGAGCACCTCTTCGTCGTGGCGGACGGCATGGGGGGACACGCGGCGGGTGACGTCGCGAGCCGACTGGTCGTCGATCTGCTGACCTCGCTCGATCGTGAGGGCGTCGAGCAGGCAGACGTCGACCTCGTCGTCCAACAGGCCAACGCTGCCGTCCTTGATCATGCGCGCCGCCATCCCGAGGCCGCGGGGATGGGCACGACAGTGTGCGGCCTCGTCCGAGGACCTCAGGGGTGGCTTGCTTTCAACGTCGGCGACTCCCGGTGCTACGAGGTGGCCCGCGGGATCCTTCGACAGGTGACCGTGGACCACTCGGAGGTGCAGGAACTGGTCGACCTGGGCCAGATCAGCCGGGAGGAGGCGCGCGTGCATCCGCGGCGGAACGTGGTCACTCGGGCGGTGGGGCAGGTGCCGGCCCCCGTCGTCGACTTCTTCCACGTCGTGGCCGAACAGGGCTCTCGGTTCCTCGTGACATCCGACGGTGTCACTCTCGAGGTCCGCGACGGTGACCTCGCCCGCATGTGTGCCGAGATCGCTGACGGGGCCTTGCTCGCCCAGCGCCTGGTGCAGGCTGCCGATGACGCGGGCGGATTCGACAACGCGACGGCAATCGTCATCGACGATGCGTTCTCGGGTGAGGCTCCGGAGCCGAGCTCCTCGACGATCCCCCGGGATCTCATCGTCCGTGAGGTGGCGCAATGACCGAGCCGCAGTCCCTATCCGTGACCTTCGCGCCGGGCACTCGTGCGGCGTGTGCGACCTCGACGATGGTCCTGCTCGTCGATCGGCCGCTGAGCGACGAGCTCGTCCTGCGGGCATGGGAGTCGATGAGTCGGGGCGACGAGGCGGCCCAGATCGTCGACATCCTCATGACCGACGGCATGATCCACGCGCCGCACTTTGCTCTCGTCGCCCTGCCGGATCACCACACCACCCGGATCGTCGTGCGCGGCAGTCTTTCGGTCCTCGGTGTCGAGGAGGGGGGCGAGTTCCACACGAGCGGCGGGAGCCTGCTCACCGACGAATCGCGGGGCCGGTTGGTCCGCGCCCGCATCACGGCGGAGGTGACCGACGATCCGGCCATGTTCCCGTTCGGCACGGGGGTCGTGCCGGCCTCGACGGTGGCGATGTCCTCGACCGGGTCCGACATTCGTCCTGAGATGGCGGCGGAGCCCGAGGCAGTGGCGGAACTCGAGGCAGTGGCGGAACCCGAGGCAGTGGCGGAACCAGAGGCAGTGGCGGAACCCGAGGCAGTGGCGGAACCCGAGGCAGTGGCGGAACCCGAGGCAGTGGCGGAACCCGAGGCAGTGGCGGGGCCGGAGGCGGACCCGCCGGCAGTCCCCGACGCGCGGCCCGTGAGCGACGGGCCTGACACCTCCGATTCGTCCGCACCTGCACGAGAGACCGCTCTCGGTGAAGGGTCGCACGAGGAGTCCGAGGGTGTCGTTGCGACAGAAGCCGTCCCGACCGGCGGCTACGCACGCCTGTTCGGCCCGCCCAAGCCGTCCCGCCCTGGCATGCCGGGCCGCGACTCGCCGCCCCCCGCCGCTACCGTGGCGCCGCCCGACCCGGATCCCGACGAGTCGCGGCCGGCACACCCGGATCCCGGCGTGCCCACAGAGGTCGAGTTCGGGGACACGAACGATGTCTCCGTTGCGACGCACGGCACCCCCGAGGTCGCCCCCTATTCGGCGGATCGATCGGCCTCGGACGATGAAGTCATCGAAGGGCTCCCCGAGCACCTTTTCGGCGTGGGAGGCGTGGTGTCCCGCCGAGGATCAGCCGGTCCCGTGCCGACGAACCCCGTGCCGACGAACCCGGTGCCGACGAACCCCGAGCCGACGCGGGGCGACCGCAATGGTGGCACCGGGGCGGGCGAGCCGGACGGTGGGTCACCGCAGAGCCTCGGCTGCCCGACCGAAGCTGCCCGGTGGACCCACGGAAGGACGGACCACACCGTCAACCGGGCGAGCCTGGGGGTCACGCAGGGGCCGGTGATCGTCTGGGCGGCTCGCTGCCCCCTCGGGCACCCGAGCCAGGCCGCGGCGACGCATTGCCGGGTCTGTGGACGGTCGATGCCGCCGAACGCACCTCGGGAGGAGATCGAACGACCCGTCTTGGGGCGCCTCGTGCTCCCGACGGGCGGCACTGTCGAGCTTGGTGGCCCCCTCATCCTCGGTCGAGACCCGAAACTGCCGACGGAGGCGTCTCATCCGGCACCCGAGCTGGTCATCCTCAACGACCCGCGCCGTGAGGTCTCCAGCCAGCACGCCGCGATCACGCTCAACTACTGGGATGTCACCCTCACGGATCTCGGGTCGACCAACGGGACCGAACTCGTCACGCCCGACGGGCGCCGCCAACGGCTGGTCGCACACACCCCGATCGTCATCGTGCCGGGGACTCGGGTCATCCTCGCCGAGGTCTTCGAGATGACCTTCGAGGCCATGCCATGAGCCGTCCGGCTCCAACCATCGCGGGGCACGTCCACCTGCGACTTTTGAGTTCCGCGGGTGGCTACGGCGATGTGCACCTCTACGAGGAGACTGCCCTCGGCCGCCGGGTGGCCGTCAAGGTGATCCGTGAACTGGAGGTGGGGACCGACGCGGTGCGCAGGTTCCTCGCCGAGGCCAACACGATGGCCAAGCTGGAGCATCCAAACATCGTCCGGGTCTACGGCTCGGGACGCACGTCCGACGGGCGGCCCTACATCGCGATGCAGTACTGCCCGGGCGACACCTACGAGCGGCGAGTGGCGGGTGGGCCGATGTCCGTCGCCGAGGTGGTGTCGACGGGGGTGCGGGTCGGGTCTGCAGTCGAGACGGCCCATCGGGCGAGCCTGCTGCACCGGGACATCAAGCCGGCGAACATCCTCAAGACCCCGTGGGGTGCGCCGGGCCTCACCGACTTCGGCGTCGCCCATCAGATGTCCGGGGACGAAGCCGACAGCGGGGACGTGGGTGTGTCCGTGCCGTGGTCGCCCCCCGAGATGCTCTACACCTCCACCAACGGGTCGCCCGCCTCTGACGTCTATTCGCTGGCAGCCACCCTTTGGCACCTCCTCGTGGGCCGACCGCCCTTTTGGCTGCCGACCGGTGACAACGGCACCATGGCGACGATGTCGCGGATCCGCGACCTCCCTTCCCCCCGGACGCATCGCTCCGACGTTCCGGAGTCTCTCGAACGGGTGCTGCGTCAAGCACTCTCAAAACGTCCGGAGCAACGTCAGCAGTCGATGGCGGCATTCATCCGCGACCTGCAGGCAGTCGAATCCGAGCAACGGTGGCCGGTCACCGAGTCGGTGGTCACGGACCTCTCGGTCCCCGTGGCCGAGATTCCCGAGAACGTCGTGGGTCCGGTCGGGGGACCGTCCGCCGCGCACGGAAGCGGCACGGTCATGCGCCCGCGGATGACCGGCCAGGTCGACACTGCCGCAGCGGACCCGCAAGCGCCCCAGCGGACCCAGCTCCGGCCGGGATCGTCGGGAGCCGGGGGCAGCGCCCGCCCGCCGGGAACCATGGTCCGGCCGAGGGTCACTCATGTCGACGTCCCACCGGGTCCCGAGCCAACCGCGACCGGGCGGAACCGGCACAGACTGGTCGCGGCGGGAATCGCCCTTCTCCTGGTCGCCATCGTCCTCGGACTTGTCCTGCTCCGACGGGGCTCGACACCCGCGTCCTCGCCCCCGTCGCCCAGCACCTCGATCGATTCCGGCCATCTCGAGGATGCGGTGCCGCCGGGTCCGGTCGCCGTCAAGGGCAGTCGGTCCGGGAACGAGGTGACCTTCTCCTGGGACTACAGCGCTCGCCAGGCCGCGGATGAATTCCGTTGGCGGGTGGTGGGCGGACAGTCGGGAACCAGCAAGAGCCCGACCGTCAAACTCTCCGCCGCCAACGATGCCCCGATGTGTCTTCAGGTCATCGTCGTGCGCGCCGATGGCACGGGCGCCGCCCGGGATTGGTCTGCGCCCGGCTGCGCCTGATCGAAACTCCCACGTGCACGGCATTTCCAGCGATGTGCGCACCCGATTCCGATGTCCCTTCTTCTGGGGACAAATGCCCAGAAGGGCTCTTCTTTCGCGAATCGCCGAACTATCGTCCAGCGGTGGGGGTCGAGGCGACATTCGCGCTCGATAACGCATCAGGGGGAGGTTTCGGATGTCGCGTGGACGCCGGTTCGGTCTCACCCGTCCCAACCTCCGGCAGGTGCGAGTCATTGCGGCCGTGGTCGTGGGGGCCCTGGCCGCCACGTCGCTCGCGGTATTCGCCTACCTCAGTCGTGGCTACCCGGCCAACCGGGTGGATCTCAACGACGCCGGCGTCTGGGTGACGAATGACGCGAGGGGGCTGTTCGGTCGGCTCAACAAGTCGGTCAGTTCCCTCGACGCCTACTTCAACCCGACGGGTGGTGCCCAGACGGCATACACCCTGGATGTCGTCCAAGACGGTGCCACCGTCCTCGGCTGGGACCGGGCCGCGGGCAAGCTCAGCCCGGTCAATGTCGCCACGGCCCGGTTGGTCGACGACGGAAGCGTCCCCATGTCCAGCACGATGATCCTCGCGATGCGCGCGGGCACGCTCGCGACCCTCGACCCATTGACCGGCAAGGTCTGGGCCATCAGGTACTCGCCGGAGTCGCCGGCACCGATGTCGCTGTCCGGTGTCGCCGCCGGGTCGCGGCCGCTTGCCGAGCTGGGCGGCCCGCCGAAGGACCTCGTCCTCAAGGAGGGGGCCAGGTTCGCGGACCTGACCGTCGACAGCGTCGGGTCTGTGTACGCGGCGACCATCGCTGGCAAGGCGGTGACGATCCCGGTCGAGGGCGGCCAACTGCAGGAACCGGTCGGCAGCGAGGCGCCGAAGCGCGAGTCGATCGAGCTCACCGCGGTCGGTGCGCACGTGGCGGCCCTCGACGTCATCGGGGGAACCCTGGCCGTCGACGATCACGCCCCGGCGAAACGCGCTGAGCTTGGGGCCGGCGCGAGACTGCAACTGCCTGGGGCCGATGCCACCGAGGTGCTCGTCGCCACCCCGACATCGCTCTACGGCTTCTCGGTGACGACTCCGGAGGCGACGGCCCGGCTGCTCAGCGCCGCCGGCGCTGGTGCCCCGGCCGTTCCGGTCCGGGTCCGCGACTGCGCGTATGCCGCGTGGCCCGGTGCTCCGGGCGTGGCGGTGAAGGCATGTGGCGAGGGCGGCGCCGTGCCCATGACCATGCGCAACGCCGGCGCCGTGATCGAGCGGCCGGTCTTCCGGATCAATCGCGGCCAGGTGCTGCTCAACGACACGGCCGACGGTGAGATCTACGACGTCGGGACCCTCGAGCGCGTGGACAACTGGGAACAAGTGAGGGATGCCGTCGCCTCGGACACGGTCGTCGACAAGCAACTGGTCAGCCAGGAAAAGGAGAAGCCGAAGGCCGGCGGCGACGACCTCGGTGCCCGGCCCGGCCGCACGACGATCCTCAACGTCCTGGACAACGACACCGACAAGGGCGGACGCATCCTCTCGGTGTCCTCGGTGACCCAGCCGGGCAACGCCCACGCCAAGGTGAGCATCGCGCCGGACGGTCAGACCCTGATCTACACGCTCGATGATCAAGGGGGCGACGCCGAGTTCAGCTATCAGCTGAGCAACGGGGTCGCCGAGGACAAGGGACAGGTCAGGGTCGAGGATCGCGGGCTCACCCGCAACGACCCTCCGCACCGTCGCGCGGGCGCAAGCGACCCGACGCTCACGGTCGCCTCCGGTGGGACCCTGCCGGTGCAGGTGCTCGACCAGTGGCGTGATCCCGATGGGGACCCGGTGGGACTCGCCTCGGCAGCGGCCACCGAGGGCTCGACCAACCTCACCTCGGACGGGCGGATCGAACTCACCGCGGCAGTCACGGCGACCGCGGGGCATACTCGAATCGCCTACGGGGTGAGCGACGGCCGGTCCGAGCCGGTCAAGCAGGACCTGGCGGTGTCGGTTCTCGGGTCTGGCGAGATCAACTCCACCCCCGCGGTCACCGAGCCTGACGTCGCCCGCGGTGAAGTGGGTCGTCAGATCGCACTGCTGCCGCTGCTCAACGACATCCCCGGGGCCGATCCGCTCAACCCCAAGGCCGTGCTCAAGATCGCAGCCTCGGTGGCACCCCGAGAGGGCCTGCAGGTGCAGACGGACCTCGTCTCCGGACGGGTGGCGGTGACCGGGGCGCAACCCGGCCACTACTTCCTCGACTATGCGGTCGCCTTCGGCAGCGCCGCCATCGCCAAGGGCGCGTTGCGCGTGGACATCGATCCGGCCAACGACGCCGAGAAGTCGCCCGTCGCGGTCCCCGACAAGGCCGTGGTCCGCGGGGGCGGCTCGATCCTCGTCGACGTGCTGTCCAACGACTCCGACCCACTCGGCTCGGTGCTTACTGTGCAGTCCGCGGTTGCGGCGAAGTCCTCGGAGTTGCAGGCAGCGGTTATCGACGGACGCTGGCTCAAGCTCACCCCCTCGACCCCCGCACTGTCCGAGAACCCCACACTGGTCACCTACCGGATCTCCAACGGGGTCGCCGCCCCCGTCGAGGGCACGGTGTCGGTGACCCAGCTCGAGGCGGCCAGCCCCGACACCATCCTCACGCGCACGGACTACGGCACGGTCCGGGCCGGCGACGCGACGACGATCCGAGTGCTCGACAACGATGCCGCCCTGTCCGGGGCGACCCTCACGCTGTTGGGCAACATCGAAGGGGCCAAGGCGGCCGGTCAGCTCAAGGTCTACAACCCTGGCGCCGCGGACGCGATGGCCGGCGACATCGGCGCGGCATACGTGAGCGGCGACGCGGTGCGCTTCGTCGCGCCGTTGCACAGCACGCAACCGATGAAGGTCGTCGTGGAGTACGTCGCGCAGACCCAGAACGGCGACCGGGGAAGCGGCCTGATCGAGGTCACGGTCAACCCCGAGCCGACCGCCACGTCAAGCAACCAGGCACCCACCCCACACCCCATCGAGGTGCGCGCTGTCTCGGGCGAGACCGTGACGATCCCCGTGGACCCCTACAACAACGACCCCGACGGCGACTCCACGTCAGTCGTGGGAATTGCGTCCGGTCCGACGCTGGGTCGCATCCTCGGCTTCTCACCGACCGGGCTCACCTACCAGGCCTACCCGGACGCGTTCGCACAGGGCACCGACTCGTTCAACTACGTCGTCGTCGACCGATTCGGTGCCACCGCGACCTCCACCGTGCGGGTGGGTGTGACTCCCCCCGCAGCCCCCCAAGTGGCTGTCGCGGCTCCGCTGTCGGTCACCGCGGCGCCCGGTGCGAAGGTGACCCTCTACCCGCTGCATTCCGCCTCCTTCGTCAAGACCGATCCCGTGCACGTGGTGCCGTGGGACGGCTCCGGCAACGAGTTGCCCGAAGGCACGTCGCTCGACGAGAGCACCCAGTCGATCAGCACGATCGTGGGCAGTGCGAGCGCGCATCCGAACCAGTTCACCTACAAACTCACCGGCAACGCGGGCGAGAGTGCTTCGGCCACGGTGACCGTCTATGCCGTGGAGGGGTTCAAGAACCCGCCACGCCTGCAGGACATGACGGTGAAGCCGGACGGCTCGGGCCGGGCCACAGTCGACGTGCTCGCCAGGGCATTCGACCCGGACGGCGATTCCGCCAGACTCAAGGTCACCCGAGTCGGCGACTCGTCGGCCACGGTCAGCGGCGGGAAGATCACGGTGCCGGTGACGACGTCGGTGCGCGCCATCCCGTTCGAGGTGACCGACGAGTCCGGGGCGACGTCCGCTGCCGTGATCCACGTCCCGCGCGAGGGCGCGGGCGGCCCCTATCTGCGGGCTGGGAGTGTGATCAAGGTCGACGAAGGCGCCTCGGTCACGGTCAAGGTCGCCGACTACGTCGACGACCCGACCGGAAAGCCGGTTCGACTCACCCTCACCGAGCTCATCACAGCCGGCCCGTCTGGCCACCTCACGGCATCGGCCTCGAGCGGCACCGAGTTGACCGTCACGGCGGGCGCGGGCTACATCGGCCCAGGCCAGGTGATCGCCGAGTTCACGAACGGGACGACTCTTGACGATCCGCTCGGCATCAAGACGTTCGTCGCCATCCCGGTCCAGGTGGGTCCAGAGACGCCTGTCCTGCGCTGCCCGTCGGACGTCATTGCGGTGGTGCGCGGTGGACGCGACGTCGTGCGCGACATCACGAGCATGTGCTCTGTCTGGTCACCGACCAAGGAGATGGCCGACTCGCTGCGCTTCGAGGGCACCTGGACAACCCCGCTCAGCGGAGTCGCGATCCGCAACGGTCGGGCCCTCACCATCGACGCCTCGAGCGCCGCGACACCGGGTGCGGCGGGCGTCATCGCGGTGACCGCCGCGGGGACCAAGGCCAAACCCTCGTCGCTCAACGTCGTCGTCCGCGAGGCACCGCCGGCCACGCTCGCCCAGATCACCCTCCCGGAGATGAAGGCCGGCGAGCGCCGCGACATCACCGTCGCCGACTACTTCACCTCGCCGCTCAAGGACCCGCACCCGCAGATCATCTCGTTCGCGAAATCCGCGGGGATGGGCGCCCAAACGGCGGCCGAGGGCATGCGCGTGTCCATCACCCCGGCGGCCGAGAGTTACGGCCGGATGGAGTTCCGAGTCGTCGTCACGGACGTGGTCGAGAAGGACGACGTCGACCGGGCCCGCCGGGTCACCGGCACGATCGCCTTCGACGTGTTCACCCGCCCGGATCCACCCGGGCAGCCGCAACCGCAGACGGCCCTGCTCTCTCGATCTGCGCAGCTGCTGTGGGCGGTCCCGGCAAGCCACGGGGCACCGATCCTCGACTACGAGGTGAGCTGGCCCGGCGGGACCCAGACCTGCTCCTCGACGCCGTGCACGATCACCGGGCTCGAGAACGGCAAGGACTACTCGTTCAAGGTCCGGGCCCGGAACAAGGCGGGCTGGTCGGACTTGTCGGCACCCTCCGCCAACACCCGGCCCAACGTCAAGCCACTCGACGTGGTGGCCAAGCAGACTGCGGCGGACGACAAGTCCGTCACCCTCGAGTGGTCGTCGGCCCAGGGCGACGGCTCGGCGATCACCGACTACATCGTCGCGTGGAACGGCCGCACGCAGTCGGTGGGTTCCGCACTCACCGGGACATTCCCCGTGCCGGCGAACGGCCCGCCATACACGTTCACCCTGGTCGCGAAGAACAACTCGACGAGCAGCAATCCCTCGACGGTTGTCGGCCACGCCGCCGGCATCCCCTCGATCGCGGGAGCGGTCGTGCCCTCCCAGGCCGCGCCTGCGGATTCGAGCACGACGACGGTGACGATCCAGGTCAACGATGCCGGCCCGAACGGCCCGGAACCGGTGAGCTACACAGTCCTGCGGGATGGGGCTGCCCTGCCCGCGTGCAAGGGGATCGCGGGTAGCGTCTGCACCGACCAGGGCGTGACCAACGGCAAGACCTACACCTACTCGGCGACGGTGTCGACGACCTTCCTCGGGGTCACTCGTACGTCCGCGGCCAAGAGCGCCCCACCCTTCACGCCGTACGGTCTGCCGGGTGCCTGGAGCGCGCCCACGGCACGGGCCGCCAACCTGAGCAACGGGGTGACCCTCACCTACACCGTCCCACCCTCACGCGGCAGTACCTCGGTGGTCACCGCCGACCTCGGTCTCGGCCCGGTGTCGGTGCCAGGCCCGGGGCCAAACGGGGGGGCGGCGACCGCGACGGTGCCCGGCAAACAGGGCGGTGGCCAGGTCGTCCTCAAGGTCTGCAACGAAGGCGGCAAGTGCAGCAGCTCACCAGCCGTCCCCTACAACGCCTATGCCGACACCCCCACCCCGACCTTCTTCAGCGGATCGGTCAACGGACCGCAGGTGTGTGTGGGGGCCACGTCTGCGGGCACCGGCTGGTCCGCGACTTTGACTCTCAGCGGTCCGGGCGTCAGCCAGAGCATCTCGGGCTCGGGCGCGCTTCAGATCGGCCCGCTGTGCGCCAACGTCGGGTACAGCACCTCGGCCACGTTCACTGCGACGGTGACCGATTCCGGCCACCCCAACGGGGAGCCGGGGCGGTCGACCAAGTCCAACTCATGGGGAGCAAGCACGGGACCGCCGCCCTTATCGGTGGTGCCGTACACCGAGGCCACTACAAGCCCCTATGGCATGTGTACGGCCAACTGCAAGTTCGTCGGAGCCACGATCGCCAACTTCGGAGGAAGCGCGACCTGCAAGATGATCAGCCCTTCAGATCCCGGCTTCGTGACATGGACCGTCCCGAACGACTCGTCCGCCAGGTCGTGGAACTACCTGAACGCAAATACCTTCCGACGGATCGAAGTCGAGTGCAGCGGCCCGAACGGCACCGCGAGTGGCTCGATTTCCTGGTAGCAGGCAGGAGAGGACATGCCCATTTCACCCGAACAGGCCCAGTGGTTCGCCGACACCTTCACCCAGATGGTGGACAACGTCGAGTTGGCAGTGCGCGGCAAGGAGAGGGTGGTGCGCCTCGCCCTCACCTGTCTGCTCTCCGAAGGTCACCTGCTCCTCGAGGACAATCCGGGGACCGGCAAGACCCAGCTCGCCAAGGCCATCGCGAACACGGTCAAGGGCAGTCACAGCCGGGTCCAGTTCACCCCGGATCTGCTCCCGAGCGATGTCACCGGCGTGACCATCTACGACCAGCGGACGCAGAAGTTCACCTTCCACCAGGGGCCGATCTTCGCGACAATCGTGCTGGCCGACGAGATCAACCGGGCCAGCCCCAAGACCCAGTCCGCGCTGCTGGAGGTGATGGAGGAGGGGCGGGTCACGGTCGACGGCACCAGCCATGAGGTGGGTGCCCCGTTCATGGTGATCGCCACCCAGAACCCCATAGAGCAGGCCGGGACCTATCGGCTACCCGAGGCCCAGCTGGACCGATTCCTCATGAAGACGAGCCTGGGCTACCCCGACCACGCGACGACGGTCGAGTTGTTGGCCCAGGCGGTGACCCGCGACCGGAGCGCCACCGTCCGCCCCTACATCGCCGCCCACGTCGTCGAACAGATGAGTGGCGTCGCCGGAGAGGTGAACGTCGACCCGACGATCCTCTCCTACGTCTCGCAACTTGCCGAGGAGTCGCGACGGCACCCGCACGTGAGCCTGGGCCTGTCCATCCGGGGCTGCCTGGCCTATGTGCGGTGCGCGAAGGTCTGGGCATTGAGCCAGGGTCGCGACCATGTGATCCCCGACGACATCAAGGACCTCGCGCATCCGGTCGTCGCCCACCGGCTCATGCTCAACGACGAGGCGCAGTTCACCGGCGTCGAGGTCGACCGGGTGATCGACCAGCTGCTCGCCGACATCCCGGCGCCGGCCTTCCGATTCGCCTGAGCGGACACCCGATGAGCACCCCGACGATCGAGGATGGCCGGGCCGCCGAGCCGACGAGCGGGTCCTCCCGGCGCACCGGACGCCGGACCGGTCAACATGCGGCACCCGGTCGCCCGATCGGCTCGCGGTTGGCCGCGTTCTCGGACGCCGTGCGGCAGAGGTGGGCCGACTGGACCGAGCTGGCGGCTCCGCTCCTCGGCCCGACCCGTGCCGCGCTCGCGTGTGTCACCGGGCTCGGATGGCTCGTGGCCGGTGGGGCCGTCGTCGCCTGGGGGCTCGCCCTCGCCCTCGGCTGGCGGGAGTTCGGGTATGCCGCGGCCGTCCTGGCCGCGCTCTTCGGCCTGTCCTGTCTGCTCACGCTTGGGCGAACCAACCTCGAGGTGGAGGTCCGGGTCCAGCCCCAGCGAGTCGTCGAGGACGACTCGACGGCGGTCGAGGTGCGGGTGTGCAATGCCGGGAAGGCTCCCCTGCTCGCCCTCCCCCTCGATCTGCCGACCGGTGGCGATTCGATCACCCGGTTCAGCCTTCCGGGTCTGTCTCCGGGCGCCGAGTTCGACGACGTCGTGCCGATTCCCGGGCGTCGGCGAGGGGTATACCAGATCGGGCCCGCCCGCACGCAGCGTGGAGATCCCTTCGGCATCGTTCGGCGCGAGGTCGTCTGGACCGAGCCGGTGGAGCTGTTCGTCCATCCGCGCACGGTCCACCTCGACGAGCTCGGTTCCGGCATGCTCAAGGACCTCGAGGGGCGTTCGACGAACGACATGTCGATGTCCGACCTGGCCTTCCACACGCTGCGTGAATACGCGCCGGGCGACGACCGACGGCACATCCACTGGCTGAGTAGCGCGAAGCGGTCCGGGGCGGACGGCAGCGAGCAGTTCATGGTGCGGCAGTTCCTCGACACGCGGCGCTCCCACCTCGGAGTGGTCATCGACTGCGCGGAGCAATCCTGGCTGGACCCCGCCGAGTTCGAGACAGCGGTGTCCGGAGCGGCATCGGTCGCCGCGAGGGCACTTCGTGATGGTCAGGACGTGAGCGAGGCGTGCGGTCCCTTCGTCCTGGGCAAGCCGCGACGGCATACCGCCCTTGACCTGTTCGCTCGCGCACGGCTGGGTGAGGAGCGACTGGAGTCCGTGGTCGCCGACCTCACTCGCACCTCGCCGAACATCAGCGCGGCGCTGTTGTTCGTCGGCCCGCTCACGCCGATGGCGACGATCCGACGCAGTGCGGTGCTGTTCAGCCCGGACGTCAACGTCGTCACCGTGCGGGTGGAGCATGGTTCCGCCATCGGCCTCCAGCGGGCGGCAGGGCGATCCATCCTCACCATCGGGAGCCTCGCCGATCTCCCGCGGGCACTGGCCGGGAAGGTCTCCGGATGAGTGCCCCCGCCACGACAACAGCCAACCGCACCCGGGTGCGTCGGATCGTCACGGGTCGCCCGACCAGTGGCGACCTCGTCGATGCCGGGTTCGTGCTGCTCACCTGCATGGTCGCGCTGTGGGGCTTCCACACCACCTTCGACACGAGTCGATTCCTCTTCGTCGCTGCGGCCGGTCTGGTCCTGGGCATCGGCGTGGCGCATGTGGCGCGCGCACTCGACCAGTCGTGGTTCGTCCTCGTGCTCCTGGTCGTCGTCGCCTTCTTCCTGTTCGGGGGTGCGGTCGCCCTGTCGGACGTCGCGATCGGCGGCGTGCTGCCGAGTCTCCCCGTCCTGGGGCAGCTCGCCGACATGACGGTGTCCGGGTGGCGGGACCTGTTGACGACACTGCCCCCAGTGGACGGCACCGGCCAGTTCCTCGTGCTGCCCTACCTGCTCGGTCTGGTCTTCGGTGCCGCCACCTTCACCTGGGCTCGACGCCGCCCGCGCGCGGCCGGACCGGGAATCCTCCCGGTGATCCTGCTCGCCATCGTCATCCTGCTCGGCACGCTCCAGCCGGCGGGGCTGCTCGTGCACGGCCTCGGGCTGTCCCTGGCGAGCTTCCTGTGGATCTCGCTACGCCGCCGACGCGGTTTCCACGTCGTCGGCACGGGGGCCGAGCTGCGTCAGCAGGGAGTCATCGGAGCGGTGCTGCTCGTCGCCGCGAGCGTCTTCGGAGCCCTCGCGGGTGGACACCTGCCCGGCCCGGACACCGAGCGGGTGATCCTGCGGACCTACGTCCAGCCGCCGTTCGACGTGTCCCAATTCCCGAGTCCGCTCGTGGGCTTCCGGAAGTACACCGAGGGCGCCAGGGTCGTGTGGGACCAGGAGCTTTTCACCGTGACCGGCGCGCCCGACGGCGCGTTGATCCGGGTCGCCGTCCTGGACGACTACAGCGGCACCGTGTGGAGCGCGGCGGGGACCTCCGGGGGCAGCGGGTTCAACTTCCGCAAGGTCGGCTCGACGATCGCCGCCCCGCCCGACCCGAGCGACGTGGCACCGATGCGAGCGACGGTGACCATCGGCGCGGCATACGCCGGTCTCGCCGACGCCAATCCCTGGGTGCCCTCGCTCGGCTATCCGACCTCCCTCGTCTTCCTCGGCGACCGCTCCCGGTCCCTCGCCGCATCGGTCCGCTACAACCCGGCCACCGGACAGGCCCTCGCGCCCGCACGATTGGGTGCCGGCGATCGAGTCGAGCTGGAGGCTTTGCCGATTCCCGTGCTCGGTGATGCCTTCGAGCCAGGGGTCGGATCGGCCTTGCTGCCGGAAGCCACCGGACCGGTCACGGCCAAGGCCGTCAAATGGGCGGACAAGAAGCCGACGCCGCTGAGCCAGATCCAGGCGGTGGCGACCACACTCAAGGCCGGCGCCTACAGTGACGGCACGAAGACGGGGGAGACCCAATTCCTGCCCGGACACGGTCTCGCCCGCCTGGGCACCTTCCTCAGCCGGCCTCAGCTGGTGGGGAACGACGAGCAGTATGCGGCGACCCTCGCCCTCATGGCCAATGGCCTGGGCGTGCCGGCCCGGGTCGTCTTCGGTGCCGTCCTGCCCGCCGGCGGCACGGCGCGTGGTCAGGACATGCACGCGTGGGTCGAATTGCGCGGCAGCGACGGCCGTTGGTATGCCGTGCCGCCCTCGACCTTCGTGCCCGACCGGAACCAGACCCCGCAGCAACAGCCGCAGGCTGTCGCCGAGGACGCCAACGCCGCGGACGTGCCTCCTCCGAATGCGCAACGTCCGCCTGGGTCCGTCGACGCGACTTTCGACACGACCTCTGCCTCGGTGCGCCCGCCCACGATCCTCGACCGGTTGGCGTCGATGCCGGCCTGGGTCTTGCTGATCCTGCGGTTGATCGGATACCCGGTGCTGGCCTTTGGCGCGATCACGCTCGCCGTGTGGAGCGCGCGCGTGCTTCGGCGCCGGCGCCGGCAACGTACCGGCACTCCGTCGCGTCGACTCGCTCAGGCCTGGCGCGACTACGTCGACCACGCGCGCGACCTCGGTATGCGGGTGCCGGCGGGGCTCACTCGTCGCGAACAGGCGGTCATCGTCGGCCATGCCCAGCTCGCACGCAGGGCGGACTCGGCCGTCTTCGGCGGCGGTGAGCCGGCGGCCGAGGATGTCGCCGGGCTGTGGGCCGAGGCCAAGCGCGCGCGGGACGAACTGACCCGCTCCGTCTCGCGGCGGCGCCGTTGGGCGAGCCGATGGTCCCTGCGGGGGCTGCTCTTCCGCGATCCGCGACCGAGTGAGCGGCCCGGCGCGACGGAGGTCCGTCGCGGGGCGTCGAGGTTTCGGGTGGCCATACCCCGGAGGGCGACGTGAGCTCGACCAGCCCGACGTCCCCACTTCTGACGACTGCCGAACGGCTCCGGGACTCTCGTAGCGTCGGGTCAGGCCGTGTGGGCGCCGACGGGCGAACGGTGTGCGCGCCCTGCGGCCTGCACGAAGGCGGCAAGGGGGGATGGGAATGCGCCTGAAGGCGACGATCAGACAGCCGCATACAACGCCCGGCTTCCGTCATGTGCAGATCACCGCCGATGCGACGGCGACGGCTGGCGACGTCGCGCGCGCCCTGGTCGCCTCGGGGGAGGTCACCGCCGTCGGCTCCGGATCGGAGGTCACCTTCCGGATGGCCGGCTCCGCCCCGGGATCAGGCCGGATCCTCGCCCCGACGGTGACCCTGCTCGAGTCAGGACTTCGATCGGGGGCGATCCTCGACCTGGTCAGCGCACCGCCGACCGCGCCCCTCGTCGGCAGCGGTGGGCCGATCGCCGTGCTCAAGGTCGTCGAGGGCCCGCACGCAGGCGCCGAGTTCCCACTGGCCGAGGGCAACTACCGGATCGGTCGGCTCGAGGGTGACATCCTGTTGGACAAGGACCCCATGGTGTCCGGCGACCATGCGCGACTGCGGGTCAGCGACAAGGTCGAGATCATCGACAACCGCTCGGCAAACGGTGTGCTCGTCGGTGGCGTCCAGGTCAATCGCGTCGAGTTGCGCTCGGGGGACCAGGCGACCCTGGGCTCCTCGGTCCTCGAGGTGACTCGATTGCAGAACGCCACCGAGGCCTCGTCGACCTCGACCGACATCATGTTCAACCGCTCGCCGCTCGTGCTTCGACGCCCGGCGCCACGCAAGGTGGAACTGCCCGCGATCCCCACCGACCCGCAGCAGGCCAAGTTCCCCTGGTTGGCCATGGCCGCCCCGCTGGTCATGGGTGCGGTGACCTACCTCCTCACGCACAACGCGCTCAGCCTCGTCTTCGTCGCGTTGTCACCGATCATCATGATCGGCAACTGGATCGATCAGCGCTTCCGGATCAAGCGCCAGCACGTGGCCGGCGTGGCCGCGTTCGAGGCGGGTCTGGCCACGGCTGGGAGCGACCTCGACGACGCGTCGGTCGAGGACCGGGCCGATCTGGAGGCGATGTACCCCTCGACTGAGACCTGCCTGCGCGCGGCCGGCCAGCTCACCCCGCTGCTGTGGTCCCGTCGACCGGAGCACCCCGAGTTCCTGCACGTGCGGCTGGGCACGGGGGATATCCCCGCGTTGACGACCATCGACCGCCCCCGACCGGGAGGGATCGCCGAGTTCGTCGAGCGTGCGCGGCAGCTGGCACACAGCTCTCTCGAGCTGAACGACGCACCGATCGCGGTCGACCTGCGCTCCGTTGGTGGGGTCGGCCTGTGTGGTCCGCGACCGGACGTCGACGATGTCGCCAGGGCGCTGGCCACTCAACTCACCGTGCTCCATTCGCCGGCCGAAGTCGTCCTTGCCTGCCTCACCTCGACCAGTGGCCGCGCCCGCTGGGCCTGGCTCGACTGGATGCCCCACACCTCCTCCCCGCATTCCCCGCTCGGTGGTCCCCATCTGGCCAGCGACGCGGGCACGGGTCGGGTGCTGCTCGCACGCCTGGAGGAGTTGGTGGATCAGCGTCGCACCGCGGTCAGCAGGGTCGCCGACCGCGGTCCGGTCGACGGGGAGGAGACGGTTGAACCCCCGGTGCTCCCCTCGGTCGTCGTCATCGCCGACGACGCTTCGGTCGAGCGGGCCAGACTCGTGCGGATCGCCGAACGTGGACCTGATGTCGGCGTCTACGTCGTGTGGCTCGGGTTGACGGTGGCCGCCCTCCCGGCCGCCTGCCGTGCGTTCGTGGAAGTGGGCCCGGGCCACGGCTCGTCGGTGGGGCTCGTCCGGCGCGGCCTGGTCATCGGGCGCATCGCGACGGAGTCGGTGGACACGGCCGCAGCCGACCGACTCGCTCGACAGTTGGCTCCGGTCGTGGATGCCGGTGCTCCCGTGGCCGACGAGTCGGACCTGCCGCGGACGATGTCCGTGGTCACGCTGCTCGGCCGGGAGATGTCCGATCAGCCCGAGGCGGTGCTCGCCCACTGGCGGGAGAACCGTTCGCTTGTGAATCGCGCGGGACCCCCGCAGCCGCTCGAAGGCCCCAGCACTCTGCGTGCGCTCGTGGGCCATGCCGGCTCGGAGGAGTTCGTCCTCGACCTGCGCACGCACGGGCCCCATGCGCTTGTCGGCGGGACGACAGGAGCCGGAAAGAGCGAATTCCTCCAGGCGTGGGTGCTCGGCATTGCTAACGCCTACAGCCCCGATCGGGTGACCTTCCTCTTTGTGGACTACAAGGGCGGTGCGGCATTCGCGAAATGCGTGGAGCTGCCCCATTTCGTCGGTCTCGTCACGGACCTCAACACCCACCTGGTCCGGCGAGCCCTCAAGAGCCTGCGCGCCGAGCTGCGTCACCGCGAACATCTCCTCAACGAGAAGGGCGCCAAGGACCTCATCGAGCTGGAGAAGACCGGAGATCCCGACTGCCCACCCAGCCTCATCATCGTCGTCGACGAATTCGCCGCGTTGGTCTCGGAGGTGCCTGAGTTCGTCGACGGCGTCGTGGACGTTGCCGCTCGCGGGCGTTCGCTCGGGCTGCACCTCATCCTCGCCACCCAGCGTCCGGCCGGGGTGATCAAGGACAACCTGCGCGCCAATACCAACCTGCGAGTCGCCCTGCGGATGGCCGATGAACACGACTCGACCGACGTCCTCGGCACGGCGATGGCGGCCCACTTCGACCCGTCCATCCCGGGTCGCGGTGCGGCCAAGACCGGTCCGGGCCGGATCACTCAATTCCAGTCGGGCTTCCCCGGGGCACGGACCCCGCACGTCGCGACTGCCCCTCCCATCCACGTGAGCGAGCTGGACTTCGGTGTCGGTCAGGTGTGGAAGATGGCCGAACGTCCGAACACCTCCGAAGCGATCGGCAAGGACATCGAGCGTGTCGTCGCGACGATCGCCGAGGCGGCCCGACGGGGTCGGGTGCGGGAACCGCGGCGACCGTGGCTCGACCCGATCAGCGCGGTCTACGACATCGCGGCACTCAATCAGCGGGCGGACACCGCCATCGTGCTGGGCGTCATGGACAACCCGGACGAACAGGATCACGTGATCCGGCACTTCCATCCCGACACCGATGGCAACCTCCTCTACGTCGGCTCGTCCGGCTCGGGGAAGTCCACGGCCCTCCGCTCGCTCGCCATCGCCGCCTCGATCACTCCGGACAGCGGACCGGTGCAGATCTACGCCCTCGACTTCGCCGGTGGTGGTCTCGCTGCGCTGGAGTCTCTCCCGTCGGTCGGGGCCATCATCAACGGCGACGACGAGGAGCGGGTCGGCAGGCTCCTGCGCATGCTCGCAGCCGAGGCAGAGCGGCGGGCCGAGCAGTTCTCCTCCCTGCGGGCATCGACCTTGAGCGACTTCCGCACCCTGGCCGGCCGGCCCGCCGAACCGCGGTTGCTCGTGCTCCTGGACGGTTTCGGCACCTTCCGGGAGGAATACGAGGCGACGCCGGCGCGCTCGCAGCACTACAACATGTTCGTCCGTCTCCTCGGCGAGGGGCGGGCCTTGGGCATCCATGTGGCGATGAGCGCAGACCGTCCGATGGCGGTGCCCAACTCCGTGCTCGCCGCCTTCCCGCGCAAGCTCTGCCTTCGCCAGGCAACCGACGACAACTACCTCACCATGGGCGTGCCCAAGGATGTGTTGACGCTTCAGAGCCCCCCTGGTCGCTGCATGGAGGTCGGCAACCCCCAGGAGCTGCAACTGGCCATCCTCGGTGACGACATCCATGTCGCCAGCCAGGCGAAGAAGGTCGAGGAGTTGGGTGCGGTCCTGCGCGCGCGGGGCGGGCCCCTCCCGGAGCCCATCCGGTCGCTGCCGACCCTCATCCCCGCGTCGGCCATGCCGACCGACGTGCGCGGGCTGCCCGTCCTGGGTGTGCGCGACGTCGATCTCGCGCCGATGGGCTTCGATCCCAGGGGCATTGTCATCGTCGCAGGGCTGGCTCAGTCCGGACGGACGTCGGCCGTGCGCTGGCTCGCCGAGTCGATCCGCCGCCGCTACCCGGCGACTCCGCTCGTCCATCTCGCGCCCCGACGCTCACCACTGAGCGCGCTCGACATCTGGCAGAACTCCGCCGTCGGGGGGGATGCCTCCGAGGAGCTCGTCGGCGTCCTCAAGGACCTGGCGTCCAACCCGGCAGCGGACGACAACCCGCTCATGGCGATCTTCGTCGAGGGCCTGCCGGAGTTCGTCGGCACGAAGGTCGAGTCGGCCATGACCGAGTTGGTCAAGTTGTGCCGACGCAATGGCCATCTCATGGTCGTCGACGGCGAAACGACCGGGTGGGGCAGCTCGTGGGCGATGTTGACCGAGGCCCGGAACGCACGCACCGGGATCCTGCTCCAACCCGACTCCGGGGACGGCGACAACGTCGTCCGCACCAGCCTCCCGCGCTGCAAGCGTGCGGACTTCCCCGTCGGCCGTGGCTATTGGGTCACCGCCGGCCGCGCCACTCGCGTCCAACTACCGCTGGTCGACTGAGGAGCCTGACATGACCGAACTGAAGGTCGATTTGGAGCCGATCCGAAGGGCCGAGAGCAGTCTCGACGCGGCCACCGAATCGCTCAACCAGACGCGGCAGGACCAGGGCAGCCTCCGTTCCTGCGTCGGCGACGCCCCTGGACTGGGCGATGCCCTGGGGCAGCTGTCGAGCGACTGGGCCATTCATCGCGAGAGGTTGCTCAAGGAGGTCTCCGAGCTCAAGACCAACCTCACCCAGTACCGGACCAAACTCGAGGCGATGGACGAGGAGGGCGGGAAGGCGATGGGTGGAGCAGGAGGGTCCACCTCAGACACCGCCAGCCCCCCGGTTGCGAGCGGAGCTGCTGCCACCCCGGCCGCACCTGGGGCGGCGAGCGGCAGCGCGGCGACTGCCGCGCCGATTCCCGCCCCTTCCGCAGGCGGTGTGCCCGTCGCGCCTGCGCCCGTGCCCGCCGGTGCGGTGCCCGGTGGACCGGACCAGGGCAGCAGCACGGTCCCGCCACCGTCGGCGCACGCCGTCACCCCACCCACCCCACCCGGCATCGAACCGACCCTTCAGCAGGCCATCGACGAGGACAACCGCACGGTGTCGGGGCTGGTCGATCGCTGGAGCGCCGAGGCCCAGGCCCTCGCCCAGCGGGGACTCCCGCTCACTGCCCTCGGTCCCGCCGCCATCGCCCTGCTCGCCCTCTACGGCCGGCTTCCCTCAGCCGACGCCGTCGGCGCGGCCGGTCCGAGCGCGGGCATGCGGGCCGGCGACTCCGCGGACCGCGACATCGACCCGGCCCAAGCCCGCAGACTCATCGAGGCCGCGGACTCCGGGAAGCCGACGACCTCCCCGCCGGCCGACGGCTCGGCCGGGACCCCGGGCGGCATACCGCAAGAGGAGCCGGACGTCCCCGCCCCGTCACCGGTGGCCACCACCGGCGAGGCCGGCGATGCGTCGACCGATCAGGACTCGCCGACCGTGCCAACCGGGGGGACGTCCGTCTCCGAGGCTCCCGCAGCTGCTGCTGCGGCCGCCGGTGCCGCGGGCTCGCTCGCCGGAGGCGCGGCAGCCGCAGCATCGGGAGGGTCGGCATCGGGAGGGTCAGCATCGGGAGGGTCGGCGCGGTCCCCTGGGGTCGACCTCCCGCCGCCTCCCACGCCGGCCGCCGTGCTGGCGAACCTCCCCGAGGCCAATACGACGTCCGAGGGGCGCACGGTGCGGACCGACGCCGGCCAGATCATCGGCGGGATCTCTACTCAGTCCGCAGTCGCCGCGCCGATCGCGTCGCCGGACGACGCCCGCGCCGCCCTCGGGGCAGCGGCGACACGCCCAGCCATGGCCACCAGCCAGGTGCTGCAATCGGCCGTCGGATCGCTCACCGCCCTCGGTCAGGTGGGACATGGCGCACCGGGAATCGCCTCGGGTGTCGCGCCTCAGCCGGCGTCGCCCGCCGGCGGTGGAGGGCCGGGCGGTTCCTCTGCGGGTGGATCGGGGAGCTCCACCGTGACGGCGTCCTCGGCGTCCTCACGGCTGTCGGCGGTCAAGGCACAGGGCGCACAGGCGGGCGCGGCCCCGACGCCCGCCACGGATGACAACGACGAGAAAGGGGCCTCGAGATGAGTCGAGTGGCACCTGACTTCACCGCACTCGGTTACCACCACGACCCCGTCGACGGCGATGTCGCCTCGATCGAGTCGCAGGTGGACTACCTGCGGACTACGGCGGCCCGGGTTCGAGCGGCCCACGACGGACTCGAGGGGGTCCTGCACGGCGACCACGTGAGCAAGCAACTCGACACCATCCTCGCCGACGTCACGGCCGTGTCGGGGAAGCTGAGCCTCGTCACTTCGCGCTACCAAGGGGCCGCGGCCGCGCTGGCCCGCTATCGGGAGGCGCTCGCGCCGATCCAGGTGCACGCCGACCAGTTGGCTCGCGACGCGACGTCGAACCGCAACTACGACGCCACCCATCACGACACCGCGCAGTCCTTGTCCCGGCAGATGGCCTCGGCAACCGATCCGGTCACCCACGACCGCCTCCAGGGCGAATTCGACGAGGTGGAACGCCGGCGAAGCGCGGCGCGCGTTCATGTCCAGGAGGCCAAGGACGAGCTCAGGAAGCTCATCGACTCGCGCAACGCGGCCGCGGCGACGGCCGCCACGGACATCCGCGCCGCGGCCGATCGGAGCGGCCTCAACGACACCCTCATCGATCACATCAGCAATGCGATCGACCACGTCAAGCAGTTCCTCATGGACCACGCCGATCTGTTCAGCACGATCGGGGACGTCCTCGGGTGGATCAGTCTCGGGTTGAGTGTCGCCGCGATCTTCGTGCCCTTCCTCGCTCCGGTCGCCTTGATCGTCGGGGGAATCGGGGGCGCGTTCAGCCTGGTCGGGGGGATCGGCAAGCTTATGAAGGACGGAGACTGGGGCTCCTTCGCCCTGACCGCCGCCTCCTCGGCACTGTCCTTCCTCGGCGCCGCCAAGGCCATCAAGGGGGTGGCCAAGATCGTGAAGTTCGGGAAGCTCTCGCTGCCCAAGGCCATGACGGCATTCGGAAGGGGGCAAGGGCAGTTGGTCAATCGGCTCGGCCACAGCACCGCCCGGCTGAAGGCCTTCCTCAAGCAGGCGACCGGACACACGACCCCGCTGCTCCAACGCGCGTGGGGGGGTTTCCGAGCGGCGACATCGTTCAAGGCCGCGGTGGACGCTGGGCATCTTGTGGCGGATGCGCGGCTCCTTCGCAAGCTCAGCTTCTCGCCACAAGCCGCGGACAAGGCTGCCCGCGTGGTCGACCTGACCGTCACGAAGGTCCTGCCCGAGGCCCTCAAACGGGCAGCTGGGTTGCTGCGGCCCGAGCAGCCTCGCCCGGACTACTGCACCGAACGCACCTACATGCAGGTGGCCGCGACATGAAGGCCTTCGACCTCACCGTCCCGCCGGGCTTCGTGCGCTTCGACCTCCCGATCGCCGACGACTCCGGGGTTCGTCGCCTCGTTGCCGCGGCGACCCACGGGGCACCCCCGCAGTCCCTCGCAACCATTGCCGGGGGCCTGCACGCGGGGCTCGTGTCGCTGTTCGCCCAACTGGAGCAAGCCGGCTGCTTCCTCGCCTACACCTGCGCGCCGCACAGCATGCTCGGCCCGGCGCAACCGATGATCACCTTCCGTCCGCTGGGCGTGGGTGTCTCGGAGGACCCGATGGCCGGCCTGCTCGCGCTGGCCGCCGAGGACCCGACCAGCGAACTGCTCGACATCGAGCCCGCGGTCTGCCTGCGCAGCACCCGGATCACGGACCTGGACCTCGCCACCGAGCTCCCTCGCCTGCGGGACGAGTTCGACCTGGTCGACCCGGACGGGCGCGCCGAAGGTCTGTCGATCCACCGCGTCCAGTGCGCCTACACGATCGGCGTGCCGGGGGAGCCGGACAGCTGGTTCCAAGCGGTGTGCGTGGCCAATGTCCCCACGACTGCCGACAGCTCGGTCGATCCGGGCCAGGCCGTCGAGATGTTCGACGCGATCCTCTCGACCTTCAGGTGGTGCGACGATGCTTGAGCTCGACCTTCCGGCTATCGCGGCGACGCTGCCCGACGACGATGTTCCCCGCTGGTTTGTCGTGCCCCAGGCGGCCGACGAGGCGGAGACGCAGGTCTGGGCTACGGCGATGGCCGAGATCCTGACCCCCGACTTCGCCGACCCCGACGATCCGGAATCCGCCCGACACCTGCACGCAGTCCTGGAGAGCGCGTGTCGGCAGCCGCGGGTGGAGCCGTTCGACCAGCGATTGCTCTACCTGCCCTACGGTGCCAGCACGGGCCTGGTCGTCGATCTGCTCATCGTGCCGGCTGAGGACTCGGAGCCCTCCGCGCAGGCGGCCCACACCCTTCTCCTTGGCCCGATGGCCGACGGGGCCGAGCCGGTCCTCGACGATCAGGAGCGAGTGATCGGAATGCGGCGGCTTCGGGTGGTGAGCGAGCCGGGCACCGCCTACTCGCCCGAGGGATCCGCCCCGTTCGCGACCAACCCGGCTGTGTTCTGGAGTGTTCAGCGACGCACTGTCGCAGGAAGGCCCGCCGACGTCGTCGCCACGGGAGCGTCGCCGGATGTGGAACTCGCCGCGCTCGGCATGTTCGCCCTCGCCGAAGTGCTTCAGGACGACGCCCTGTTCGAGTGACCCCACGACCCCGGGCACCACGTCCCGGAGACCCCACCGCAGTTCCCACCACACAAGGAGTGAGTCATGGCCGACATTCAGATCAACTTCGCCGAAGCCAGCGAGCGGGCCCGCCGGCTCAAGGACAAGGACGAGTTCATCCGGAGCGAGTTGCAGACCCTCAAGTCCGACATCGACTCGTTCCTGCAGAGCGACTTCAAGACCCAGAAGTCCTCGATCGAGTTCGGCAATCGCTTCGACGAGTTCAAGACCCAGGCCGACACGGTCATCAACACGCTCACCGAGATGAGCCAGCAGCTGGACGCCATCATGGTCGGCTTCCAGCACGCCGACGGTCAGTAGTCGGTCGCGGGCTGTCCGGGTGGGGTGCGTGTCGTGGGAGCCGGTCGCTGCTGCGACCGAGCACCTACGACACCCACCCGTCACCCTTCCTGGGCTGCCGGGCGTCCGCTGCTCAGCGCTCGGGCAGGCTGCCGGGTGCGGGGAGAATCCCGTCCTCGACGGCCCGGATGTAGAGGTCCGTCTTGGTATTCGCCGGCCGTCCGGCCAGTGAGTACTTGTTCCGAGCCCGGAGCAGATAAGTCCGTACCGTGTCCTCAGTCACGCCGAGTCGGCGAGCCACCGACGTGAGTTTCATTCCTGCGGCATACAGGCGGAGCGCGTCTATCTCCCGGGGGGTGAGGGTCGGCGCGTCCCAGGCTTCGTCCTGGGAAAGCGCCGCCGCCCACTCCGCCGACAGGTAGGGCTCGCCGCCCGCGACGGTGCGGAGCGCCGCCGCGATCGTTGCGAGGTCCTCTCCCTTGCTGAGTATGCCGGCCGCGCCGGCTCGGAAGGTCCTCGCCACCATTTGCATGCGGGGGTCTTGGGTGAACAACAGCACGGGCCAGCCGCGATTCACCAACGTGCGGACGTTCTCGGCAGGGTCGGTGCCGTCGTGCAGCTCGATATCGAGCATCACCAGGTCGACGTCGGCTCTCGCGGCGAGAAACTCCCCGACCGTGCGCGTGACCGGCCCGACGACGGCCGACGGCAGGTGCCAGCGGAGCCCTTCGGAGATGCCGGCGAGAATGACCGGATGATCATCCACCGCACCGATCCGCAACTCCGCTCGACCGCTCGACCCAGGCTGCTTGTTGACCATGGGTGCCCCCTTTCAGGCCCGGATGGTGATCGCCACCCGCACCAGATCGACAAGGGCAAGTCTTTTGTCTCGAGGGCTCACCGAACGCGACCTGGCTGTCATCACTTCTGGGGTCATCCCCGGCTCACGGCGTGTAGGTCGAACGGCGATTCCCGGGCCGCACAGGGTCGAATTCGAGGAAGTCGTCCAAGCCCCCGCCGCCCATGGCTCCACCGTCCGGCCGGCTCACGGTGAGGGTCGCGCAAGCGTGGCGACTCTCGGGGTGCCAGCGAGCTGTGACTCCGTCACCGGCGTGGGCGGCACGCAAGGCCACCACGAGCTCGGTCCGCAGCGACATCAGCCGGCTGGCCGACACCTCTCGATCCGGTGCGTCAGCGCACGGTGTGCCGACCGCGCTCGCCGTCAGGTGGACCTCGACACCACGCTGCCGGGCCTCGGCGACAGATGCGACCACGTCCGGTGCGAGCAGCGGTCTGGCGACGAGCTGATCCCTGTTGGCGGCCTCGGCCAACTTGGCCCGCTTTCGACGGTCCGCCCCCCATGGCTCGCCCTCGGCGAGGGCGCGGAGCAAGCTGAGGGTGTCGACGTCCAGGAGCCTCGCGCGTTCCAGGATCGTTTGTTGGCGGGCACGGCTGTTCGCCACCCGCCGTTCTGCCTCGGCGGCTACTTGGCGTGCCTGCCACAGTCGGGCCCGCGCGCGGGCGAGCGCACGCCAATAGGTCCAGGCCACCCAGGGAAGGAGGACGAGCTGGAGCGACGCCTCGACGGCATACAGGGCATGCTCGGGTGAATGCCGCCCGTAGCCGCAGACGACTCCGAGTGCCGTGAATCCGCCGAGCATCACCGCCTGTCGCGGGCGTCCCCGCAAAGCCAGACAAACGAGTACCGGATCGAGCGCCCCGACAAACCACAGCCGCCAACTCTGGCCGGGGGCCGGGGGAACGGTCCAGGCCAGGAACGAGACCGCGGCGGCGGCCAGTGCGGGCCCGACGGACATGGACATCCTGCGGCGCGTCGTGTGGGACAGCAGATAGCCCGACACGAAAGCGCAGAGGCCCACGGAGGTCGGCGGACCCCACGTGAGCCGACCATCCTCGACCAGCCCACCGATCACATGCCATGCCACCCAGCAGGCGCCGATCCACCAGACCCGGGTCCACTCCTTCGGCGTGAGGAGTGCATCCTGCGGAGCCGGACCTGCCGTCCACGAGAGCGTGACCTCGGTCCCGGCGCCTGGCGCCGACCGGACCGTCGCCGAGCCTCCGAGCTCGGCGAGGTGGCCGGGCATGGACATCTGCAGGCCGGCCCTGCGGGGGTCGACGGCGGTGGGGTCGAATCCCACCCCGTGATCGCGGATCGATACCGTCGCCGCGTGCCTCGACTGGACGACCTCGACGCCAACCGTCCGCGTCTGGGCATGGTTGGCAACATTCGCAAATGCCTCGCCGCAGCAGGCGAGCAGCGCTCGAACCACCAGCGGCGGTGCCTCGCTTCCGCGATGGCGCAGGCGCAATTCGAGTCCCGCGTCGTCGGCCAGAGCGCGGATTCCAGTGGTGAGCTCACCCGTCTTCGACCTGGAAGGGAGCGCAGATGCATTCGTGGGTTCGACTTCCCCGGCGAGACGGACCTGCTCGAGGGCGTCCTCGGCGGTCGCTCGGGCGCGAGCCAACTGCACCGGGCTGGTCGCTCGTGACCCCAACATGAGGGCGCCGATGATCTTGTCGTGCAGCAGCCGGTCCCACCACGCACGCGCCTGCTCGCGCTGGACCTCCTCGTCGGCGTCCCGGCGGGCCGCCGACGCCGATCGATCGGCCAACTCGGCCATCTCGTACCACCGACGGATTACCTGTACGGCCGAGTAGACCCCGGTCGCACCCAGGGCACAGATCGTCACCTCGACCGCCGCGATACCCCATCCGATCATCGGCACCCGAAGCGCGGCGAAGGAGGCGAGCGTGCACAGGGTCCACACCCGCGCGATGCGAGGAGCCAGGCACAACGGCGTGAGGCAGACGGCCAGGACGGTCCAGGACATCGTCCACGGCTGATCCGTCGGCGTGGCGCCCGGACCGCGCAGGAAGGTGAAACAGATGTTCGCCAGGGCTGGGAGCACGAGAAGCGGAAGAACGTCCGACCTCGAGGCCACACGTCGTAGGACCTTCGTCGTGAGGTGGGCCGTGGCCGTCACCAGGGAAATGAGCGCGACGTAGTTGGGCCACGTTGAGAAATGGTCAAGGAAGGTCCGCCAGGACACGGCCGTCAACACCACGCACGCCCAGGCAGCGGCAACGGCGGCACATAGAGTGACGCGAATCACCCAATCCTTCGTCGGTGTGGAACTGCCGGCAATGCTCATTTGTCGTTCCCTTGAATGACCCCCGAACGGTCCAGGCCATACCTGAATCGCTACCCTGGCGGTCAGCCTATCGAGGCGATCAGGGAATGTCCTGACGACTTCCGCAAGGCGCCGCCCACCCGACGAGCCTCTCCTTCTCGAGGTCAATCTGGTGCCCTCGCACGTGCGAATCGAAGCCGCCGAAAGGTTGTGGCGACAGCGTGGAAACTCCGTTGCGCGAAGCACCTTCCTGTCGCGCGGCGGGGTGGGCGGAGGTTCGCGAAGACTGCGCCCGCGCCCGAGGGCCGGTCCCGGGGTCGAGCGCACGTGGCCCCACGGCATACCCTTCGAGCTGACGAACTTGACTGGGAGGCGACGAGCACCATGACGACGTCCGGGCTGGCGCTGCGGGCAGGCATCGCGACCGACGTCGGGCGGGTGCGCGAGCACAACGAGGACGCGGCCTTCGCGCGCGGCTCGATCTACCTCGTCGCCGACGGGATGGGCGGGCACGCGGCCGGTGAGGTCGCCAGCGGCATCACCGCGGCGGCGCTCGGCGAGCTCGCCGGACGGGCCGATCTCAAGGTTGCCGACGTCCTCGCCCAGGTGCAGGAGGCCAACGACCGGATCCTGCGCACCGTCGTGCAGCACCCCGACCATCTCGGCATGGCGACCACGCTCACCGGGGTCGCGCTCGTCGTCGTGGGTGGCTCGCAGCATTGGGCGGTCTTCAACCTGGGCGACTCCCGGGTCTACCGCTTCGTCGGAGGCCAGTTGAGCCAGGTGACGGTCGACCACTCCGAGGTGCAGGAACTTGTCGACGCCGGCGAGATCACCCCCGACGAGGCCCGGACGCACCCGCTACGGCACACCGTCACCCGGTCGCTCGGCCGCGATGTCCTCCCCCCGGTCGACACGTGGCTCTTCCCGCCGTGCCCTGGGGAGCGGTTCGTCGTCTGCTCCGACGGGCTCACCAACGAGGTGGACGACGCGGAGATCCGCGCGATCCTCGGTGCCGGCGACGACGCCCAGACGACGGCCCAGCGGCTGGTCAACCGGGCGGTCGACAACGGCGGCCGCGACAACGTGTCGGTCGTCGTCGTCGAACTCGCCGACTTCCCCGCCGCCGAGGTCGACGAGGACACCACGCCACGCGGCGGCGGCTCATGACCGCACCGCCCCTGCTCGTCCCGCTCGTCCCGGAGGGCTGGGTCGCCCTCACCGGACCGGGCAGCGCCTTGCTCGCTCTGCTCGCGCCCGACGACGAACGCCTGCCCCACCTGTCGGCCGCACTCGACAGCGGCCGGTTCGACGACGCACTGTTCGTCCTCGGCCGCTCCGGGCCACCCACCGCCGTCGCGGCCTGCGTGGTCGGGCCCGCGCTGCGGGTGGTCACCTCCCTCGGTGGCCATGCCGAAGCCCTCGTCGGCGGCCGGCGCCGCGAGATCCGCTCCGATCCGAACCTCGGCTGGGCCGACGTCACCCTGCACGACGTCGCGAGCATCGCCCTCCTGGCACCCGCCGAGGCGGTCACCGCGACCGAGCTGGTCGCGACCCCGAGCATCCCCGCCTCGCCCTCACCCGTCCCCGCCCCCCTTCCGACGCAGGCCCCGCCGCCTGCGCCCAGTCCTGGGCCTTCTCTCGCCCCACCACCTGCCCCACCACCTGCCCCTCCGCTCGCCCCTCCGCTCGCCCCTCCGGCGGCCCCGATCGTGGTGCCGACCGTGGACCCCGTACCCGCGGCCACCCCACCCGGAGGAACGCGGCCGATCATCGACCACCTCCCGTGGCTCACCAGCCCGGCCGCGGCCGCCCCGCCGCCTCCGGCACCTCCCGCACCTCCCGCCCCGGTCGAGCCCGCAGCTGCCACGATCACGCTCCCCGTCGCCCCGGCGCAGCCCGGCGGGTGGGTGCCGGGCGCGCCGCCGGCCCCGGTTTCGCGGACCTACACGCCGTATGCCGTGCCGCTCTCCCCGGTCACGGCGGCGCTGCCGGAGCCCCAACCCGAGCCCGAGCGGGAGCCGACACCGGAACCGGCGCCGGAGCAAGAACCTGAACCGGCGCCCGAGCCCGAACTCACCCAGGTACTCGCAGGAGCGGCGACGGTCGTGCTGCCGGCGGTGACGGCATACCGGCCGGTCGACCCGGCCGACGACCCGGAGGCTTTCGACGCGACCGTCGACCGCTCCACCCTGTGGGGCGCAGAGGTGCCGCACGCGCCCTCGGGAGTCTCCGTGCTGGCCGTCCTCTGCCCGGCCGGGCACGTGAGCCCGCCGCATGCGAGCACCTGCCGCACCTGCGGTCGGGACGTCCCCGCGCAGGAGCCCTTCTCCACGCCGCGCCCTCCGCTGGGCGTCCTGCGGCTGTCCACCGGCGACCTGGTCACCCTCGACCGTGGGGTGCTGCTCGGCCGCGCCCCGCAGGTCGACCCGGACCAGCCGGTGGCCCAGCGCCCCCACGTCGTGCGCGTGGCCAGTCCGCAACGGGACGTGTCCCGCACCCACCTCGAGGTCGTCCTCGAGGGCTGGCACGTCCTGGTCCGCGACCTGGCCACGACCAACGGCACGACGGTCACCCTCCCGGGTCGCGAGCCCGTGCGGCTGCTCCCACACGACCAACAGGTCATCGAGCCGGGCACCCTCGTCTCGCTCGCCGACGAGGTGACCTTCACCTTCGAGATCGCCGGCTGAGGCCCGCCCGACCGCCCCCGCGCCATGACCGACGCCATGAACACCGCCCCCCAGATCCCAGGCCTGGTCTACGTCCAGCCGCTCGGCCACGGGGGCTACGCCGACGTCTACCTCTACGAGCAGCAGAGCCCGCGGATGCCGGTCGCCGTCAAGGTGCTCAAGGGAAGCGGGATCACCGCGCAGGTGACGGCCGAGTTCCTCGCCGAGGCCGACACGATGGCCGCGCTCGGCGACCACCCCTACATCGTCCAGGTCTTCCGGGCCGGCACGGCCGCCGACGGGCGGCCCTACCTGGTGATGAAGTACTACCCGCCGCCCAATCTCGCCCAACGGGCCCGGGCCGAGCGTTTCGCCGTCTCCGACGTCCTGCGGATGGGCATCCAGCTCGCGAGCGCGGTCGAGACCGCCCACCAGGCGCACATCGTCCACCGCGACATCAAGCCGGCCAACGTCCTGCTCAGTGCCTACGGCGCGCCCGGGCTCACCGACTTCGGCATCGCCGGCCGGGGCGTGGGCCGGGCGGGTGCCGACTCGGCTGCCGCCGGCGTCCGCACCGCCGACGAGGGTATGCCGGTCCGCGAGGAGATGGGGGTATCCGTCCCCTGGGCGGCCCCCGAGGTCGTCTACGGCGAGAGCAACGGCGACGCCCGTTCCGACGTCTACTCCCTGGCCGCCACGCTCTGGCAGTTGCTCACCGGGCGCTCGCCGTTCGAGGTCCCGGGAGGCGACAACACGGCATACGCGCTCATGCCGCGGATCCGCAGCAAGCCGGTGCCGGCCACCGGGCGTCCCGACGTGCCCCCCGCTCTGGACCGGCTACTCGCGCAGGCGATGGCCAAGGATCCGGCCCACCGCCCGCAGTCCGCCATGGAGCTCGCCCGGCAGTTGCAGAGCGTCGAGCAGGACCTGCGCCTGCCCCGCACCCAGATCCTCGTCCTCGACGACCGGGGCCGCGCCACGCTGCCCGGTGTGGGGATCCGCCCGCAGCCGAGCGCACCCGCGGCACCGTCCTCGCCGGGTTCCGCGACGCGTGGGCCGGGGTCCGCTGCCGGTTCGGCGGAGGACCGCACCCACGTGAAGGGCCCGCAGCGGGTGCAGGCCCAACGGCCGCCCGCGCCGCCGGTCTCCCCGCCCTCCTCGCCCGCACCCGCGCCCGCGCGTCCCGGGGTCACCCTCGGGCCGGCCGCCTCGCCGGCCGCACCCATCTCCCCGGACGCCGCCACCGACACCCCCCTGCGCCCCGCCTGGGACCGCGACACCGAGGGTTTCCTCGACCCCTCGCTCCCCCCGGGCGCGGACACCGCCGGTATGCCGTCGCGCCCGACCCCCGCGTGGGTCAAGGCGGCGGTCGTGGTCGGCGTCGTCCTGGCCCTCCTGCTCGGCTTGGTGCTCCTGCGTCCGGGGCAGGGCGGCTCGTCGCAGACCCCGATCACCACCCTCGTCCCCACGAGCGAGGGCCCTGCCATCGACGGGGTCTTCGAGCCGCCGGTCGTCACCGCGGAGCCGCGCACCGGGCTGGTCCACTTCGCCTGGACCTACGGCGCCCCCGCGGCGAAGGACACCTATCGGGTGCGGCTCGGCGGCACCGAGGCGGAGGCGGCCGCAGCGGCGCCCACGGTCGTCACGGCACGCTCGTTCGACGCCCCTGCGGCTCCGGGCACCCAGGTCTGCGCCATCGTCGCGGTCGTGCGGGCCGGCCAGATCAGCCCGTCCAGCAAGGTCGTATGCGCCTCCGGCGCCTAGCCGATCAGGGCGTCGGAACTTCGTGCCGCGGGTCACGCCGTGCGACCATGGCTGCGTGCAGGGGACCCGGCGACTGACGCCCGCTGCTCAGCTGGTGCACCAGGCGCTGGTCGACAGTGGCGAACTCGCCGAGAGTGCCCTCGGCGAACGGCTCGACCTGTCCCCCAGGGCGGTGCAGCAGGCCCTTGGCGAGTTGCTCGCCGCGTCCCTCGTCGAGGTCGACGACGGGCCCGGCGAGGCGGTGGTCCGGATCGGGATCACGCACACCGCTGCGATCCACGGCCTGCTCGATCAGCCCGGCGACGAGGTGACGAGAAGCCTGCTCAAGGCTCGGCAGGCGCTCGACCTCGTGCTCGGCAGCGGCTCGGCGCGGGGGATGGAGCGCCTCACCGATCTGCCCGTGGTCTCCAGTCGCCTCCTCGAGATCGTGGCCGGAGCCCGGCGCGATGTCCTCAACCTGCACGCGGGGATGGTTCCCCCGGCGTCGCAACTGGACAACTCGCGAGACGAGGACCTCGAGCTGCTCGCCCGTGGCGTCTCGGTCCACACCGTCTGCCCGCAGGAGTTCGCCCTGCACACCCACGTGCGCGACTACGTGGAGCAGATGGAGGCCCACGGCGCAATCACGCGGTTCGCCCTCGACCTGCCGCATCGGCTCGTCGTCGTCGACGGCCGGGTGGCGATCCTGCCGATCGACGTCCGGGACCTGTCAGCCGGGGCCCTCATCGTCACCGACAGGTCCCTCGTCGTCAGCCTGCACCACCTCGGGGCGAGGATCCTGCGGCGCAGCAAGTCCCTGCGTGAGACCGTCGCCTCGCTGGACCTCCCGACCAAGGTCGAGCGCCAGGTCCTCATGCTCATGAGTGCCGGCCTCACCGACGCGGCTTCCGCCAAGCGGCTCAACGTCACCGAGCGGCAGTACCGCCGCTACGTCGCCAAGGTCATGACCCGGCTCAACGCCGCCAGTCGCTTCCAGGCCGGAGTCCTCGCCGTCGAGCGTGGCTGGATCTGACCGATCCGGACGCCAGCCCTCCGGGAGGAAGCCGTCGGTCACCCCCAACATGTCACGCAGGGGTTCAACGGCTTGATCGGGTGCCGGTCGGTCGACGTGGTGCCCGCCGAACCGAGGCTCAGGCCGAGCGCGGCGACGATGGTGACGATGGCGGTGAGGATGCGACGCATGGTGTGCTCCGTCTTCCGATCTGGACCGGCCCCCGCCGGCTGAATCGATCCTGGCCGGACCCGGCCCCCGGGCGACACCGGGAGCGGCCAACCATGTCCCATTCCGGACATCGGACCGGGTCGTGGTGTCCGGTGCGGGACGAGTCCGGCCCGGACCCCTCCTGCAGTCGACCGGTCACGGGTCACGGTTGAGCGCAGCAGCCGCTTGGACCGACCGGCGGCGCTCGACACCAAGGAGGGCATCGTGTCCATCAGCACCGTCATCCGCCGCACACTCGTTCTCACCGCCGGCCTCGGCCTAGCGGCCGTCGCCGCCGGCGTGGCGGCGGCGCCCGCCTACGCCAACGTCGCCGGCACGGTGGACGTCGCCGCCGGCAACACCCTCACGATCCGTTCGGGTCCGGGGACGAGCTACGGCCAGGTCGGCTCGCTGGCCGACGGCGCGGCGATCTCGATCGAGTGCTACGTGTCCGGCCAGTCGATCAACGGCGTGACCCAGTGGGACCGGCTCAGCACCGGCTACGTCTCCCACTACTACGTCCGAACCTCCAGCGCGGTCCCCGTCTGCCCCACCACGCCCCCGCCGACCTCGTCCGTCGCCACCAACGCGGCGAACTTCGCCAAGGCCCAGGTGGGGTCGATCTACGTCGGGTGTGCCGGGGGTAGCTACCGGTTCGGCCTGATGACGGACACGACCCGCTACTTCGACGGCACGACCTGCGGGCAGAGCCGCGTCTACAAGCTGCCCGCCGGCAAGAAGGGCTACGACTGCTCGGGCCTCGTGGCGAAGGCCTACCAGCAGGCCGGCGTGAGCTTTCCCTGGACGTCCTCGACGTCGATCAAGGACAACCTCCCCCGGGTGACCAAGTCGACGTCCACCCTGCAGGTGGGTGACCTGCTCGCCAAGTACGGCCACGTCGTCATGTACATCGGCAGCAGCCAGGTCGTCGAGGCGACGCCCTACGCACAGCAGGCCGACGGCAGTTGGCTCGGCGTGCGCATCCGCTCGGTGAGCAGCTTCCTCACGGACACCGCATACACCGCCCACCGGGTGCCCGGGGTCTGACCGGATCCGACGCACATCACCGCGCGAGCGGGCGGCGCTGGGGCGCCGCCCGCTCGTTGTCGGAAATGCCCGGCTTGACCTCGACCGCGCCCACCCCGCAGGCTTGGACCCGAACGATAGGGGGCAATCGGGGACATGCGTTCGCCGCGAGGGCACGCGCGACACAGGGCGCGAGATCACGCAGCAGTCGGAGTCCTCCGGCGCGCGCGAGCCGGCCGTCGATCATCCGTCGTGACCGACTCGCTGCACCGTCATCCCAACGAGGACCCTCCCAGCGAGGGTCAGCCCCGTGAGAACAGCAGTCCTTCGTCCGCCCACGTCCTGGAGGATGCCCGCGCATGAGCGCCGCCCCGACGAGACTCCCGGCCGGCTCGGCCGGTTCGGCCCACGCCCCCGCGGTGGGCCCCGCCGCCGTCACCGACGAGCAGATCCGATGGTTCGCCCAGACCTTCGACTCACTGGTCGCCAACGTCGAGCGGGCCATCCTCGGCAAGGAGCACGTCACCCGGCTCGCGCTCACCTGTCTGCTCTCCGAGGGACACCTGCTCCTCGAGGACTACCCCGGCACCGGCAAGACCCAGCTCGCCCGCGCCCTCTCGGCGAGCGTCCAGGGCAGCCACAGCCGGATCCAGTTCACGCCCGACCTGCTGCCCTCCGACGTCACCGGGGTGACGATCTTCGACCCGGCCAGCCGGAGGTTCGAGTTCCACCCCGGGCCGATCTTCGCGACGATCGTGCTGGCCGACGAGATCAACCGGGCCAGCCCCAAGACGCAGAGCGCCCTGCTCGAGGTGATGGAGGAGGGCCGGGTCACCGTCGACGGCGTGCCCCACCCGGTGGGTCAGCCGTTCATGGTGATCGCCACCCAGAACCCCATCGAGCAGGCCGGCACCTACCGGCTGCCCGAGGCCCAGCTCGACCGCTTCCTCATGAAGGCGAGCCTGGGCTACCCCGACTACGACGCCGCCGTGCGCGTGCTCGCCGAAGCGGCCACCCGTGACCGGTCCAAGGCGATCGAGCCGGTCGTCACCGCGCAGGTCGTCACGGGGATGGCCCAGCTCGCCGACGCCGTCCACGTCGACCCGGCCCTGCTCGGCTACGTCATCCACCTCGCCGAGGCCACCCGCGAGCACCCGGCCCTGCGGCTGGGCCTGTCGATGCGTGGCGCCCTTGCCTACGTCCGCTGCGCGAAGACCTGGGCCGCGAGCCAGGGCCGCTCCTATGTCACGCCCGACGACGTCAAGCTGCTCGCCCACCCGATCCTGTCCCACCGGATCCTCCTCGAGGCCGAGGCGCAGTTCGCCGGGACGACCGTCGACGAGGTGATCGACGAGATCCTCGCCTCGGTCGCCCCGCCCACCGGCCGAGCCGGCTGACACCGCCGAGCACCCGCCGGAGACCCATCCCGTGCCGACACCTCGCCTGCCCCGCGTGCGCCGCCTCGCCATCCCCACCGGCAAACCCACCGGTATGCCGCGTGGCTCGGTCCGCGCCCGGCTCGCCGCCGCGCGTGGCTGGGTCCGGCAGGAGTGGCAGCGCGCGGAGCCGCTGTGGCGACCGGTCGCCCGTGGGCTGGGCTGGGTGTCCCCGCTGGGTTACACCGTCCTGGGGCTCGGGGTGCTCGCCTGGTGGGCCGGAGCCCGGTGGGGTTGGACCGAGCTCACCATGCTCGCCGGCGCCGCCTTCGTCCTGCTCGGCGCCTGCCTCGTCCTGGCCCTCGGGCGCACGCGGGTGGAGATCGTCGCCGAGGTCGACCCGGCCCGGGTGACCGTCGGCGACCCGGCGACCGGCCGGGTGACGGTGACCAACGTCGGACGCACTCCCGTGCTCCCGTTGCTCGTCGAGCTGCCCGTCGGGGTGAGCGCCGCGCGCTTCGTCCTGCCGCCGATCGGTGCCGGCGCCGAGCACGAGGAGCTGTTCGTCGTCCCCACCCATCGCCGCGGGGTCATCCCGGTGGGCCCGGCGCGCACCGTCGCCGGCGACCCGCTCGGCCTGGTCCGACGCAGCGTCGACTGGACCGAGGTCACCGAGCTGTTCGTCCACCCCCGCACGGTCGCCCTCGAGAGTCTCGGCGCGGGCCTCCTGCGCGACCTCGAGGGTTCGGTGAGCGAGGACCAGAGCCTGTCCGACCTCGCCTTCCACGCCTTGCGGGAATACCAGCCGGGCGACGACCGGCGCTACATCCACTGGCGCTCCTCGGCCAAGGCCGGCCGGCTGCTCGTGCGCCAGTTCCTCGACACCCGCCGCAGCCACGTGACGATCGTCGTCGACCCAGACCCGGCTTCCTACCGCGACGGCGACGAGGGCAGTTCCGCCCTGCGCGAGGCGACCGGGGCCCGCGAGGCGACCCTCGGACGCACCCTGCCGATCCCCGGCCAGGCGCTGCCGGAGGTCCGCGATCTCGAGACGGCCGTCTCGATCGCCGCCTCGATCGCCCTGCGCGCCCAACGCGACGAGCAGGACTCGACGGTCGTCTGCGGGCGGCATACCGTCGTGCGGGGCACGCCCGTGCGGACCCTCGACCTGCTCGCCCGGGTCGAGCCCGAGGTGGTCGCCCTGCCCGCCACCGCGGCGACCGCGGCGGCGCTCGCCCCCGACACCTCGGTCGTCGTCCTCGTCACCGGGCCGCACCGCGAGTTCGTCGACCTCCAGCGGGCGACCGCTCAGTTCGGGTCCGAGGTCCGGGCGGTCGTCGTCGTCGTCGACCCGCTTGCCGAACGCGGCATCCGGCACGGCGGCGGCCTCACCCTGCTCACCGTCGACGCCCTGCGCAGCCTGCGGGTCGCCCTCGCCGCGGGGGTGAGCGCCCCATGAGCGCCGGCACCTTCCCCGCCGGGCCGGCCACGCCCACCGGGCCGGCCACGCCCACCGGGCCGGCCCCCGGCGGCCGGTCGGCCATCCGCGCGGCCGCCCGCCGGTCCGGCGAACCCGGGCGGACCGTCGCCGAGGGGTTGCGCCCGAGCCGGGCCCAGATCGAGGACCTCGTCGGCGTGGCCGCGCTCGTGGGCGTCGCCCTCGTCGGCTGGCGCACCTCCTTCTCCGGACCCACGTGGGTCCTGGCCGGGTGTGTCGGCGTCGTCCTGGGCCTCGGCGTCGCCCACGTCGTCGCCGCGCTGCGGCTGCCCGGGGCGGTCACCGCGGTCGGCCTCCTCGCGGCCTACCTGCTCGTCGGCCCCGCCCTCACCGCCAAGGACGGACTCACCCCGCCGTCGGTCCTGCTCGGCACGGCCGTCCAGGGCTGGAAACAGCTGCTCACGACGCTGCCTCCCGTCGAGTCGCGTGGACCGTTGGTCGCCCTGCCGCTGCTCTTCGCGCTCGTCGGTGCCGGCACGGCATACGGGGTGGCCTGTCGCTGGCCCGGCGCCGTGCGTGCGCTGCTCGTCCCGCTCGGCCTACTCGTGCTCTCCCTCCTGCTCGGCACGATGACCCCCGCCTCGGTGTTCCTCCAGGGTCTGGTCTTCGCGCTCGTCGCGCTCGGCTATGCCGCCGTCCGAGCGGCCCGGGGCCGCTCGGCGCTGCAGAACGGCGCCGGCCGCACCACCCGCGCGGTCACCGCGGCCGCCCTGCTCGGCCTCGCCGCCGCCGGTGCGCTCGTCCTCGGTCCGCGGCTGCCCGGGGCGCAGAGCAATCCGCGGACCGTGTGGCGCACGGCCCTCGAGCCGCCCTTCGACCTGGCCCAGTTCCCTTCCCCGCTGGCCGGTTTCCGCCGCTACACCGAGCCCAACCCGGCGGCGCTCTACGACCGGGCGCTGCTGGCCGTCGAGGGCCTGCCGACGGGCAGCCCCCTGCGGCTGGCCACCCTCGACAGCTACGACGGGTCGGTCTGGGGTGCCTCGGCCGCGGCGGCTGCCTTCCGCCGGATCGGCTCCCGGCTGGCCACCACCGCACCCCCCACCCTGGCCCAGCAGTCCGAGACCGCGGTGACCGTGACCGTCCCCGAGGGCGGCTGGTCCGACGTCTGGCTGCCCACCGTCGGCGCGACGACGGGCCTGGACTTCGACGGTCCGCGGGCCGACGGACTGCGCGAGGACCTGCGTTACAACGCCGACACCGGCACCGGCCTGGTTCCCGCGCGACTGGCCCCGGGCGACGTCGTCCACCTCACGGCATACCTGCCGACCGATGCCGCGCGCGCGGGCGAGCTGCCGGGCACGCTCGCCCTCGCCCGGGGCAGCAGGCTGGACGTGTCCGCGCTGGGCTTCCTCGACGCCAAACTCGACGCGTGGGCCGGGCAGGAGGCCGACCCGTGGCGACGGCTCGTCGCGGTCGCCGCCGCCATGCGCGGCGCCGGTGCCTACACCGACGGCGGCGCGGCCGGGGACTACCAGAACGTCTACTTGCCGGGCCATTCGCTCTCCCGGATCACCCGCTTCGTCAAGGCGCCCCAGCTGGCCGGCGACGACGAGCAGTATGCCGCGACGCTCGCCCTCGCGGCCGCCCGGATGGGGGTCCCCTCGCGGGTCGTCCTCGGTGCGATCACCGATCCCACGGGGGTCGTGCGCGGCCGGGACGTGCACGCGTGGGTCGAGGTGCTGCGTGCCGACGGGCAGTGGCAGCCGATCCTCGCCTCGCAGTTCGTGCCCGACCGGAACAAGAAGCCCACCCAACAGGAGCAGACCTCCGACCAACGCACCGAGGGCGCGGTCGTCCCGCCGCCCGCGGCCAACAATCCGCCGAGCATCCTCCAGGGGCCCGACCAGGCGCAGAACTCCGCGCTCAACAAGGCGCCCCAGTCGAAGAAGTCCCTCTTCGACCCGAGCACCTGGCCCGACTGGCTGCGCTGGGCGGCCCAGTGGCTCGGGCCGCCGGTCGCCCTCGTCGGCCTGGTCGTCGCGCTCATCCTCGGCGCCAAGGCCCGCCGGCGTCGGCACCGGCGCACCCGCGGCACTCCCGCGACCCGCGTCGAGGGGGCCTGGGCCGAGCTCGTCGACACCGCCACCGATCTGCGTATGCCGTTGCCCGCCAACGCGACCCGCGTCGAGCAGGCGCGTGCGCTGACAAGCGACGACCCGGCGGGCCTCCTGCGGGTCGCCGAGCGCGCCGACGGCCTCGTCTTCGGGGCAGCCGCCCCGAACGAGGCCGACACCGAGGGCTTGTGGCAGGGCGTGGGCGCGGTCATCGACGGCCTGCGGTCCGGCGTGACCCGTGGCCGCCGGATCCGGGGGGCGCTCTCGCTGCGCTCGCTGCGGCCCACCCGCACGGCCGGTCCCCGCCGCCGGGTGGTCCGGCTCTCGGCGACGGCCCGGCGCCTGGCCCGGCTTCGTCGCGTCACGGGGGAGGCGGTCCGATGATCGGTCTACGTTCTCGACGGACCGGGATCGCCTCGACGGCGGTCCTGGTCGTCCTCGCGATCGTCCTCACCTGGTTGGCGACGAGGGCCGAGGGCGAGTCGGTCCGCAAGGCCGACCTCAACGACGGCGGGGTGTGGGTGACCAACGCCGCCCAGGCGCGGATCGGCCGGGTGAACAAGCCCGCCTCCCAGCTCGACGCCGCGGTGGCCGCGAGCACCCCGGAGAACACCGGCCTCGACGTCGCCCAGGACGGTGCCGCGGTCCTGGCCCTCATGCGCGCGACCAACCAGGTCGTCCCCGTCAACCCGCGCACGAGCACCCTGCTCGAGACCGCCGCCCTCACCCTGCCCGGGGTCGCGACCGGCAGCTCGAGCTCGGGCGGCGGCACGACCGTGCCGGTGTCCTCTCCCTTCGATCTGCGCGGCGGCACGGTCGCGGTCGTCGAACCCTCCTCCGGCAAGCTGCGGGTGCAACGGGTGGACTCCGAGCTCGGGATCACCTCGCTCGACCGGGTGCAGACGATCGCCCACCCGGTGGCCACCGTGGGTGGCCTCGCGAGCGTCGCCGTCGGTGTCGACGGCAGTGCCTATGCCGTGTCCGCCGCAGGCGGCCAGCTCGCCGTCGTGCGTCCGGACGGCACCGGCACCGGCTTCGCCGAGGCCGCGACGAGCGACCTCGGGGTGACGAGCAACTCGGGTCTGCAGATCACCGCCGTGGGCACCCGTTGGGTCGTCTACGACCCGGCGACCGGCCTGCTGCGCGCCGACGGACTACGCGACCCGGTCGACCTGCGCGAGGCGCTCGCAGCCGCGGGCGGCACCGGCGGCACGGGTGGCACGGGTGGCACGGGCGGCACGGCATACCTGGTCCTGCAGCAGCCCGGACCCGACGCGTCCGGGGTCGTCGTCGCGACCGGCGGCGGGGCCTTCGTCGTGCCGCTCGACGGGCGGGCGACGCCGCCCGCCGCGATCACCCTGCCGGCCGGTGCGGCGGGACCGCTCTGGCTGGCCGCACCGCTGCGACTCGGGCGGTGCGTCCACGCGACGTGGGCGAGCGCGACGCTCACCTACTACGGCCGCTCGTGCGGCATTGGCACCGGCAGCGGCACCGGCAGCGGCACCGACGGGACGCTGGCCTCGACCGAGGCGGTGGCCATCGAGCCGACCGCCGCCACGGGCGGCACGACCGGGGCCACCGGGGCGGCGCCGGCGGCGCGCACCGACGGGGTGCGGCTGCGGACCAACCGCGGCCAGGTCGTGCTCAACGATCTGGACACCGGAGACCTGTGGGACGTCGACAGCGCCCACCCGGTGAAGATCGACGACTGGGCGGCGGTGATCCCGCCGCCGAAGTCGGGCAATACCAACGTCAAGCCCACCCCCGAGCAGGAGGCCGAGCAGCAGTCGCGCCGGCCGCCGGAGGCCAACCCCGACGCGCTCCAGGTGCGCCCGGGACGCACCTCGACCCTGCACGTCCTCGACAACGACACCGACAGCCAGGGAGCCATCCTCGCGATCGCCCCCGGCGACGTGGGCGTCCCCGACGTGCCCGGCATCCAGGTGAGCGCCTCCGTGGACGGGCAGACGATCGCCGTGTCGGTGCCCGACAAGCCGGCGGCACCGACGACCCGGTTCACCTACTGGGTGAACAACGGCACCGGCGGCCCCGAGGGGCGCTCGCAGACGACGGTCACGCTCACGGTCGTCGACGACACCGTCAACACCGCGCCCCACCTGCGCACCGGCAAGGCCGCCCTCGCCACCGCCCCCGTCCCGGTCGTGCGCAACGGGCACGTCTCGGTCGGGGTGCTCGCCGACTGGCGGGACGACGAGAGCGACCCGGTCGTCGTCGAGGCCCTCGACCCGACCGCCTCGGTCGACGGCGCCGGAGCCCTCGCCGTCCGTGCCGGCAACCAGGGCGGTCCGCTCGACGTGAAGTACCGGGTCGACGACGGCCGCGGCGGGGCCACCGACGCCAAGGTCGGGGTGCTCGTGCTCGGCGACTCCGATCGCGCGGTCGCCCCGGTCGCCCAGGCCGACGTGGTGCGGGCGGTCCAGGGCAAGCCGGTCCAGCTCCAGCCGCTCGGCAACGACATCCCCGGCGCCGATCCCACCGATCCCACCGCGCGGATGCGGCTGGCCGCCGCGGTCCGCGGGCCCAGCCAGGTCGAGCTCGACACCAACGTCGAGACCGGGGTGGTCACCGTCACCGGCTCGGCCCCCGGCTCCTACCTGCTCACCTATGCCGCGCAGGTCGGCGCCGCCGTCGGCGCCGGCCGGTTCCGGGTCGACGTGCTGCCCCCGGCGAGCGCCGACGCGCCTCCGGTCGCGGCGCCCGACGCGGCGACCGCGCGTGACCAGGCCCCGACGATCGCCGACGTCCTCGCCAACGACTACAGCCCACGGTCCGACGTCCTGGCCATCCAGTCGGTGGCGACGACCGAGACCTGGCTGCGGGCCTGGGTGATCTCCGGCCGGTGGCTGCGGGTGCAGGCCACCTCACCGCTGCCCTCGACGATGACCGAGCGCCGGGGCGTGCTCGCCTACACGATCAGCGACGGCACGAAGTCGGCCGCCGGCGAGCTCTCGGTCGTCCAGAAGCCCGCGCCCCCCACCGCCGTGATGCCGACCGTCGTCGACGACCAGGCCCGCGTCCGGTGGGGCGAGGTCGTGAGCATCCCGGTGCTCGACAACGACTCGATGGCCGACGGGGTGCCGCTCAAGATCACCGCGGGCTCGGCCAAGGTCCTCACCGGCGGCGGCCAGGTCTATGCCGCCGGCACCGTCCTGCGCTACCTGCCCGACCCCAAGCCGATCACCACCGAGGGCGTCGCCGTCCTCGAATACGCGGCATACCCCGAAGGTATGCCGGAGCGCTCGGTGACGGCGCGGGTCACCGTGAGCATCACCCCACCCCCGACCCCGCAGACCCCCGACCTGCCGCCGACCGCCCGGGACTTCTCCGCGACGGTGACCGCGGGCGAGACCATCACCCTCACGGTGCCCACGAGCGGGGTCGACCCCGACGGCGACCTCTGCTTCGTCACCGGGATCGTCGGCGAGGGCGGCGGGCCGGTGAGTCTCTCGCTCGGCCGGGTGTCCTCCTACGGGCAGTCGGCGATTCGCTACGAGGCCTATCCGAGCTCTTCGGGCACCGAGGTCATCCGCTACGTCCTCACCGACCGCTACGGCAAGTCCGGCGAGGGTCTCATCCGGGTGGGGGTCGTCCAGCCGGGCCTGCCGCAGCCGCCGGTCGCGGTCGCCGACGACGTCGTCGCCGCGCCGGGACGGACCGTGACGGTCGACCCGTTGGCCAACGACCTCATCCCGCGCGGCACCCAGGTGAGCATCGAGGACCCGGCGAAGCTCAACGGCGCTGCTGCCGCCGACTTCGCCCGGCAGCAGGACAGCACCTTCCTCGTCACCGCGCCCGAGGAGGGTCCGGCCAAGTCGATCGTCTACGGCATCGACGGCGGTCTGTTCGACGTCTCCCGCGCGTCGATCACCGTCCGCGGTCGCAAGGGCTTCAACAATCCGCCGATCGCGGTCGACGACGTCGCCAAGGTGACCCCGGCAACCGTCGTCGCGGCACCGGCGGCCACCGGCGCGGTCGACCCCGGCGCGGCCAACCAACCGGGTCTGCCCGCGGGCCAGGCACCCACGTCGGTGCTCGTCGACGTGCTGGCCAACGACCGCGACATCGACGGCGATCACGCGGACCTCACCGTCCTCGAGGTCGGGGAGGGCGCGACGATCACGGCCGAAGGGCTGCGGATCGCCTTCACGGACTATCCGCGAGCGGTGCCCTATGTCGTCGAGGACCGTGACGGCGCCCGCTCGATGGCCCTCGTCTACGTCCCCGCCGGCGGCACCGACGCCCCGTATGCCGTGTCCGGCAAGACGGTGACGATGGACAAGGACGCGACGGTGGCGGTGCGGCTCGCCGACTACGTCGCCGACCCGCGCGGCCGGGTCGTCAAGGTGACGACCGCCGACCGGCTGTCGACCTCCCCCGCGGGCAACCTCGCCGCCACGGTCACCGGCCCGACCGAGCTGAGCCTCACGGCCTCCGGGGGCTATGTCGGACCGGCCGCGATCATGCTCGAGGTGACCGACTCCACCGGCCCCGACGACCAGGCGCCGCGCACGGCATACGTCGTCGTGCCCGTGCAGATCGGGCCGCTCGTGCCGCTCCTGCGGTGTCCGGCGTGGGAGGTCAACGTCGTCGCCGACACCCCCGGGCGGGTCATCGACCTCGTCCAGCTGTGTTCGGTGTGGTTCCCCGAGGGGCTCGACCCCTCGAGCGTCACGTTCACCGCAGAATGGCAGACGACGGTCGACAAGGTCACTCTCACGCAGTCCGACGACGGCGGTCGCCGGGTGTCCCTCGTCGCGGCCGCCGACGCCCTCCATGGCGCGAAGGGGACGATCCTCGTGGGGCTCTCCGGCGCGCCGGAGCAGTTCCCCATTCGCGTCCGGGTGACGAGCCTGCGGGTCGATCCGGCCGCCGCGGCGAGCGCCGACGCGCCGCCTCCACCGCCCCCGGCGACCATGCGCCCGGCCCTCGTCGAGGGGCTGGTCGCCGGGCACAGCCAGGTGGTCAACCTCGCCCAATACCTCGACAGCCCGTTCGGCAGCCTGCACTGCGCGATCGAGAACTCCCGTGTGAGCAGCGGTTCGGGCGTCTCGGGCGTGGCCAAGGGTTGCCTGCTCACGGTGACCGCCAGCCCCGACGCGGCGGGCGTGACGACCTTCGTCGTCGACGTCTCCGACGCCCCCGACCGGCTCGCCACCGGCACCGTGACCGTCACCGTGCTCTCCAAACCGACTGCGCCACAGGCGGTTTCTGCGGTCGCCGACCGGATCCAGGGTGGCACGGCCCGGGTGTCGTGGCTGCCGCCTGCCTACGACGGCGGACTGCCGGTCCTCGAATACCAGGTGTCCGCCGCAGGGGTGTCGATGATCTGCGACGCGTCGCCGTGCACGATCGGCGGGCTGAGCAACGGGCAGGAATACCGGTTCACCGTCTCGGCCCGCAACGCGGCGGGTTGGTCCTCGGCCGGCGGCCCCGCCGACCCGGTCGTGCCCGACACGGCGCCCGAGCAGGTCCCGGTGGGGTCGGTGACTCCCGGGGACCGGAGCCTCACGATCACCTGGTCGCCGCCGGTGAACAACGGCTCGCCGGTCGACTCCTACAACGTCCAGCTCATCTCGCTCACGGGGGGCTCCGGTGGCGGCACCTTCCCGGTGAGCAGCGGCCTGTCGACGACGGTCGGGGGGCTGGTGAACAACGACGAATACGAGGTGCGGATCCAGGCGCACAACGGGGCCGGCTGGGGTCCCTACGGTTCCTCCCGCACCGTCCAGTCCGTCGGCACCCCGGCGCCGGTCGCCACGCCCGGGCTGCAGTATCCGCGGCCGACCCCCAACGACTCGAGCGTGCCGGTGCAGGTGAGCTGGCCGGACACCGACGCCAACGGCCCGCCGCTGGTCTCCTACACGGTCTGGCATCAGGTCAACGGTGGCGACTGGACGGTGCTCGCCACGGTGTCCGCAGGCGCCGCCAACGTCGCCACCGACACCGTCGTCTACGACGGCAGCACGATCGGCTATGCCGTGACCGCCACCAACGGCGGCGGCCGCGAGTCGGAGCGGGTCAACGTCGCGACCTTCCGCGCGGTGGGCGTCCCGGAGATCCCGCGCCCGCCGCGGGTCGACACCCCCGCGGCGGATCTCGGGATGACGGCGACCTTCTCGCTCGGCGGATCGCACGCGACCGGGTGGTCGAGCGTGAACTACCGGACCTCGGCGGGGGTGAACGGGTCGATCCCGTGCTCGACCGGCGGCGACTGCGCGAAGACGGTGGACCTGGCCAACGGGACCAACACGGTGCAGACCATGCAGATCCAGGGCTGCACCATCCTCGGGGCCTGCTCGGACTGGTCCAACCCGAGCAACGACTTCCAGCCCTACGGTCCGACCAAGCCGGTCGTGGCCCTGGCCCCCGACGTCGTGCGCACCAACCCGGGCCGCTATTCGGTGACCTTCTCGTGGACCGTCGTCACCAACGGGCGTCCGGTGACGGTGACCGTGTCCGATTCGGCTTGCCAGCTGGCCGGCGACCAGCGCTCGTGCACCTTCCGCGGGATCGGCTACGACACCCCGGTGAGCGTCGACGTCACCGCCCACTCCGAGGCCGGGGCCGCGAGCGCCGTCCACATGGCCGCGCGCACGCCGGCGAAGCTCACCCCGACGATCAACCTGTCCTTCAGCGGTCAGACCTGTTTCGGCCCGGGGGAGTGTGGCGTCGCTAACGCCGACACGTGTCCGACCGGCACGGCCTGCGAGTTCATCGCGGTGAGTTCGACGAACTGGGACGCCACGACGATGAAGTGCACCTTCACCGTCGGCGGGACGACGATCGGGGTCACGCCCAACAGCTTCCCGACCGACACCCTGCGGGTGACCGCGGTCGCCTATGGCGCCGCCGATCAGATCGTCGGCACCTGTGTCGATACCTCCTCGCCCACGACCAACGAGACGGCCACCGACAGCATCAACTGGCACGACGTCTCCGAACCGACCCTCCCCACCACCCCCTGATCTCCCCCCTTACTCCCCCCACCCCCCTGACTCCCCCCCTTGGCGGAGTAAGCGCTTGACTGTGCGGTTTTCCCGTGACTTGCGGGCTTAGTCACGGGAAACGCGCTCAAGTGTGCGCTTTTGCATGGACCCCCTGGCGCTTTTGCATGGACCCCCTGGGGGCAGTCGGCGGCAGGTCCGCGCGCCACCCGCGCGCCGCCCGCCTGCCGCCCGTGCGGCCCGAGGCACCCCCTCCCCGCGAGTAACCGCTTGACTGTGCACCTTTCCCGTGACGAAGGGGGTTTCGTCACGGCATACGCGCTCGGGTGTGCGGTTTTGCAGCCGCGAACCGAGTCAGGCGCTCACGGGGTGGGCCTGCTCCCAGGCGCCGTAGCCGCCGAGCAGGTCCGACACGTCGGCGAAACCCTGCGCCCGCAGCATGCTCGCGCCGACGCTCGAGCGCCAGCCGCCCGCGCAGTAGAGGACGACCGGCGCCTCGGGGTCCAGCTCGGCGAGCCGCCGCGGCAGCTCCGGCAGCGGGATGACTCGCGCGCCGGGCATCGTGCCGCCGGCCGTCTCGCCGGGGTTGCGGATGTCGACGACTTGGACGCTCGGGTCGGCGAGGGCCTGCTCGCACTGCGCGACGGTGAGCCGGCTGGCCCGCTCCACCCGGTCCGAATGCGCGAGCAGGTATGCCGTGGGGTCGGCGATGTAGCCGACGGTCCGGTCGAAACCGATCCGCGCGAGGCGCAGGGCGACGTCCTGCTCCTGGCCGTCGGGAGCCATGACGACGATCTGCTGCTCGGGCGTGAAGACGATCCCGGCGGTCTCGGCCATCCGTCCGTCGGCCGGCACGCTCACCGCACCGACGAGGTGCCCGGCGGTGAACTCCATCGCATCGCGCGCGTCGTGCACGATCGCCCCGGCCGCGAGCGCCGCCGCGACCTGGGTCGAGTCGAGCGCGGGGATCGCGACGTCGAGCTCCCGGACCGCCCGCTGCTGTCGGTTGACGGTCGCGTTGAAGAGGAAGTACCCCGGCGCGCTCGGCTGCCCCTCGGTGACCACCGCGACGAAGTCCTCCTCGCTCATCGGCTGGCACGCGTAGTTGAGCCGCCGCTGCTCGCCGATCGTCGACTGCCGTTCGGTCGACAGATTCTTCCCGCACGCCGATCCCGAGCCGTGCGCGGGGAAGACCCGCACCTCGTCGGGCAGACCCATGAGCTTGCGCTGCACCGAGTCATAGAGCATCCGGCCGAGTGCCTCCGCACTCACCCCCACCGAGGCGAGCAGGTCGGGTCGCCCGACGTCGCCGATGAACAGCGCGTCGCCGGTGAGCACGCCGTATGCCGTGTGGTCACCCGCGTGCTCGAAGACCAGGACGCTGATCGACTCGGGGGTGTGGCCGGGGGTCGCCATGATCTCGAGGGTGACCTCGCCCAGGCTGATCCGCTCGCCGTCGGCGAGGGCCCGGAACTCGAACTCGGGGGAGGCGGCGGCGCCGTAGCCGATCCACGCGCCGGTCGCCTTCGCCAGCTCGAGGTGGCCGGAGACGAAGTCGGCGTGGAAGTGGGTGTTGACGACCCCGACGATGGTGAGCCCGGCCGCGCGGGCGTCGGCGAGGTAGTCGCCCACGTCGCGGCGCGGGTCGACGACGACCGCCTGGCCGGTGGTCTCGTCGCCGACGAGGTAGGAGGCCTGCGAGAGGCAGTCGAGGTAGTACTGCGTGAACAGCATCGGCTTCTCCGTCTGGGTCTTCGTCGGTGGCCGGGTGCTCCGGTCTTGGTGGCTCCGCTGCATCCTGCGTGGTGCGGCGATCAGCGTCAACAGAATACCCCAGGGGGTATATTTCCGCGAACCCCGGCGACCTTCACGAAGGCTTCACACTGGCCCCCTCGTCGCTTCACGGTGAGGTCGTTGACTGCGCTACAGACGCATTCGAGCCAAGGAGCACACCATGAAGCGCAACCGCACCGTCGTCACCCTCGTCTCCGTCGTGACCCTCGGCCTCGGGATCGGCGCGGCCACGAGCGCGTCGGCGGGCACGGCACCCGAGGCAGTGACCACCGGATCGAGCATCGGCTCGGGCAGCACCTCGACGGCGCTCGCCGCCAGCCTCGCCTTCTCCCGCGAGGAGGAGCGGATGGCCCGCGACCTGTATGCCGCGCTCGCGGCGGCATACGACGGAGCGCGTCCGATGAGCATGATCACCCGCAGCGAGCAGATGCACTTCGACGCGATCGGCACCCAACTGTCCACGCGCGGGCTCGCCGACCCCTCGGCCGGGCTCCCGGCGGGCAGCTACGCCAACCCCGAGCTGCAGAAGCTCTACGACGAGTGGCTGGCCCAGGGGAAGTCGAGTCTGCAGGCGGCATACACCGTCGGGGTCGAGCTGGAGAAGCGGGACATCGCGGACCTCGAAGCGGCGGTCGCGGCGACCGACGACACGGCGGCGAAGGCGGTCTTCGAGCGGCTGCTCGCGGGCTCACGCAATCACCTGGCCGCCTACGAGAACGCGGCGAGCGGTGGCACCGTCGGTGACCCGGCGGGCCAGCACGAGGGCGGCATGAACGGCCAAGGCATGGGCAACGGCCAAGGCATGGGCCAGGGCATGGGCAACCGTCAGGGCAACGGACAGGGCGCCATGGGTGGCCCTGGCAGCCACGCGGGCGACGGCCAGGGCAGCTGCGCAGCCGACGCGAGCTGAGCCAGGCGGACGCCGGCACAGCAGAGCACGTCCGAGCCGAGGCCGGCGCGCACCCCGCCTACGCTGGTGGGGAGCGCGCCTTCCGGCGTCCACCGACCCTGCCGAGGAGGAGGGATGAGCCGACGCGTCCTGGTCGTCGACGACGAACGGGGCATCCGCGAGATCCTGCGGGCCTACCTGGAGAGCGAGGGCTTCCTGGTCTCCGAGGCCGCGACCGGCGCCGACGCGCTCCGGCGGGCCGCGCCCGGCCCCGACGCGCCCGATCTCGTCCTGCTCGACGTGGGGCTGCCCGACCTCGACGGCCTCGAGGTGCTGCGCACCCTGCGGCGCAGCTCGGACGTCTACGTCGTCCTGGTCACCGCGCGGGCCGAGGAGGTCGACCGCATCGTCGGGCTCACCGTCGGCGCGGACGACTACGTCACCAAGCCGTTCAGTCCCCGTGAGGTGGTCGCCCGCGTGAAGACCGTGTTGCGCCGGGCCCGGTCCGGCGAGGCGGCCGGCACCGCCGGTGCCGCCGAGGAGGACCCGGTGCTGCGGGTGGGGGCATTGGCCCTCGATCCGATCCGACGGGAGGTGCACGTCGACGGCGAGCAGGTCGCCCTGTCCACCCTCGAATTCGACCTGCTCCATGCCTTCATCCGCTCGCCAGGGCGGGTCTTCTCCCGCGCCCAACTGCTCGAGGAGGTGTGGGGCTACGACTTCTACGGCGACGAGCGGGTCGTCGACGTGCACATCCGCGGGATGCGCAAGGCGTTGGGCGACGACGCCACCGCCCCGCGCTTCATCGGCACGGTGCGCGGCGTCGGCTACAAGCTCGTCGACGGTGACCGGCGATGAGGGGGCTGCTCGGCCGGCTCGTCCTCAGCCACCTGTTCGTCGCCGTCGTCGGGGCGGCGGCGACCTTCCTGCTCGTGCGCCTGCTCGCCCCGCAGATGTTCGACCAGGAGATGCAGGCGATGGGCGGCGGCATGGGCCGGGGCCTGGGCCTGCGCGAACAGTTCGCCTCGGCCGTCGACTCGGCGCTGCTCGTCGGCGTGGTCGTCGGGGTCCTGGCCGCCGGGGCGCTCGGCGCGGTCGCGGCATACCGGCTCACCCGTCCGCTGGCCGCGCTCGCGGCGACGACTCGACGGCTGGCCGCCGGCGAGTATGCCGTCGCGGTGCCGGCTCCCGGGACCGCCGAGCTGGACGATCTCGCCGACAGTGTCCGCGCGCTCGCGCGGGCCCTGCACGAGACCGAGCTGCGGCGCACCCGACTGCTCGGCGAGGTGACCCACGAGATGCGCACGCCGCTCACCGTCCTCGACGGTTTCCTCGAGGGGATGATCGACGGGGTGGTCCCCGCCGACCCGCCGACCCTGGCGCAGCTGTCGGCCGAGACGCGGCGCTTGCGGCGGCTCGCCGACGACCTGTCGGCGCTCTCCCGGGCGGAGGAGGGGCGGATCGAGCTGCACGTCGTCGAGGCCGATCTCACCGCCGTGGTGAAGGCGGCGACCGAGCGGTTGCGGCCGCAGGCGGAGGACGCCGGGGTGCAGCTGCGGACGCCCGTGGGACCGCCGGTGCGGGCCTGGATCGACCCGGACCGGATCGGGCAGGTCGTCACCAACCTGGTCGGCAACGCGCTGCGCGCGACGCCCGCGGGCGGGCGGGTCGAGGTGGACGTGCAGCGACTCGGAGCGGAGGGAATCGTGCAGGTGTCGGACACCGGGGTCGGTCTGGCGGTCGAGGACCTCGAGCGGATCTTCGAGCGCTTCTACCGGGCACCCCGGCGCTCAGCGGCGACGGGCGAGACGGGCGAGACGGGCGAGACGGTCGAGGCTGGCGAGACGGGCGAGGCGGCCGCCGACACCGGGTCGGGGATCGGGCTCACCATCGCCCGGCGCCTGGCCGAGGCGCACGGCGGGCGACTCACGGCCGACTCCGCGGGGCCCGGCGAGGGCGCGGTCTTCACCCTCACGCTCCCGTTGCGAGGGTGAAGCCGCGCGGGTCTGTCTCTCCCGCCGCTCAGCCGGTGACGCTCAGCCGGTGACGACCTCGCCGCCGGCGGTCTGCCAGGCGGTGATCCCGCCGCCGAGATGGTAGGCGTGGGTGAAGCCGGACTTCGTCATCACCGCGAGCGCCTGGCCGGAGCGGTTCCCGGAGCGGCAATAGACGGCATAGGGCGCGTCCTTGGCCAGCTTCGCAAGGCCGGCGGTGAACCCCGTGGACTCGATGTCGAGGTTGACCGCGCCGCGCAGGTGCCCGCTCGCGAACTCGGCCGGGGTGCGCACGTCGAGGATGACCGTCCCGGGCAGCTTGAGCGCGGCGGCGAAGGCCGCGGGGGTGAGTTCGGCGCCGTTGGCCGGCGCGGCGGTGGCCGTGGGACCGGCGGTCACGCTCGTGGCGCTGCCGGAGGAGGACGAGCATCCGGCGAGGCCGCCGAGGGCCCCGGCGGCAGCGAGGGCGAGGGCGGCGGCGATGGCCGCCGAGCGCACGCGCCGCCCCCGCCCGCTGCCCCGAGAGGTGCCGGGGTGGCTCATCGCCGGCCGAACAGCCGGCTGAACGAGCCCGCGCTGGTGGACTGCTGCTCGCCACCGGAGTGGCCGGAGCACCACTGGTCGGCGGGCACCCGGGCCTTCACCTGGGCGACGTGCTGGCCGCACCCGGACCAGGTGACCTTGCCGCACTGCCGACACCGCACTGGGCTGCACATCTGGACGTTCTCCTCTGTCTCGTGACTGCGCCGATCATATACCCCCAGGGGTATCGACCGCACATCGAGAGACGCTCTGCTCGTCGCGGGGTCGACGAGCAAGCGCACCGGTGCGCGCGGCATACCCCAGGGGGTATGCTGTCGCGCAATCACGCGGCGGCGCACGAGCGACGCCGTCAGGCGAGGAGTGACCATGGCCGATGTCGTCGTGCTGGGTGCCGGGGTGTCCGGGCACACCGCGGCGCTGCACCTGTCGCGCCTGTTGCCCAAGGGCAACACGGTGACGCTGGTGACGCCCAATTCGCAGTGGAACTGGATCCCCAGCAACATCTGGGTTGGTGTGGGCAAGATGGACAAGACGGAGGTCGTCTTCCCACTCGCCCCGGTCTATGCCAAGCGCGGCATCCGCTTCGTGCAGGCCAAGGCGGTCGCGATCCGGCCGGAGGGGGACGCCGACAGCGACCGCCCGGCGGTCGACGTCGAGCACACCTCGCCGGAGCGGGCCGGGCAGTCGCAGCGATTGCGCTACGACTACCTCGTCAACGCGACCGGCCCGCAGCTGAAGTTCCAGGCGACCGAGGGTCTGGGCCCCGACCACGGGCACACGGTGAGCGTGTGCACGGCCGACCACGCCACCGAGGCGGCCGCCCGGCTCGAGGAGACGATCGCGCGGCTGCGGGCGGGGGAACGCCAGACCCTCGTCGTGGGGATGGGCCACGGCACGTGCACGTGCGAGGGCGCGGCCTTCGAATACGTCTTCAACGTCGACCACGAGCTGCGCGAAGCGGGCGTCCGCGACCTCGCCCGGGTCGTCTACCTCACGAACGAGAACGAACTCGGCGACTTCGGGGTCGGCGGGATGACCTTCACGGAGATGGGCTTCGAGACGACCTCCGAGCTGTGGACCGGTTCGCTCTTCCGCGAGCGCGGGGTCGAGGCGATCCTCGGCGCACACGTGACGAAGGTCGAGCAGGGCCGGGTCCACTACGAGACGCTCGCCGGCTCGGTGCACTCACTTGACTTCGACTTCGCCATGCTGCTGCCGCCGTTCGGGGGTGTCGCGCTCGCGGCATACGACAAGAGCGGCGCGGACATCACCGCCGCGCTGTTCGCGCCGAGCGGCTTCATGAAGGTCGACGCCGACTACACACCCAAGCCGTTCGAGCAGTGGCGCCCGAGCGACTGGCCCAGGACCTACCAGAGCGTGGGCTACGACAACATCTGGGCCGTCGGGATCGCCTTCGCGCCGCCGCACCAGATCTCCCGGCCGCGCACGAGCCCCACCGGCACGGTCATCACCCCGTCTCCGCCGCGAACGGGTATGCCGTCGGGCGTCATGGGCAAGACCGTCGCCCTCACGATCGTCGACCGGATCACCCACGGTCCCGCCGCAAAGGCGCACGAGGCGTCGATGGCCGACATGGGCGCGGCCTGCGTGGCCTCGGCCGGGGCAAGCCTGCGGACCGGGTCGGCGGCCGCGATGACGATGATGCCGATCGTCCCCGACTACGAGAAGTACCCCACCGGCCGCAACCTCAAGGACACCCGGGGCGAGCTCGGGCTCTCGGGGCACTGGGTCAAGGTCATGCTGCACTACCTGTTCATCCACAAGGCCAAGGGCCGGCTCGGCTGGCAGTTCATCCCGGAGTGATCCTGTGAGCACATCGAATCCCCATCCCCACCTGAGCACCCCGCCGGGTGCCGAGGTCGCCGACCTGTCCTCGGCACCGCTGCCGACCGAGCGCACCTTGCGCCGCCGGCAGTCGATCCCCTTGCAGCTCACCCGGTTCGCGGTCTTCAACGCCCGCATGCTGCGGATGGTGCTCAAGGGGCACGGCCACTGATGTCCGGCGATGCTCCGCCCGCGGCCTCGTCGGCTGCGGCCTCGTCGGTTGCGGCCTCGATGGCTGCGGCCTCGCCACCCGCGGGCTCGTCGCTCGCGCATCTGCCGGTGACCCTGTTCTCCGCGGTGATGGGCCTGGCCGGCACCTCGCTCGCGTGGCGGCGGGCCGCGAAGGTGTGGTCGCTGCCGAGCTGGCCGTCCTCGGTCCTGCTCGCGGTCGCCGTCGTCGCCTTCCTCGTCGTCGCGTTCGCGTATGCCGCCAAATGGCTGCGTCATCCGGCCGCCGCGAGGGCGGAGCTGCGGCATCCGATCCGGATGACCTTCGTGCCGACGACGACGATCGCCCTGCTCCTGCTCGCGACCGGGCTCACGACCGTCGCGCCCGGGGTCGCGGCGGTGCTCTGGTGGGTGGGCGCGCTCGGCCATCTCACCCTCACCGTTGTCGTCCTGTCGGCGTGGTTCGGCCGGGCCGACATCGTCCACACCTCGGTCACCCCGGCCTGGTTCATCCCCATCGTCGGCAACGTCGTCACCCCGCTGGCCGCCGCCGAGGTCGGCTCGATCGAGCTGGCGTGGTTCAGCTTCGGGGTGGGACTGGTCTTCTGGGTGGGGCTCTTCCCGTTGCTGCTCCAGCGGGTGCTCGTCCACGATGCGCCGCTGCCGGCGCGGCTGCTGCCGACGCTGGCGATCTTCATCGCGCCGCCGGCGGTCGCGGTCGTCGCCTGGTCGGTCCTCACCGGCGACGCCTCCGGGCCGGTGCCGCGCATCCTCTGGGCCGCCGCCCTCATGTTCGCCCTGCTGCTCGGCGCGCAGATCGGGCTGCTGCGCACGATCCCGTTCGCGCTGCCCTACTGGGCCTACACCTTCCCGCTCGCCGCTCTCACCGTCGCCACCTTCGTCCTCGCGGGAGCCACCTCGGGCCTCGGCTACGGCATCATCGCCGGGGTGCTTCTCGCCGTGACGACGGTGCTCGTCGTGCTCGTCCTCGTGCGCACGATCGCCCTCGCGGCTCGGGGAGAACTCCTGCGCCCGGAGTAGTGCGGCGCGCGCAGCAGCTCCTGTGCCCCGAGTAGCTCCCGCGCGCCGGTCAGCGAGGGTGGTCCGTGGGCCTGCTCCGATGTGTGCCGTCGAGTCGGCGCAGCGACTCCGCATCCCCTTGCAGCTCGAGCCGCCGCCACAGCACGCTCGTCGGCACGGCCTGACTCGCATGGCAGGCGATCGCCGCCCGCTGGCGCTCGCGCTGGACCCCGATCTGCACGTGGATCTCGTCCGGAGCTCGCCCGACGAAGGGTGCTCCGGTCTCGGCACGCAGCCGCTCGGCGACGTCTGCGTCGAGCGTCCAGCCGAGCACCGGCATACCGAGCTGCTCGGCCGCCCGGATCGCCGAGCGGGTGGCGGCGACATGGTCGGGGTGTCCCGTGATGCCGGTCTCGTCGAAGACGAGCAGCCCGTCCGCACCGGCCGCCCTGGCGACCGCGACGACGTCGTCGTCGAGGACGGTCGGATCGACGTCGGCGAGCATGCCGTCGGGATGGGCGCGCAGCAGGGCTGACCGGGCCCCGAGCACCCGTGCGGCTGCGGCGAGTTCGTGCGCGCGGGTGGTGGCCAGATCCGGCGCCTCGCCGAGCGTCGAGGCCTCGCCCTGGGTGAAGCAGAGGACGTCGACCGTCGCGCCGTCACGGATGAAGGCGTCGAGGACCGCCCCGAGCCCGAAGGACTCGTCGTCCGGATGCGCGACGACCGCGAGCACGTGCCGCCACTCGGGCAACGCGTGGCGCCTATCGCGGCCCTGGAGGGTGGAGGTGAGGGCGGCCCTCGCCCCGGTCTCGATCGCCGCGTCGTTCGCGCCGGTCACCGTTGACCTCCTTCACCCAGCTCCACTCGCCCATGGACAGTATACCCCCAGGGGTATCCAACCGAGACGTCGGGCGTGGTTCGCGCTTCTATTCGCTGTCGTGCGAGACGTACAGCGGAACCTCGCAGTACCTCATCCCCGCTTGGTTCAAGGGCGAGGAGTTTCTATTCGCTGTCGTGCGAGACGTACAGCGGAACCGCGTCTA
>WBZT01000063.1_pt1 | contig 89816 bp, 82 predicted proteins | sample 5204241 | NCBI WGS metagenome assembly WBZT01 (sample SAMN12344358, study PRJNA552823) | activated sludge metagenome | biome: Activated sludge suspended growth; feature: Nitrification reactor; material: Wastewater; isolation source: activated sludge from nitrification reactor of wastewater...
CCAGGCGGCCTTGCTCGAGTCGGTCCCCACCGGACTGTTCATCGGCGGCCGGTGGCGGCCCGCCTCGGACGGAGCGACCCTCGCGGTCGAGGACCCCGCGACCAGGCGGGTCCTCGCGCACGTCGCGAGTGCGACCGTCGCCGACGGGGCGGCCGCACTCGACGCCGCCGTCGCCGCGCAACCGGCCTGGGCCCGCACCGCCCCGCGGGACCGTGGTGAGATCCTCCGTCGCGCCTTCGAGGCGATCACCGCACGCGCCGACGACTTCGCCCTGCTCATGACCCTCGAAATGGGCAAGCCCCTCGCCGAGGCACGCGGCGAGGTCGCCTACGGCGCCGAGTTCTTCCGCTGGTTCGCCGAGGAGGCCGTGCGCATCCACGGTCGGTATGCCGTCGCCCCCAACGGCGCGACGCGCCTGCTCACGATGAAGCAGCCGGTGGGGCCCACGCTCATGATCACGCCGTGGAACTTCCCGCTCGCGATGGGTACCCGCAAGATCGGCCCGGCCATCGCCGCCGGGTGCACGATGGTCGTCAAGCCGGCCGGGCAGACCCCGCTCACCATGCTCCTGCTCGCCCGGCTGCTCGAGGATTGCGGCGTCCCCCCGGGAGTGCTCAACGTCGTCACCACCGCGCACACCGGGGCGGTGATGGAGCCGATCATCCGCGACCCCCGGCTGCGCAAGCTCACCTTCACGGGCTCGACCGAGGTGGGTCGCCGGCTCGTCGAGCAGTCCGCCGAGGGCCTTCTGCGGGTGTCGATGGAGCTCGGGGGCAACGCCCCCTTCCTCGTCTTCGCCGACGCCGACCTCGACCGGGCGGTCGAGGGCGCGATGCTCGCGAAGATGCGCAACATCGGCGAGGCGTGCACGGCCGCCAACCGCTTCCTCGTCCACGAATCGGTGGCGGAGGAGTTCGGCCGCCGGTTCGCCGAGCGGATGCGCGCGTTGCGGGTGGGCAAGGGCACAGTCGCCGGGGTCGACGTCGGTCCGCTCATCGACGCCGCCGCGCGTGACAACGTCGACGCCCTCGTGCGCGAAGCCGTGGCCGGTGGCGCCCGGGTGCTCGCCGGCGGGGCACCGGCGCCTGGCCGCGGATGGTTCTACCAGCCGACGGTCCTCACCGACGTGCCCGCCGGCGCCCGGATTGCCGTCGAGGAGATCTTCGGACCGGTCGCCCCCATCTCCACCTTCGCCACCGACGACGAGGCGATTGCGCGGGCCAACGACACGGCATACGGGCTGGTCGCCTATGCCTTCACCCGGGACCTCACCCGTGCGCTGCGGGTGAGCGAGGAACTGGAGTTCGGGATGGTGGGCATCAATCAGGGGATCGTCTCCAACCCCGCCGCGCCGTTCGGTGGCGTGAAGGCGAGCGGTTTCGGCCGGGAGGGCGGCTTCGAGGGCATCGACGAGTACCTCGAGGTGAAGTACGTCGGAATCGCTCCCTGACCCGCCAGCCCGCACCCCCTCGCCGGGACCCTTGTGACGATGCCGACACCGACGTCTGCATCGTCCGAACGGACCTTCCTCGGGCTCGAGTGGTCACGTCCGGGCTGTGATCTGGTCGAATAGCCCCATGAGTGTTCCGGCGTCCTCCTCCTCGGGTCGAACGCCGGGACTGGTCAGCCTCGCCGAGCTCCTCGACGAGACCGATGCCCGCTTGCGTGCAGGGGAGCATGTGGGTGCCTCGGTCTGGCCGACGGGTTTCGATCCCTTGGACGGTCATCTCGGGGGAGGCCTCCGAGGGGGGGAGCTGGCGCTCATCGGCGGGCCGCAAGGGCTCGGGAAGACGACGATGGCACTGCAGATCGTGCGCAACGCGGTCGCGGCGGGGCGCAGTGCGGTCGTCTTCTCCTACGAGCACGACGCGCGCACGCTGCTCGAGCGACTCCTTGCGCTCGAAGCCGGCCTCGTGGCGGGACGCGAGGCCGGCACGATCGCGGCCATCCGGGCCGCGTTCGAGGATCGCCGATCCGGGCCGGGGCGGCTCGAAGAGAGACTCGCCCCGGTCCGGGGAGGCGCCGAGGGGCTGGCCGCGCAGCGGGAGTTCGGCCAACGTCTGCACCTGCACGAATCCAGCGGCACGCTCACCGACGTGCCGGCCATTCGCGCGGTCGTCGCCGAGCTTTTGGCGCAGGGCGAGCAGCCCCTTGTCCTCGTCGACTACCTCCAGAAGGTCGCCGTCCCGGGCAACCCCCACGTGGAGGAAGAGCGCGTCACGCAGGTCGTCGAGGCCCTCAAGGACCTCGCCCTTGCGGCCGACGTGCCGGTCATCGCGATCGTCGCGGCTGAGAAGGCGGCGCTCGTGAGCGGGCACCGGATGCGACTGCACGACCTGCGCGGCTCCTCGGCCTTGGCCTACGAGGCCGACGTGGCCCTCATCCTCAACGGCAAGTACGACGTTGTCGCCCGCCACCACCTCATGTACGACCTCACTAACGCCGAGCGCTACAAGGGGTGGGTCGTGGTCACGGTCGAGAAGAACCGGGCGGGCCTCGGCGACATCGTCATGGAATTCGAGAAGCGTTTCCAGCAGGGCCGGTTCGAGGCCAAGGGCCGGATGGTGCAGGAGCAGCTCGTCGAGGAGCGGGTCTTCGTCGAGTGAGCCGTGCCGGGCACAATGTCCGCGTGCGACCGATGTCCCGATCCCGACGGCAGGCGGTGCAGCTGCTGGCCCTCGGGGTTCTCGCACTCGTGCTGCTCGCGGCATACCTGCTCACGCGCCCAGGCACCTCGACCCCGGAGCCGGCCGTCGTCGCGACGAGCGCGCGGTCGGGCGGCGGCACGGTGGGGTCCTCGGCGAAGCAGTCGACCGACCCGGCCAGCGGCCTGCGCTGGGTCGAGGTCTCGGCCCTGCCCGCACAGGCGCGCGACACCCTCGCCCTCATCGCCCGCGGCGGTCCCTACCCCTATCCCAACAACGACGATAAGGTCTTCGGCAACCTCGAGCGCCTGCTGCCGGCGATGCGCAACGGCTACTACCGGGAGTACACCGTCCTCACCCCCGGGTCACCCGACCGCGGGGCGCGCCGGATCGTCGCCGGAGCATCGGGGGAGAAGTACTACACCGCCGACCACTACGCGAGCTTCCAACGGATCCGGGAGGGCGGATGAGGACCGTCGACGCGGCCACCGGGGCGGGTGCGGTCGTCCAGCAGGCGTATGCCGCGGGGCACGCCGTGCGTGTCGTCACCGGCGGTCACGACAAGGCGTCGACCCTTGCGGCGTTCGCGACCGACCTCGCCCTGCCGAGTTGGTTCGGCGGCAACCTCGACGCGCTCGTCGATGCGCTCCGTGCGCTCGCCGATGCCCAGGGGCGGGTGCTCGAACTCGTCTGGGTGCCCGCTGCGACGCTCGCGCGTGCGCACCCGCGGGTCCACGCGGCCGTCCTCGACGCGCTGGCCACCGTCGAGGGCGAACGGACCGACCTGCAGGTGACCGTCGTCGGCTCCGGCCGGGCGCGCCCGACAACGGCGAGGACTGCGACAAGCTAGGGCCCATGAGCTACCAACCCGGCGACATCGTCAACGGCCACGTCCTGGGGGCCGACAACCAATGGCATCCGCTGCCGGCCGACGCCACCCAGCGCATCCCCACGACACCGCCCACGACGCAGCTGCCGGCCCAGCCCGGCGGTTACCCGGCCCAGCCCGGCGGTTACCCGGCTCAGCCTGGCGGCTACCCGGGCCAGACTGGCGGCTACCCGGGCCAGACTGGCGGCTACCCGGTTCGTCCCGGTGGACCGCAACCTCCGAAACCGGTCTATCGGCGGGGCTGGTTCTGGGCGGTCGTCGTCGTCGGACTCCTCGGGGCGGGCATGGTCGTCGGCATCGTGCTCGTCGGCCGGGTCGTGCGGGACCGGGTGGACGACGTGAGTCGGGCCGTCTCCTCGATCACCGTCCCGGCCGCCACCCCCCGACCCTCGGCGACCTCCCGCCCGAGTGGTGTCGCGACCCCGAAACCCTCCTCGGCCGCACCGGCGAGCGTGGCTCCGGTGGGGTCCACCGTGCACGACGGCTCGTTCGACTTCACGGTGACCGGAGTGGACTGCACCCGGACGACCCTCGGCTCCGGTGCGCTCGCCCAGACCGCGGACGGTCACTACTGCCTCGTCGACGTCGACATCGCCAATGTGGGGACCCACTCGGACTCGTTCCTCGTCGTGCTGCAGTCGGCCGTGAGCGCCAAGGGCGAGCCGCTCGACGCCGATCCGGCGGTCATCGTCCTGGACGGGGCGCACGTGACCGTCCAGGTGGCGGCCGGCCAGCGCGGCCATGCGGTGATCGTCTTCGACACTCCCGACGGGGGACTCAGCGAGGTCGTCCTCACCGGCGACGTGCTCTCCGACGGCGTCCGGGTGAAGGTCGGCTGACCCGCTCGATAGGCGAGAATGGGGCGGTGAGCGACCGCCGGACCGTGACCCTGCTCGGCTCGACCGGGTCCATCGGCACCCAGGCCGTGGACGTCATCGAGCGCAACCCCGGGCGGTTCCGGGTGGTCGGGCTCACTGCTGGCGGGGGCCAGCCGGACCTGTTCGCCCGGCAGGTCGCGACCCTGCGCCCCGAGGTCGTCGGGCTCGCCCACGGTGACCCGGTCGACCTCCTCGAGCGGATCGCTGCCGAGCTGGCCCGCGGTGGCGACCACACGGCATACCGGCCGCAGGTGCACGTGGGTCCCGAGGCGAACGAGACGGTGGCCGCGGACCGGGTGGATGTCTGTCTCAACGGGATCACCGGCGCGATCGGCCTCGCACCCACGCTCGCCGCGCTGCGGGCCGGGTCGGTGCTCGCGCTGGCCAACAAGGAATCGCTCATCGTCGGCGGCCCGCTCGTCAAGGCCGCCGCCGTGCCCGGACAGATCGTGCCGGTCGACAGCGAGCACAGCGCGATCGCCCAGTGCCTGCGCGGCGGCCGGGCCGACGAGGTGCGCCGGCTCGTCCTCACCGCCTCCGGTGGGCCCTTCCGGGGTATGCCGCGCGCGGCCCTGCACGCGGTCACCCCCGAGCAGGCCCTCGCCCATCCCAACTTCGCCATGGGCCGGGTCGTCACGACGAATTCGGCGACCCTCGTCAACAAGGGCCTCGAGGTCATCGAGGCGCACCTGCTGTTCGACCTGCCCTTCGAGCGGATCGCCGTCGTCGTGCACCCCCAGCAGCAGATCCACTCGATGGTCGAGTTCCACGACGGGTCGACGATCGCCCAGGTGGGGCCGCCGCGGATGCTCGTCCCCATCGCGCTGGGGATGTCCTGGCCGGCGCGGCTGCCCGACGTCGACGTGCCGACCGACTGGGCGGTTCCGCAGCGCTGGGACTTCCTCCCGCTCGACGACGAGGCCTTCCCGGCGGTCGCGCTCGCCCGACGGGCGGGCGCCGCGGGGGGCACCGCCCCGGCCGTCTACAACGCCGCCAACGAGGTATGCGTCGACGCCTTCCACGAGCGGGCGATCCGGTTCACCGACATCGTCGACACGGTCGCGCGGGTGCTCGACCGGCATACCGAGGGCACGGCCGAGCAGGTATGCCGCGCCGGCACCAGCGCCGGCGCCGGCACCGGCACTGCGGCGGGCGCCGGGAGTGATTCGCCGCCGTTGGACGTTGCACGGGTGCTGCGGGCCGACGCGTGGGCCCGCGACGAGGCCCGGTCGGTGCTCGGCCTCGACCGTGTGCGCGAAGGGACGGTCACGTGACGGGCGTCTACTACCTGCTCGGGATCCTCGTCGTCGTGCTCGGCGTCGCGCTCTCGATCGGCCTGCACGAGTTGGGCCACCTGCTGCCCGCGAAGCGCTTCGGCGTGCGATGTTCGCAGTACATGATCGGCTTCGGCCCCACCGTGTGGTCCCGGCGACGCGGCGACACCGAATACGGCATCAAGGCGATCCCGTTGGGCGGCTATGTCCGGATGATCGGGATGATCCCGCCCCGTCCCGGTGACGTGCCGGGGCGGCTGCGCGCGTCCACGACCGGCCGGATGGGTGCGCTCGTCGACCAGGCTCGCCAGGAAGCCATGGAGGAGCTGCAACCCGGCGACGAGGACCGGGTCTTCTACAAGCTCTCGGTGCCCAAGAAGGTCGTCGTCATGCTCGGCGGCCCGGTGATGAACCTCCTGCTCGCCGTCGCCCTGCTCACCGTGCTCATGGTGGGGATCGGCCGGCAGGCGGCGCTGCCCACGCTCGGCCTGGTCACCGACTGCGCGCCCTCGACGCTGCCGACGGCGAGCAATCCGCAGCCCAGTTGCCTGCCCGGCGACCCGAACGCCCCGGCGAAGGCCGCGGGTCTGCAGGCCGGCGACACCATCGTCTCGGTCGACGGTCAGCCGGTGCGGCTGTGGTCGGAGGTGGTTGCCGTGGTCAAGCGTTCGGCGGGCACCCCCGTCGCGCTCGTCGTCTCACGGAACGGCACCGAGATGCCGCTCACGGTCGTCCCGGCGGCGGTCGTCCGCCCGGTCTACACCTCCGACGGACGGGTTCAGGTGCGTTCGGACGGCAGCCTCGTCACCGAGACGGTGGGCTATGTCGGTGCCCAGGCCACCGTCGGCTACGTGCGGGAGCCGCTCGCCGCCGTGCCCGGCCAGGTCGTCTCCGTGCTCGGCGACGCCGTCGGCGCCCTCGCCTCGGTGCCGGCGAAGCTCGTCGGCGTCGTCGAGGCGGTGACCGGACAGGCGCAGCGCGACCCCAACGGGCCGATCTCGGTCATCGGGGTCGCCCGGGTCGGCGGCGAGATCGCGAGCGGTCAGCTCGGTGCCGAGACGCCACAGTCGGTGGCCACCCAGATCGCCGGCCTGCTCTTCGGCCTCAACATCGCACTCTTCCTGTTCAACCTGCTGCCCCTGCTGCCGCTCGACGGCGGCCAGGTCGTCGGCGCGCTGTGGGAGGGGGCCAAACGCAAGTGGGCGCGGCTGCGCGGCCGGCCCGACCCGGGCTACGTCGACGTCGCCAAGGCGCTGCCACTCTCGTATGCCGTGTCGATGGTCTTCATCGCCCTCACCCTGCTGCTCGTCTACGCCGACCTCGTGGCACCGGTGAAGCTCGGCTGAACCGGGGGTTTCCGCGAGGGTTTCCGCAGGGGGTCCGCGAGGGTTTCCGCAGGGGTTCAGACCCCGCGGGTGGCCTTCTCGAGCGCGGCGACTGCCGGAGTCGGTCCGACGAGCTTGACCGTCGCGACCTCGGTGCGCCCGAACGCCCAGAGGATCACCTCGGCGACCCCGCCCCGGACGGCGACGTTGCCGAGCGCGGTCGGTGGGCGGGCGATCCGCCGGCCCACCCCGTCGGCGACGAGGACGACACCGACCGGCGAACGGCGGAACAGCAGCCCGCTCATCCGGGTGAGCCCCGCCCACAGCGCGCGTTGGGTCTGCTCGTCGAACTGCCGGGCGGTCCACTGCGGCTGGGCACGCAAGATGTCCTCGTGGTGGACGAAGAACTCCATCCGGTTCATCAGTTCGTCGACCTGGGGGACGGCGGCCGGCGTCCAGGACGGGGGACCGGAGCGGACCCGCTCGACCAGCTTGGGGAAGTAGTGGCCGGCGAGCTTGTCCTGCGCCCGCTGGAGTCGCCCGGCGAGCAGCGGCACCATCATCCCCGCCGCGAGGTCCGGCCGGGTCTCGCGCAGGACGAGGTGGGCGAGCAGGTCGCTGACCGCCCATCCCTCGCAGAGCGTCGGTGCCTTCGCGCCCACGGCGAGGGCGGTGTCGCAAAGGGCCTGACGCTCGGACTGCGCGATGCGGTTCACGAAAACTGATCGTGTCACATCCGTGGGCGGTCCTAGGGTGACGGGGTGACCGACACGACGCTCGAGCTGGTGAGCCCCGACGTCACGCTGCATCGCGAGTGGCTCGACTTCCTCGCCCGGTGGGGCGCGGGCCACGTCCCCGGCTCGGGGATCCCGGCGGACGAACTCGCCCTCATGGCCGACCCCGACGTCTTCGCTCGGATGGTGGGCGCGCTGGCCGACCAGGAGCGGGCGATCGGTCTGGCCGACGACCGGGTGCCCGCGTCGACCCGCTGGATCCGCCGCGACGGCGAGGTGGTCGGGACGATCAGCCTGCGGCACGAGCTCAACGACTACCTCCTGCACGTCGAGGGCGGGCACATCGGCTACGGCGTCGCCCCGCAGGCACGCCGCCAGGGGGTCGCCTCGGGCGCGCTGCGGATGGTCCTCGCCGAGGCGGCGACGCTCGGCATCAACCCCGTGCTGCTCACCTGCGACGAGGACAACCTCGGCTCCCGCCGCACCATCGAGGGTGCCGGTGGGGTCTACGAGGGCTCCCGCGAGGGCTCCCGCCGCTACTGGATCACCATCCCCGACACCCCCCTCGGGTATGCCGTGCGCCCCCTGTCGGAGCGCCCGCTCCTCGGGCGACTGGTCACCCTGCGCCTGCCCTCACACGCGGAGATCGCCGCGATCCGTGCGGCCGGCCCCGAGGGCCGTGCCGACCCGTCCGCGCTACGACCCGAATGGGCGCCCGGCTTCCCCCGGCAGGACGACGTCGACGGTTGCTCGGTGGCCGGCGCCGCTCCGGCCGAGGGTGACCCGGCGCGTGTCTGGGGCACCCGGCTCGTGGTCCGCCGCAGCGACGGCCTCGTCGTGGGCACGCTCGGCTTCTACGGTCCGCCGGACCCCTCCGACCCGGACCGGACCGTCGAGATCGGATACGGGCTGGTGGAGTCGGCCCGTGGGCAGGGGCTCGTCACCGATGCCCTTCGGCTAGCCGTTCCGGCCGCCGAGGCGAGCGGGGCGACGCTGCAGGCGCACGCGGCATACGACAACATCGCCAGCCGCGCAGCCCTGCGGCGGGCAGGTTTCCGGGAGACGGGGGAGCGCAATGCATTGGGGGAGCTACGCCTGGTCAGACCTCGAACCTAGGGTGGCCGGGTGAGCATCCTCGAGGCGCGCGAGCTGCGGCGCAGCTTCACGACGACGACCGGCGTGCTCCGTCGCCAACGCAAGACCGTCGAGGCGGTCCGGGGCGTGTCCTTCGCCGTCGAGCGCGGTGAGCTCTTCGGGCTGCTCGGACCCAACGGGGCCGGCAAGACGACGACGATCAAGATGCTCATCACCTTGCTGCTGCCGACCAGCGGGTCGGCGACCATCCTCGGGCGCGACGTCGTGACCGACGCCCGCGAGGTACGCCGCCACATCGGTTATGTCTTCGGCGGCGACCGGGGGCTCTACGAGCGGCTCTCGGCGCTGGACAACCTGCGCTACTTCGCCGAGCTCTATGCCGTGCCCGCGCGCGTCCAACGCGCTCGCATCGGTGCGTTGCTCGAGTTGGTCGGGCTCGAGGGCAGGGAGAAGGAGCGGGTCGAGGGCTTCTCACGTGGCATGCGTCAGCGGCTGCATATCGCGCGTGGGCTGCTGCACGACCCGGACCTGCTGTTCCTCGACGAGCCCTCGATCGGCATCGACCCGGTCGGTGCCCGCGAGTTGCGCCAGACCATCGCGGGGCTGCGCGATCAGGGCAAGACCGTGCTGCTTACCACGCACTACATGTTCGAGGCCGACGAGCTGTGTGACCGGATCGCGGTGATCCGCACCGGCGAGCTCGTCGCCGAGGGCACGCCCGCCCAGCTCAAGGCCCGCGTCAGCGCCGGCTCGGTCGTCGAGATCGAGACCTTCGGCGGGGTGCGCGAGATCGTCGGCCCGGTCACCGCGCTCAGCGGAGTCCGCTCAGTCGTCGTCAACGAGCACGCCCAAGGGGAGAGCCTCGTCGTCCAGGTCGAGCCCGGTGCCGACGTCACCGCCGCGGTGCTCGGTGAGTTGCACGGCATACGCGTCGGGCGGGTGGTCACCCGCGAGCCGACCCTCGAGGACGCCTATGTCGAGCTGGTGTCCACGTGAGCGCACTGCTGCGCGGTGTGCGGGTGCTGTGGGTCGGGTGGCTCATGCAACTCAAGCTGCTCGCCGTCTCGGCCTTCGACGGCATCCTCAACATCATCTATCCGCTCTTCTTCGCCACCTGCGCGTTGCTCATGTTCACCCAGTCGGGCGACGCACAGACGCTCGTCTATGCCGGGCTCGGCGCGGCCGTCATGGGCACCTGGTCGTCGATGGCAACCTCGGCGAGCGCCGCGCTGCAGGGGCAACGCTGGCAGGGCACCCTCGAGCTGCTCGTCACCGCGCCCACCCGGGTGGCGCTCGCCGTGCTCCCGATCACCGCCGGCCTGTCGACGGTCGCGCTCTATTCCATGGTCGCGACGCTGCTGTGGGGGCGAGTGCTCTTCGGCATCGAGGTGCCGATCACCAGCCCGGTGACCTTCGGGGTGGCGCTGCTCGTCACCCTCGGGTCGCTCGCGACCTTCGGCTTCCTCCTGTCGGTGACCGTCGTGCGCTATCGCACCGGTTGGGCGCTCGGCAGCACCCTCGAATACCCGGGGTGGCTGCTGTGCGGCTTCCTCGTGCCCCTCGACCTGTTCCCCGAGTGGGTGCGGTGGATCGCGCGTGCCCTGCCGCCGACGTGGGGGATGGAGGCGATCCGCACGGCCGCGGCGGGGGGAGACGCGTGGCCGGCCATCGGCCTGTGCGCCCTGCTGGGCCTCGTGTATGCCGCCCTCGGCGTCTGGCTCTCCGAGCGGCTCATCGACTCGGCCCGGCGCAACGCGACCCTGGCCCTCACATGAGCGGGCGGCACGAGGCGGTGGCGCCGGCCGCGGGAGGCGGGTGGGCCGGCATACGGGCTGCGTGGCGCGTGCTCACCGTCGGCGGGGTGATCTCCTTCCGGGGACTGTTCAACTGGCTCAATCCCTACATCTACATCCCGACCCTGCTCATCGGTCCGCTCTTTCAGATCCTGCTGTTCGCCTATATCGGGCGCAGCGCGGGAGTGGAGTCCGACTCGTTCTACCTGCTCGGCAATGCCGTGCAGAATGCCGCCATCCCGTGCCTGTTCGCCATGGGCAACACGGTCGCGGGGGAGCGTTGGACCCAGACCCTGGGGATCGTGCTCTCCACCCCGGCCAACCGGGTGGCGCTCTTCCTCGGCCGGGCGCTGCCGGTCATCGCCAACGGATGGTTCGTCTCGATGGTCAGCCTGTTCACCGGTGCGTGGGTGCTCGGAGTGGACCTCCCCGCGGGGGTCTGGCCGGAGCTGGCGCTGTCGGTGGCCGTCGCGTCGATGTCGTGCACGGGGCTCGGGCTGCTGCAGGCGGCGCTTGCGCTGCGGGTGCGCAGCACCGCCGTGTTGAGCAACATCATCTTCGGGGTGCTGCTCGTCTTCACCGGCACGAACGTGGCCCTCGAGGCCATGCCCGGCTGGATGGCGGCCGCGGGGCGGTTCATGCCGCTCACGCACGCGATCGAGGCCTGCCGCGAGCTCGTTGCCGGGGCGTCGCTCGGTGCCGTCGCCCCGTTGCTGCTGCGCGAGGCGGCCCTCGGGGCGGCGTACGCCGTCCTCGGATTGGTTGCGCTGCGCTTCGTCGAGGAGCAGAGCCGTCGCCGGGCGACCCTCGAGTTGCAGTGACGAGGCTCGTGGGAGACGCAGGCGCGTTCTCGGTTCACCTTCGGCCGGCATTGCCGCCCCGAAACCGCCCCGATCAGATCGCCACCTGTTGACCGCGTGGTGCCGGATGCTCGGTTGGCTCACGCCCCGTAGAGCCACCCGGTCTGGGCGTAGTAGTAGTTGCCGGCCGCCGTCTTCAATCGGTATGTCTCGTGGTGGCGACGGCCCGCCGACAGGTCGAGTGCGGACTGGTAGTAGGTGACGGAACCGAGGTACGTGTAAGTCCACCCGGCGGCGCATTGCCATGCGCCCGAGAGGTAGATGCAATCGCCGCCCTCGTTCCACAGCGACCGCTGATAGCCGATGTTGACCTTGATGCAGTAACGCCCATGGTCGCGCGAGAGGCGGTAGACCTTGAGGATCGCGTAGTCGAGCATCCGGCCGTCGCGGTAGAAGTAGGCCGTCCGGTAGGGCTCCAGGTCCGAATCCTGGCACGTCGAGTAGGCCAATGCCGCCTGGGCGTCCGGCGCGGCGATGGCCGGAGTCAATATCGAGGCGGACACGGTGAGCAGCGCGATAGCGCCGAGGCGGAGCAGACGTCGCATGGGATCCCCCGATTGGTGCAGCAACAACTGACCTGGCCAGCCTAGCCGGTCGGTCGCTGCCGCTCCCCGGCTCACCTGTCGGGGAAGAGGCGGGCGACGATCGAGGCGGCCAGCGGTATGCCGCGCGCGGCCGCGAGTTCGCTCGGCACCGGGGTGCCCAGTCGGGTCTCGATCGGGAGCACCCCGGTCCACACCTGCGGATCGTCGTCGGGTTCGTGGCTCGGGCCGGCCGCCCGGGCCTTGGCCGTCCACGCCCCGTCGGTGATGGGCAGCCGCAGCACCATCGTCGCGGCATACTCCTTGGGGCGGTTGGCGCGCACCTCGGCGGACCGGCCGGGCATGAGCCGTTCGCCGAGCATGTGCAGCGCGTCGTGGGCCGCGTCGCCGTCGAGCCGCTCGCAGACCCCTTCGACGACCGCCGAACGGTAGTTGGCGCTCGACTCGAACAGCGAGGCGGCGTAGACGAAGCCGTCGAGGTGGGTGACGCACAGGGTCACCGGACGCCCGGCGGCGGCCAGGCGCAGGGTGCCGGCGCCCGTGGAGCCGTGCACGAGGATCGAGTCGCCGTCGCGGCCGTAGAGCACCGGCACGACCTGGGCCCGGCCACCTTCGGCGACCGCGAGGGTGGCCACCCAGCCGGCGTCGAGCACGGCATACAGCTCGGTGCGGTCGTGCAGGGCGCGTTCGGGTAGGCGGCGGATCGGCATGGGGGCAATTGTGCCCTCGGCCGCCGGTGCTGTCGGATGCGGAACGTGCCAGGCCCCGATCCCGCGCCCGTCGCCCGGTGCCGCGCTCAGACCCCGCGCAGCGCCTCGACGGCGATCCGGGCCTTGCGCAGCTCCCGCTGGGCGTCGGCCACGGCCAGGTCGGCCTCGGCGAGCGCATCGGCCGTCCGATCCCGATGGCTTCGGGCCCGGGCGAGCTCGGCCTGAAGTTGGCCGACCCGGGTCTCGGCGAGGTCGAGTTCCGCTGCGGCGACCGACTGGCGCGAGGTCGCCGCCGTGGCCGTCGTCATGGCCTCGTGCAGTCGAGCTTCGGCGGCCGCGAGGTGCGGGTCGGTGGCCGGGTCCGGGTCGGTGGTCCGGTCCGGGTCGGTGGTCCGGTCCGGGTTGCCTGACGCCCCGGCGCCGTCCGCGCGATCGTCTCGGCCAGCCGTACCCCCGGCTCGTGGGTCCGGACCTGCGGGCGCGCCGCCGCGCACGAGGCGCAGCGGGCGGGCGGTCGCCTCGCGCAGGTCGATCTCGCCGAAGCCGGCATACTCGAGCGCCCGGGTGAGCCGCCCGGACGTGACGGCGTCGGTCGCCTCGGCCGACGCACACGCGGCGACGAGGGTGGTCGCGACCGATCGGAGGGCCGCGGGGGAGAGCCGGGCACCCGCCGCGTCGGCCGCGTGAGCGGCTGCGGCCACGAGCTCGTCGACCAGCCCACTGCGCTCGCGCCCGAGTTCGAGCAGCAGCCCGCCGTCGAGCCGTGACTGGGCCTCGCGCAGCCGCGCGGCGAGGTCGGCGAGTCGGTCGGCGTCCGCCGGCCGGCGGCGGACCAGGAGGTTGACGGCATATGCGGCGACCGTGGGCTTGCGCAGGGCGCCGATCGACCGCGCGAGCTCGGTGTCACCGGCGGTGCGCGCGTGCGCGACGAGTTGGCTGCGGCGGGTGAGGAAGGCCTCGGGCGAGAGGTCGTAGAGCTCCTCGACGGCGGCGTCGAGCCCCGAGTCGCCGCCTGCGCCCGGCTCGTCTGCCATGCCGGCCATCGTGCCACGGCTAGGGTTTGGCGCATGACTGAGCGCAGCGCCGCCGGGGTGGCTGGGACTGCTGGGACTGCTGGGACTGCGGGAACCGTCGAGACCGTCGAGACCGCCGAGATCGCCGAGACCGTCGAGACCGTCGAGACCGCCGAGATCGCAGTGGCCGTCATCGGCGCGCGTGGCCGGATGGGCTCGACGGTATGCCGTGCGGTCGAGGCCGCGCCCGGGCTGCGGCTCGTGGGCGGCTACGACGTGGGCGACGAGTTGGGCGATCTCGGCGGGGCCCAGGTCGTCGTCGAGTTCTCCGTGCCGGCGGCCTCGCCGGGCAACGTGGCGGCGTGCGTCCGTCAGGGTGTCCATGTCGTCGTCGGGACGACCGGCTGGGACGAAGCCGGGCTCGCGGCCGTCCGCAGCGAGCTGGCTGGCGCCCCGCCGGCCCGCACCGGCGGGAGAGTGGGCGTGCTCATCGCCCCGAACTTCGCCCTCGGTGCCGTGCTCATGATGCGGTTCGCGAGCCAAGCCGCGCGGTTCTTCGAGTCCGTGGAGATCGTCGAGCTGCACCACCCGACGAAGGTCGACGCCCCCTCGGGCACGGCCGCCCGCACCGCTTCACTCGTGGCGGCCGCCCGGGCCGACGCCGGCCTTGGTTCTGTCCCTGACGCGACCACCGCGGACCCGGCGGGCACGCGCGGTGGACGGGTCGACGGCATACCCGTGCACTCGGTGAGGGTGCGGGGGCTGGTCGCCCATCAGGAGGTGATCCTCGGCAACGTCGGGGAGACCCTCACCATCAGGCACGACTCGCTCGACCGGGAGTCGTTCATGCCGGGCGTCGTCGAGGGAGTCCGCCGGGTCGGCGCCCACCCCGGACTCACCGTGGGCCTGGAGCACTATCTCGGCCTCGGCTGACGAGGGCGCGGGCGCTCGCTAGGGCGGGATCGCCTCCGGCGAGGACGCCTTGCCTGGTTGGTTGGCGGCCAGCCAGAGATGGCGCGACATCAGGCGCTCGCCGGTGGGTCCGTGCCACGGTATGCCGTCCGCTCGGGCCGGTCTCCCCGTGGGGTCCTCCGCGTGCCGGTGGCGGTGCCCACCAGCGGCGTGTCCAGAGTCGTGCTGTGCGCCCCGCCCAAGGTTGTGCTGTGTGTCGTGTCCAGAGTCGTGCTGTGTGTCGTGTCCAGAGTCGTGTTGTGTGTCGTGTCCGGGGGCAGGGTCCGCTGACCCCCCGACCGACCTCGTGACCAACCGTATGGCCGCCCCTGCCACGTGGCAGGCGTCTGGGGCTTGCGGTCGCAGCGGCCACCGACCCCGGGCCCAGAAGGTCAGTCCGTCGGGCGTGGCCGGACTGCCGGAGATCGTGAAGGCCCCGAGGTGGTGCTGGTCGTGATGGTGGGGACACAGGAGGATCAGCCCGTCGAGGTCGGTGTTGCCGCCGTGACGCCAGTGGGTGAGGTGATGGACCTCGGTGTGGCCGGTCGCGGGGCAGCCGGGGAAGCGACAGTGCTCGTGGTCACGGGATTCGACGAGGCGGCGGGTGCGGTCGGGCACGATCCGTTGGCTGCGCCCGACATTCACCGCAGTGCCCTCGGTTTCCCAGACCGGGCGCAGCACGCCGTCGCAGGTGAGCTGCTCGAGCAGGTGCCGCGGGAGGGCGCCGCCCGAGCCGAGCCAGCCGCCACGGGTGTCGAGGTGGACGTGGACGCGGTATTTCGCCGCTCGCGCAGTGCCCTCGATCCCGGATAGGGATCGGTTGGCGATCTCGGCGAGCGCATCGGCGAGGGTCGCGTCGACGGTCCCGGCGTGGAAGAGGGCGTCCTTGGCCTCGCGGATGGCCTGTGCGACGAGCGCCCCGATGCTCGCCGGAGCGTGATAGCGCATCTCGAACCGACCGTCGAGCGAGTGCATGATCAGCCGTGCTTGCTCGGACTCCACGTCGACCGGCGAGGCGACTGGGCTGTCAGGTCGGTCGTTGGCGGGCATCGGGGCTTGCGAATCCGGTGCTTCCGGCTCGGCGAACTGGTAGCGGGACAGCGCCCGACGCAACTGGGGCACGGTGGCCAGCTCGGCGAGCTCGCTCGCCTGGCGGGAGTATGCCGCGGGGACGTAGTGGGCGAGGACGCTCGCCTGGTCGACGCCGAGTCGGCCGGCACCCATCGCCTCGATTGCCTCGGGCAATTCGTCGGCGCGACCGGCCAGCGCGAGGATCTCGGCCGCCCTGGCCGGCGACAGGCCGGCATGGACGACCAACCAATGCCGCGGGGAGCGGATCCCGGTGCCCGACCACAGCTCGCCGTCGAGGAGCTCGACGGCGAGCGCGATCAGATCGGCGTGGGCTTGGGCCAGCCGCGCGGCGATCGCGCCCGCGCGAGCGAGGAGGTCGTCCACGTCCGCGGCGCGTTGGAGAACCATCGCCGGCTGAGCCATAGTTAATCGTACATCAGTTCGAATTCATGCGCAAGGCCACCCGAAAGGCGGTTCGTTGGCGTCCGGCGTCGCACGACGGCGAACGCGCGGCGCTCGGCGCCCGCGGTCCTTGGCCCGAGGCCCGACGTCCGAGGTCCGAGGTCCGAGGTCCGAGGTCCGAGGTCCGACCTCCGACGTCCGACCTCGGACGTCCGGGTCCGCCATCCGACGTCCGACCTCGGACGTCCGGGTCCGCCATCCGACGTCCGACCTCGGACGTCCGGGTCCGCCATCCGACGTCCGACCTCGGACGTCCGGGTCCGCCATCCGAGGCCCGCCATCCGAGGCCCGCCATCCGAGGCCCGCCCTCCGAGGTCGCGGGCCTCAGCCCCAGCCGAGGGCGCGGGCCTCAGCCCCAGCCGAGGGCGCGCAGACCGGCGGCGACCGCCGCGGCGAGCGCGACGACGAGGATGAACGGTGCCCGCATGAGCAGCGCGACGATCCCGACCCCGACCGCGGCAAGTCGCGCGTCGACGACGAGTGCCCCGCCCGCTCCGCCGAAGGTCTGGACGACGACGAGCGAGGAGAGCAGGGCGACCGGCAGCAGCCCGGTGACCCGGCGCATCTTCGCTCCCTCGAGGCGCTCGGACGGCACGAGGTGTCCGGCCAGCTTGGTGAGGAAGGCGAGCAGGCAGGCGAGCAGCAGCCACGCGGTGAGGTTCACGTGACCCCTCCGGCGTCCGCGTCGGTCGCGTCGGACGGCGGGACAGACTCGGCCGACGGGACAGACTCGGCCGGCGGGACAGACTCGGCCGGCGGGGCAGACTCGGCCGGCGGGGCAGACTCGGCCGGCGGGGCAGACTCGGCCGGCGGGGCAGACTCGGCCGGCGGGGCAGACTCGCTCGCCAGACCGGACCGGTCGCCACCCCGCCGGGGCCAGAGGCCGACGACGAGCGCCGCGAGGGCGGCCACGAGCACGGGGATGCCGGCTGGTGCCCGAGGCACCACGACGAGGGTGAGCACGACCGCGACGGCTGCGGTGGCGGCGGCGTCCCGGCTGTGCAACCGCGGCCATAGCAGGGCGACGAAGGCCGCGGCCGCGGCGGCGTCCAGCCCCCATCGCCGGGGGTCCCCGAGCGCGTTGCCGACGACGGCACCGACGAGGGTGAAGGCGTTCCAGAAGAGGTAGACCGCGATCCCGGTGTGCCAGAAGCCCAGCCGGGAGGCGGGCACGCTCGCCTGCGCGACGGCGACGGCGGTCGACTCGTCGATGGTGAGCTGCGAGGCGGCCAGCCGTCGCCACCCGCGGTCGTGGAGGAATTCCGACACCTGCAGCCCGTAGAGGCCGTTGCGGATGCCCAGGAGGGTGGCGGTCGCGACCGCCGCCAGCCCCGTCCCGCCGGCCCCGATCACGCCGACGAAGGCGAACTGCGAGCCACCCGTGAACATGAGCAGCGAGAGGGCGCAGGTCTGCCAGACGGACAGACCGGCCGCGACCCCGAGGGCTCCGAAGGACACGCCGTAGGCACCGGTCGCGATCCCCACCGACCACGCCTGGCGCAGGACCGCGCGCCGCACCACGGCGTCGACGGCCGTGGTCATCGGGTATGCCGCGTGTTCAGCGCGGGCCCCGCCGACCGGCGTCGCCGGAGGACCGTCGCAGCGCCCGGTGGACGAACCCGATGACGTCGGCGTAGACGTCCCGCCGGTTGGTCTCGTTGAAGATCTCGTGCCGGGCACCCGGATAGGTGACCTCCTCATCGCCGGGGCCGGCGATGCGTGCCCAGCCGACGGCGGAGCCCTCGCGGGGGACCAGCCCGTCATCCGAGCCGTGCAGCCAGATGACCGGCAGGTCGTCGAACGCCGGACCGTTGTCGATCCGTCCGAGCATCTCGCGCATCGCGAGCAGGGTCGGTCGCTTGAACGGTCCGTGCCACACGAGGGGGTCGGCCGCGTAGGCCGCGCCGACCGCCGGGTCGCGGGAGAGCGTGGCGGTGTCGATCGGCACGTCGGGGACCTCGTCGGGGGCCAGCAGTGCCTCGAGCGCTGCCCATTGTCCGATCGCCGGTGCCGAAAGGACGAGCGCGCGCAGGTCGCGCCCGAATCGCTGGGCATAGCGCGTCGCGATCGTCCCGCCGAGCGAATGCCCGACGAGGACGAAGGGGAGATCCGGATGCTCGGCTCGCGCCTTCTCGTGCACGACCCGCAGGTCGTCGACGACCCGGTCGAGGTCCTCGATGAGCACCCGTTCGCCCGCGCTGCGGCCGTGCCCGACGTGGTCCACCCCGTAGACGACCGCCCCGTCGGCGACGAGCCGGGCCGCGAATTCCTCGTAACGGCCCATGTGCTCGCCGTATCCGTGGGCGAGCAGCACGGCATACCGCGCGGTGGCGGGGTCCGTCGGCTCCCATCGGTATGCCGCCAACTCGCCGCCGTGACCGGTGCAGCTGAACTCGCTCGTCGCCATCGCCGTGCCCACGCTCCTTCGTCCGAGCCGATCCTAGGCTGTGGGCCATGACCCGCGCCCGCCTCGTCCTCGTGGTGGTCCTCGTGCTGGTCGCCGCCGGGCTGGGCTGGCTCGTCCTGTCCCGTCGTCCGGCCCCGAGCGGCGCCGACACCCCCCAGGCGGCGGTCGAGACGTTCTATCGCGCGCTCGGCGGCAGGGACACTGCGACCGCCTGCGCGATGAGCGCGTATGCCGGTCGCCCCCTCGCCGGCGACGACCTCGTCCTGTGCCGGTCGGGCTTCGACGCCGTCGTCGCCCAGGTCGCCGAAGCGGACGAACTGGCCGCGCTGCGATCGACGACGGTTTCGGGCGCCTCCGTCGACGGCGACCACGCGAGCGTCCGCGCCGACCAGATGACCGGCGTGCCCACGGCATACCGGCGGGACGTGAGCCTGGTCCGTGTCGACGGTCACTGGTTCATCGATACCCCTGGCTGACCCCACGGACCATACTGGGGTCATGTATGGCAACGACTACGCCGACCCTGACGACCCGGGGGCCGGCCCCCTCAACGCGGCCGACGGCGGGGCCGTCGAGGCGGCCGCTGCGCACGTCGACCGTCGGGCCGAACTCGACCTCACGACCTTCGACGCGGTGATCGCGGCGGACCAGCGGATCGAGCCGCGCGACGCGATGCCGGAGGACTATCGGCAGACCCTCATCCGCCAGATCGCCCAGCACGCGCATTCGGAGATCATCGGGATGCAGCCCGAGGGCAACTGGATCACCCGGGCACCGTCGCTGCGTCGCAAGGCGATCCTCATCGCCAAGGTCCAGGACGAGGCCGGTCACGGGCTCTACCTCTATTCGGCGGCGGAGACCCTGGGCATCGATCGGTCGGAGCTGCTCGACCGGCTGCACGCGGGCAAGCAGAAGTACTCCTCGATCTTCAACTACCCGACCCTCACCTGGGCCGACTGCGGAGCCATCGGCTGGCTCGTCGACGGCGCGGCGATCATGAACCAGGTCCCGTTGTGCCGGTGTTCCTACGGCCCCTATGCGCGGGCGATGATCCGCACCTGCAAGGAGGAGTCCTTCCACCAGCGGCAGGGCTTCGAGCTGCTCTGGGAGCTCATGCGGGGGACCCCCGAGCAGCAGGCGATGGCCCAGGACGCGACGAACCGGTGGTGGTGGCCGGCGTTGGCGATGTTCGGTCCGCGCGACACCGGCGAGCACGCCCAGGAGGGCGGGCACACCGGACAGTCGATGGCGTGGGGCATCAAGCGGTTCAGCAACGACGACCTGCGCCAGAAGTTCGTCGACATGACCGTGCCGCAGGCGCAGCGCCTCGGCGTCACCCTGCCCGACCCCGACCTGCGCTGGAACGAGGAGCGCGGGCACTACGACTTCGGGGAGATCGACTGGGACGAGTTCTGGCGCGTCCTGCGTGGCGACGGTCCGTGCAACGCCCAGCGCATGGAACGTCGGGTGAATTCGCACGAGCAGGGCAGATGGGTGCGTGACGCGGCGGCGGCCTATGCCGCGAAGCAGCGCGCACGGCATACCTCCGACGGCAGTGAAGGGAGCGCGGCATGAGCGAGGGAACCCTCCCGCTCTTCGAGGTCTTCGTCCGGGCGAAGCGCGGACTGTCCCACGTCCACGTCGGGTCGGTGCACGCGCCCGACGCCACGATGGCGGTCCGCAATGCCCGCGACCTCTATACCCGGCGCCAGGAGGGGGTGTCGATCTGGGTCGTCGAGGCGAGCGACATCGTCGCGTCCAGCCCCGACGAGAAGGATGCCTTCTTCGACCCGGCCGGCGACAAGATCTACCGGCACCCGACCTTCTACGACGTGCCCGAGGATGTCGAATACCTGTGAGCGACAACGGTTCCGGCTACATCCTGGGGCTGGGTGACGACGCGCTCATCTACAGCCACCGACTCGGTCAGTGGCTCACCTGGGCGCCGGCCTTCGAGGAGGACATGGCGCTGGCCAACGTCTCGCTCGACCTGCTCGGGCAGGCCCGGGCGCTGCTCACGCACGCCGGCGAGCTCGACGGCACCGGGCGCAGCGAGGACGACCTGGCCTACCAACGCGACGAACGCGACTTCCGCAACGTCCATCTCGTCGAGCAGCCGCGGGGCGACTTCGCGCAGGAGATGGCGCGGATGCTGTGGTTCTCGACCTATCAGCGTGCGCTCTATGCCGCGCTCGCGGGTTCGACCGACCCGCAGCTGCAGGCGATCGCGGCCAAGGCGCACAAGGAGGTCCGCTACCACGCCGACCACGCGGCCCAGTGGGTCGTGCGCCTGGGCGACGGCACCGAGGAGTCCCACGACCGGATGCAGGCGGCGCTCGCGTGGATCGCCCCCTATGTCGATGAGCTCTTCGACGACGACGCGGCCTCGGTCGCGGCTGCCGCCTCCGGGGTCGGGGTGCTGCCCTCGTCACTGCGCGCAGGGGTCGCCGCGGAGGTCGCGGCCGTGCTCGCCGAGGCGACGCTCACCGACGCTCCTGCCTCGAAGTGGCGCGCACGCGGCGGGCGCGAGGGCATCCACTCCGAGCCGATGGGCTTCCTGCTCGCCGAGATGCAGCACCTGCCGCGCTCCATGCCCGGGGCGCGCTGGTGAGCCCCGTGGGCGAGCTCCTGGACAGGGCGTCGGGCGAGGCAGTGGGCCCGGGCGAGGGCGTCGGCGAGGGCGCGGTCCTCGCGGCGATCCGGGCGATCCCCGACCCGGAGATCCCCGTCGTCACGCTCGAAGGTCTGGGCATCCTGCGCTCGGTCGAGTTCGACGAGGCGACCGGCGAGGTCGCGGTCGTCATCACGCCCACCTATTCGGGGTGCCCGGCGATGCGTGCGATCGAGGACGAGATCCACCGGGTATGCCGTGCCCACGGCCTGCGCGCCCGCGTCACCACCTCGCTGTCCCCGGCCTGGACGACCGACTGGATCACGGCGCAGGCGCGGGATTCGTTGCGCCGCTTCGGGATCGCGCCGCCGGGACCGGCGCAGCCGGCGGGCGCTGCCGGGCCGGTCTCCGTCACGCTCGGTGCACGGCATACCGTCGGGTGTCCGCGCTGCGGCAGCGAGCGGACGAGCGTGCTGTCCACCTTCGGTTCCACCGCGTGCAAAGCCCTGCGTCGCTGCGAGGATTGCGGCGATCCCTTCGACGAGTTCAAGGCGCTCTGATGACCGGACTGCTCACGCCCGCCGCGACGACCACCCGGCGGTCCACCTTCCACCCGCTCACCGTCGTCGGGGTCGAGAGGCTCACGGACGAGGCGACCGCGATTACCTTCGCGATCCCGGGGGAGCTCACCGAGAGCTATCGCTTCCTGCCGGGGCAGCACCTCACGCTGCGTCGCCAGGTCGACGGGGCCGAGGTGCGCAACTCCTATTCGATCTGCCAGTCGGCGCAGGCCGGCGGTGGCGCGACCCTGCGGGTGGCCGCGGCCAAGGTGCCCGGCGGGCGGATGTCGCCATGGCTCGTCGACGAGCTGGCCGTCGGCGACGTCGTCGACGTGATGACGCCCTTGGGCACCTTCACGTGCCCGGCTCGGCCCGACGAGGCCCGGCACCATCTCGCGATCGCGGCCGGCTCGGGGATCACCCCCGTGCTCTCGCTCGTGACGACGGCCCTCGAGCAGGAGCCGGGTTCGCGGGTGACCTTGCTCTTCGGCAACCGGCGCACCGCGACGGTGATGTTCCTCGAGGAGCTCGAGGACCTCAAGAACCGCTACGGCGCACGGCTGCACCTCATGCACGTGCTCTCCCGCGAGGCCCCCGACGTCGAGCTGTTCCACGGGCGGCTCGACCGCGAGCGGCTCGGTCGGATCTTCGACGCGCTCGTGCCGATCGACGGGGTCGACGAGGTCTACCTCTGCGGGCCGTTCGGGATGGTGCAGGACGCCCAGGCCGAGCTCGAGGCGCGTGGCTTCGATGCCCACCATGTGCACCACGAGATCTTCCACGTCGACGACGGCTCGCCCAAGGTGGCTCCCGTCGTCGTCGACACCTCGGCCCCGCCGGCCGCGGTCGTCACCGTGTCGCTCGACGGACGCACGACGGTCATCCCCATGCCCACGCGCGAGGAGACGATCCTCGACGCCACCCTTCGGGCCCGGCCGGATGCTCCCTATTCGTGCACCGGCGGCGTCTGCGGGACCTGCCGGGCGCGGGTGGTGTCGGGTGAGGTGCGGATGGACCGCAACTACGCGCTGGAGAAGGACGAGGTGGCGGCCGGAATCGTCCTGGCTTGCCAGGCCCACCCGGTGAGCGACACCGTCGAGCTCGACTACGACGCCTGACGCCCCCTCGTCCTGCCTCGTCCTGCCTCGCCGTCCGGCGCCGCCGCTGTCGTGGCGAGTAAGCGCTTGAGTGTTGCCAATTGTCTGCCGATGTGACGGTTGTGACGAATGTAAGCGCTTGAGTGTTGCCGAGTGGACGGCGTCGGTCTCCCGAAGCTCAGGGCTGAGTGTTGCCGAGTGGACGGGGTCGGTCTCCCGAAGCCCGGGGACTCAGGAGGCGAGCGGTCGGCGGTGCACGAAGTGTCGCTCCCAGCCCGTGCGGAGCGGACCGAGCGGCATACCGGCGAGGCGCAGGGCGTCGGCGACCCGGTGCACCGTGGCATGCGGCGTGACGTGCAGGTCCGCCGCCGTGAGGACGATCAACCGCCACCGGTCGCCCTCGAGCTCCTCGCGCCGGAGCAGGTCGGCCTGCCACTGGGGGCTTCGGTCGATGTGGTGGCGCCCGTCGTACTCGACGGCGACCCGGGCTCTTGGCCACGCCAGGTCGAGCCGGTAGCGCCGGCCGGACCCAGTGATGCGGACCGAGAGGTTGACCTCGGGTTCGGGGAGCCCGGCGAGCACGAGCAGCAGGCGCACACGCGTCTCCATGGGCGACTCCACCCGGGCGCGCACGAGCCGGGCCGCCTGACGTGCCCTCCGGACGCCGTGCCCGGTGCCCGCCTGCGCGGCCGCTTGGAGCTCGTCCACGCCGAGGGCACCCGCGGCCAGGAGACTGTCGCCGAGGACGACGAGATCGACGAGATCGAGGACGGCGGCCAGGTCGAGGAACGTCCGCGCGCCGTCGGTGCAGGGGATCCCGCCGCGGCGGATCATGGCCGGGGCCGCGGCATACCGGTGCAGGCGGATCCCCGCGTGTGTGGAGGCGAGCCGGTGGGTCGTCCCGAGGTGGACGGTGGAGGTGGCGGGCACGGTGCCCCCGAACAGGGTCGCGGCGCTCTGGTGCGACGCGAACGACTCGGTCGGCACGAGCAGCATCGCCGAACGCACCCATTGAGCGGGTCCCGGCTCGACCGCGCGGCTCACGTAGGTGCCGCGCAGCAGTCGCCGGTATGCCGGCCCACGCAGGTCCCGGTCGGTGAGGCCGGCGGCCAGCCCAGCCGCCCGCGTGAAGGGCGAGGTCACCTCGAAGTCGGGCGGCAGGTCGGCGGGGGGCATGCGGCATACCGTGTCATGCGCGGCGGGGGAGCCTCGAGAGTTATCCACAAGGCGTGGGAGAGGCCAGGAGCCGGTGACTGCGGGCGGCGGGCGGACCGGGCTCGGACCCGCTCGTCCACTCGGCAACACTCACACGCTTACTCGCCGGGGAGGCCGGGGAGGGCGGGGATAGGCCGGGTGTAGGTGACCCAGGCGAGGCCGGGGCCGGGCACCCGCGAGGTCTCCACCCACTCGTCCCGGTCGAACGGCGGGAAGGTCACCGAGCCCTGCGCGTCCTGCTCGATCTCGGTGAGGACGAGGGTCCGGGCGTAGGGCAGGGCCAGCCGGTAGATCTCGCCTCCGCCAGCCACCCACACCGGCGTCGGGCCGGCGAGCGCGAGGCCCTCCTCGAAGGTGTGCGCGACCTCGACGCCGGGGTGCTGCCACGTGCGGTCGCGGGTGAGCACGACGGTGCGGCGCCCCGGCAGCGCCCGGCCGATCGAGTCGAAGGTCCGTCGGCCCATGAGCAGGGTCTGGCCCATCGTCGTGCGCTTGAAGAAGGCGAGGTCCTCGGGCAGGTGCCAGGGCATGCCCGCGCCGTCGCCGATGACCCCGTTGCGGGCGACCGCCGCGATGATCCCCACCGTCATGGGGTCAGTGTGCCGCACCAGACCTCGGCGGCCCGGGTCAGACCGCGATGGGCGCCTTGATCGAGGGGTGGGGGTCGTAGCCCACGAGCGTGACGTCGTCGAGGTCGAACTCGTCGATCCCGCGCCCGGGCGTGAGCTGCAGGGTCGGCAGCGCTCGAGGCTCGCGGGCCAGCTGCACGCGTGCCTGGTCGAGGTGGTTGAGGTAGAGGTGGGCGTCGCCGAGGGTGTGCACGAGGTGCCCCGGCCGCATCCCGAGCACCTGGGCGACCATCGCCGTGAGCAGCGCATAACTCGCGATGTTGAACGGCACCCCGAGGAAGACGTCGGCCGAACGCTGGTAGAGCTGGCAGTCGAGGAACGGGGGGTATGCCGCGTGGTCGCCTCCCGCGTCGCCCGGCCGGACGTAGAACTGGAACAGCGCGTGGCAGGGCGGCAGGGCCATCGATCCGACGTCGGCAACGTTCCACGCCGACACGATGTGCCGCCGGGAGTCCGGCGAGGTGCGCAACGACTCGAGGACCTGGGCGATCTGGTCGACGTGTCGCCCGTCGGGGGTCGGCCACGAGCGCCACTGGTAGCCGTAGACCGGGCCGAGGTCGCCGAGATCGTCGGCCCATTCGTCCCAGATCGTGATGCCGCGCTCCTGCAGCCAGCGCACGTTGGTGTCGCCGCGGAGGAACCAGAGCAGCTCGCCGATGATCGAGCGCAGGTGCAGCCGCTTGGTCGTGAGGGCCGGGAAACCCTCGGCGAGGTCGAAGCGCATCTGGTAGCCGAAGACGCTGCGCGTGCCGGTGCCCGTGCGGTCGGACTTCACCACCCCCTGGGCGAGCACGTGGTCGAGCAGGTCGAGGTACTGGCGCATGCGCGCACGCTAACAGGGCCACCCGACAGGGTCCGGGGACCGGCCGACGCGTCCCCGAAGGCGGCTGGCGGAGGTCGCCAACGAGGTGTGATCTAGATCACATCGGAGATGGCGATGAGGTTGTAACGCCGGCCGGGCCGCCGCCGATGGTGTGTGCGTCGAGGCGCTACCCGGACCCCCGAGCGGGCAGCGCCTCGACCTTTTTGTTTCCCGGCCCTCGAGCGAGGGCGACCGGAGGGCCGCTTCGCGGACGATAACCTGGGCCCATGACGACCCCCCCGTTCGGCCGCGTCCTCACGGCGATGGTCACCCCAATGACCCCCGACGGGGCGGTCGACGAGGACGGCGTCCTCGCGGTCGCCGAGCACCTGCTCACGCACGGGCACGACGGCATCGTCGTCAACGGCACGACCGGCGAGTCGGCCACCCTCAGCGCGGACGAGTCGATCCGCGTCGTCGAGCTCGTCGCCGCCCACGTGGGGGAGCGGGCCGTCGTCGTCGCCGGGGTCGGCTCCAACGACACCGCCCACAGCGTGGCGATGGCACGACGCGCCGCCGGTGTCGGTGCCCGAGGCCTGCTGGTCGTCACCCCCTACTACAACAAGCCGACCCAACCCGGGCTGATCGCCCACTTCGGCGCCGTCGCCGACGCGACCGACCTGCCGGTCCTCGTCTACGACATCCCCGGGCGCACCGGCATACCGATCCACACCGAGACCCTCGTCCGCCTGGCCGAGCATCCACGCATCCGGGGGGTCAAGGACGCCAAGGGCGACCTGTGGGCCGCGACCCACGTGATGGCCGCGACCGGGCTGCACTGGTACTCCGGTGACGACGTCCTCAACCTCGCGCACCTCGCCCAGGGCGCGATCGGCGTCGTCTCGGTCGTCGGGCACGTCGCAGGCCGTGAGTATGCCGCGATGGTCGCCGCCGTCGACGCGGGCGACCTCGTCACCGCGCGCGCGATCCACCACCGGCTCGTCCCGCTCGTCGACGCGATCATGACGACCAGCCAGGGGGCGATCATGGCCAAGGCCGCCCTCGTCGAACTCGGGGTGATCGCTTCGGCGCACGTGCGGTTGCCGCTGGTCACCTCGCCGCCGGAGCATCTGGCGATCCTCCGGGCCGGGCTCACCCGATCGGGTTTCGGCCTGGCAGGCAAGGCGTGACCCCGAGGTGAGCCACCCGCATCCCGAACTGTCCAGCCCGCCGCCGTTGGCCGAGGGCGGACTGCGTTTCGTCGCCCTCGGCGGCCTGGGCGAGATCGGCCGCAACATGGCCGTCCTCGAGACCCGCGGGCGCCTGCTCGTCATCGATTGCGGGGTGCTCTTCCCCGAGGACCACCACCCGGGCGTCGACCTCATCCTCCCGGACTTCTCCTACCTCGACGACCGGCTCGACCGGGTCGAGGCGATCGTCCTCACCCACGGACACGAGGACCACATCGGGGCACTGCCCTACCTGCTGGCCCGCAAGCGGGACATCCCGCTGCTCGGCTCCCGGCTCACCCTTGCCCTCGTCGAGGCCAAGCTCAAGGAGCATCGGATCAAGCCCTACACCCTCGAGGTGCGCGAGGGACAGCGGGAGCGGCTCGGGGTCTTCGACCTCGAGTTCGTCGCCGTCAACCACTCGATCCCCGACGCCCTCGCGGTCATGGTCCGCACCGAGGCGGGCACCCTCCTGCACACCGGCGACTTCAAGATGGACCAGCTTCCCCTCGACGGACGGATCACCGACCTGCGGGCATTCGCCCGACTCGGCGAGGAGGGCGTGGACCTCTTCCTCACCGACTCGACCAATGCCGACGTGCCCGGCTTCACCGCTCCCGAACGCGACATCTCCTCGGCCATCGACAAGGTCTTCCGGCATGCCCGGCGGCGGATCATCGTCGCGTGCTTCTCCTCGCACGTCCATCGGGTGCAACAGGTGATGGACGCCGCGGACAAGGCCGGACGCAAGGTCGCCCTCGTGGGCCGTTCGATGGTGCGCAACATGGGGATCGCTGCCGAGTTGGGCTATCTGCACGTCCCCGAGGGTGTCCTCGTCGACGTCAAGCGACTCGACAACCTGCCCGACGACCGGGTCGTCCTCGTCTGCACGGGCAGCCAGGGCGAGCCGATGGCCGCCCTCTCCCGGATGGCCAACCGCGACCACCGGATCGATGTGGGTCCGGGCGACACCGTGCTGCTGGCCAGCTCGCTCATCCCGGGCAACGAGAACGCCGTCTACCGGGTGATCAACGGGCTCATGCGGCTGGGAGCCTCCGTCGTGCACAAGGGCAACGCGCAGGTGCACGTGTCCGGCCACGCCGCGGCCGGTGAACTCACCTACTGCTACAACATCGTCCGGCCGCGCAACGTCCTTCCCGTCCACGGGGAGTGGCGGCACCTGTTCGCCAACGCCGAGCTTGCGGTGGCGACCGGCGTCCCGCGCGAGCGCGTGGTCCTCGCCGAGGACGGTGTCGTGGTCGACCTCGTCGACGGGGTCGCGCAGATCGTCGGCGCGGTGCCGTGCGGCTACATCTACGTCGACGGTTCCTCGGTCGGGGGCACCGACGAGGCGCTGCTCAAGGACCGGCGGATCCTGCGCGACGAGGGCTTCATCACCTGCATCGTCGTCATCGACGCCGCCACTGGGAAGATCGCCGCCGGCCCCGAGATCACGACCCGCGGCTTCGCCGAGGACGAGGCGGTCTTCGAACAGGTCGTGCCGACCGTCGAGGCCGCCATCGCCGCGGCCATCGAGGGCGGCGTCACCGACGAGCACCAACTCCAGCAGGTGATCCGGCGCACGATCGGCCGTTGGGTCGGCGGCACGATCCGCCGTCGACCGATGATCATCCCGGTCGTCATCGAGGCCTGAGCGGGGTGCGCCGCCGCCTCGGCGACCTCGCGCTCGCCGGGTGCCTCCTGCTCGCCAGCTTCGGGTATGCCGTGCGCTGGATCGACGTGACGACCTTCTGGCTCGTCGCGCTCCAAGCCCTCGCACCGACCGCGGGGCTGTGCGTCGCGGTGGTCACGGCACTGGCCGCGCTCGCCCGGCGGCGGCGGCTCGCCGCGGTCGGGCTCGCGGTCACCCTCGTCGTCGGTGTCGTCTCCGCGCCGGCCTTCGTGCGGTCGGACGCGGCGACGCCGAACCCGGGCGACCTCGTCGTGCTTTCGGCGAATCTGCGCTTCGGTCGGGCCGACCCGGACGCCGTCCTCGCGCAGGTCCGCGGCCACCGCGTCGACCTGCTCGTCCTGCTCGAGGTGACCCCGGCGACCGCGGCCCGACTCGACGCCGACGGGCTCGACACCCTGCTCCCGCACGAGGTCGGAGAGGCGCGGGACGGGGCCGACGGCACCCTCATCCGCAGCCGCTTCCCGCTCACCCCGGTGGCCGCACCGACCTTCCCGGGCGAGACCGACCTGTCCCAGCCGGCGGCGCTTGCCGATGTCGACGGTCGCCCGCTGCTCGTGCGGGCGGTGCACCCCTTCCCGCCGACGCCGCCGAACCTGAATTTCTGGCGCTCCGGACTCGCGGGTCTCAAGGCGTGGCTGTCGACCCAGCCGGACGGCATACCCGTCGTGCTCGCCGGGGATTTCAACGCGAGCGCCGACCACCCCGTCTTCCGGGAACTCGCAGCGGGTCTGGTCGACGCGCATCAGGCCGTAGGGTCCGGGTGGGTGCGCACCTGGCCGACGGACTCGTGGGCGCCGGCGTTCGTGCAGATCGACCATGTGCTCGCTCGCGGATTGCACGCGACGGGCGCGGGATCGGTCCTGCTGCCCGGCACCGATCACGCCGCGGTCTGGGCGAGTTGGTCCTGGCCGCCGGGATGACCCCGGGCCTGGACGGCGACCCGTGGGCGGCCGTCCAGACCCGGGGCTTCCCCCGAGTTCACCAGGGGCGCGGCAGCGACACCTCGCGCGGGTCCGCGGCCGGCTCCCACCCATTCGGCCCGCGGGTGTAGGCAAGCCCCGGACCGTATGCCGCGAGCTCGGCCACCGCGGCGACGAGCCGCTCGACGTGCTCGGGCCGTGTGGCCAGACCCACACTGGCCCGGACCGCCGTCGCCGGCGTGCCGGTGCCGAGGAGGCCGTCGTCCGAGCATGCGCCCACCGTCGGCTGGAGGCCCGCGCCGGGCGCGGGTGCAGGGGAGCCGGCGGACGCCTGGTCGGCGAGCAGCGCGTCGACCAGGGGGTGTGCGCAGAACTTGCCGTCGCGGACGCCGATCCCATGCTCGACCGAGAGCGCGGTGGACACGAGCCCCGACTCGACCCCGTCGACCGTGAAGGCGACGACGCCCACGCGATCGGAGCCGGGCCCGAAGAGGCTGTGGACCCGCACGCCGGGGAGGGCCTCGAGCCCACGACGGAGCCGCTCGGCGAGCAGGTGTTCGTAACGGACCAGGTCGTCGTGGTGCTCGGTGAGCGCCGCGCAGGCCGCGGCAAGGGCGACGGCGCCGACGACGTTGGGGCTGCCGCCTTCGTGCCGGGCGGGACCGGTCGCCCAGACCACCTGCTCGCCGGTCACCCGTGCGGTGGCGCCGCCACCGACGAGATAGGGCTCCGCAGCGTCGAGCCAGTCGACTCGTCCGGCCAGGACACCGGCGCCGTAGGGGGCGTAGAGCTTGTGTCCGGACAGGGCCACGTAGTCGACACCGGTCGCCGCGATGTCCACCCGACGATGCGGGGCCAGCTGGGCGGCGTCGAGGGCGACCCGGGCACCGTAGTGATGGGCGATCCGGGTGATCCGGGTGATCGGCCAGACCTCGCCGGTGACATTGGAGGCGCCGGTGACGACGACGAGCGCATGCTCGGTGGTGACCGCGGCGAGCGCCTCGTGCAGCAGGGCGAGACCCCCCTCGATGCTGCGGGGCACCGGCAGGGTCACCGTGGTGCCGCCTGCCCGGCGGGTCCACGGCAGAAGCGTCGAGTGGTGCTCGGAGGCGAAGACGACGACGGTGGTGTCGGCCGGCAGTGCCCGGGCCAGCAGGTTCCACGAGTCGGTCGTCGTGCGGGTGAAGATCACGACGTCCTGCTCGGAGCGGGCGCCGACGAAGCGTGCGACCTGCTCGCGGGCCTGCTCGTACCAGGCGCTGGTCACCCGGCTGGCGAAGCCGTTGCCGCGGTGCACCGAGGCATAGCTGCGCAGGGTCGCCTCGACCGCGGCTGCGACGCTGGTGAGCGCGGGGGTGGAGGCGGCGTGGTCGAGGTTGGCGTAGTCGCGCGAACCGGCGGAGGTGGGCACGAGCAGCCCGTCCGCGGTCGTCGCCGGCAGGGCGCCCCCGAAGGCGCCACGCGGCTCGGCGGCCGGAACACCGCCGGAGGCGGCTGCCGGCACGGGCGCGGCTGTCGGCACGGGCGCGGCCGCCGGCACCGGCGCGGATGCGGTGCGGGTGGCGGGGTGCTCGAGCAGGTCGAGCGCGAGGTCGGTGCGGCTCACGGCATACTCCTGCGGGTCGGAGGACCCTCGGGAGGTGACGGGCCCGCGCTTGCCGATCACCGAGGTCCGGCGAACGGCCAGGTCGTCACCCGGAGCACCCCACCGCGGAGGAGGGTTGCCGATCAGCGAGCCGGGGCTTGACGCTGACACTCATGACCTAGGGATGACCATAACAGTGGTTAATGGCACAGGCCAGCGTTCCCGCGCTCGTTCTCGCCCGCTGAGATGCCCCGCGCAACCGTAGGCGAACCTTGGTCGTCAGGACCAGTTTCGCCAGATTCGGCACGAGAGCCGGCCGCCCGCCGTTACCGTGAGGAGTCTCCTGGGGCGCCCGATCGGGCGTCTCCAGCCTTCTCCCCGAGGTTGGAGCGGACGTTGCCACGGGTCGTCGTCGGTCTCACCGCCGCCTTGGCGGCCGAGGTGGAACAAGGCGCGCGCGCGGTCGTTCACGGCCGGCTGGGGCGGGTCGTCCGCGCCGCCGGCACGGCGTTGCTTCCTCAGGGACTCCGCTCGCTCGACGACGACGTCGTGTGGTTCTCGGCCGACACCGACGACGACACCGACGCCGACGCCTTCGCGCAGCACCTGCTCGCCGTTCCCGGCGTCGTGGCCGCCTACGTGAGTGCCCCGGAGGGGCCTGCCGACGAGGCGGCGCACGACACTGCTCCCGCTCCGCCCACGTCCCCGATCCCTCCCTTGCCACCGACGTCACCGACCCCACCGACATCGCCGAAGGCCCACCCTCAGCGCACGACCCAGCCGCACGGCATACCGGCCGAAGGCCCGCCCTAGCGCGTGCCCGCGGACGCCCCCGATCTCCCCTTCGCGAAGGAGTCCGACCATGCCCCCCACACGCCGCTCGACCCCCCGCACCAGCCGATCCGGCCGGTCCGGCCACGACGCCCCACCCGACTCGCCGACCGCCGTCGTCCTGCCCGCGGGGCCGGCGGAACTCATCGTCGTCGCCCGTCCCGACGCACAGCTGCGGGTCTCCGCCGACGGGGTGAGCTCCCTCGGCGGTGCGGACACCCGCAGTCTCACCGCGGTGAGCCGCAGGCGCGGGGTGCGCATCACCCCGCTCTTCGGACCGCACGACCGGGTCCGTGCGATGACTCGGTCGGCCGAGGCGGCCGCGGCCGGACCCGTCCCAGACCTGGGGCTCTACTACCACGTCGAGGGCCCCGACGCCGAACTGGCCGCGCTCGCAGAGGAATTGGCGTCGAACGAGGCCGTCGACGGCGCCTACGTGAAGCCAGGTGGCGAACCCCCGGTCATGCTCGACCGGGATCTTGCGCCGGCACCGGGCGACACCCCGCCCGCGACCCCGGACTTCACCCCGCGCCAGGGCTACCTCGATCCGGCTCCTGGTGGGATCGACGCCCGCTATGCGTGGACCTTCGCCGGCGGCGGGGGAGCAGGCGTCAACGTCATCGACTGCGAGTGGGGCTGGCGCTTCGACCACGAGGATCTCGGGATCAACCAGGGCGGGGTCGTCGTCGGCACCGCCGGCACCGACACCAACCACGGCACTGCGGTCATCGGCGAGATCAGCGGCGACCGCAACGCCATCGGCGTCACCGGCATCGCCCCCGACGCCTTCATCCGGGCGGCCGCCTTCTCCGGCCCGACGGCCGCGACGATCACCTCGGCGGCCAACCTGCTGAGCGCGGGCGACGTCCTGCTCCTCGAGATCCACCGGGCCGGGCCCCGCTTCAACTTCGCCGCCCGCGCCGACCAGCAGGGTTACATCGCGATCGAGTGGTGGCCGGACGACTTCGCGGCCATCCAGTTCGCCTTCTCCCGCGGCGTCATCGTCGTCGAGGCGGCCGGCAACGGACGGCAGAACCTCGACGACGCGATCTACTCCGTGCGTCCGGCGGGCTTCCCGGCGTCGTGGACCAACCCGTTCAACCGGGCCAACCGCGACTCCGGCGCCATCGTCGTCGGTGCCGGGGCACCGCCCTCGGGCAACTTCGGTGCCGACCGGTCGCGGCTGGACTTCTCCAACTACGGCGCGCTCATCGACGCCCAGGGGTGGGGCCGCGAGGTCGTGTCGACCGGCTACGGCGACCTCCAAGGGGGTCCGGACCCGCGCTTCCACTACACCGCGACCTTCGCCGGCACCTCGAGTGCCTCGCCGATCGTCGTCGGAGCCGTGACGGCCCTGCAGGGTGCCCTCGGGGGTGCGGGCAAGCCCCGGATGACCCCGACCCAGGCGCGCGCCTGGCTGCGGGCGACCGGGTCGCCGCAGCAGGACGGCCCCAACGGACCCGTCTCGCAGCGGATCGGCAACCGTCCCGACCTGCGCGCGCTCGTCAACGCGCACGTCAAGGGCCTGGTGCTCGAGAAGTTCAAGGACGTGAAGGACGTCAAGGTCGAGAAGATCGAGGCCAAGGAGAAGAAGGAGAACTTCAAGGAGCGCAAGGACGTCCTCAAGGACGGCGCCAAGGAGAAGATCGAGGCCAAGGAGAAGATCGAGGCCAAGGAGAAGGTCGAGATCAAGGAGAAGGTGGAGAAGAACGTCGTCTCCGACGGCAAGTTCATCGAGCACAAGCAGGTCGAGGGCAAGCTCGCCGACAAGGTCGCCGACGGAGGATTCGACGGTGGTCGACTCGGTGGTGGCGTCCTCGGTGGCGGCGGCGTGGGCCCGGCTGCCGGGCTGGAGAGCCGGCTGACCGGTCTGGAGAACGCCGTCGCCGCCCTCGCCCACTTCATCGGTGCCGATCTTCGCCCCGACCTGAGCGGCGGCGCCCTGTTGCGTGAGGAGGACCTCGCCGCTCAGGCGACCCAGGCCAAGGCGGTCAAGGACGCCAAGGACGCCGAGAACCTCGGCACCTGGTGACCCTGGCGTGACCACCGCTGCACTGCGGTATGCCGTCCTGTGCCTCCTCGGCGACCCGTCCGGCCCCTGGCTGGCCGGCGGGCTCGCCGAGCGGGGCCTGGACGGCATCCGTTGCGTGAGCGCCCACGAGTTGGCTTTCAGCACCTCGATCAGTCACGAGGTGACCTCCGTCGGCACCCGCACGTCGATCCGGCTGGCCGACGGGAGTCTGTTCGGTCCCGACCTCGTCGGCACCGTCAACCGGGTGACGACGCTGCCGGACGACCATCTCGCCGGAGCCCAGCAGGCCGACCGTGACTATGCCGCAGCCGAGTTGCACGCCCTGTTCACCTCGATCCTCGCGAGCCTGCCCGGGCGGGTGCTCGGCGTCGCGGGTCCGCGTGGCCTGTGCGGACCATGGCTGTCGCCGGCCGAGTGGACGCTGCACGCGGCCTGCGCCGGCCTGCCCGTGCTCGGCTTCCGCTCCGGCCAGCCGACCCCACCGCCCGCCGAGCTGCAGCTGCTCGTCGTGCCCGGAGCCGTGCGACCGGCATACCCGTATGCCGGTCAGCCGCTACCGCCCGACCTCGCGGCGGGCGCGGCCCGGCTCGCCGAGGCGGTGGGTGCCCAGACGCTCGGGGTCGACCTCGTCCGCGCCGACGGCCGTTGGGTGTTCGCCGGCGCGACCCCGCTGCCGGACCTGCGGGCGGGCGGTCCGCCGGTCCTCGACGCCCTCGCGCAGGTGTTGCGGTGATCCTCGTCGCCGGGATCCGGTCCGAGTCGCCGGTGGAGCTCGTCCTTGGCGAGATCGCCCGGACCGGACACGAGGTGCTCGTCTTCGGCCAGCGGGATGTCGCCGCGTGGGACCTCGCCTACGGCGTCGACGAATCCGGAGGGGTCACCGGGCTGGTGCGGACCGGGCGACGGCATGTGCCCCTCGACCAGATCACGGGGGTCTACCTGCGGGTGATGCCCGACACCCTGCTGCCTGAGATAGCCCGGCTGGCGCCCGACGACCCGGCCCGGCTGCACAGCGCACAGGTCCATGCCGACCTGGTCGGCTGGAGCGACGTGGCCACCGCCCGCGTCGTGAACCGGCCGCGGGCGCAGGCCTCCAACGGCTCCAAGGCATTCCAGGCCCAGCTCATCGCCCGGCACGGTTTCGGCGTGCCGACCTCGCTGGTCACCAACGATCCCGACCTCGTCCGCGATTTCCTCGCCACCCACGAGCGGGTCGTCTACAAGTCGGTGAGCGGGGTCCGCTCGATCGTCACGACGGTCGGCCCGGACGACCTCGCTCGGCTCGAGCGGGTGCGGGCCTGTCCGGTCCAGTTCCAGGCCTACGTGCCCGGTGTCGACGTGCGGGTCCACGTCGTCGGCGACCGCGTCTTCGCCACCCGGGTGGACAGCGTCGCCACCGACTACCGGTATGCCGCGCAGCAGGTCGACGTGCCCGCGCAGCTGTCCGAGACGACCCTGCCCGACGACCTGGCCGCCCGGTGCGTCGCCCTCGCCGCCGACCTCGAGCTCGGCTTCGCCGGGATCGACCTCAAGCTCGACGGCGACGACGTGTCGTGCTTCGAGGTGAACCCGAGCCCGGGCTTCTCCTACTTCGAGGCGCACACTGGCCAGCCGATCGCCGCGGCGGTCGCGGCATACCTCGCGGGGGAGTGAGTCGGGACGCAGCCGCCGGCACCTCAGCGGGCCGGAGGCGCGCTCGGGGAATCGCCACTCTGTGGCTCCTGAGGGGCGTGTGACGCGTGAGTCTGGAGTGAGAGTCGCGTACCCTCGCGGCATGGCGACACGACCGTCGGGGGCCCCCGCACGCCCCCAGACCTCGACCCGTGCGAGCGGCTCGGCCCGGCCGGGCAGCACCCGTGCGCGGGCAAGCTCCGGCTCGCGGGGCCGCACGCGAGCGGCCTCCCGATCCGGCGCGCGGGGCGGCGGGCTTCCGCTGCCCGTGCGAGCACTGCGCAATGCCTGGCTGGGGGTCTCGCACGTCGCCGGGGGAGCCGTGCGCCGGGTCGGCCAGTCGGCCGCCGAACTCGAGCCCGAACACCGCCGCGACGGTGTGGGCTTCGCGCTCATCGGGCTGGCGGTCGTCGTCGCCGCCCGCGAGTGGTGGGGTTTCCACGGGGTCGTGGGGGATGCCGTCCACGCGATCGTCGGGGGCACCTTCGGCCGGATCGGCTATGCCGTGCCGCTCGTCCTGCTCGCCTTCGGGATCCGGCTGCTGCGTGCGCCGCAGGACACCGCCGCCACCAATCGCCTGGTCGTGGGCACCCTCGCCCTCACCTTCTCCGCCTGCGGGATCGCCCATCTCGCCGACGGCATCCCCACGCCACCGCAGGGCCCCGAGGCGATGCGGGCCGCCGGCGGCATCCTCGGCTTCCTCGCGAGCTCGCCGATCGCCTCGGCCGTCTCCGCGGCCGGGGCTCTCGTCCTGCTCCTGCTACTCGGCTGCTTCGGCGTGCTTGTCGTCACCGCGACCCCCGTGCGGATGGTGCCCAGCCGGCTGCGAGCCCTGCGCGACCGGATCCTGGGCCACCGCGCCGAGCCGACCACGGCCGAGGGCGAGATCCCGCGGCCGCGCGGCATACCGGGTCCGCGTCGTGGCGCGGACGCCGTGCCCGGCCAGCGGGACGGCGACCTCGCCTTCGAGCAGGCCGCCGAGGTGGCCAAGGCCGGACGCAGGGGCCTGCGACCGGGGGAGCGTCGTCCTGCGCCGTCAGCCGACCCGACAGCCGCGGCGGGGCAGGACAGGACCCCCGCGACCGCGACGGCGGCCCCGGCCGGCGCCGCTCCCGAAGGTGGCGCGACCCAGGCCAAGCCCGGCACTGGCAAGGGCGAGCTCGTCGCCCCGCCGACCCACACCCTGCCGCTGCGCGCCGAGCAGCTTGCGCTCGCCGGCGACGTCGCCTACGTGCTGCCCGACCAGGGTCTGCTCGCGCCCGGGGCCCCGCACAAACTGCGCTCGGCGGCCAACGACCGGGTGGTCGAGTCGCTCACCCAGGTCTTCGAGCAGTTCGAGATCGACGCACAGGTCACCGGCTTCACCCGGGGACCCACCGTCACGCGCTACGAGGTCGAACTCGGCCTCGCGACGAAGGTCGAACGGGTCACCGCGCTGTCCAAGAACATCGCCTATGCCGTCGCCTCGGCCGACGTCCGCATCCTCTCCCCGATCCCGGGCAAGTCGGCGATCGGCATCGAGATCCCCAACACCGACCGCGAGACAGTGTCGCTCGGCGACGTCCTGCGCAGCCAGACCGCCCGGTCCAACGAGCACCCCATGGTCATGGGCGTCGGCAAGGACGTCGAGGGCGGCTATGTCATCGCCAACCTCGCGAAGATGCCCCACCTGCTCGTCGCCGGGGCGACCGGTGCGGGCAAGAGCAGCTTCGTCAACTCGATGATCTCCTCGATCCTCATGCGGGCCACGCCCGAGGAGGTCCGGATGATCCTCGTGGACCCCAAGCGGGTCGAACTCACGGCCTACGACGGCATTCCCCACCTCGTCACGCCGATCATCACGAACCCGAAGAAGGCCGCCGAGGCGCTCCAGTGGGTCGTGCGCGAGATGGACCAGCGCTACGACGACCTCGCCGGCTTCGGCTTCAAACACATCGACGACTTCAACAAGGCGGTGCGGGCCGGCAAGGTCACCCCGCTGCCCGGCTCGCAGCGGGTGATCACGACCTACCCCTACCTGCTCGTCATCGTCGACGAGCTCGCCGACCTCATGATGGTCGCCCCCCGCGACGTCGAGGAGTCGATCGTCCGGATCACCCAGCTCGCCCGGGCGGCCGGCATCCACCTCGTCCTGGCCACCCAGCGGCCCTCGGTCGACGTCGTCACCGGGCTGATCAAGGCCAACGTGCCCTCGCGAATGGCCTTCGCCACCTCGTCGCTCGCCGACAGTCGGGTCGTCCTCGACCAACCTGGCGCGGAGAAGCTCGTCGGCCAGGGCGACGCCCTCTTCCTACCGATGGGCGCGAGCAAGCCGATGCGCGTCCAGGGCGCCTGGGTGACCGAATCGGAGATCCACGCCGTCGTCAAGGCGGTGACCGCCCAGCTGCCCACCCAGTACCGCGAGGACGTCATCGCCCCCGCCGCGGCCTCGAAGGTCGTCGACGACGACATCGGCGACGACCTCGAGGTGCTCTGCCAGGCCGCCGAACTCGTCGTCACCACCCAGTTCGGGTCCACGTCCATGCTCCAGCGCAAGCTGCGGGTCGGCTTCGCCAAGGCGGGGCGGCTCATGGACCTGCTCGAATCCCGCGGCATCGTCGGCCCGTCCGAGGGGTCCAAGGCACGCGACGTCCTCGTCAAGCCCGACGATTTGCCGACGACCATCGCTCTCCTGCGCGGCGAGGAACCGCCGGACGAGCTGCCCGGGCTCGCCGCCGGCGCTGCCGGCGACGGCGACGGCGACGACACGGCATACGTGCTCGACGGCGACGCGCGGGCGCGCGCGGCTCTGCGCTCCGGTGACGACCGGTATGCCGTCGACCCGCTCGACGCCGCGCCGACCGGGCCCATCCCCACACCGGGCGACTGGGACGACGAGGGCGGCGAGGACGCCTGGGAGCTCACCGGCCGGCGCTGACCTGGAGCGCACCCCGCCCGAGGACCGGCCCGAGCTGGCTCGAGGGCCGGCTCGACAGCGAGGCAGGGCCCCGGCTGATCGCCGGGGCCCTGCGTTCGTCCGAGCCGTATGCGGTCGGCCCTGCGGGCTTGCGTTCTACTGGTTGACGGTCACCTGCATGAAGCCACCCTGGGCGCTCACGCTCACGACCCGGATGGTCGTGCCGGTGTGCGGCACCGGGACGCTCGACCAGCCGTTGTTGCCGATGGCCGCGTTCGGCGCCACCCAGTAGGACTTGGCGTCGTCGAAGACCGGCACGGCCGGAAGGCCGCCGTAGCTGCCGGCGACGCTGTCGGCGTGCAAGGTGATCCGGTCGGTCGGCTCGAGTCCGAAGGTCGAGTCGTAGCTCTGGATCCGCGGACGCCACACCTGGCCGTTGTCCGGCCGCAGCAACATCGCGGGGTGAGCGTCGACCGGGAGCACGAGGCCACCGCAGCGGCCACCGGCGCAGTTGTCACCGACGTTGTTGTCGGGGAAGGACGTGTCGTAGTACCAGACCAGCAGGCCGTCCTGGTAGGGGAAGTGCTCGACCCAGTTGCCCAACCCGGGGTCGTCGAGGAAGCCGAAGTTGTAGGGGCCGGTTCGCAGCCCGTCGTCGTAGCCCCGGTAGGCCCGGTATTCCGCGAAGTAGGCGTTGAAGTGTGAGGTCGTCACCCTGCCGGTGGTGCTGGCGAAGCCCTGGTAGGCCCAGCCCGGGTCGGTCTCGGCGCCGTCCGTGGGCAGACCGGTGATGGCGATGTCATCGACCCCGAATCCGGCTTCGGCCACCGCCCCGTCCGTCCAGTACCGCCACCCGAGGGTGACCGTCTGGCCGGCGAAGGCGGACAGGTCGGCCGTGAGGTTCACCCAGGCACCGCCGCTCGAACCGGTGATCCCGTTGCCGAAGTTCTGCCCGTTGGGGTCGGTCGTCGTGGACAGGCTCGTCGCCACCGGGCTGCCGTTGACCGTGAGGTAGGCGTAGTCCCAGTCCTGCTCGATGTCGTAGCGCGCCTTGGCCGCGAGCGTGACCGGGCCGGCCGGCAGGGTCACCGACCGGGTCATCCCGTTGTCCAGGTCGTTCCCGGAGCCGGAGTGGTAGAAGCGCTCACCGGCATAGGGCGCCCCGATGTCGGTCGTCACCTGCTTGTCCGGCAGGAGCGCGACGAGTGTCTGAGCCTGCTTGGTGTTGGCCACCGCGGGGGTGAGTTTCACCGCTGCCGACTTGCCGTGGGGGACCACCTGGTAGTCGGACCAGCCGAGGAAGATCTTCTCGTAGGCGCTCATCGGGATCGGCTTGGAACCGATGCCGTCGACCGGCTGACCGGTGGAGCCGTAGGACCCGGAGGAGTAGAGCGTCCAGAAGCCCGTGGAGTTCTCGGCACCGCCGGTGTTGCCGGAGGTGTCGTAGAGGTCGGGCAGACCCAGGTCGTGACCGTATTCGTGCGCGAAGACCCCGACGCCGCCGTTCTCCGGCTCGACGGTGTAGTCGCCGATCCAGAGGTCGAGGCCGCCGGCGCCGCCGATCTGCACCCCGCCGAGCTTGTTGAAGGTCGGCCCGGTGGCGCCGATGTTGTTGTAGTACGCGTACCAGCGGTGGCTCCAGATGGCGTCGGTGCCCTGGGCGCCGCCGCCGGTCTCCTCGCCCTCACCGGCGTGCACGGCCTGGAAGTGGTCGATGTAGCCGTCGGGCTCGTTGAAGTTGCCGTCGTGGTCGTAGTCGTAGCGGTCCCACACGTCGAACCGGGCGAGGTATGCCGCGATCTGCGCCTTCGTCTTGCCCGCGGCGACCTGGGCGTCATACCAGGCGTTGACCGAGTCGCGGACGAACAGCCAGGTGCGTGCGCAGGTGATGCCGCCGCAGTAGTTGGCGCCGTAGTTGGCCGCGTTGAAGGGGACGGTCACCCAGTCCTCGACCGCGCCGTTGACGGTGTAGCGGTTGCTCGACTGTTCGACGTAGAAGTTGCGCATCGACACGTCGCCGGGCGCGTCGGAGAAGAGCAGGTCCTGGTAGTAGGACTGGCTGAAGTCCGAGTTCCAGATCGTCGTGTTGTCGACCGCGCGATCGGGCTCGACAATCTCGTTGCGCAGGGGCCCGGCGCTGCCACCGAAGGTCGCGTTGACCTGGGTGCCGAACTGGCCGAGGACGGTCCAGATCGAGTCCTCGCTCTGGCGGGCGAGTTCGACGTACTGACCCTTGGCTACCTCGACGACCTTGTTGGCCCCCTTGGGGGTCGCCTTGCCGTTGAAGACCTTCTCCAGGGCGGTCTTCTTGTTGGCCGTCTGTCGCTCGGCCAGGGGATTCTTCAGGACGTCGGAGCGGCTCGCGCGCTCCGCGTCCTTGACGGGTGCCGCAGTCGAGGCGGCGACCGAAGGGGCCGCGGCTATCGCGAGGGCGAGGACCGCCGTCGCCGCGATCGCCGCGCGTTGCATCGGTGACATACCTTGGCTCCTTGTGAGAGGAACCCCCGAGTAGACCGGCCGAACGGCCACGTCCGATGTGACAGGAGCATCGAACGCCGAGTGCACGGCGACTGTCAAGGATTTCCGGGCACGCCGTCCAATTCGGCGAAGTTCGCTTGCGAGGGCTCCCGCTCGCGTCGGAGCCGGTCGGCCGTCGACGCCCCCTGTCGCATCACTCGCAGGACGTTGCCGCCGGCGAGGGCGGCGAGTTCCCCGTCACTCCAACCCCGCTCTGCCAGGGCGGCGAGCAGCGCCGGATAGCCGGCGACATCGGTGAGCCCCACGGGATAGCTGTCGGTGCCGTCGAAGTCGCCGCCGAGCCCGACGTGGGCCAGGCCGGCGACCTCGCGGACGTGCTCGACGTGGTCGGCCACGTCGGCCAGGGTGGCCTCGGGCTTGCGCTCGCGCTCGGCGCGCTCACGGAGGTATGCCGTGAAGGCGGCGTAGTCGAGCCGGTCGATCCCGGCGTCCGCGGCCTCGATCGCCACGGCGTCGGTCCACTCGCGCACGGAGTCGTTGACGAACTCCGGCACGAAGGTCACCATGCACACCCCGCCGTTTCCGGGCAGGGTGGCCAGCACGTCGTCGGGGACGTTGCGGTCGTGCCGCGTGAGCGCGCGGGCGCTCGAGTGGGAGAAGAGCACGGGAGCCTCGGTGACGGCGAGAGCGTCGCGCATCGTGCCGGGGGAGACGTGCGAGAGGTCGACGAGCACGCCGAGTCGGTTGCACTCGCGCACGACCTCGCGGCCGAAGGCCGACAGACCACCCAGCCGCGGGGGCTGCGTCGCGGCGTCGGCCCACGGCACGTGCTGGTTGTGGGTGAGGGTGAGATAGCCGACGCCGAGCCGGGCGAGCAGGCGCAGCGTGTCGAGGGAGCGGCCGATCGACTGGCCGCCCTCGGCACCCATGAGCGAGGCGACCCGCCCCTCGGCGTGGGCGCGCTCGACCTCCTCGGCGGTGCGCGCGAGGGTGAGCCGCCCGGCATACCGGCGGGTCATCTCGCGGACGAATTCGACCTGCTCGAGGGTGCCGGCCACCGCCTGCTCGTCGCTCCACGTGCCGGGCACGAAGACCGACCAGAACTGTCCGCCGACCCCGCCGGCACGCAGCCGGGGCAGGTCGGTGCAGGTCGTGGCCACCGGCGCGGCGAGGTCGAGGACGTCGAGGTCGTATGCCGCCTGCGTCCGCGCCTCCCAGGGCAGGTCGTTGTGCCCGTCGACGAGCGGGTGCCTGCGCAGCAGCCGGGCGATCCGGTCCTGGGTGGACGGCTCGCCGTGAGGGGGGTGCGACGCGGAGGTGCCCATCGGGCCAGTCGACCACAGCCGTCTAGAGTGGCGCCATGACCGAGCCGCCCGCGAGTCGTCGCGTCGCGCTGGTCACGCTCGGCTGCGCCCGCAACGAGGTCGACTCCGAGGAGCTCGCCGGGCGCCTGGCCGCCGACGGCTGGACCCTCGTCGCCGACCCCGGCGAGGCGGACGTCGCCCTGGTCAACACGTGCGGCTTCGTCGAGTCGGCCAAGAAGGACTCGATCGACGCCCTCCTCGAAGCGGCCGACCTCAAGGACGGCCGGCACCGAACGAGCCGGGTCGTCGCCGTCGGCTGTCTCGCCGAACGTTACGGCCAGACCCTCGCCGCCGACCTGCCCGAGGCCGACGCCGTTCTCGGCTTCGACGCCTACGCGGGGCTCTCGGCGCACCTGGACACGCTGCTCGCGGGCGAGCCGGTGCCCTCGCACGCCCCGGCCGACCGTCGTGCCCTCCTGCCCCTCACCCCGGTGTCCCGGCCCGCGGCGGCGAGCGCCGACGCGACACCCGGGCACACGGCATACCGGCGGCTGCTCGAGGACCGTCCCTGGGCACCGCTGAAGATCGCGAGCGGATGCGACCGGCGTTGCGCCTTCTGCGCGATCCCGGCCTTCCGCGGGGCGTTCGTCTCGCGGTCGCCGCAGGACGTGCTCGCCGAGGCGCGCTGGCTCGCCGGGCAGGGGGTGCGGGAGCTGCTGCTCGTGAGTGAGAACTCCACGTCCTATGGCAAGGACCTCGGCGACCTCGCGGCCCTGGAGAAGCTGCTGCCCCCACTCGCCGCGGTCGAGGGCATCGCCCGGGTCCGGGTGTCCTATCTGCAGCCGGCCGAGATCCGGCCGGGGCTGCTCGACACGATGGCGAGCACTCCGGGGATCGCCCCCTACTACGACCTGTCCTTCCAACACGCGGCTCCCGGCCTGCTGCGGCGGATGCGCCGCTTCGGAGGCACCGAGGACTTCCTCGACCTGCTCGCCCGGATCCGCGCCGCCACCCCGCACGCGGGGATCCGCTCCAACGTCATCGTCGGCTTCCCCGGGGAGACCGAGGGCGAGCTCGGCGAGCTCGAACTGTTCCTCGCCATGGCCAGGCTCGACGTCGTCGGGGTCTTCGGCTATTCCGACGAGGAGGGGACCGAGGCGGCGGGCCTGCCCGGCAAGCTGCCCGAGGAGGTCGTCGCCGCACGGGTGCGGCGGGTCGGCGACCTCGTCGAGGCGCTCACGACCCAGCGGGCCGAGGAGCGGATCGGCGAGGCGGTCACCGTGCTCGTCGAGGAGGTCGAGCCGGGCGCCGACCCGGTCGGGCGCACCGAGACCCAGGGACCGGAGGTCGACGGGGTCACCGTGCTCGTCGCCGGACCACCCGGCGCGCCCGCTCCGCGGCCCGGCGACCTCGTGCCGGCGCTCGTCGTCGGCTCCGAAGGAGTGGACCTGCACGCCGAGGCGAGGGCGCCCCGGTGAACCCACCCGCCCGCCCCCGGCCGCCGGACCCGATGGCCGCACCGAGCCACGACGCGAGCCCCTGGAACCTGCCCAACGCCCTCACCACCGTGCGGATCCTCCTCGTGCCGGTCTTCGGGGCCCTGCTGCTGCGGGACGAGGGGCGCTCGACGACGTTGCGGTGGTGGGCGCTGGTCGTCTTCCTCGTCGCGATCCTCACCGACCGGGTCGACGGCGAATTGGCCCGCCGCCGGGGCCAGATCACCGACGTCGGCAAGATCCTCGACCCCATCGCCGACAAGGCCCTGCTCGGCATGTCCTTCGTCGGTCTGTCCCTCCTGGGCTCGGTTCCCTGGTGGGTGACCCTGCTCGTGCTCGCCCGCGAGCTCGGCGTTACCGTCGTGCGCTTCGTCGTCATCCGCCACGGGGTGATCTCGGCCGGTCGGGGCGGCAAGGTGAAGACCTTCCTCCAGGCGGTCGCGGTGTCGATGTTGATCCTGCCCGCCTCGGTGTGGCCCGACCCGCACGGCTGGACCGTCGCGGCATACGTCGTGCTCGCGGTCGCCGTGCTCGTCACGGTCGTCACCGGCCTGGACTACCTGCTCGCCGCGCACCGGCTGCGCCGCACGAGCCCGCGCGCGCAGGCCAAGCGCGCGGCGCGGGCCGCCCGTGCGGCTGCGGGTCGCAGATGAACCTCGAGCCGGCCCGCGACCGGGACGTCGCGGCGGGCCTGCTCGAGGTCCTCGCCGCCCGCGGGGAGACCCTCGGCTGCGCGGAGTCGCTCACCGGGGGCCTGCTCACCGCTCGTCTCGTCGACGTCCCCGGGGCCTCGCGGGTTCTGCGCGGTGGAATCGTCTGCTACGCCACCGACCTCAAGGCCTCCGTGCTCGGGGTGCCCGCCGACCTGCTCGCCGAGCGCGGGGCCGTCGACCCCGACGTCGCCGCCGCGATGGCCCAGGGCGTATGCCGCGTGCTCGCCGTCGACTGGGGCCTGGCCACGACGGGGGTGGCCGGCCCCGACCCCGCCGACGGGAAGCCCGTGGGCCTGGCATACGTTGCCGTCATGGCACGGGCAGGGGCGCCCGTCGTGCGCGAGCTGGCCCTCGACGGCGACCGCACGGCGATCCGGGCCGGTGTCGTCGCGGCCTGTCTCGACCTGGCGGCGGACGCGCTGGCGCGGCATACCCGTGTGGTCGGGGGTCCCGTCGCGTATCGTGGGTGACTCGGACAGCGATCCGGACGGGATCCGGACATCGATCCGGCAAGGAGAGGAGGGGGCGAGATGGTGCTCATCCGTCGTGAACTCGGCGACGTACTGCGGGAGCGGCGTCGCGAACAGCAGCGCAGCCTGCGCGACCTGTCGGCCGCGTCGGCGGTCTCGCTCGGCTACCTCAGCGAGATCGAGCGGGGCGAGAAGGAGGCCTCCTCCGAGTTGCTCGGGTCGATCTGCGACGCCCTCGGGTTGCCGCTGTCGACCGTGCTGCACGAAGTCGCCGACCGGGTCGCCCGCGCCGAGGGCCTGGCCACGCCGGTGACCCTGCCGGTTCCCGCGCGCGCCGAGGTGTCGGCTTCCGCCGCCTGACCGGCGTCCCATCCCGCGTCTCGTGGCGCTGGTCGCCGCCGTGCCCACGGGCGGATAGTTGGTGCGCCCGGGGCCGCTGTCAGCGACGCAGCCGCAGGCCGCGCGGCGTCGCGTGGAATCCGGCCTGGGACAGCGCCGCCCCGAGCGGGTGGTCCGAGCGCAGCACCGAGGTGCCGTCGGTGCGTTCGACGGTGAGCCTGCCGAGCGAGCCCTCGCGGACGGCGAGGGCAAGCGCGTCGGCCGCGGCCTGGAGCGCGACCGGCTCCTCGCTCCAGGTGAGCAACGAGCGCCCGCCGCGCTCGACGTAGAGGACGAGGTCACCGTCGACGAGCACGACGAGGGCACCGGCCTTGCGACCGGGCTGGTGCCCGCGACCCTCGGCGCTCGCCGCCGGCTCGCGGGAGGGCCAGGGCAGCGCCGCGCCGAAGGGGTTGGCCGGGTCGCAGGCGGCGAGCACGAGCGCGGGGGCGGGTGCCCGCGTGGCCAGGTCGCCGATCGGCCTGCTGCCGGCGCGCAGCCGGTCGACCGCTCCGGTGGAGCCGAACTGGGCGGCGCCCAGCCCCTCGACGAAGTAGCCCCGGCGCACCCGCCCGGCCTCCTCGGCCGCGGCGAGCACCCGGTAGACCCCCGCGAACCCGCCGGGCACCTCCTCCGCGGCGACGCTGCCGCGGGTGAGGACGCCGTAGCGGTCGAGGAGCACCTCCGCCCGCGCGTATGCCGTGGCCGTCGCCTCGGTCTCGCGGTCCGGCAACAGCGCCCACCGACCGACGACATCGGTCGGCCCGGACCTCGCGGCAGCTCCGCGGCGGACCGGCCCACGTGCCCGAGCGGTGACCCCACCGAGGGGGCGAGCGCCGCCGAACGGTGAGCGGGCGGCATACCGGGAGCGGGCGGGCGCGCTCGGGCGCCGGTGCGCGGTGCGTCCGCCGGCGAGCATCGCGCGGACGGGGGCGAAGGTGTCGCCGGTGACCCGGCCGGCCCAAACCAGCTCCCACAGGGCGGCCCGCAGCGGCTCGTCCTCCTCGGCCGCGACCGTCTGGGCGAGGGTGCGGAAGAAGTAGGCGCCGCCGCCGGCGAGCGCTTCGAGGACGGCTTCGTGCAGGGGGCCGAGCTCGAGGGCACCGGGAGCGGCGAGGGTGAGCGGGGCGAGCTCGGCCAGGTGGAGGGAGACCCAGCCGTCGTCGCCGGGAAGGGGGCCGTGACCGGCCCAGACGACCTCGCCGGAGGCGAGGAGTTCGTCGAGCAGGGCAGGGGTGTATGCCGCGACCCGGCTGGGTAGGACGAGGCCTTCGACCGCGCTCGCGGGCAGCACCGCCCCGGCGAGCTGCTCGACCGCCCGCAGGAGCCCGTCGTGGCCGCGGGCGGTGCCCGAGACGCCCTGCCAGGCGGGCAGGAAGCGGGCGTAGTCGAGCGAGGTCACCGGCTCGACCTCGGCCCGGAGGGCGGCGAGGGATCGACGGCGCAGCGTGCGCAGCACCCGGGCGTCGCAGAAGTCGAGGCCGCCGGCCTCCCTGCTGCCGTCGGGTCGCAGCTCGCCCTCGACGAGGCGACCCGTGCTCACCAGTCGGCGCAGGGCGTCGCGGACGACCGCCGGCCCCAGGCCCAGCCAGGCCGCGACCTCGGCGACGGTGAACGGTCCCCGGGCGCGGGCAAAGCGGGCGACGAGGTCGCCGAGGGGGTCGGGTTCGGGGGCGAGGAAGGCCTGGGGGAGCCCCACGGGCAGCGAGACCCCGAGGGCATCGCGCAGCCGCCCGGCGTCCTCGACGGCCGCCCAGCGCTCGTCACCGGCGATTCGCACCCGCAGGATCCGCCGGGCCGACTCGAGGTCGACGAGCCAGCCGGCCAGGTCGGCCCGCAGGTCCTCGCGCGTGCGGGCCCGCAACGCCTCGAGGTCGAGCGGCCCGAGCACCCGGACGAGGTCGGCGACGTCTTCGGCGTCGCGGGCCCTGCGCGTGGGCAGCAGGTGCTGCAACTCGGCTTCCGTCGCCGCGACGGCCTCGGCGTCGAGCAGGTCGCGCAGCGAGAGCCCCTCGCCGGTGCCGAGCAATTCGGCGAGCAGGGTCGGGTCGAGGGTGAGTGCGGCGGCCCGGCGTTCGGCGAGCGGGCTGTCGCCCTCGTAGAGGTATTGGGCGACATAGCCGAACAGCAGCGACCGCGCGAAGGGCGAGGGTTGGGGGGTCTGGACCGACACGACGGCGATCTCGCGGGAGCGGACCGCGCGCAGCAGCTCGACGAGCCCAGGGAGGTCGAAGACGTCCTGGACGCACTCGCGGACGGCTTCGAGGACGATCGGGAAGGACGGGAACCGGCTGGCCACGTCGAGCAGCTGGGCGGCCCGCTGACGTTGCTGCCACAGGGCTTGTCGGCGGTCGGGTCGGCGTCGGGGCAGGAGCAGCGCGCGGGCGGCGCACTCGCGGAAGCGGGCGGCGAACAGCGCCGAGCCGCCCACTTCGGCGGTGACGAGGGCGGCGATCTCGTCGGGATCGGGCAGGACGCAGTCGAGCAGGTCCGCGTCGAGGGCGTCGCCGCTCTCGCCGCCTCCGCCACTTCCGTCGGGCTCCAGGTCGGGGACCCGCAGGACGATTCCGTCGTCGCCGTGCATGGCCTGGACGTCGACCCCGAACCGCTCGCGCATCCGGGCGGCGATCGCGAGCGCCCACGGGGCGTGCACGGGGCCGCCGAACGGGGAGTGGACGACGACCCGCCAGTCGCCGAGCTCGTCCCGGAAACGTTCGACGAGGAGCGTCCGGTCGGTCGGCAGATGGCCGGTCGCCTCGCGTTGCTCGGCGAGATAGCCGAGAAGGTTGTCGGTGGCCCAGTCGTCGAGGCCGGCAGCGCTCACTCGCGTGCGGGCGGCCTTCCCGGACTTGTCGCCCAGCTCGCGGACGAAGGCCCCGACGGCCGCGCCGAGCTCGGCCGGGCGCCCGAGGGTGTCGCCCTTCCAGAACGGCAGTCGACCCGGCTGGCCGGGTGCCGGCGTGACGAGGACCCGGTCGTGGGTGATGTCTTCGATCCGCCACGTGGAGGTGCCGAGGGTGAAGGTGTCGCCGACTCGCGACTCGTAGACCATCTCCTCGTCGAGCTCGCCCACCCGGCGGCCCGGACCGTCGCCTCCGGCGAGCATGACGGCGTAGAGGCCACGGTCGGGGATGGTGCCGCCCGAGGTGACGGCGAGGCGTTGCGCTCCCCGCCGTCCGCTCACCGTGCCGGCGATCCGGTCCCAGACGATCCGAGGTCGTAGTTCGGCGAACTCGTCGGAGGGATAGCGCCCGGAGAGCATGTCGAGCACCGACTCGAGGACCAGGCGCCCGAGGGCGGCGAACGGGGCGGCGCGGCGGACGAGTGCCTCGAGGTCCTCGACCGCCCAGTCGTCGAGGGCGCACATGGCCACGATCTGCTGGGCGAGCACGTCGAGCGGATTGGCCGGGATGCGCAGCGACTCGATCGCGCCCGCGCGCATCCGTTCGACGACCACGGCGGTCTGGACGAGGTCGCCGCGGAACTTGGGGAAGAGCACGCCGCGCGAGACGGCACCGACCTGGTGGCCGGCTCGGCCGACCCGTTGCAGCCCGCTCGCCACCGACGGGGGTGACTCGACCTGGACGACGAGGTCGACCGCACCCATGTCGATGCCGAGCTCGAGGCTGCTGGTCGCGACGACCGCGGGCAGCCGGCCGGCCTTGAGATCTTCCTCGATGACCGCGCGGGCCTCTTTGCTCACCGAGCCGTGGTGTGCCCGGGCGAGCAGTGCTGGGGCGCCGCGGGAGGCCCCCGCCTGGGCCATCACCTGCGCGGGCATGCCACCTGCGGTCCCACCTGAGGTCCTACCTGAGGTCCCACCGGACGTCTCGTCCTCGATCCGGTCGGACCAGATCTCGTTGAGCCGGGTGGTGAGCCGCTCGGCCAACCGCCGCGAGTTGGCGAAGACGAGGGTGGAGCGGTGGGTCGCCACGAGGTCGACGATCCGCTCCTCGACGTGCGGCCAGATCGAGGCCCGGGCCGGCTCGCCCGCGGCCGGCCCGGAGAGGTCGCCCGTGGGCGAGCCGAGCTCGGCGAGGTCGGGGACGGGCACGACCACCTGCAGGTCCCATTGCTTGTCCGACGGCGGGGCGACCACCTCGACCGGGCGCCCGCCCGCGAGGAAGCGCGCGACCTCGTCGACCGGGCGCACGGTGGCCGACAGGCCGATCCGCTGGGCCGGTCGGGGCAGCAGGGCGTCGAGTCGTTCGAGGGTGAGCGCCAGGTGGGCGCCGCGTTTGGTCGCGGCGACGGCGTGGACCTCGTCGAGGACGACGGTCTCCACCCCGGCGAGGGACTCGCGCGCCGCCGAGGTGAGCAGGAGGAAGAGCGACTCGGGCGTCGTGATGAGGATGTCGGGCGGGGCCGTGACGAAGGCACGCCGCTCGGCCGCGGGCGTGTCACCCGAGCGCACGGCCACCCGCACCGAGGGCGCCGGCAGCCCCAGCCGGGTGGCGGCGTGGCCGATGCCCACGAGGGGTGAGCGCAGGTTGCGCTCGACGTCGACGGCGAGCGCCTTGAGCGGGGAGACGTAGAGCACCCGGCAGCGTCGGGTGCGTTCGACCGGCGGGGTTGTCGTCGCCAGCCGGTCGAGGGCCCAGAGGAAGGCCGACAGGGTCTTGCCCGAGCCGGTCGGCGCGACGACGAGGGTATGCCGCCCGGACGAGATCGCCTCCCAGGCTCCCTCCTGCGCGGGGGTGGGCGCGGCGAATGCTCCGCGGAACCAGTCGCGGGTCGCGGGGGAGAAGCGCTCGAAGACGTCCATGCCGCCCCCACTGTGTCACGGCCTACCGACATCGCATCGGCTTCCTCGGCGAGCGCGCCCGTCCGCTGATCGGGTCAGCGCGGATCGGCCGCAAGTGGCACACTCCAGCGGTGCGGCACAGCGACTTCGAGACCCTCATGCGCGAGGAGTTCGGCCCGGCGCAGGCGGCGATGATCGCGCGCGACCACGCCCTCACGGTCCTGGACAGCCGCACCCCCGCGGAGGCGCTCGCGGCCGGCATACCGCCGCGGCGGGTGTGGCTGGCCGTGTGCGAGGAGTATGCCGTGCCGCCGGAGCGCCGCTTCGGCCGCGACCGGCCGCCCGAGGGGACCCGGCCGGGCTGAGCCGACCCGGCGGGTCCGACAGCCCGACAGGGGCTCAGTGCACGAGGTTGCCGGCCTCGTCGTAGCGCCGCTGCTCACGGGGCAGCCAGTGCTCGCCGGTCTGACCCACGTAGACCTGCCGCGGCCGGTAGATCCGGCCCTTGGGGTCGTCGTGGATCTCCTTCCAGTTGGCGATCCAGCCGGGCATCCGCCCGATCGCGAACATCACCGTGAACATGTTGAGCGGGATGCCGATGGCGCGCAGGATGATGCCGGAGTAGAAGTCGACGTTGGGATAGAGCTTGCGCTCGACGAAGTAGTCGTCGGACAGGGCCGCGTCCGCGAGCTCCTGGGCCAGGTCGAGCAGCGGGTCGTGGATCTTCATCGAGGCGAGCAGGTCGTCGGCCGCCTTCTTGAGGATCTTCGAGCGCGGGTCGAAGTTGCGGTAGACCCGGTGCCCGAAGCCCATGAGCTTGACCCCGGAGTCCTTGTCCTTCACCCTCGCGACGTATTCGCTCACCGGCATACCGCTCGCGCGGATCTCCTCGAGCATCTCGATGACCGCGACGTTGGCACCGCCGTGCAGCGGACCCCAGAGGGCGCACACGCCGGCCGAGCAGGAGGCGAACATGTTGGCCTGGCTGGAGGCGACCATCCGGACCGTCGAGGTCGAGCAGTTCTGCTCGTGGTCGGCGTGCAGGGCGAGGAAGAGGTTGAGCGCCTCGGACACCTCGGGCGTCGGCTCGTAGTCCCGGTAGGGGACGGAGAACATCATGTGCAGGAAGTTCTCGACGTATTTGAGGTCGTAGCGCGGGTACATGATCGGCTCGCCGACGCTCGCCTTGTATGCCGCGGCGGCGATCGTGCGGACCTTGGACATGAGCCGCGCCGCCGAGACCTCGAGCTCCAGGTCGTCGCGGATGATCGACGGCTCGTGGGTCGACAGGGCGTTGATCATCGCCGAGAGGATCGCCATCGGGTGGCCGTTGGGCGGGAAGCCGTCGAAGTGGTTGCGCATCGACTCGTCGAGCCGGCTGTTCTCCCCGAGTAGGGCCGAGAAGCGCTCGCGGTCCTCGATCGTGGGCAGGTGTCCGAAGATCACCAGCCACGCGGTCTCGACGAAGGAGGACCTGCCGGCGATCTCCTCGATCGGGATGCCCCGGTAGCGCAGGATCCCCTTGTCGCCGTCGATAAAGGTGATCGCCGAGGAGCAGGACCCCGTGTTGCCGTAGCCGTCGTCGAGGGTGATGTAGCCCGTCTTGGCCCGCAGGGCGCTGATGTCGATCGCCAGCTCACCCTCCGTTCCCTCGACGACCGGCAGTTCGTAGGTCCTGCCGTCGAGCTCGATCTTGGCAGTGCGCGACATCGGGTCGTCCCTCCACACATCGTCGGAAACCGGGCTTGTTTGCATCGTAGCCACCACCGGGACGGCGTCCGGCGGGTGTCTCGCCCCGGCACACGGGGTGTCCGTCACTTTTCGCACGGAGGTATCGCAGGTGATCGCAGGGCGTATGCCGCCGGTCTGCGCCCCACGGGTTGCGTCGGCGTGGCAGGGCGGCGTGTCGCGCTGGGATCGAACAACTGTCCACTAGGGTCGTCCCCAGGTGCCCCCGGCGCCGTCCCGTCGTCCACAGCCCGCGAGGGCGCGGCGAGGGGCTGTCGGTGGGGTCGCCTAACGTCCGACTCGACACACACGGGGTATGCCGTCCCTGCGGCAGGTTCGTCCCCGTCGCGCGGGTCGCCTATGGACGGTGGACTCTCGAGCGCCCCGCGTGGGCGGAAGGAACGGTGGACGACATGGCCACGGCACAGGACAAGGACAAGGACAAGGACAAGGCCCTCGCCTCGGTGATGGGTCAGATCGAGAAGCAGCACGGCAAGGGCGCCGTCATGCGTCTGGGCGACGACGTGCGCCCGCCGATCGAGGTGATCCCCACGGGGTCCATCGCCCTCGACGTCGCGCTCGGGATCGGCGGCCTGCCGCGCGGGCGGGTCGTGGAGATCTACGGGCCGGAGAGCAGCGGCAAGACGACGGTGGCCCTGCACGCGGTCGCCAACGCCCAGCGGGGCGGCGGCATCGCCGCCTTCATCGACGCCGAGCACGCCCTCGACCCGGAATACGCCAAGAGCCTCGGCGTCGACATCGACAACCTGCTCGTGAGCCAGCCCGACACGGGGGAGCAGGCGCTCGAGATCGCCGACATGCTCATCCGCTCGGGCGCGCTCGACATCATCGTCATCGACTCGGTGGCTGCGCTCGTGCCGCGCGCCGAGATCGAGGGCGAGATGGGCGACTCCCACGTCGGTCTGCAGGCCCGGCTCATGTCCCAGGCGCTGCGCAAGATCACCGGGGCGCTCAACACCACCGGCACGACCGCGATCTTCATCAACCAGCTCCGGGAGAAGATCGGGGTGATGTTCGGCTCGCCCGAGACGACCACGGGCGGCAAGGCGCTGAAGTTCTATGCCTCGGTGCGCCTGGACGTGCGTCGGATCGAGACCCTCAAGGACGGCTCCGAGGCGGTCGGCAACCGCACCCGGGTCAAGGTCGTCAAGAACAAGGTGAGCCCGCCCTTCAAGCAGGCCGAGTTCGACATCATCTATGGACACGGCATCTCCCGTGAGGGCGGCCTCATCGACATGGGGGTCGACCAGGGCTTCGTCCGCAAGGCTGGCGCCTGGTACACCTACGACGGCGACCAGCTCGGCCAGGGCAAGGAAAACGCCCGCCAGTTCCTCAGGGACAACCCCGACCTCGCCGACGAGCTCGAGAAGCGGATCAAGGAGAAGCTCGGGGTCGGTCCCCGGGTCGACCAGCCGGCCGTCGCCGACGTCCCGGTCGACTTCTGACCGGGCGTGGCCCGATCCGCGCACACCACCGCTGAGACCGATCGATGACCGACGAGCCGCGCCGCGCGGCCGCCCTTGCCGCGCTCCGCGCGGCGGAGGCGGCCGCGGGGCTCGCTCCCCAGCGGGACCCCGGGTCGGCGGGCGACGATGCCGTGGACCCGCCGCCTCATCGGGTGTCCGGCCTGCCGGCGGATCTACCACCCCCATCCCCGCCCCCGCCGCCCGACCCGGCCGGGCAGGACGGCGAGCCTGATCCGCACGCGGTCGCCCACACCATCGTGATGCGGCAGTTGGCCATGGCGCCGCGCAGCCGGGCCCAGCTCGAACGCAAGCTCGCCCAACGGGGCTGCGATCCCGCGGTGGCTGCGGCGGTGCTCGACCGGCTCGCCTCGGCGGGTCTGGTCGACGATGCCGCCTTCGCGCAGACCCTCGTGCAGTCCCGCCGGCGCACCAAGGGCCTGGCCGGCGCGGCCCTGCTCGCCGAACTGCGGGAGAAAGGTGTCGACCCCGAACTCTCCCGGGCGGCCGTCGGCGGTCTGGACGAGCAGGCCGAGCGGGCCGAGCGGGCCCGCGCCGAGGAGCTGGTGGCCCGCAGGCTGCGCACGATGGCCGGCCTCGAGCCTCAGGTCCAGGCCCGTCGGCTGGCGGCGATGCTCACGCGCAAGGGCTACGGCCCTGGGGTGGCCTATGCGGTCGTCCGCGAGGCGATCAACTCCGCTCCCGAGCATCAGCGCGACTGACGAACCGGCCCGCCCCGGTCGCCGCAGGTCGACGTCTGGGCACGCGCGCGGGGCGGAGCGATAGCCTCACTCGTCGTGGACTATCGCGACTACGACACCCGGCTCGCGGCATACGCCGTCATCGTCGAGCAGCGGCAGGGGCGCGAGCACGTCCTGCTCGCGCTGTGGAACGAGGGCGAGGTCCCCATGTGGACGATGCCCGGCGGCGGGGTCGAGCTCGACGAGTCGGTCGAGCAGGCTGCGGTCCGCGAGGTGCTCGAGGAGACCGGCTTTGCCGTGGAGCTCACCGGCCTGCTCGGGGTGGACAGCTTCGTGCTGCCGGCCGGGGTGCGGGTCAACACAAGCGACCGGCCGCTCAAGTCCGTGCGGGTCGTCTTCTCGGCCCGGATCGTCGGCGGCGAACTCACCCACGAGCAGGACGGCACGACCGACGAGGCACGCTGGATCCCGGTCGAGGAGGTCGCCGACCTGGTGCGGGTCTCGCTCGTCGACGCCGCCCTGTCGATGGACCGGGGATCGCGTGGGACTGCCGAGGCGGCGACCGCGCTGGTGGGGCGTCCCGGCAGGTGACCCACCCACCCGAGCCAGTCGAGAGTTGATATACCCTCGGGGGTATTGCAGGAGAGACGCGGAGGCCGACCGGGCACGGCGTCGAGAGCGAAGAGGTGACCGCACGCATGTGCTCACGGGTGAAGTGCCGCCGTTGTGGCAAGACGACCTGGTCCGGGTGCGGCCAGCACGTCCAGCAGGTCATGGCCGGCGTGCCCAAGGCACAGCGGTGCGAGTGCCCGCCGCCCGAGCCGGGTGGCCTGTTCAAGAAGCTCTTCGGTCGCTGAGCCCACGGCTTCGGTCGCGGCAGGGTGCAAGGCGCGTGACCGTCATGAGGACCGTGGCCGTCACGAAGCCGTTTCGGCGAGGATGCGCTCGAGCGTCGCAAGGCTCCGGCGCGCGAATTGCGGTGCGGTGCGCTCGTAGTAGACCAGCCCGCTGATCGCGGGCACGAGTGCCCAGCCCCGTCCGCGCAGCCAGGCCGCGTGGTCGAGTCCCATCGCCGCCCGGAAGGTCCCCGCCGCCTGCGGTGGGAGGAAGCCCCACGCGGCGTTGAGTTCGACCGCCGGATCGCCCGCGCCCAGGCTGCCCCAGTCGATGACGGCGCTCACCCGACCGGCGCGGACGAGCACATTGCCCTCGTGGACGTCGCCGTGGACCCATGCGGGAGGCCCGGAAGGCCCGGGCGCGGAGAGCGACTCCTCCCAGGCGTCCAGCACCGCAGCCCCGTTGACGCGCTCGCCGGCCCGGGTCGTCCACTCCCGGACCCATTCGTCGCAGCTGCCCAGGCTGGATCCGCGGGCACCATCCGGCCGGACCGGTGCCTTCGACGCGTCGATCGTACGGAGGCGGACGAGGAAGGCGGCGAGCTCGTGGGCGAGCGGCTCCCAGGCGACGTTGTCGTCCGCCCCGCCGAGGTGGCGTGCGGTCACCGGTTCCCCCTCGAACCACGGGACGACCGTCCACTCGAAGGGGTAGTCGAGGTCGGGTCGGCCGAGGGCCACCGGGGCAGGCACCGGCAGCGGAAGCTGGGGCGCGAGCCAGGGGAGCCACGCATACTCGCGCGCCGGCGCCTGGGCCGCCCAGTCGATGCGCGGCAGGCGGACGAGCAGCTCCTCGCCCAAGCGGACCAGCTGGTTGTCGGTCCCGAGCGGTGGCAACCGGCGCAGCGGCAGGCCACGCCACTGCGGGAACTGCCGATCCACGAGTCGCCGGACGAGGTGGTCGTCGACGGTGAGCTCGCCCTCGTGCATGCCGCTGGACATGCGGCGCACGCTAGTGGGGCCTCGCTCGACGGGCCAACGAATTCTCCGCCGGCCGGGCAGCGCTTACCCTTGTCGATGCCATGAGCCCCACCCAGCCCGCCGCGCCCGTCGCCTCCGCCCCACAGCAGGGCACGCCTGTCCCGACTCGCCCACCGCGGGCCGTTCGCACCTACGACGTGCGCACCCACGGCTGCCAGATGAACGTCCACGACTCCGAGCGCCTCGCCGGCCTGCTCGAGACGGCCGGCCTGGTCGACCTCGCGAGCCTGCCCGCCGACGTCCGCCCGGCCGCCGCTGACGTCGTCGTCTTCAACACCTGTGCGGTGCGGGAGAACGCGAGCAACAAGCTCTACGGCAACCTCGGCCAGCTGCGTCCGGCCAAGCTGGCCAATCCCGACATGCAGATCGCCGTCGGCGGCTGCCTCGCCCAGAACGACCGCGACCAGATCGTGGCGCGCGCCCCGTGGGTCGACGTCGTCTTCGGCACCCACAACATCGGCAGCCTTCCCGCGCTGCTCGACCGCGCCCGGCACAACAAGCGGGCCGAGGTCGAGATCCTCGAGAGCCTCTCGACCTTCCCCTCGACCCTGCCGACCCGTCGTGACAGCGCCTATGCCGCGTGGGTCTCGATCTCGGTCGGCTGCAACAACACGTGCACCTTCTGCATCGTGCCGAGCCTGCGCGGCCGCGAGCAGGACCGGGCGCCGGAGCAGATCCTCGCCGAGATCCGCGCGCTCGTCGCGCAGGGCGTCGTCGAGATCACCTTGCTCGGGCAGAACGTCAATACCTACGGCGTCGAGTTCGGCGACCGGCTCGCCTTCGGCAAGCTGTTGCGTGCCTGCGGCCGGGTCGAGGGCCTCGAACGGGTGCGGTTCACCAGTCCCCACCCGGCGGCCTTCACCACGGACGTCATCGAGGCGATGGCCCAGACCCCCAACGTCATGCCGAGCCTGCACATGCCCCTGCAGTCCGGATCCGACCCGATCCTGCGGGCGATGCGTCGGTCCTATCGCAGCGAACGCTTCCTCGGGATCCTCGACGAGGTCCGCGCCCACATCCCCGACGCGGCGATCACCACCGACCTCATCGTCGGCTTCCCCGGCGAGAGCGAGGCCGACTTCCAGGCCACCCTCGACGTGGTCGCGGCGGCCCGCTTCTCCAGCGCCTTCACCTTCCAGTACTCGATCCGTCCCGGCACTCCGGCCGCGACGATGCCCGACCAGGTGCCCAAGGCGGTCGTCCAGGAACGCTTCGACCGGCTCATCGCCCTGCAGGAGGAGATCTCCTGGGCCGGCAATCGGGCCTGGGAGGGCCGCGAGGTCGAGGTACTCGTCGCGCCCGGTGAGGGCCGCAAGGACGTCGAGACCCAGCGGATGAGTGGCCGCGCGCGCGACAACCGGCTTGTCCACTTCGCCGTGCCGGACGGCATACCGGCGGGTCGGCGGCCCCGACCGGGCGACCTGGTCACCGTCGGGGTCACCTATGGTGCGCCGCATCACCTCGTCGCCGACTCCGCCCGCGATGCCGGCACGTATGCCGTGCGCCGCACCGCCGGGGGCGACGCCTGGGAAGCCTTGCAGGACAACGCCACCGGGCAAGCGCGTCGACCGGCGGTCGCCCTCGGCCTGCCGACCGTCGGGACACCCGCACCGACCCTGGCCGCGCCCGGCTGCCGCTGAGCGACATGGTTGACTGAGCCTCATGTCCGTGCGCCCCGTGGTCATCACCGGCGAGCCCGTCCTGCACCGGGTGGCCGCCCGGGTCGAGCATTTCGACGACGAGCTCGCCGCGCTCGTGGCGGACATGTTCGACACGATGGACGCCGCCCACGGGGTCGGCCTGGCCGCCCCCCAGATCGGGGTGGGCCTGCGGATCTTCGTCTACGAGATGCCCAACGACGACGGGGTCCCGGCCCGCGGAGTCGTCGTCAACCCGATGCTCGCGCTGTCCAAGGTGCCCGAGGGCCGGCCCGACCCGGACACCGAGTCCGAGGGCTGCCTGTCCGTGCCGGGAGAGCACTTCCCGTTGCGCCGGGCGGAGACCGCGATCGTCCACGGGCAGGACCTCGCCGGCGAGCCGGTCGAGTTCACTGCGACCGGGTGGTTCGCGCGGTGCATGCAGCACGAATTCGATCACCTCAACGGCAAGCTCTATGTCGACCGGCTCGACGACAAGCAGGCCCGCAAGGCCCGCAAGGCGGTGAAGGCCGCCGGCTGGGGCACCCCGGGGCACTCCTGGCTGCCCGGGGTCGACCCCGACCCGTTCGGGCACGACGAGCCCGACGATGAGCACGACGAGCTCTGAGCCGACTCCCGGGCGGCGGGTCCTCGCGATCGTCGGCGCGACGGCGACCGGCAAGTCGGCCCTCGCCGTCACGCTCGCCCTGCGCCTGGGCGGCGAGGTCGTCAACGCCGACGCGATGGCTCTCTACCGGGGGATGGACATCGGCACCGCCACCCCCACCCTCGCCGAACGACGGGGCGTCCCGCACCACCAGCTCGACGTCCTCGAGGTGACGCAGGAGGCGAGCGTCGCGGCATACCAGCGGGAGGCTCGCGCCGACCTCGCGGGCGTGGCCGCCCGCGGTCGGGTGCCCATCCTCGCCGGTGGGTCGGGGCTCTACGTCCGGGCCGCCCTCGACCGGCTCGACATCCCGCCGACGGACCCGGCCGTCCGCGCCCGGCTCGAGGAGGAGCTCGCCGAGCGTGGCATCGAGGTACTCCGTGCCCGCCTCGTCACCTCCGATCCCGTTGCCGCCCAACGTATCGAGCCCAACAATGCCCGCAGGATCGTCCGTGCCCTCGAGGTGATCGCGCTCACCGGGCGACCGTTCAGCGCTAGCCTGCCGACCCGCGAGCACGTGCGCCCGACGACGATGATCGGCCTGAGCCTCGACCGGGCGACCCTCGACCGCCGGATCGACGAGCGGGCCACCCGGATGTGGTCCGACGGCCTGCCCGCCGAGGTCGAGCGCCTGCTGCCGGCCGGGCTCGAGCAGGGCCGTACCGCCCGCACGGCCCTCGGCTACGCCCAGGCGATCGCCCAGCTGCGCGGCGAACTCACCGAGGCCGAGGCGATCGCGGCGACGGCCCAGGCGACCCGCCGGTTCGCCCGGCGGCAGGAGGCGTGGTTCCGCCCCGACCCCCGCGTGCACTGGCTGCCGGCCGACGCACCCGACCTGCTGGATCGGGCGCTCGCCCTCGCGGGGCGTGCCAAAGAGGGGGCAGGCGAGCAGGGAGAATGGTCGGCATGACGGCAGCGACCGCCCTACGTTTCACCAAGGGGCACGGCACCGAGAACGACTTCGTCCTCGTGCCCGACCCCGAGGGCGAGCTCGTCCTCGACCCCGCACGGGTGCGCGCCCTCACCGACCGTCGCGCGGGGATCGGCGCCGACGGGGTCATCCGGGTCGTGCCGACGAGCCTCGCCGCCGAGCCCGAGGTGCGTGCCCAGGCGGGCGAGGCTGCGTGGTTCATGGACTATCGCAACGCCGACGGGTCGATCGCCCAGATGTGCGGCAACGGCACCCGGGTGTTCGCGGCATACCTGCGTCGGGAGGGCCTCGAGAGCGCCGACAGCTTCGCCATCGCGACCCGGGCCGGCGTGCGTCAGGTGAACGCCACTCCCCAGGGCTATGCCGTCGACCTGGGCCGGGCCCGGGTCGACGAGTCGGACGACGCCCGGCGGACGGGCTTCAACGCCGTCGTCCACAGCCACGGCGGCCCCGAGCTGCCGGGACTCCGGGTCGACGTGGGCAATCCGCACACCGTCGTGGTCCTGCCGCCCGGCACGGCGCTGGACACCCTCGACCTCGGCGTCGTCCCGCATGTCGCACCGACCCCGTCGGAGGGCACAAACGTCGAGTTCGTCCACCTCGTGGGGCCCGGGCACATCGCCATGCGGGTCTACGAACGCGGCGTGGGGGAGACCCGCTCGTGCGGCACCGGGGCCGTGGCCGCCGCCCTCGCGACCCGGTGGTGGGAGGGCCCCGACGAGGGCAACCGCCGGTGGATCGTCGACGTCCCGGGCGGGCGGCTCACCGTCACCCACACCCTCGAGGGCACCGCCGTGCTCGCCGGCCCGGCCGTCCTCGTCGCCGACGGGGTCTGCGAGCTCTGACCTGCACCTCGGCGAGGCGCGCGTCTCGGCGCGGCGTGGCGCGAGCGGCTTCAGCCGCGGACCGCGAGCACCCGGAAGCCCTTGTCGGTCGTGACCCGCTCACCCGGCATACCGAGCTCGCTGGTGATCCACCGCGCGAGCGAGTCGGCACCGAGCGCCTTGGCGACCACGAGGTATGCCGTGCCGCCCGCCTCCAGCCGTGGCAGCCAGGTCCGCAGGAGCTCGTGGAGTGCGGGCTTACCCACCCGGATGGGCGGATTGGACCAGATCGTCGCGAACCGCATCCCCGCGGGGATCTCGGCCGCGGTCACCGCCCGGATCCGGTCGAGGCCGAGCGACCCCGCATTCGCGCGGGTGAGCTCGAGGGCTCGTTCGTTGACGTCGAGCGCCCACACGTCGGCCCGCGGCGCACGCAGCGCGAGGGTGAGCGCGATCGGCCCCCAGCCGCAGCCGAGATCGAGCAGGTGGCCCGCGGCCGGAGGCTCGGGAACCGCGTGCAGGAGGACGGCGGTGCCGGTGTCGAGGTGGTCGGGGGAGAACACCCCGCTCGCCGTGTGCAGCGGCACGACCCGCCCGGCGAGTTCGACGTGCACGAGCCTGCGCTCGTCCGCGCTCGCGGGGTGGGCGCTGAAGTAGTGGTCGGTGCCTGGCATCACCGGCCAGGCTAAGCCACTCCCGCACGGCGCGCGGACCGGGAAGACACGATGGCAACGCAGGGGCGTGCCGGTGCGGCTGGCCGCCGCCTCGAGCTGCCCGGAAGCATCGTCGTGGGCGTGAGCCCCACTCACCTGGACTCGACCGTGCTCGATTGGTCGGCCGAGACGGCCGTGACCGACGTGTTCGCGGCGCCCCCGGGTGCGAGACCGTTCTTGCGTCGGGGATACCGCGCGGCCGGGCGAGGTGTCGGCATAAACCTGTCGGCAGCACCGTTGCCCGCATGACAGGCTGGGAGGGCCATGACACGACGACACCATCTGCTCACCGACCGCGCCGCCGCCCTCGCCGAGGAGGAGTGGTCGGCCGCGGCATACCTCGACGACGGCGAGGGGACCCACGACGGGGACCAGCTCGACCGCGAGGAACGAGCCGCCCTGCGGCGCGTCGCCGGGCTGTCCACCGAACTCGAGGACGTCACCGAGGTCGAATACCGCCAGCTGCGGCTCGAACGGGTGGTCCTGGCCGGGGTGTGGACCGAGGGCACCGTCGGCGATGCGGAGAACTCCATCCGCGAGCTCGCCGCGCTCGCCGAGACCGCCGGCTCGACCGTGCTCGACGGGGTGCTCCAGCGGCGCTCGCGGCCGGATCCGGCGACCTTCCTCGGCAAGGGCAAGGCCCACGAGCTGCGCGACATCGTCGCCGCCGAGGGCGCGGACACGGTGATCTGCGACGGCGAGCTCGCCCCGGGTCAGCGGCGGGCACTCGAGGACGTCGTCAAGGTCAAGGTCATCGACCGGACGGCGCTCATCCTCGACATCTTCGCCCAGCACGCCAAGAGCCGCGAAGGCAAGGCGCAGGTCGAGTTGGCCCAGCTGCAGTACCTCCTCCCACGCCTGCGGGGCTGGGGCGAGTCGATGTCCCGACAGGCCGGTGGTCGGGTCGCCGGCGGCGAGGGGATCGGTTCGCGCGGGCCCGGCGAGACGAAGATCGAGCTCGACCGTCGCCGGATCAACACTCGGATCGCCAAGCTGCGTCGGGACATCGCGGCGATGAAGACCGGCCGCGACACCAAGCGGGCCGCGCGGCATACCCACCACGTGCCGAGCGTCGCGATCGCGGGCTACACCAACGCGGGCAAGTCCTCGATCCTCAACCGGATCACCGGGGCCGGCGTGCTCGTGCAGAACCAGCTCTTCGCCACCCTCGACCCGACCGTCCGCCGGGCCGAGACCCCCGAAGGTCGCGACTACACGCTCGTCGACACGGTCGGCTTCGTCCGCTCGCTGCCCCACCAGCTCGTCGAGGCGTTCCGCTCGACGCTCGAGGAGGTCGGCGACTGCGACCTGCTCCTGCACGTCGTCGACGGTTCGCACGCCGATCCCGAGGGGCAGATCGCCGCCGTTCGCGAGGTGCTCGCCCAGGTCGAGGGCGCGGCCGATCTCAAGGAGATCGTCGTGGTCAACAAGGCCGACGTCGCCGACCCCGAGGTCGTCGACCGGCTCACCCGCACCCACCGACACTCGGTCGTCGTCTCGGCCCGCACCGGTGCGGGCATCGACGATCTCGTGCGCCTGGTCGCCGACGAGTTGCCGCAGCCCGACGTCGAGGTCGACCTCCTGCTGCCCTATGGCCGGGGCGACCTGCTCGCCCGGCTGCACACGCACGGCGAGGTCCTGCACACCGAGCACACCGGCGAAGGGACCCGGGTGCACGCGCGGGTGCACCCCTACGCCGTCGGCGAGCTCGCGGCATACCGGGTCTGATCGGGCGGACAGGGCGAGGCGAGGCGAGCAGAGTATCGCCGAAGTCGCCCGGCGCGATTGGCCGGCTACTCGGGGCCTGGCCGCCAGGGAGTGGCCAACGAACAAGGATCTGGCTCAAGGGGCTCGGCCACGACCCGAGCGACCGAGGGCCGAAATCCTTCGGCGTGTCGTGCGAGGCCAATGAGGTTGTTGAGGCCTATGGTGCAATTGGTGAGATCTCGCTACCGTGGGACGTCGTCCGACGGTAGGAGGTGTCATGCGCGTGCGTGTCCGCACGAGCGAGTGGTGGGTGGATGCGGGGGGACCGCATGCATCGAGCCCGCGCGGCGCAGCGATCCCCGCACGTGGACTCTCGGTCGCCCTCTCGGGTGTGCTCGCCGGGGCACTCCTGCTCGCGGGGCCGGCCGCTGTGCGTGCGGACACCCTGCCTCCGGGCACGCCCAGCCAGGCACAGGTCGACGCAGCCGTTTCGGCCGTCGCGGACCAACAGGGACAGGTTTCGGTGATCGAGGCGAGCTACGCCGCCGCGAACGCCAGACTCGGGCAGGTCCAGCGCGCGGTCAGCGAGGCGGCCGGCGAGTATGCCGCCGCGCAGCGCGCCGAAGAGGCCGCCCAGGCAGCCGCCGCCGCAGCTGCCCAGCTTGCCGACGAGACGCAGGCGCAGGCCCAGGCTGCCTCGGACTCGATCAGCCGCGCCGCCGCGGCGGCCTTCGAAGGCGGTAGCACGCAGGGGGAACTGCTGCTCGGACTCATCGGCGAGGGACCCCAGCGTGCCCTCGACCTCGCGCAGTACCTCGATGATGCCTCGGGTGCGCTCGACCAGGACCTGCAGAGCGCGTCGCTGCTCGCCGGGGCGGCAGCCTCGGCCCGCGGGGTGGCGGCCGAGCGCGCCCAGGTGCTCGGGGAGGCAACCCGGGCGAGCGCGCAGGCCCTCGCCCGGATGCAGGAGGTGCTCGCCGCCTCTCACACCCAGGTCGCCCAGGTGGCTGCCGAGCAGACGGCGTTGGTCGCCCGGCTGGCCGACCTCCAGCACACCTCTGCGGACCTGCAACAGCAACGCCTCGACGGTCTCGCCGCGGCAGCGGCCGCCGCCGCGAGGGCCGCTGCCGAGAAGGCTGCCGCCGAGAAGGCCGCTGCCGACAAGGCTGCTGCCGAGAAGGCTGCTGCGGAGAAGGCCGCTGCCGACAAGGCTGCTGCCGACCGGGCCGCGGCGCAGGCCGCCGCCCGTTCCGCGGCGCGCACGACCACCTCGACCTCGACGTCCACCTCGACGTCGACGAGCGGACCCGCGACCACGACCGGCGGAAGCAGCTCGAACACTGGGACCCTCGCCTGGGCCCAGGCCCATCCGCGCGCCGTCGCCCAGCAACTCATGCCGAGATTCGGCTTCGGCACCGACCAGTGGTCCTGCCTCGACGCGCTGTGGCAGCACGAGAGCAACTGGAACTGGGCCGCGGCCAACCCCTATTCGGCCGCCTATGGCATCCCCCAGTCGTTGCCGGGCACCAAGATGGCCTCGGCCGGTTCGGACTGGCTGGTCAACCCGGCGACCCAGATCACCTGGGGTCTGGGTTACATCAAGGGCCGCTACGGGTCGCCCTGCGTGGCGTGGGCCAGGTGGCAGGCGAACAGCCCGCACTGGTACTGACGCGCGCCGAGCCCTCAGGCGTGCCGCGGCGCGGCCGACCGGAGTCCCGGCCGGCCGCGCCCGGGTGGGTGCCGACGCATGCGCGAACGGACCTCGGTCAGGAGGCGCGTGTCCCCGAGATCGGAGGCTCGCCGGGCTGGACGGCGTCGACGATCGCCGGGTCGCCCCCGCCGAGCGAGGCGAACGCCACCGGCTGGCAGCCGCCCACCGGTCCGTCGACGACCGCGAGCGAGCCGGCCGAGTCGGACAGGTCGCCGCTCGTGGACAACAGCAGCGTCCACTCCGGCCGCCAACCGGCCGTCGACAGGGTGAGCGAGGCGCCGCCCGCGCCGAACTGGAACTCACTCACCCCGTTCGGACCGACCACCTCGTGGCCGCGGCCGGGTGCGCACACCATCCCCTGGGGCAGGTAGTCCACTTCGGCGCGGATCCCGTGTGCGGCCAGGGCAGCCTCGAGTCCGGCCGCATCCTCGAGCCGGGTGACCGACACGGTGATCCGCCCGGGCGAGTCGGTCCCGAGCGCATAGGCCGGCGTGCCCGTCGTGAGGGTGAGCCCACCTGCGAGCCCCGCGACGGCGAGGGCCGAGGCCGCGACCGAGAGGGCCCGCCGACGCGGCCTTGCGGGCCGAACTGGCCGAGCTGGCCAAGCTGGCCGAGCGGGCCCGGCGAACCCGGCTCGGTCGGCGACGTGCAGCACCCGGCCGGTCGGCCGGAGGTATGCCGCGTGCCCGCGGTCGTGGACCTGCTCGCGCAGGCGTCCGAGCAGCTCGGTCTCGAAGGAGTCGAGCGGCTCACGCACACTCCCGGGCGCCGCCCCGGCCTGGCCGGGGTCAAGGGGTGGCAGCGAGGGGCGGGGATGGGACGTGGTCATGGGAGAACCTCCTCGGGAACGGACACGGCTGCGGCGACGGTCGGCGGCAGAGCAGCTGCCACCGCCGGCTGCGCGCCGGCCAGATGGGTGTGCAGGGTGTGCCGGGCCCGGTGCAGCCGGACCCGCGCGGTGACCGGCTTCACCCCCAGGGCTGCTGCGGCGTCGACGAGGGAGAGCCCGTCGAGGGCGACGAGTTCGAGGATCGCCCGCTGTGACTCGGGCAGGTGGGCGAGGGCGGCATACAGCCGGCGGCTCTCGCGTTCGGCGTCGATGCGTTCGCGGGCCCGGGCGAGCGCGTCGGCCTGGAGGGGACGGCGGCCGGCGAGTCGTCCGACCGCGCGCCGTTCCCGCGCCCGTCGGCGCAGGTCGTCGGCGACGACGTTGCGGGCGATCCCGAACAGCCAGGCGACGGGCGCGCCCCGGGACGGCTCGAAGGTGGGGGCGCCGTCGATCGCGGCGAGGAAGACGTCGGCGGTGAGGTCGGCCGCGTGCTCGGGATCGGCCACCCGCCGGGCGACGAACCGCTGCACCGCTCGGACGTGCTCGCGGTAGAACTCCTCGAGCACGTCCGGGTCGGTGCCGATCCGTCGCGGATCCGGATGCTGGGTCATGCCACCTCTTCGCCGTTGCCGGTCCCGGTGTTACCGCAGCAGTCTCGCGCGCCCGGTGATGCCGGTCCGGTAAGCCGACCCGGCGCATCCGGGGTCGGCTCGGATCCATCTGGGGTCGGCGGCATACAGTGCTCGGGTGTCCACCCTCGATCGCCTCCTGCGTGCTGCGGTCGAGGCGATCGAGGGCACCGAGCGACCCGGCCAGGTCGCCATGGCCCAGGCCGTCGAGCGCGCGCTCGACACGGATCGACACCTGCTCGTCCAGGCGGGGACCGGCACCGGGAAGTCCCTCGCCTACCTCGTCCCCGCGATCCGGCATGCCTTCGACACCGGCACCCCCGCCGTCGTGGCGACGGCCACGCTCGCCCTGCAGGCGCAGATCGTGGACCGGGACTTGCCGCGGCTGGCACAGGCGGTGGCGCCCGTGCTCGGTCGGACGCCGACCTTCGCCATGGTCAAAGGACGGCGCAACTACCTGTGCGTGCACAAGCTCGAAGGCGGCTTCCCCGACGAGGAGGATTCGCTGCTCGCCGTCGGCGAGGTCGACCGGGCCGCGGGCCGGCTGGGTCAGGAGGTGATCCGGTTGCGGGCCTGGGCCGAGACGACCGAATCCGGCGACCGCGACGAACTCGTGCCCGGGGTGTCCGACCGGGCCTGGCGGCAGGTCTCCGTCGACGCCCACGAATGTCTCGGTGGGAAGTGCCCCCAGGTGGCGGAATGCTTCGTCGAGCGTTCGCGGGCCGCCGCCGCCGACGTCGACGTCGTCGTCACCAACCACTCGTTCATGGCGATCGACTCCTTCGAGGGTCGCCAGATGCTCCCCGCCCACGACCTGCTCGTCGTCGACGAGGCGCACGAGCTCGTCGACCGGGTGACCTCGACGATCACCGACGAGATCACCTCCGGCCTCGTCGGTGCGGCGGCCCGGCGGGTCGGCAAGCGCAGCGAGCGGACGTCGGAGTTGGAGGACGTGGGCGTCCTGCTCGGATCGGTTCTCGACGGTATGCCGCAGGGTCGCCTCCTCGCGCTGCCCGACGCGCTCTCGCTCGCCCTCAGTCGGGTGCGCGACGTGGCCCGGGCCATCCAGAGCGACCTCAAGCCCGAGGCGGGGGCCGAGCCCGACGGGGCGCTGCAGGTGGCCCGGGCGGCGGTCGACGAGACCTTCGACGTCGCCGCCCGCATCCTCGAGGAGCGCGAGCTCGACGTCGTATGGTGCAGCCACGAGCCGCGGCGCGGATCCGTGCTGCGCGTCGCACCGATGAGCGTCGCCATGCTCGTGCGCGACAGGGTTCTCACGGGCCGGACGGTCGTGCTCACCTCGGCCACCCTCGAGCTCGGTGGCAGCTTCGACGCCGTCGCCGGCACGATGGGCCTGCGGGGCGAGGGAGCGCCGGAGTGGGAGGGCGTCGACGTGGGGTCGCCCTTCGACTACCCGCGCCAGGCCGTCGCCTACGTCGCCGCGCACCTGCCGCCGCCGGGGCGCGACGGCGCCGGTCCGGAGTCCCTCGACGAACTCGAAGCCCTCGTGCGGGCCGCCGGCGGACGGACCCTCGGGCTGTTCTCCTCGATGCGTGCCGCGCAGGCCGCCACCGAGGCCCTGCGGGAACGGTTCGCCGCGGATGGCACCGAGATCGCGATCCTCTGCCAGGGCGAGGACCAGATCGCCACTCTGGTAAGGCAATTCGCCCGTGAGGCCACGACCTGCCTGTTCGGCACGCTCAGTCTGTGGCAGGGGGTCGACGTTCCCGGCTCCTCCTGTCAGCTCGTCGTCATCGACCGGATCCCCTTCCCACGCCCGGACGACCCGCTCGCCTCCGCCCGCACGCAGGCGATCGCCCGGATGGGCGGCAACGGCTTCATGGCGGTCTCGGCCACGCACGCGGCCCTGCGGCTCGCCCAAGGGGCGGGACGACTCGTCCGCCGATCGGACGACCGGGGCGTCGTCGCCTTCCTCGACTCCCGGATGGTCACCGCGCGGTATGCCGGCTTCCTCCAACGCTCGCTGCCCCCGTTCTGGCCGACCACCGACCGGGCGACCGTGCTCGCGGCCCTGCGGCGGCTCGACGAGGTCGCGCCGCGGCCGCTGCCGGTCGCCGAACCGACGGCCCGTGGGCTCGGTGGTGCGCCCGCGGCATACCGCGGGGGGTCTGCGGCCGGATCTGGGCCCGGGGCTCCCACTGGGCCGGACGCCGACCCACGCCCGGTGGCTCCGGACCCGCCGGTGGCCCTGTCCGCGCGGACGGCCGTCACCGCCGGGGTGGGCTGGACCGCGGCGCAGGACGACGAGCTGCGCGACGCCGCACAGGCGGGGATCGAGCTCGACGAGCTCGTCGAGCACTTCGAGCGGCCCGCCGAGGCGATCGAGGCCAGACTCGAGCAGCTCGGCCTCACGATCGGCGACCCGACCTTCGGCTTCGACTGAGGGTCAGCGGGGGAGCGTGGCCAGCGCCTGGGCGAAGACCTCGTGGTGGCGTTGCACGTCAGCGACGCTCGTCGTGGGACACATGAGCGCCATGTTGTGGAAGGGCGTGAGCAGGATGCCGCGATTGGCGAGGTAGAGGTGCAGGTAGTCCTCGAGCTCGCCGTCGGCGCTGGCCGCGGCCTCGGTCCCGTTGCGCGGGTAGGGGGTTGCGAACCGGTACTCCGCTCGCGCGCCCAATTGGTTGATCGCCCAAGGCAATTCGTTCTCAGCAATGAGCTGTTGGACACCGTCGGTGAAGGAGGTGGCGGTGTCGATCATCCCGGCAAAGGCCTCGTCGGTGAGCACGTGCTCGAGGGTCGCGCGCGCCGCGGCGATCGAGAGCGGGTTGCCCGCGAGCGTGCCGCCGACCCCGCCCATGTCGACGAGGTCGAGGTCCGTGCGGGCGAGCACCCGGGCGGCGAGGTCGCCGGAGAGCCCGTAGGCCCCGATCGGTATGCCGCCCGCGATCGCCTTCCCGATGACCAGGACGTCCGGGTCGAGACGGTCGCGGCGGGTCATCCCGCCCGGACCGGCCGAGAAGGTGTGGGTCTCGTCGACGATGAGCAGGCTGCCGTGGCGCCGGGTCGCCTCGCGGACGGCCTGCAGGTAGCCCGGGTCGGGCAGCACGATCCCGATGTTCGTCATCGCCGGCTCCATGAGCACCGCGGCGACGTCGCCGTGGGCGAGCTGCCGTTCCAGGCCCTCCACGTCGTTGAACTCCGCGACCCGACTCGTGTGGGTGACGTCGACGGGCGAGCCGACATTGCCGGGTCGGCTCGTGCCCTCCCCGTCAGGCCCGACGACGATGAGCGACTCGTCGACCGAGCCGTGGTAGCAGTAGCTGTGGACGAGGATCTTCGGCCGCCCGGTTATCGCGCGGACGAGCCGGATCGCCCAGCGGTTGGCGTCGGTCGCGGTGAGCGAGAAGCTCCACACGTCCATCCCGAAGCGGCGGGTGAGTTCGGCGCCCACCCATTCGGCGTCCTCGGTCGGCAGCATCGTCGTGAGTCCGCCCAGCTCCTCCACCCGCCGGCGGATCGCCGCGACGACCGGCTCGGGGGAGTGCCCGGCCATCGCCCCGGTGTCCCCGAGCGCGAAGTCGACGTAGTCGTGCCCGTCGATGTCACGCACCCGGTTGCCGCGGGCGCTCTCGAGGTAGATCGGGAAGCCCCCCGCCTTCTTGTTCATCCACGTCATCGGGACCCGCCCGAACAGGTGCTCGGCCCGGCCGTATGCCGCCGCCGAGCGCGGGTGCGCGGCCGCGAAACGGTCCTGCTCGGCGGACATGAGGGCGGCCAGGCGGGCGCGATCGATCATGGGAGCACATCCTGCCCTGTCCGACGCACGTGGCAGTCTTGGCCCGTGACCGTGCCGCCGTTCGTCCTCGTGAGCGGGCCCGAGGAGCTGCTCGCCGAGCGAGCGCGATCCTCGGTGCTCGCGCAGTTGCGTGCGCTCGACCCCGAGCTCGAGACGATCACGGTGCGGGGGGCGGCATACGAGCCGGGCGAATTGGGCCTGCACGCGAGCCCGTCCCTCTTCGGCGGTGCGAAGGCGCTGGTCGTCGAGGATGCCGACGAGGGTTCCGACGAGCTCTATGCCGAGGTGCTCGCGCTCGTCGCCTCCCCGGCGCAGGACGTCACCCTCGTCGTCGTCCACAAGGGGGGCCAGCGGGGCAAGCGGATGCTCGAGGCCCTCCGGTCGGCCGGCGCGCGCGTGATCGAGTGCCCGGCGATCAAGAGCGACCGCGACAAGGGTGACTTCGTCGCCCACGAGTTCCGCCGGGCGGGGCGCCGGGCGACACCCGAGGCGGTGGGGGCGCTCGTCGAGGCGATCGGCAAGGACCTGCGCGAGCTCGCCGCGGCCTGCGCCCAGCTCGTCGCGGACACCGAGGGGACCATCGACGACCGGGTCGTCGAGCTCTACCACGGGGGCAAGGTCGAGGCGACCGGCTTCCGGGTCGCCGACGCGACCATCGCCGGCCAGCCGGGGGAGGCGCTGCGGCTGCTGCGCCACGCGATCGCTACCGGGGTCGACCCGGTGCCCATCGTCGCCGTGCTCGCTTCCCAGCTGCGCACGCTCGTGCGGGTCGGCTCCGCCGGACGGGGGTCCTCGCCCGCGGTAGCCAAGGCTCTCGGGCTGGCCCCATGGCAGGTCGACAAGGCTCGTCGCTCGCTCGGCCATTGGGACGGGCCGGGGCTCGGTGTCGCCATCCAGGCGGTCGCGGCGGCCGACGTCGAGGTCAAGGGTGGCGGCCGCGACCCGGTCTATGCCGTCGAACGGGCCATCCTCGCCATCGCCGACGCCCGTGCCCAGCGCCGCTGAGCCTGCTCGGCGGAGCCCGGGCCGGCATTGCGGCGACGCGACCGACCCGCGGTTTGGGCGGCATACCCGCTCGCTGGTAGATTGATCCTTCGCGTGCGCGCCTGGTCGTGCGCGCACGAGCATCACCCAGCGCGGCTCAACCACGGGTGCCCCACGCCCGGTCCCGAGCCGCGTCTGCCGCCCTCTACGGCATACCCGACCGACCGAAAGACAGATCACCAGTGGCGAACATCAAGTCCCAGCTCAAGCGGATCAAGACCAACCGCGCTCGCACCGAGCGCAACAAGGCCGTGAAGAGCGAACTGCGCACGTGGGTCCGCAAGTTCCGCGAGGCCGCTGCCTCCGGCGACGCGGACAAGGCGCAGGAAGCCCTGCGCGCGGCGAGCGCCAAGCTCGACAAGGCCGTGAGCAAGGGCGTCATCCACGCCAACCAGGCCGCCAACAAGAAGTCGGCCATGGCGAAGAAGGCCGCCTCGCTCTGAGGCGACCGGCAGTCGCTGCGCACGGCATACGCAAGGGGCCGGCTCCCGCTGGGGAGTCCGGCCCTTTCGTATGCCGTCGGGTCCGGCCGAGGAGCGAGGCCGGCCGGGGCCGTCCTTGAGGGCCTGTGAGCGTTGGGCGAATCTGACGCGCAACTCACTCCAGGGACGTGCCCTCTGTCACGCGCCCGCGGATCGCGGCGGCGACCTGCGCGAAGGTATGCCGGCCGAGCACCGCTCCCTCGCGTCGCACCGCCGTCGGGTCGACCCGGACGATCCGGTCGACCCGGGCCTCGCTCGGGCGCCCTGCGGTGTCCCAGCCACCGGATCCGACGTCGACCCATTCTCGGCCCGCGGTGTGCTCCTGGGCGGCGTCGCGGTCGTGGTCCTTGGAGGTGAGCGGCACAGCCAACAGCCACGGACCGTCGCGCCCGACGAGCAGCACCGGCCGGTCCTTGCCGCGGGTGTGGTCCTCCTCGAAAGGCACCCAGGTCCAGACGATCTCGCCCGGATCGGGACGCCCGTCCGGCCGCGGGGCATAGTCGAGCGACGGCATACCGAGGAAGTCGCCCGGGTAGGCGCTGCGAGGGCCGCTGGCTTGCTGCTCCTGGTGGGTACGTGAGGTCGCGCCGGGATGACGGTCCTGCCGCCGCGCGCCCGGGGCCGCGCCGGGCAGCGGAGCTGCAGGCTCCTGCGCCCGCGTCCGGCGGGCGCAGAAGTCGGCGAAATCCGGGGTGCCCACGGCCGCCTCACCAGGGGCGAGGTGTCCCCCCGCGGCATAGGCGGCGAAGATCCGTCCGGGCAGCCGGGTCTGCACGATGCGGCGACCCGGCCGACCGGTGGCGGCGAGGAAGTCGTGGGCGAGGTCGAGGAGGCGTTGCACCCGGGGGCCGCCGAGGTCGGCGACTCGCCCGGCAGGCGGCTCGGCCGCCAGCTGCACCAGCCGAGCCGCGACGACCGAGGTGTCGACCGGTTGGATCGGGATGTCCGGGACGAACAACCACGGGGAGCGACGTTGGGCCGCGAAGATCTGCCAGACGAGGTCGTGGAACTGCGTCGCCCGCAGGACCGTCCACGGGAGCCCGGCAGACTGAAGTTGACGCTCGCATTCGAGTTTGGCCCGGTAGTAGGGCAGCGGCACGGCGTCCACTCCGACGATCGACAGGTAGATCAGGTGCCGGACCCCGGCAGCTGAGGCTGCCGACGTGAGGTTGGCCATGGCGCGGATGTCGCGGGCATTGCCGGTGGTGGCCAGGTGCACGACGGTGTGGACTCCACGCAGTGCGGCCGGTAGTCCTGCGCGAGCCACGAGATCGCCCGTGACGATCCCCGAGCCGGATCTTCGGTGGCTGAGCACCCGCACGTCGGCCCCCGTGTCACGCAGCTCCGGTACCACCACCCGGCCGAGCGTCCCGGTACCGCCGGTCACGAGGATGCTCACCTCGTCACCCTAGCCGGGATGCGCGATCCACCGGCTCTCGGCGTTGCAGCGTCGTCGCGCCCGCGTCACACCGGGGTCATGGTCGGCAGGCCGCCGGCGCGACCGACACCACCAGCTCTGGGGAGAACATGATGAAGCGACAGGTAGCCCGCCTCGGTGCCATCGGAGTCCTCGCCGCCGCCGCCATGCTGGGGGCCAGCCCCAACGCCCACGCCTCCGACTGCTCGGTCTGGAAGAGCGGGTCGAACACGTGGAGCGCCAAATGCTCGAGCCTGCCCGGCGTCACACCGGGGCCGCTCTGGGCTTGACACTCGCGGTCGGAGTGCGCGGCATACCGCGTGGTTCGTGGGAGACTGGGGCGCTCACCCGCCCGACGTCTCAGCGAGGTCCTGCACCGCCGTGTCCCCGATGGCCCGCACCGCGCTGCCTCCGCACGCAACCCCGCCGGAGCGGATCCGGAATTTCTGCATCATCGCCCACATCGACCACGGCAAGTCGACGCTGGCCGACCGGATGCTCCAGCTCACCGGCATCGTCGACAGCCGGGCCATGCGGGCCCAGTACCTCGACCGGATGGACATCGAGCGCGAGCGCGGCATCACCATCAAGAGCCAGGCGGTGCGGATGCCGTGGGAGTCCGCCGGGGTCACCTACGCCATCAACATGATCGACACGCCGGGACACGTCGACTTCACCTACGAGGTGAGCCGGTCGCTCGCCGCCTGCGAGGGAGCCGTGCTTCTCGTCGACGCGGCTCAGGGGATCGAGGCGCAGACCCTCGCCAATCTCTACCTCGCCATGGAGAACGACCTGGCGATCATCCCCGTCCTCAACAAGATCGACCTGCCGGCCGCACAGCCGGAGAAGTATGCCGCCGAGCTCGCCGGGCTCATCGGCTGCGAGCCGGAGGACTGCCTGCGGGTGTCGGGAAAGACCGGCGCCGGTGTCGAGGAGCTGCTCGACGAGATCGTCCGTCAGGTGCCGCAGCCGGTGGGCGACCCGGCCGCGCCCGCACGGGCGATGATCTTCGACTCGGTCTACGACACCTACCGCGGGGTCGTCACCTATGTGCGGGTCGTCGACGGCGACCTCAACCCCCGTGAGCGCATCCTCATGATGTCGACGAAGGCCACCCACGAGTTGCTCGAGATCGGGGTCTCCTCGCCGGAGCCGGAGCCCTCCAAGGGGCTGGGCGTGGGTGAGGTCGGCTACCTCATCACCGGCGTGAAGGACGTGCGCCAGAGCCGGGTCGGCGACACGGTGACGAATGCGTCCAAGCCGGCAGCCGCGTCGCTCGGCGGCTACCGCGACCCCAAGCCGATGGTCTTCTCCGGGCTCTACCCGATCGACGGGTCAGACTACCCCGACTTGCGCGACGCATTGGACAAGCTCAAACTCAACGACGCGGCCCTCGTCTACGAGCCGGAGACCTCGGCGGCGCTCGGCTTCGGCTTCCGGTGCGGCTTCCTCGGGCTGCTCCACCTGGAGATCGTGCGCGAGCGACTCGAGCGCGAGTTCGGGCTCGACCTCATCTCGACCCAACCGAACGTCGTCTACGAGGTCACCCTCGAGGACCGACGGGTGCTCACCGTGACCAACCCGAGCGAGTACCCGGACGGGAAGATCGCCGAGGTTCGCGAGCCGGTCGTGCGCGCGACGATCCTCGCGCCGAGCGAGTTCATCGGCGCGATCATGGAGCTCTGCCAGAGCAAGCGGGGGTCGTTGCGGGGGATGGACTACCTGTCCGAGGACCGCGTCGAGATGCGCTACACGCTCCCGCTCGCCGAGATCGTCTTCGACTTCTTCGACCAGCTGAAGTCGCGTACCCGCGGCTATGCCTCGCTCGACTACGAGGCCGACGGCGACCAGGCGGCCGACCTCGTCAAGGTCGACATCCTGCTGCAGGGCGAGCAGGTCGACGCCTTCTCGGCCATCGTCCACAAGGACCGGGCCTACTCCTACGGCGTCGAGATGGCCGGCAAGTTGCGCAAGCTCATCCCTCGCCAACAGTTCGAGGTGCCCATCCAGGCGGCCATCGGCTCGCGGATCATCGCCCGGGAGACCATCCGTGCCATTCGCAAGGACGTGCTCGCCAAGTGTTACGGCGGTGACATCACCCGCAAGCGCAAGCTGCTCGAGAAGCAGAAGGAGGGCAAGAAGCGAATGAAGATGGTCGGCCGCGTCGAAGTCCCCCAGGAGGCCTTCATCGCCGCGCTGTCCAGCGAGCCCGTGGACCCCAAGAAGAAATAGCCCGCCGACCGTTTCGGTCGCCTCGAACCACACCCGCCTCGCGCTGTGTCGCCGTCTCACGCGCCTCGCCGTCCCACTCACGCCCCTGACAGGCATCCACACCCCTGACAGGCATCCACACCCCAGCTGCGCGTGAGTCACCCGCGTCACACGAGCCTCAGGCGTCACCGCGATCGCCCGACACAAGGGGTCCGTAGAACGTGAGGGTGTGCACCGCCAGGTGGTGCACACTCTCACGTTCTCGCACCCCCTGATCGCACTGGCCGGTTATCCACAGATCCCCCGGGCGGCCGTCGGGATCGCGGCGAGGGGAGTGACAATCGGTCGCACGATGACCCACCATCCCCAGCGCCCTTCCTCTCACCAGGGTGTCGAGCCCCGCACGTCGACCGGGCATGGCGGTGCGCCGGACGCGGGTGTGCCGGACGTGGGTGTGCCGGACGTGGGTGTGCCGTGGGCCGAGGCACCCAGCTTCGACGTCGTGGGGCACCTGCGTCGGTTGCGCCGAGTGCTCGACCTCAGTCAGCGGGAGCTGGCGGCGCGACTGGGCATCTCCCGCGGAAGGGTCGGGGACGCCGAGTCCGGCCGCGGCGAAGGGCTGGCACTGGCGGTCGAGGCGCTCGGCCTGGCGGGCTGGCGCCTCGTGGTCGTCGACGAGGAGGGTTCGGTGGTGGCGCCGATGGCGGACGACGGCCTTCGTTCGGCGACGGGCAACCGGTATGCCGCCCACCTGGACGTCGACGTGCTGCCCGGCCGGACCTGGCCGATCCACTGGGGTGCCGCCCCCCGCAGCGGACAGGAGCCTCCCGTGCTCGTGAGCTGGCAGCGGGCGAGGCGAGACGAGCAGCGGGCACGTGACGGCATACCGGCTGATCATCCCGGTCGCGCACAGGTGCAGGCGGCCGAAGCCGAGACGCGGCGACGGCGCCGCACGCGTCGTGTGCCCGGGCCGCCTCGGGTCGCGTGGACGACGCGGCCGGAGGACGACGAACGGTTCGCCCATCTGGTGTGTCCGCACGGGGTGGAGACCGCGGCCGACGGATGGTACGAGGACTACCCGTGCGCATGCGAGCTGGCGGACGAGCGGCCGGACTTCGACCCGTGGTCTGACGAACGGGAGTGATGATCGGGAGGAGTGGCGGGCCGGAAAGGGCTCAACCCTCCCGCAGCTTGGCGCGCAACAGCACGGTGTCCTCGTCCTGCCAGCCGTGTTCGTGCAACCACCCGAGCGCGCCGCCGTGGTCGCGGTCGAGGGTGTCCAGCAGGCGCCCCATGGTCTCGGCGCGGGGTGACTGCTCGGCCTTGGTCTTGCCGCGGAGGTTCTCCGCGTATGCCGGTCGGCGGGCCAGCCGCTCGAGGATGCGGTCGATGCGATCGGCGGTCGCGGCATAGTCGGCCATCACCGCCTCGCGCTGCGCCCCGGCGACGACGAGGGCCAACCCGGTGATCGTGCCGGTGCGGTCCTTGCCGGCGGCGCAGTGGACGAGGGCGGCCCCCCGCGCATGGGCGATCGCCCGAACCGCGGCGACGACCGAATCGGGCCGTTCCTGGAGATAGCCCAGGTAGTGCCGGCTCCAGAAGGCGTCGTGTCCGGTGCCGGTCGGGACGATCCGGGGACGATCGGTCGGCTGCTGCCGCAGGCGCCGGGCCTGGACCACCCAGGGCAGCTCGTGTTCCTCGGCGGGCAGGCCACCCTCGGCGGCGTCGTCCGCATAGAGAGTGAGCTCGTGGACCTGGACCCCGGATCGACCGAGGACGGGGCTGGCTCCTTCGCGCGCGCGCTCGACGTGGCTACGCAGGTCGATGACGTCGGTGACGCCCAGTTCGCCGGTGAGCCGATCGAGGGAGTCCGGGGTGAGTTCCTGGAGGTTGTCCGAACGCAGCAGCCGACCGGCGACGATGACGCCACCGTCGACGGTCGGCATCCCGCCGACGTCGCGCAGGTTGACGAGGCCGTCGAGGTCGATCCAGCGAATGTCATACACGCCTGCGACCCTACGCCGACTCACGGCGGGCGGTTCACGAGCCGCTGGTGACCGTCTGCGCCACGCCGGTACCGGTGTGCGATCAGGTCACAGACGGGCGAAGGGCCCCGGTGAGTATGAGTCTCCGGGGCCCTTCGGCGAGCAGCCGGAGCCGCCCGCGCGTCCGCGGCCCGAAGGCCTCGGACTGCCACAGGCGCGAGGCCTGGGCGTGGCCGGACCGAAGTCCGAGCCGTTCGCGATCAGCCCCGAATCCGCTTCCCCCGAAAGGGAATTGGCCGTTGGTGGGCCTTTCGCTGGCTGCCGGCGAGCCGGCTGCGTAGGACATTTGTAGTCCGCGCATCGCCCCCGCGCAAGGCCCTGTGGAGACCATTTCCCGCGGCTCGTTCCGGCGGACGGCGTGTCGCGTCGACACGCCGTCCGCCGGCCCGGCCCATCCCGACGGACAAGACGCCGGGCTCACCAGACGGACGGTTCGAGGCGGCCCGAACGGCTCCGCGCGGCCGTCCACCGGCCGGGGTCGTCGGCCCGTGTCCTCGTCTGCTGGCAGGATCCTCGGTATGCCGTCCGCTCTGCCCGAGGGCGACCCCGCCCCCGCGGACGGTCGCCTCCCCGCCGCGGCGCTGGCCGGTCTCGGCAGGCACCCGTGGGGGGTCTACGTCCACGTCCCCTACTGCCGGGTGCGGTGCGGCTACTGCGACTTCAACACCTACGCGCTCGCCGAACTCGGGACGGGGCAGGCCGCGGCGGACGCAGCTGGAGCGGGCGGCCCCGCAGACTACGTCGTCGCGGTCCTGGCCGAGCTCGACCTCGCCCGTGCGGCACTGGGCCCGGGCGCCCCTGCGGTCGACACCGTCTTCCTCGGCGGGGGCACGCCCACGCTCCTGCCGGCGGCCGACCTCGGGCGGGTGCTGGACGGCATACGCGAGCGGTGGGGTGTGGCTGCCGGTGCGGAGGTGACCTGTGAGGCGAACCCGGACACCCTCACACCGTCGCTTGCCCAAGAGCTCGCGGCCGCCGGCTACACGCGGGTGTCTCTCGGTATGCAGTCGGCCGTTCCACACGTGCTGGCCACCCTCGAACGCACCCACGATCCGGCCGGAGTCGCCGCCGCCGTCGGCGCCGCACGGACGGCCGGGCTCGCGGTGAGCCTCGACCTCATCTACGGCACGCCGGGGGAGTCGATCGACGACTGGCGGCGTTCGCTCGCCGCGGCGATCGACCTGGGGCCTGACCACGTGTCGGCCTACGCCCTTGTCGTCGAGGACGGCACCCGGTTGGCGGTGCAGGTGCGCCGGGGCGAGGTGGCCCCGACCGACGACGACGACGAGGCGGCCAAGTACGAGGTGGCCGACGCCGAGCTCGCCGCGGCGGGCTATGAGTGGTACGAGGTGAGCAGTTGGGCCCGGACCGAGTCCGACCGGTGCCGACACAACCTCGGCTACTGGGGCGACGGCGACTGGTGGGGGGCCGGGCCGGGTGCCCACAGCCACGTCGGTGGGGTGCGGTGGTGGAACGTCAAGCACCCAGCGGCATACCGCGATCGGGTGCTGGACGGGCGCTCGCCGGCGGCCGCGCGCGAGACGCTCACCGCCGACCAGCGATCCGACGAGCGGGTGCTCCTCGGGATACGGCTGGCCGAGGGGCTGCCGCTGGGGGCATTGACCGCCCACGGGCGGCGCGCGGTTGCCGAGCTCGTGGCCGAGGGTCTGCTCGACGGCCAGACGGCCGTGCGGGACGCGCGGGCACGGCTCACCCTGCGGGGTCGCCTGCTCGCCGACACGGTCGTGCGCCGCCTGGTCAGCTGACCGTCAACTGACCAGGCGCAGGCACACGGGGTAGCGGTAGGGCTGTCCGTTGTTCGCCGCGAGTCCGGCCATGATCGACAGGACCAGCCCGCCGATCCATACGACGGGGAAGAGCAACAGCCCGATCCCGACGGCCGACAGGAGGATCGCGGCGACCCACCCGATCATGAGGGTGATCTGGAAGTTGAGGGCCTCGGTCGACTGGTCCTTGGTGAAGCCGTCGCGCGGTCCGAAGACGAGCATGACGACGAGCGGGCCGAGGAAGCCGAAGAGGATCCCGCTCAGGTGGGCGAGCATGCTCCACTGCCGGGCCTCGGCCGGGCTGAGCGGCGCGACTGCGGCCGGCGGCGGGTAGAGCGGCTGCTGCGGAGGGAACGGCTGCTGCTGCTGAAACGGCTGTTGCGGCGCCTGGTAGGGCTGCTGCGGCTGGAACGGCGGTTGGTCGGACATGGGGCGGACCTCCGGGTCGGCGCCGGTCAGGCGCTTGGGGGCGGGGCGACGAAGTCGATGAGTGCCTCGACGGAGGCCAGGAGCGTCGGCTCGAGATCGGAATACGTCCGGACTCTACCGAGGATCCGCTTCCAGGCGTGGGCGATCTCGGCCTGGCTGCCACACGGCCAGCCCAGAGCCTCGCAGATGCCCTCCTTCCACGGACGTCCACGGGGGATCTGCGGCCAGCGCTCCCATCCCAGCCGGTCGGGCTTCACCGACTGCCAGACGTCGACATAGGGATGGCCGAGCACGAGCACGTGCTCGCGGTATGCCGGCAACGCCCGGACGGCCTCGACGATCGCCGTCTCCTTGGTTCCCGGGACGAGATGGTCGACGAGGATCCCCAGCCGGCGGCCCGGTCCGGGCGCGAAGGCCCGAACCTCGGACACGAGGTCGTCCACTCCGTCGAGCTGCTCGACGACGACCCCTTCGACCCGCAGGTCGGCGCCCCACACGTGCTCGACGAGTTCGGCGTCGTGGCGCCCCTCGACCCAGATCCGCGAGCCGGCCGCGACCCGGGCCCGCGCGCCCTGGACGGCCACCGACCCGCTCGCCGTCCGGGCCTGGGCCGCCCGCGCGGCGCCGAGCGCGGCGCGGTCGGCGGCCTGCGGCGCCGTGAGCACGACCGGGCGCCCTTCGAGGAGGAAGCCGGGGCCGAGCGGGAAGCCGCGCCGGCGGCCGTTCCGGTCCTCGAGGTGAACCACGTGCATCCCGCCGGCCTTCTCCACGTGCACGATCGCGCCGCACCAGCCGGTCGCGACCTCCTCGACGACCAACCCCGGCTCGGCCGGCGTCGGCCGTGCGCGCTCGCGCCCCCGCGCGCGCCAGTCTCCGGCGAGGACGTCGGTCCGGTAGCGATCCACCCGGCGAGGGTATGCCGCCCGCCCGGCCGGGCCGCGTGGACGCGCCGGGCGAGTCTGTGCCCCCGGTGTCGCCCGCCCGGCGGGTCGGCGCGGACGCGCCGGGCGCGGGGCCAGCCGTCCGACGTAGACTTGGCACTCGGCATACGAGAGTGCCAATGACGGAACGGGCGTCGGGAGGAGGCCGGGGTTGAGCGAGGAGCGGCGGTTGGCCGTCCTGCGGGCGATCGTCCAGGACTACGTGCGCACGTCCGAGCCGGTCGGCTCCAAGAATCTCGTCGAGCGACACCACTTCGGGGTGTCCGCCGCGACGGTCCGCAACGACATGGCCGCGCTCGAGGAGGAGGGGCTCATCCACGCCCCCCACACGTCGGCGGGACGGGTGCCCACCGACGCCGGCTATCGTCTCTTCGTCGACCGACTCAGCACGGTGAAGCCGATGTCCCCGGCCGAGCGGGCCGCGATCGGGCGCTTCCTGCACGGTGCCGTCGATCTCGACGACGTCGTCGACCGCACCGTGCGGCTGCTCGCCTCGCTCACCCACCAGGTGGCCGTCGTGCAGTACCCCTCGCTCACCCGGTCGGCCGTGCGGCACATCGAACTCGTGCCGATGGGCCGCGACCGGCTCATGGTCATCCTCATCGCCAATACCGGGCGGGTCGAGCAGCGGATGCTCGAGACCGGCACGGTCCTCGACGACGCCGACGGGGCGGCGCTCGCGGCCCGGGTCCGTTCCGAGGTGCTCACCGAGGCCGCGGGGCGCAGCTTCCCCGAGGCTGCCGCCCGGCTGCACTCGCTGCCCGACCGGTTCGAGCCTGCCGACCGCGACCTCGTCCGGGCCGTCGTCGGCTGCCTGGACGACGCTCTGGGGGAGGAACGCGAGGAACGGGTCGTGCTCGCCGGGACCTCCAACCTCGCCCGCTTCGGGGCGGACTTCCCGCGGACCATCGCACCGGTGCTCGAAGCACTCGAGGAGCATGTCGTGCTGCTCAAGCTCTTCGGGCAACTCGGCCACACGGGCGCGGGCGCGGTCGCCGTGCGGATCGGGCACGAGAACCAGCACGAGGGGCTGGCGAGCACGTCGGTCGTGAGCACGGCATACGGCTCGGGCCACGAGCTCGTCGGCGGGATGGGCGTGCTCGGGCCCACCCGGATGGACTACCCGAGCGCGATGACGACAGTGCGCGCGGTCGCCGCCTACGTCTCGCAGTTGCTCGAGCCGTGAACCGGCTCGCGGGGAACCGCCGAGGGACGCACAGCGCTCAGCGGCAGAGATCAACGGATAGATCGCAGGGGACGGACCGGAACCGGATGGGAACACGGTGAACGACTACTACCAGGACCTCGGTGTGCCGCGGGACGCGAGCGTCGAGGAGATCAAGCGCGCCTACCGGCGGCTGGCCCGCAAGCTGCACCCCGACGTCAACCCGGGCGCCGAGGCCGAGGAGCAGTTCAAGACCGTGTCCCGGGCCTACGAGGTGCTCTCCGACCCGGACAAGCGCCGCTCCTACGACATGGGGGTCGACCCCTTCGCCACCGCGGGGGGCGGGGGCGGCTTCGGCGGGCAGGGCTTCTCGTTCAGCGACGTGATGGACGCCTTCTTCGGCGGGGCGGCGACCCAGCGCGGCCCGCGGTCGCGCAGCCACCGGGGCCAGGACGCGCTCGTGCGGATGGAGATCGAGCTGCACGACGCGGTCTTCGGGTCGCAAGAGGAGCTCACCATCGACACGGCCGTGCGCTGCGGCACCTGCCACGGCGACGGCTGCCAGCCCGGCACCGGACTCACCACGTGCGCCCTCTGCGGCGGGCGGGGTGAGGTCCAGACGGTCCAACGCTCCTTCCTCGGCCAGGTGATGACCTCCCGGCCGTGTCAGAACTGCCATGGCTACGGTTCGACCATCGCGCGTCCGTGTTTCGAATGTTCGGGAGAGGGCCGGGTCCGCACCCGACGCACCCTCACCCTGCGAGTCCCCGCCGGTGTCGACTCGGGCACCCGGATCCAGCTCGCCGGCGAGGGCGAGGTCGGTGCGGGCGGCGGCCCCGCCGGTGACCTCTACGTCGAGGTCTCGGTCATCCCGCACCCGCTCTACACCCGCCGGGGCGACGACCTGCACTGCCGGGTCGAGTTGCCGATGACCGCAGCGGCCCTCGGCACGACGATCGACCTGGAGACCTTCGACGGCCAGCGTCCGCTCGACGTGAGGTCCGGCACCCAGGCCGGTGACACCGTCACCCTCCGCGGCCTGGGCGTCACCCACCTGCGGGGCACCGGCCGCGGCGACCTCATCGTCCACGCCGACGTCCAGACCCCGACCCGGCTCACCGACGCCCAGGCCGATCTGCTGCGGCAGTTGGCCATGCTCCGGGGCGAGGAGCGGCCGGTCGCCCGGATGGCGCCCTCCGACAAGGGCTTCCTCGGCAAGTTGCGCGATGCCTTCAAGGGAGCTTGACCCGGGCGCCGCCCGGACAGCACGCCTCATCCGTCCGTCGCCCACGTCGAGGGGTATGCCGTGACCTCACCGCTGTTCCTGCTCCCACCCGGGTCGCTCGACGACTCCGGGCCGGGGTCGGTGGTCGCGGTCCTGGGGGCCGAAGCGCACCATGCCGCCGCTGCCCTGCGGATCCGGGTCGGCGACGAGGTCCTCGTCGGCGACGGCGCCGGTCGGCGCGCGGTCGCCCGGGTCGAGTCCGCCGACCCGAAGCGGGTCGACGTGCGCGTGGAGACGATCGTCTGGCAGCCCGCCGCAGATCCCTCGTTCGTCCTCGTCCAGGCCCTGGCCAAGAACGACCGGGACGAGCAGGCGGTCGAGGCCGCCACCGAGCTCGGGGTCGATGCGGTCGTCCCCTGGCAGGCCGCCCGCAGCGTCGTCCAGTGGCGGGCGGACCGGGTGGCGCGCGGCATACGCTCGTGGGAGGCGCTCGCCCGGGCGGCGACCAAGCAGTCGCGCGGTTTCCGGGTGCCGCTCGTGCACCCGCTCGCGCGGACCGCGCAGGTCGCCGAATTGCTCGCCGGGGCGGCGCTCGGCCTCGTCCTGCACGAGGAGGCGAGCACGCCGCTCACCCGCGTGGAGCTACCGCCGACGGGCTCGGTCGTCGTGGTCGTCGGGCCGGAGGGCGGGATCGCGCCGGAGGAACTGGAGGCATTCGCGACGGCGGGTGCGCAACAGGTGCGGCTGGGGACTCAGGTCCTGCGGGCCTCGAGTGCCGGACCGGCCGCGCTCGCGGTCCTCAACGCCCGATCCCGCTGGGGCTGAGGCGGCAATCCCGGCGCGCCCAGGCGGGTCACCGGACGGTGAACGGCATGACCTCCTCGGTGAAGACGCTGCCGTCCTTCATCGACACTTCCCAGACCCGGATCGTGTAGTCGTCGGCGGGCAGGACGCCGAGCGGGATGCTGAAGTCGCCCCGGACCGGGCAGCCGCTCGAGGCGGTGCCATGCCCACTTCGCACGACCCCGCCGCTGTTGCGCAGCTCCCACGAGAAGGCGGCTTCGAAGGTGCACGCCTGACCGGTCACCGTCACCGGTTGTGCGGCGTTGACCGGCGTCCAGCGCAGCGGCGAGAGCACCCAGATGGGGGCCAGGTCGGCCGTCGTGTCGGCCGGACGCTGGTAGACCCCCGCCGGCATCGTCTCGAAGATCTGCGCCCCGTCGGCCACGGAGATCCGCACGGGCAGGTTCGCCTGCGCCGCCGCCGTGGCCGTCCACACGAGCGACTGGACGAGGATGCGTTGCTGGGCCGCGGTGAGCCCGGAGTGCCCCGGTTTGGTGAGCACGAGGCGGATCTCGCTCGCGACGAGGGTTGCGGTCGCCGTCGCGTCGGCGTCCCACCCCACGAGCAGCCCCGGGTATGCCGGCAGCGCCCGGCCCGTCCGGTCGCGCCCCGACATGCTCACGGTCACCGCCGCCGCCGCCAGCCCCGTGGGGCTCTGGTCGGCCACCGGCTGGGGGAGGAAGTCACGGTGCAGGAGGAAGGGATTCACCGTCGTGCCGGCCCCCACGTAGTAGACCGGCAGCTGGACGGTCGTGGAGGACGTGCTCGCCGACGCCGACGTGCTCGGCGAGGCGGTGCTCGATGGCCCGGGTGAGGAGTCGGGGACGCTGGGGGCGGCGGAGGTCGTGCCGGGCAGGATCGGCGTGGGGGTGGAAGCCGGCCGCAGGGTGAGCCAGGCGCCCAGGCCCACGAGCACGGCGAGGATGGACGCGGCGACCGGCAGCATCCACACGGGCAAGCCGTGCCGGGCGCCGGAGGTGCTCTGCTGCCGGATCTGGTGCAATCGGTCCTCGGGCATGATGCGGCCGGCCTCCTGTGCGAGTAGGGCCCGCAGCGACGCCTCGACGTCGCGCAGGCGTGGATCCCTTGGATCCGCGGGATTGAGGGGATGGGTCATCGGGAGTCCTCCACCTGCGAGCGCAGGGCGACCAGGCCCCGGTGGGCGTGCGCCTTCACCGACCCCGGCGCGATCTGCAGGACGTCGGCGATCTGCGCCTCGGACAGGTCGGCGAAGTAGCGCAGGACGAGCACCTCCCGCTGCCGAGGGGCAAGCGCGTGCAGTGCGGTGAGCATGCCGGCATCGCCGAGTTCGGCGAGCGCGGCGGCCTCGGCGCTCGCCGAGACGTCGCGTCCGGGCGCGTCCGCACGGCCCGCGGCCGCGGACAGTTCGCGCCGCACGACGAGCTGGTGCCGGCCGAGCGAGCGGCAGCCGTTGACGACGCACCGGCGCAGGTATGCCGTGGCAGCCGCCTGATCGCGAAGCAGGTCCCAGTGCCGGTGGGTGGCGACGAATGCGTCCTGGACGACGTCCTCGGCGTCGCCCTGGTCGTGCACGAGCAGCCAGGCGAGGCGCACGAGCGGGCGCCAGTGCGCGGCATACAGGCCCTCGATGGCGGTGTCGGCCGTGATCGCCGTTCCGCCCGAAGACTCGTGCAACTGCAAGGTCGGCACACCTCCTGGACGCACGGGGCCCGCGCCTGGTTGACCGCTCGGCTGACCCGGCAACCGGTCCGCCAACAGGTTACTGTCGGGTCATGCGCGCGCCGATGTGCTCCTTCTGCAGGATCGTCGAGGGCATCCTGCCGGCCGCTCGCGTGGGCGAGACCGCCCATTCGCTCGCGATCCGCGACATCGACCCGCACGCCCCCACGCACGTGCTCGTCCTGCCCAAACGCCATCTCCAGCACATCGCGGAGCTCGTCGAGGAGCCCGAGGAACTCGCCGACCTGTTCCGGCTGGCCGCCGACGTCGCCGCGGACGAGGGGCTGGAGCGGGGCTATCGGATCGTCACGAACACCGGCTCCGAGGGCGGGCAGACGGTCTACCACGCACACCTGCACCTCTTCGGCGGCCGGCGGATGGTGTGGCCTCCCGGCTGACCGCCGGCTCGTTGTCGCGCTGACCTGCCGCCTTTCTCCGTCGTCGCGGGGGCCGTGCGACTCGTAGACTGGTCCGCGCCATGACCGAGCTCTCTGCACGGGACGCGCAGTCCCCTTCTTCGCGCCTGCCCACCCACTCGATCACCATCCCGCCCAGCGTGCCGATGGTGGCGCTGCTCGGTCCCGGCGACCAGTTGCTCGTGACCATCGAGCGGGAATTCCCGGCGGTCGACGTGCACGTGCGCGGCAACGAGCTCACCTTGCGCGGACGCAGCGCCGACGTCGCCACGGTGGAGCGGCTCGTCGACGAACTGCTCGAGATGCTCGATGCGGGTCAGCTGCTCACCAAGGATGCGGTCGAGCGGTCGATCGCCATGTTGCGCGCGCGCACCGCCGAACGACCGGCCGACGTCCTCACGCTCAACATCGTGAGCAACCGCGGGCGCACCATCCGACCCAAGACGGTCGGCCAGAAGCGCTACGTCGAGGCGATCGACCTGCACACCGTCGTCTTCGGGATCGGCCCGGCCGGCACCGGAAAAACCTACCTCGCGATGGCCAAGGCCGTCGCCGCGCTGCAGAGCAAGCGGGTCAACCGGATCATCCTCACCCGGCCCGCCGTCGAAGCCGGCGAGCGGCTCGGCTTCCTGCCCGGCACCTTGAGCGACAAGATCGACCCCTATCTGCGGCCGCTCTACGACGCCCTGCACGACATGGTCGACCCCGACTCGATCCCGCGGCTCATCGCCTCGGGGACGATCGAGGTCGCCCCGCTTGCCTACATGCGCGGCCGCTCGCTCAACGACGCGTTCATCATCCTCGACGAGGCGCAGAACACCTCGGCCGAGCAGATGAAGATGTTCCTCACCCGGCTCGGCTTCGGCTCGAAGATGGTCGTCACCGGCGACGTCACCCAGGTCGACCTGCCCTCGGGCACCCGCTCGGGGCTGCGGCACGTGCGCGAGATCCTCGGGGACCTCGAGGACATCCACTTCGCCGAGCTCACCTCCCAGGACGTCGTGCGGCACAAGCTCGTGAGTGCGATCGTCGACGCCTACGCGCGTGCCGACGCACGCGAGGCCGGTGCGCGAGCCGACGAGGAGGCGCGCGGACGGCATACGCCTCGGCACGCGGCGCGCGGCGCCAATCCCCGATGAACCTCGTGAGCAGCCTCCCGGTGCGCTCCGGCAGGGGGCGGGTGTCGCCGTGAGCATCGACGTCCTCAACGAATCCGGCTATGCCGTCGACGAACTCGAGCTCGTCGCGTGCGCGCGGCACGTGCTCGACCGGATGCGCGTGCATTCGGAGGCGGACCTCGTGCTCACCCTCGTCGACGAGGCCGCAATGGAGGCCCTGCACCGGCAGTGGATGGACCTGCCCGGCCCGACCGACGTGATGAGCTTCCCGATGGACGAGCTGCGCCCGGGGAGTCCGGGCATCGACCCGCAGGAGGGGATCCTCGGCGACGTCGTCCTCTGCCCGTCGGTGGCCGAGCGCCAGGCCCAGGAGGCCGGGCATGCTGCCATCGAGGAGTTGCTCCTGCTCACCACCCACGGGATCCTCCACCTGCTCGGCTTCGACCACGCGCAGGAGGAGGAGAAGGCGGAGATGTTCGAGCTGCAACGCCAGCTCCTGCTCACCTTCCTCGCCGGCCGCGGTCGCGGCTGACGGTCGGTTCGCCGGTGATCACTCAGGCGGTCCTCGTCGCGCTCGTGTCGGCGGTCGTGGCCTTCGTCCTGGCCGCCGCCGAGGCCGCACTCCACCGGATGTCGCGGGTGCGGGCCGAGGAGCTCTACGACGAAGGCCGGGTCGGGTCGGCCGCACTGCGCGCGGTGATGGGCGAGCCCACGGCATACCTCGCGGTGCTCGCCTTCCTGCGGGTGGCTGCGGAGATGACGACGGCGGTGCTCGTCACCCTCGCTGTGGCCGAGCTGGTCCCGTCGACCGGGTGGGTGCTCGCGGCGTCGATCGGGATCACCCTGCTGATGGCCTTCGTCGTCGTCGGGGTGAGCCCGCGCACGCTCGGGCGCGCGAACTACGACCGGGTCGCTCTCGTCGCCGCTCCGCTCACCCGCGGGCTCACCCGGCTGCTCGGGCCGCTCGCCTCGGGGCTGGTCGCGCTCGGGCGTGCCGTCACCCCCGGTGAGGGGTATGCCGGTGCCTTCCGCACCGAGTCCGAGCTGCGCGACCTGCTCGAGCAGGCCTCGCACACCGACGTGCTCGAGGACGAGGAGGCCGAGATGCTCGACTCGGTCTTCGAGCTGGGCGACACCCTCGCCCGCGAGGTGATGGTGCCCCGGCCGGACATGGAGACGGTCCCCGCGACCCTCTCGTTGCGCGGGGCCCTCACCCGTTTCGTGCGGACCGGCCACTCCCGGCTGCCGGTCGTCGGTGAGGACAGTGACGACGTCCGCGGGTTGCTGCACTTCAAGGACGTCGTGCAACGGGTCGTCGCGGACCCGAGTCTGCTCGACGGCGACCAGTCGCACGGGGCTCGCGTGCGCGTCACCGACGTCATGCGCCCGATGACCTTCGTGCCCGATTCCAAGCCGATCGACGACCTGCTGCGCGAGATGCAGCGCGACCACAGCCATTTCGCGCTGGTCGTCGACGAATACGGCGGCACGGCTGGGCTGGTCACCATCGAGGACATCCTCGAGGAGATCGTCGGCGAGATCGCCGACGAGCACGACCGGGCCGAGCCGGGCGTGCAGGAGCTCGGGCCGGGGGTCTACCGGGTGCCGGCGGGCATGCACATCGACGATGTCGGCGAGCTGTTCGACCTGGAGATCGACGAGGACGAGGTCGACTCGGTCGGGGGATTGCTCATCAAGGCCCTCGGCCGGATCCCGTTCGCGGGCGCCCGGGTTCAGGTCGCCGGGCTCGAGATCGAGGCCGAACGGATGGCCCACCGGCACCGGATCGCGTCGGTCCTCGTCCGGCGCTCCGCAGACGAAGGCGACAAAGGCAGGGACGATGACTGATCCTGACCCGATCCCGACGGCCAAGGGCACGAGCGGGGGCGCAACCGAGGGCACCGCGCAGGAGGCGGCAGCGGGAACTGCGGGCGCGGCATACCGGGCGGGTTTCGCCTGCCTGGTCGGGCGACCGAATGCCGGCAAGTCGACTCTCACGAACGCCCTCGTCGGCCACAAGGTCGCGATCACCTCGGCGAAGCCGCAGACGACCCGGCATGCGGTCCGGGGGATCTCCACGACCGCCGAGAGCCAGCTGGTCCTCGTCGACACTCCGGGTCTGCACCGGCCGCGCACCCTGCTCGGCGAGCGGCTCAACGATCTGGTCCGCGAGACCCTGCTCGGCGTCGATGTCGTCGGCTTCTGTCTGCCGGCCGACCAGCGGGTGGGGCCCGGCGACCAGTTCATCGCAGCCGAGCTGGCCGAGCTGCAGCGAGCCCGGCGCACGCCGGTCGTCGCGATCGTCACCAAGACCGACCTCGTCCCTCGTGATCGGCTGGTCGCCCAGCTCGTCGCCGTCGACGCGCTGGGGGACTGGACTGCGGTGGTGCCGTGTTCGGCCACGAGCGGCAGCCAGGTCGACGACGTGCGGGCGGTGCTCGCGGGGCTCTTGCCGCTCTCACCGCCGCTCTATCCCGAGCAGACGCACACGGACGAACCCGACGAGGTGATGGTCGCCGAGCTCGTGCGCGAGGCGGCGCTCGACGGGGTGCGCGACGAGCTGCCCCATTCGCTCGCCGTCGTCGTCGAGGAGATCGTCCCGCGGGAAGGTCGGCGCGAGGGCGCCGCACCGATGCTCGACGTGCGGGTGTCGATCTACGTCGAGCGGGACAGCCAGAAGGCCATCGTCATCGGCAAGGGCGGGGCGCGGCTGCGCGCAGTGGGCGCCGCCGCGCGGACGGGCATCGAGGCGCTGCTCGGCGTGAAGGTCTTCCTCGACCTGCATGTGAAGGTCGCCAAGGACTGGCAGCGCGATCCCAAGGCGCTCACCCGACTCGGCTTCTGACCCCGGCGCCTCGCGCGCGTGCGGGGGAGACTCGCAGGTGAGGCAGGATGACGCCCATGGCCACCCTCGTCTTCGTCCACGCCCATCCCGACGACGAGGCCTCGCAGACCGCGGGCGCGATGTGCCGGGCCGTTGCGGAGGGTCACCGGGTGGTGCTGGTCGTGGCGACGGGTGGCGAGCATGGTGAGGCGCCGGCGGATCTCGCGCCCGGCGAATCGGTAGCCGATCGTCGCCGTCGCGAGCTGAACGGGTCGGCGCGGGTCCTCGGGATCCATCGGGTCGAGTCGCTCGGCTATGTCGACTCCGGGATGACCGGCTGGGACCAGAACGACCACGACCACGCCTTCGCGCAGGCGCCGGTCGACCAGGCCGCGGGGCGGTTGGTGGCACTGCTCGACGAAGAGGAGGCCGACCTGCTCGTCGGCTATGACTGGCACGGCGGTTACGGGCACCCCGACCACATCCAGGTCCACCGAGTCGTGCACCGTGCCGCCGAGCTCGCCGCCCGTCGGCCGCGGCTCCTCGAAGCGACGATGAATCGTGACCTCATGCGCGCGATGGCCGCACAGGCCGCGGCCGCGGGGATGGCGGACGGCTTCGACCCGGACGGCCCGATGGACGACGGCAACCCCATGGGCACACCGGAGGCCGAGATCCACTGGCAGGTGGACTGCACGGCATACCTCGCCCAGCGCCGAGCCGCGCTCGAGTGCCACGCCTCCCAGACCTCCGACGTGGGCATGATGCTTGGGATGCCGCCCGAGGTCTTCGCCGCCTTCTTCGGCCGCGAGCACTACATCGAGCCCGGCCGTCCTGGGGGCATGGTGCGTGGCTGGTTCCTCGGGTGAGCGGGTTCGCGGGCTGTGTTCCGGGGTCATTCGCGTGGGGGGTGTAGGTGGAAGTGGACGGTTTTGATTCCTTCCTGGGTGGTGGTGATGGTGTGGTGGTA